>Ga0233439_10002964_pt1 | contig 18375 bp, 17 predicted proteins | sample SI_123_September_6_FD_182713 | JGI IMG/M metagenome (GOLD analysis project Ga0233439, IMG submission 182713) | Seawater microbial communities from Saanich Inlet, British Columbia, Canada - SI_123_September2016_100_MG | ecosystem: Environmental > Aquatic > Marine > Inlet | place: Canada: British... | reverse complement strand
AATGGTGACCAAGCCGACATTGACCTCTGATCCGTCGACTTGCGTTGATGTCCCCTTCTTCAACAGATCACCCACGGGTACTGTCAAAGGGATCGCAATAATCGGGGGCAGCTTAATCTGCTGTTCTGGGTTCAGGTCCGCTGAGGCGACTTTGTGTCCCCGGCTGTTGATGCCGGGCTTGTAGGCCACATCAGCAGCTGGTTGATGGCGAACAAGCCAACGGCAATCCTTTTTGGAAATCTTGATTTCACCCGTCAACTCATCCGCACGGGCCGGCGCAAAGGCAATGATCGCCGCCATTAATGCAAATGTGAATGTACGCACTATCATCGCTGCATCCTGCATCGGATGACTTAAATTCTTGTTAAGGCGGCATTGGGCAAAAAAAGAGGCCGCACCGGTTAGGGTGCGGCCTAAATAGGAGGAAACGCCATCGAGCGTTTTGTCGGGAGTCGAGCCTCCAACGACATATATGATAATGGTTCTTAATTACGATAAATCAAGGGCTAATATATAATTATTACATTTTGCGAATGGAACGCTGTAAAAATACCACAGGCGTTTTCAGCCTTTTGGCGCGAAATACCCCCGAAAATCAATCAAACCAGCTTCTACAACACCAATGATGACCGCCATAATAGCGCCCGATATCAAAGTTGTTACAAGCATCTTTAATGGAATTCTTGGTTTCGTTGGTGCTGATGCGGCTTCACCACCCGTGACTTCTCCACCTTCTTCCCGAACGGTTCGCACACCAAAGGGCAGGACCATAAAGAGGACCATCCACCACAATATGGCGTAAATCAATACTCCGCTGACGACGGTCATGTTCGGCCCCTAAAGCTGCTCTATTTCGATCAAGGTTCCGCAGAAATCCTTGGGATGCAGGAACAATACGGGCTTTCCATGGGCCCCTATTCTGGGCTCTCCATCACCCAAAACCCGGGCACCATCGGTGCGCAATTGATCACGGGCCGCGATGATATCCTCGACCTCAAAACAGATATGATGCATCCCACCACCTGGCGTCCTTTCCAGATATTTGGCGATGGTAGAGCCTTCGCCCAAGGGATGCAGCAGTTCAATTTTAGAGTTCTCCAATTCCACAAACACCGTGGTGACACCATGCTCGGGCAGGTCCAGGGGTTCTGAAACGGTGGCCCCCAATGTATCCCGATAGAGTGCCGTTGCCGCCGCCAAATCAGGCACCGCAATAGCAAGATGGTTGAGACGTCCTATCATCGAAAATTCCTCAATATATTCATTTGCATCAATCTATCCGGATGATTCGTGCTTCCACCACTGCCTTTTTGCCCAATCTCTCCCGGATCAGACGGCGAAGAGCGATGCGTGCGGCTTCGACCATGCGACCGTCATCCTTGCGGGCGGATTTTGGCAATTCATCCAACGCCGCTTCAACCGCATCCGCGCCTTCGTCTTCAAGACTGGGCCGGGCGTCATTTGGGTCACTGGCGAGGCCTTGTAGCACCAGTTCGGGATCCGCCAGCAATTCGCCCTTTGCATCGGCAACCAAAATAACAGCCGCACTGCCACTAAACATCAATTTTCGCCGGGTCCGCACACCGTCATCATTGGCGGGAACAATCACATCCCCATCGACGAAACAGCGTCCGCTTTGCACCTCTGCCACGACGTCCGCGCGGCCCGGCGATAAACGTAACGCCTGGCCGTTTTCAATAACCACAGCCTCGGGCACCTGAAGAGAAAGGGCCAATTCCGCATGCGCCAGCATATGCTTGTATTCACCATGCACCGGTACAGCGATTTGCGGGCGGACCAAGCGGAACATTTCGGCCAATTCATCCCGGCAAGGATGGCCTGAAACATGCACGCCCTTTTCCTTTTCGCCAATCACTTCAACGCCGTTCCATAGCAGGCGATTATGTACCCGGGAGATCGACATCTCGTTTCCCGGGATGACACGGGATGAGAAGATCACCAAATCGCCCTTTTCAAAAGTCACATGGCGATGATCACCGAATGCGATACGTCCCATTGCCGCCCGCTGCTCCCCCTGACAACCGGTGCAAAGGAACATGACCTTATCGGGGGGCAGGTAAGCGCCCTCAACATCCTTTAGAAAAGGTGGCAGATCGTTCAAATAGCCACATTCCTGGGCCGCGGCGACAATGCGCCACAGCGAACGCCCCACCAGGACCAAATGCCGATCGTGGGCCGCCGCCACCCGGGCGACCGTATCTATGCGCGCCACGTTGGAGGCAAAGGTCGCGACCGCAATGCGCCCGGTCCTATTGGCACAAATCTCCATCAATTTATTGCGCACGTCCAATTCCGAGCCGGAGGTACCTTCGTTAAGGGCATTGGTGCTGTCGCCGATCAAAGCCATTACCCCTTCATCACCCAGACGACGCAAGGCCTCCTGGTCCGAGGTGGGTCCCACCAGGGGATCGGGGTCCCATTTCCAATCGCCCGTGTGCAGGACCAGGCCGGCAGAGGTGCGAATGGCCAGGGCGTTCATTTCCAAGGTGGAATGGGTCAGACCAATAAAATCAATGTCAAACGGCCCAATGTCCAAACGCTCGCCCGGCTCCAACACATGCAGCGGTACCTGGCCTAACAGGCCCGCTTCCTCCAACTTATTACGCAGCAGGGCAGCGGCAAAGGGCGTCGCCCAGACGGGGCAACGCAGTCGGGGCCACAGATGCGCCACTGCGCCCAGATGATCCTCGTGTGCATGGGTGATGACCAGACCAAGCAAATCGTCCCGCCGCTCTTCCAGATAGGTCGGATCCGGCGTGATGATATCGATACCGGGATGTTCCCCATCGGCGAAGGTGATACCAAGATCAACCAGCAACCATTTCCCACCTATGCCGTAGAGGTTCATGTTCATGCCGATTTCGCCGGACCCGCCCAGGGGTAGAAAAATCAATTCATCTTCTGCGAACTCAGACACGGACACATACAATTCCACTTCATAAAGAGCGATCTAGCCCCGGTTGCGCCGATAGATTTCCAGCAAACCACGCATTGTGATATCGGGAACGTTGGCTTCTATCACATCCGTGGCCCCTTCGAACACCGGCGCGAGGCCTCCCGTGGAAACTATTTTCATAGGTTTGCCGAATTCCGCCCTGATACGGTTCACAATCCCCTCTACCAAGCCCACATAACCCCAAAATACCCCGGAATGCATACAGGCGACGGTATCGGTGCCGATAACCTTCTCCGGTCGGGCAACGACAATCCGGGGCAATAGGGCCGTGGCATTGTGCAAAGCTTCCAGGCTTAGATTGATACCAGGTGCGATGACCCCGCCCCTGTAGTCGCCCACTTCATCAGCCACATCAAAGGTTGTCGCGGTGCCGAAATCCACGACGACAGCTGCCTCGTTGGGATACAGCACACTTGCACCAACCGTATTGCAGATGCGGTCCGCGCCGACCGGGGGCCGGGCGTGGACCTGCATGCCGTAGGTGGTGCTTTCATCTCCAAGGACGATAGGTTCCGTATTGAAATAATAGCTGCATAGACGTCGCAGGTTGAAAAGAGCCTGGGGTACGGTGGTGGCAATGATCGCATCCGTGACCATTTTTCGATCAAAGCCGTTCAAATCGAACAATTGCGTCAACCAGACCGCATGTTCATCCGCGGTGCGCGTGGCGGAGGTATGCTGCCGCCATTCTCCCAAAGCTTTATCGCCGTCATAAAGGGAGAATTTGATGTTGGTATTATTGGCGTTGATGGCGAGCAACATGGTTGCGACCCTTAGTTATGTGGCAGGAAAATCTCTCCGGCGGCGATGGAGCGCATGCTGCCGTCGGGCAATTCGACGATTAGGTTACCATTTCCATCCAAATCCCGGAAGGTGGCGACAAATTCCTCCCCCCCCACGCGGACCCGAATTTGTTCATTCAATTTTTGTGCCCGTTGCAGCCACGCCATACGTAATGGGGCGAACCCCTGCTGCTGCCAAACGTCCAGCCAATGGAGCAATCTTGGCGCCAGGGCGGCCAGTAGGCTATGCGGTGTACTTTTCCTTATACCCAGTGTGTGCAGGGACGTTGTCGACTGTCCTGCGTCCTGCGGGTGATGGGCGACGTTGACCCCCATTCCAAGCACCAACCATTCAACCCCGCCACCGGCACGGGCGGCGGATTCTAGCAAAATGCCGGATATCTTGGCACCGCCGATCAGGACGTCGTTTGGCCATTTATGTTGTGGTTCTAAATTTGGTGCGATCTGTAGAATGGCATCTGATAGCGCCTGGGCCGCCAGGAATGATATTTGTGCGACCTCGCCCGCATGCCCCGGCGGACGCAATAACAATGACATATACAAATTGCCCGGCTTGGAGGTCCATTCCCGGCCCGTCCGCCCACGCCCGGCTCTTTGTTCGCCTGCGACGATAAGGTTGCCCGCAGGCGCACCGGCCCGTGCTTTGTCCTTGGCCACATCGTTGGTGGAGGTAATTGTTTCGTAGTAGTGGGCCGTAAAAAACGCCGGCAGGTCAGGCAATTGCGCTGGTGAATGGGTGCTCACGGCACCAGGGCAGACGCGGCGACCTGGGCCTGGGCAATAAAGGGCGCAGTGTAGAAGGCAAAGAACACCACGAAGATACTGCAAACACCGATGATCGCCCGCATTTCCACTGACATCGGGCTTTCAAACGGCTCCGCCGCCTCGTCGAAATACATCACCTTGATGATGCGCAGGTAATAGAACGCGCCCACCACACTGGCCAAAACACCGATAACCGCCAGGGCATACAATTCCGCGTTCACGGCGGCGACGAAGATATAGAACTTGCCGAAAAACCCGCCCAAGGGTGGGATGCCCGCCATGGAGAACATAAAGATCGCCAGGGCCAGGGCCATAAGTGGATTGGTTTTTGAAAGGCCCGACAGATCGGAAATATCTTCAACCATGCCTGTTTTACGCCGCATGCACAGGATGCAGGCAAAGGTACCGATATTCATGGCAACATAGATCGCCAGGTAGACCAGAACACCTCTCACCCCTTCCGCACTGCCCGCGGCAAGGCCGATGAGGGCAAAGCCGACGTGACCGATGGAGGAATAGGCCATCAGTCGTTTAATGTTGGTTTGCCAGATTGCGGCAAATGCGCCCAGCAACATGGATGCGACCGATATAACAACGACGATTTGCTGCCAATCCGCACTGATGGCCACAAACGGTACGATCAGGGCCCGCATGAATAATGCCAGGGCGGCAATTTTTGGCGCTACGGCGAAGAAAGCCGTGACCGGGGTCGGTGCGCCTTCATAGACATCCGGCGTCCACATATGGAACGGTACGGCGGAGACTTTAAAGGCCAGCCCCGCGCACAGAAAGACGATGCCCACGATCAGACCGATGGAAGCATGCTCCTGGCCCTGCATGGCAGCGGCAATAGCGGTGAAGGACGTCGCACCCGTGAAGCCATAGATCAGGGAGCAACCGTAGAGCAACATGCCGGACGACAGAGCCCCCAGGACGAAATATTTCAGGCCGGCTTCCGTGGAACGCAGGCTGTCCCGCTTGAAGGCAGCGATGACGTAAAGTGCCAGGCTTTGCAGTTCGATCCCCATGTACAAAGACATCAGATCGTTGGCCGAGACCATCATCAACATGCCCAAAGTGGCCAGGACGAACAGCACAGGATATTCAAACCGCTCCATACCTTCTTCACGGATATAGCCGAGGGACATGATCAGACCAGCACCTGAGGCGATCAGGACCATGACCTTGACGAAGGCTGTGAAGCTATCGGCCACATACATACCGGCGAAACTGATGGCGCTTTCCGCTGGCGCCTTAATGATCAGCAATAGAGTTACGGCAAAGGCGGCGACGGCCAACCAGCTGAGCATTTTGGTGGATTGGTTGCCCCGGAAGACACCGATCATCAAAAGGACCATTGATGATATGGCGAGGAATATTTCCGGTGCCGCTGTGGCGTAATCGTGTGGGTTGACCATGGGCCCGTTTTCCTACCTATCCCTATTTCGCCGCCAGCTGGGCGGAGACTTGTGCACCGCCTGCACCATCTGCCGCTGCCTGAATGGCCATCTGATGTTGTTGGATCAAGTGATCGACCGAGACATGCATGACATCCAGGAACGGGCCGGGATAAACACCCATGACAATAGCCAGGACCACCAGGGGTGCAAAGAAAGCAATCTCCCGCTTGTCCATGTCCAGGATCTGTTTCAGGTCGTCCTTGTCGATAGTGCCAAACACCGTGCGCCGGTACAGCCACAGCATATAGGCCGCGCCCAGGATAACACCGAGGGCGGCCAGGGCGGCGACCCAGGTGTTGACCTGATAGACGCCAACCAGCACCAAAATTTCGCCCACAAAGCCCGCTGTCCCCGGCAGACCCACAGAGGCCAGCATGAAGATCATGAAGGTTACCGCATAGATGGGCATGCGATTGACCAGACCGCCATAGCGGGCGATATCGCGGGAATGAATACGGTCGTAAATCACACCCACACACAGGAATAATGCGGCTGAAACAATACCGTGGCTAAGCATCTGGAAGATGCCACCTTCGATCCCCTGGGTATTGAAGGTAAATATACCGATGGTCACGAAACCCATGTGCGCGACGGAGGAATAAGCGATCAGCTTCTTCATATCCTCCTGCACCAGGGCGACGAGGGAGGTATAGATCACCGCGACCACGGACAGGGTAAAGACCAATGGTACAAACTGATCGGATGCCAATGGCAACATGGGGAGAGAGAAACGCAGGAAGCCGTAACCGCCCATTTTCAGCAGCACACCCGCCAGGATGACGGAGCCCGCGGTTGGTGCCTCAACATGGGCATCTGGCAGCCAGGTATGAACCGGCCACATGGGCATCTTCACAGCGAAGGAGGCAAAGAATGCCAGCCACAGCCACGTCTGTTCCTGGGCCGTGAAGCCATGCGCCATGAGGGTTGGTATATCCGTCGTTCCCGCCTCGAAATACATATAGATCAGGGCGAGCAGAAGCAGCACCGAACCCAGCAAGGTATAGAGGAAAAATTTAAAGGAGGAATAGACCCGCCGTGGACCGCCCCAGACCCCGATGATCAGGAACATGGGGATCAAACCGCCTTCGAAGAAAAGATAGAACAGCACGAAATCCAAGGCGCAGAAAACCCCGATCATCATGCATTCCAGCAACAGGAAAGCGATCATGTATTCCCGGACACGGGTGGTAATCGATGTCCAGGAGGCCAGGATACAGATCGGCATCAAAAACGCGGTCAAGACCACAAAAAGCATGGAGATGCCGTCGACACCCATGCGGTAGTCAATATCACCGCCCAACCAGGCAAAGCGCTCTACAAACTGAAAATCCGCCGTGCCGTTGTCGAAATTGGCCCAGATAACCAGGCTGACCAGAAACGTCAGAAGCGTGGTCATGAGGGCGACGTTCTTGGCGTTGCGGTCCGCCAGTTCGTTCGCACCTTGAGCGAAAAGGAAGATGAAGCCCGCACCTACCAAAGGCAGGAAAGTCACCAGGCTTAAGAGGGGCCAATCGCTCATGATCTAGTGCCCCCCGCCGGTGGTATAATACCAGGTCACCAAAACAGCGACGCCGATCAGCATGGCGAAGGCATAATGGTAGAGGTAGCCGCTTTGCAGGGCAGAGGCGCGCCGTGCCAGGTGCATGACCATGGCCGCGATACCGTCGGGGCCATAGCCGTCAATGATACGTCCATCGCCACCCCGCCATAATATGCGACCGAGCCATTTCGCCGGGCGCACGAATATCAGGTCGTACAGTTCATCGAAGTACCATTTGTTCAACAGAAACAAATAAACCTCGTGATGTACCTTGGCCAAATTGACGGGTATGTCCTTGCGCTTGATGTAGAACAGCCAGGCGACGAAGATGCCGATAATGCCGGCTGCGATGGGTCCGATTTTGACCCATGTGGGCACATGATGCATGGCCTCCAGGATATGGTTTTCCGGGCCCATAAAGATTGCGTCGCCCCAGAATGCCTGATGCCCGTCACCAACGAAGTAATGGACGAACAGCATACCCGACAGGATCGAACCGGCGGCCAGGAAGTATAAGGGGATCAACATGGAGGGCGGGGATTCGTGTACGTGGCTCATCACTTCCTGACTGGCCCGTGGGTCACCGTTGAATGTCATGAACAACAAACGCCAGGAATAAAAGGCCGTCATGACGGCTGCCGCCATGCCCGCATAAAAGGCGAACATGCCAGCCCCTGTATGGGCGGCAAAGGCGGATTCCAGAATGGCATCCTTGGAATAGAAACCGGCAAAAATTGGCAAGCCGGCCAGCGCGAGAGACCCGATCCACATCATGATCGCGGTTTGCGGCACGTATTTGAATATCCCGCCCATGCGGCGCATGTCCTGCTCATCGGACATGGCATGAATGACGGAGCCAGAGCCAAGGAACAACAAGGCTTTGAAAAACGCATGGGTGAACAGATGGAAGATGGCAACCGGATAGGCACCGACGCCCAGGGCAAAGAACATATAGCCCAACTGGCTGCAGGTGGAATAGGCGATCACCCGTTTGATATCGTTTTGCACCAGACCGACTGTGGCTGCGAAAAATGCCGTGAAGCCGCCAACAATGGTAACCACCACCAAGGCGGTGGGGGAGAATTCAAACATCGGGGAACAACGCGCCACCAGGAAAACACCGGCGGTCACCATTGTGGCTGCATGGATCAGGGCACTGACAGGCGTCGGGCCTTCCATGGCGTCCGGCAACCAGGTGTGCAGGGGGACTTGCGCAGATTTACCCATGGCACCAATGAACAGCAGGATGCAGATGGTCGTGATGATATCGAATTCCCAGTTGAGGAAATGGAAGGTGTTGCCAACCTGGCCCGGAACAGCAGCAAAGACCGTATCGAAATCAAGCGAGCCAAAGACCATGAAGATCGCCATGATACCCAGGCCAAAGCCGAAATCACCCACCCGGTTGACCAGGAACGCCTTGATCGCGGCGGCATTGGCGCTGGGTTTGTGGTACCAAAAACCGATCAGCAGATAGGAGGCCAAGCCCACACCTTCCCAGCCGAAGAACATCTGCAGGAAATTGTCCGATGTAATCAGCATCAACATGGCAAAGGTGAACAGGGACAGGTATGCCATGAACCGCGGTTTGTGCGGGTCGTGAGACATGTAACCCACCGAATAGACATGGACGAGGGCCGAGACACCGTTGACCACAACCAACATCACGGCGGTTAACGCATCGATACGCAAGGCCCAGGAGACATCGAATGTACCCGAGACGATCCACGAGGCAATTTCCACCTTGACCGTATCGCCCCCGCCCAGAGCGATCTGCCAGAAAGCCACGATGGACAGAACGGCGGATGTAATGACCGCACCGCAGGTAATCCATTGCGACGGTTTATCACCCAGGACACGCCCGAAAGGGCCAACGATCAGGAAGGCAATAAGGGGCAGAAAAACTATGGCGTGATACATCTGACCCTTAGCCCTTCATCAGGTTAATATCTTCGACTTCGATGGTGCCGCGATTTCGGAAGTAAATCACGATGATGGCAAGGCCAATGGCCGCCTCGCCCGCCGCAACCGTCAGCACAAACAGTGCGAAAATCTGCCCCACCAAGTCATTCATAAAAGCGGAAAACGCGATCAGGTTGATGTTCACCGCCAGCAGCATCAATTCGATGGACATCAAAATGATGATGACGTTCTTCCGGTTTAGAAAAATCCCAAAGATCCCGATGGTGAACAAGACCGCCGCCAGAGCTAGATAATGGCCCAGGCCTATTTCAAAAAATGCCATCATATCGCCACCTATATCCCCTGACCGGGTTGGACTTTTTTCAGTTCAACCGAATCTTCGCGGCGGCGGGACACCTGCTCGGCGATGTTCTGTTTCTTGACGCCCGGCCTTTGGCGCAGGGTCAGAACAATGGCACCGACCATGGCGATCAACAAGATCATGCCGGCAGCCTGAAACAGATAGATGTATTTGGTATAGATCACATCGCCAATTGCCGCCGTGTTCTGGCGATGGGCGATATCGGGGATCGGCTCCGTACCGGTCGCCAAAACTTCCGGCGACATGGATGCGGTGCCCAATACCATCAACAATTCGACCAACAGGATAATACCCACCAGCACACCAATGGGCATGTATTGCAGGAAGCCTTCCCGCATTTCGACAAAGTTAATGTCCAACATCATAACCACGAACATGAACAACACAGCGACTGCGCCCACATAGACAACGACCAGGACCATGGCCAGGAACTCTGCCCCGATCAGCACGAACAAGGCTGCCGTGGTGAAGAATGTCAGAATGAGGAACAGGACCGAATGCACCGGATTGCGGGCGGAGACGACCATCACCCCGGCAGCGACGGCAATCGCTGCAAAGACGTAGAATGTCAGTCCCTGTAAAATCATGACAGCTTTTCCATTCCTAGCGGTCCATTCTTAGCGATAAAATCTCAACGATACGGGGCATCAGCGCGCAGGTTGGCCGCGATTTCCCGCTCCCACCGTTCGCCATTGGCCAGCAGTTTTTCTTTGTCGTAGAACAATTCTTCACGGCTTTCCGTGGCAAATTCGAAATTCGGCCCTTCGACGATGGCGTCAACCGGACAGGCTTCTTCGCAATAGCCGCAATAAATGCATTTGGTCATATCGATGTCATAACGTGTGGTCCGGCGGGAGCCGTCATCTCGGGGTTCCGCCTCGATCGTAATGGCCTGTGCCGGGCAGATCGCCTCGCACAATTTGCAGGCGATGCAGCGTTCTTCGCCGTTGGGGTAACGGCGCAGGGCGTGCTCGCCGCGAAAGCGTGGGCTAAGCGGGCCTTTTTCATAAGGGTAGTTAATCGTCACCCGTTTTTTGAACATATAGCTGAAGGTCAACGCCATGCCTTCGACGATTTCCCACAACAGCAGGCTGCGGAGATTATTTCTCATAAAGCTCATGTGTTCGGCACCATATCAAAGGCCACCAATACGCCCGCCGTCAGCGCCACCCAGAATAACGAGAAGGGGAGGAAGACTTTCCAGCCCAGGCGCATCAATTGGTCGTAGCGGTAGCGGGGCAGGGTCACCCGCACCCAGACAAAGACGAATAGCAGGAAGGCAATTTTCAGGAAGAACCAGATCGGCCCCGGTATCCAGTTAAAGGGCGCAATATCAAATGGTGGCAACCACCCGCCCAGGAACAGGATCGCTGTTAACCCTGACATCAGGATCATGTTGGCGTATTCGCCCAGGAAGAACAGCGCAAAGGTCATGGAGGAATATTCCACCTGATAACCTGCGACCAGTTCCGCCTCTGCCTCTGGTAGATCAAAGGGATGGCGGTTTGTTTCCGCCAGGGTGGAGATGAAAAAGATGATGAACATTGGGAAAAGCGGGATAAAGAACCAGACACCATCCGCCTGGGCCTGAACCACATCGGAAACATTCAACGAGCCAACGCACAACAGCACAGTGATAATGACAAAACCGATAGAGACTTCGTAACTGACCATTTGCGCCGCTGAACGCAGGGCAGAGAGAAACGGATATTTCGAGTTCGAGGCCCAACCCGCCATGACGATGCCGTAAACGCCGAGGGAGGATATGGCGAACAGATAAAGAATACCCACATTGATGTCGGACATAACCATGCCTTCATCGAACGGGATCACAACCCAGGCTACCAGGGATAGGAAAAACGTCAGCATCGGCGCGATCAGGAAGATGATCTTGTTCGCAGATGTGGGCAGAACGGTTTCTTTAAAGAACAGCTTCGCGCCGTCGGCAAAGGCCTGCAACAGACCGAACGGTCCCACCACGTTTGGGCCCATGCGTAGCTGCATGGCCGCCATGATTTTACGCTCGGCATAGGTCAACATCGCGACGCACAACAGCAAAGGCACGACGATTGCCAGGATTTGCGCCAGGATAATGATGCCCGGCAGCAGATATATGGACCAGAGTTCAGCCATCGGTACCCGTCGCCCCTCCGGTGCTGCCAGAATTTGTGCCCGTGCCCGAATATAACCGGCTGCAATCCGCCATCACGGCAGAGGCCCGGCAAATCGCGTTGGCCAGATAATAATCATCAATGGGGCTTTCAAATGCTGCGCCATCGACATCGCCGGCAACACCAAATGCACCCATTTCGCCTGGCCCAACTTCGTCGATGAGGCCCATGGACGGCACAACTTCAACCATATGATGACGCAGTTGCTGCAGGTTATCGTAGGGTAGCGGTTGTTCCATGATGGCGGAAAAGGCCCTTAGAATGGTCCAATCTTCCCGTGCATCGCCGGGTGGATAGGCCGCCCGACGGCCCAGTTGGACCCGCCCCTCGGTGTTGACCCACGTCGCGTCTTTCTCCGTGTAGGCCGCACCAGGCAGGATGACGTCGGCCCGATGGGCCCCCGCATCACCATGATGGCCTTGATAGACCACAAAGGCATCACCCAGGCCCGCCATGTCGATTTCATCGGCGCCCAACAGCCAGACCAGATCAATCTCACCCTTACCAGCAGCATCGACGATGCCGGCAACATCGCGCCCGCCGTCACCGGGCAGGAAGCCTATGTCCAGGCCGCCGACGCGTGACGCAGCCCGGTGCAGGACGTTAAAGCCGTTCCAATCCGGGCTGATCATATTTGTTTTCTCGGCCACATTGCGGGCCAGTTCCAACACCGCTGCGCCGTCATCACGGGCCACCGCGCCGCTGCCGACAATAATCATCGGCCGTTCCGCATCCGCTAAGATCTTGGCAAAGGCATGACTGCCATCCACCACTTCCGCCAACGTGGCGGGGCCTGCGCCCAAGTAGTCATATTTGTAGGTTAGATCGGCACCAGGCCCACCAACACCACCGATCACAGCAACCGGGAACCCGCCCGCCAACCAGCGTTTGCGGATCCGGGCATTGACCAGGGTCGCCTCCAGACGCGGATTGCAGCCCACCAGCAACAATGCATCAGCATCCTCGATCCCGGCGATGGAGGTATTGAACAGATAGCCGCCCCGATGTTTGCCGCCAATCTTGGCACCATCCTGACGGCAATCAATGTCTGTGGAGCCAAGGGCGATGAACAGTTCCTTGAGGGCCAGCATCGCCTCGACATCCGCCATATCACCGGCGATGGCCGCGATTTTGCCTCCCGCATCCTCGCCCAGACCGTCCAGGCGCGCCTTAATGGCCGCGAACGCGGTTTCCCAACTGGCGGGCTGTAGTTTGCCGTTCACCCGCACATAGGGCTGATCAAGTCTTTGCAGGCCCAAACCATCCACGGCATAGCGGGATCGGTCTGACAGCCATTCCTCGTTCACATCCTCATGCAAACGCGGCAGCACGCGCAGGACTTCAGCACCTCTGCAGTCAATGCGGATATTGCAGCCCACTGCGTCATGGACATCAATGCTTTCGGTCTTGTTCAACTCCCAAGGCCGGGCGGCGAAGGCATAGGCCTGGTTGGTCAAGGCACCCACGGGGCAAACATCAACCAGATTGCCGGAAAGCTCGGATGTCAGCGCCTCTTCAATATAGGTGCCGATTTCTGTCTCTTCGCCCCGAAAGGTTGCGCCCAATTCTTCTACGCCCGCGATCTCGGTTGCGAAGCGGACACAGCGGGTGCAGGTGATGCACCGGGTCATGGTGGTGGCGATTAAGGGGCCGAGATATTTGTCTTTAACAGCGCGCTTGATCTCATCGAACCTGCTGTCATTGCGGCCATAGGCGACCGCTTGATCCTGCAGGTCGCATTCGCCGCCCTGATCACAAATGGGGCAATCCAGGGGGTGATTGATCAACAGGAATTCCATGGCACCCTTACGGGCCTTTTCCGCCACGGGGGAATTGGTGCGGATCACCATGCCTTCGCCGACCGGCATGGCGCAGGACGCGATGGGTTTCGGTGCCTTTTCCATTTCCACCAGGCACATGCGGCAGTTACCGGCAATCGACAGGCGGTCGTGATAGCAGAAACGGGGAATTTCAATTCCCAGCTCTTCCGCGGCCTGTAGCACCGTGGTGTTGGCATCGACCGTGATTTCCTGGCCGTTGATGGTCAGCGTGGGCATGTTCCTGGCGTCCTTACTTCCCGTATCACGTTTCTAGAGCAATTTTCAATTAATTGGAATCGCTTGCGCGATCTAAGCGATTGGTTCAATTGCTCGATTCTTAAGAGTCTGAGCATGTTAAAAAGAAACATGCTCTAGGCGGCGGTAGGTTGAGAGTTTTTGCGGTCCATGATCCGCGCCTCAACCATAGGTCGGAAATGACGCATCAGACCTTGGATCGGCCAGGCCGCGGCATCACCCAGGGCGCAAATCGTGTGCCCTTCGATCTGGGTGGAAACCTCCAACAGCATGTCGATTTCCGCTACATCCGCCTCGCCCGTTGCCAGGCGTTCCATAATCCGCCACATCCACCCCGTTCCTTCGCGGCACGGCGTACATTGGCCGCAGGATTCATGGGCATAAAATTGCGACAATCGGGCAATGGCGCGGATCAGGTCCGTGGATTTGTCCATCACGATCACCGCCGCCGTTCCCAAGCCGGATTTTTCAGCACTCAACGCATCAAAATCCATCAAGACATCATCGCAAATGGATTTGGGCAACATGCGTACAGACGAACCCCCCGGAATTATGGCGAGCAGATTGTCCCAGCCACCCCGGACCCCGCCGGCATGTTTTTCGATCAGCTCTCTCAGCGGGATCGACATCTCCTCTTCCACATTGCAGGGCTGTTCCACGTGGCCCGAGATGCAGAAGACCTTGGTGCCGTTATTGTTGTCCCGGCCAAAACCGGCGAACCAATCGGCCCCGCGGCGCATGATGGTCGGGGCGACGGCGATCGATTCTACGTTGTTCACTGTTGTCGGACGGCCCCAAACACCAACGCCCGCAGGAAACGGTGGTTTCAGGCGCGGCTGGCCTTTCTTGCCCTCCAGGCTCTCAATCAGGGCGGTTTCCTCACCACAGATATAGGCACCCGCACCACGGTGGACAAAGACATCGAAGGAATAGCCGCTGCCGCAAGCGTTCGGCCCGATCAGGCCTGCGTCATAAGCCTGTTGCACGGCAGCTTCGAGGTTGTTCGCCTCAACCATAAATTCACCGCGAATATAGATGTAGGCAGCCGAGGCACGCATGGCGAACCCGGCAACCAAACAGCCCTCGACCAATTTATGGGGATCGTGGCGCATCAATTCGCGATCTTTGCAGGTGCCCGGCTCCCCCTCATCCGCATTGACCACAAGATATGTGGGCTTGCCATCGGATTCTTTCGGCATGAAGGACCATTTCAAACCGGTGGGAAAACCCGCGCCACCCCTGCCCCGCAAACCGGAGGCCTTGATTTCATCGACAATGCCATCCGGTCCCTTGTCCAGGATTGCCTTGGTGTTATCCCAATCGCCCCGTTTGCGCGCGGCATCCAGACCCCAATCCTGATAGCCATATAGATTGGTAAAAATCCGATCCTGATCACTTAACATCAGCCGTCCCCCATAAATTCACGCAGGGTGGTTGGTCCACCGGCCGGCTCCGTTGTGTGGCGGCCGCTTTGCGGTCCAACCTTGGGCGTCTCACCCTTGGCCAATGCCTCCAACACGGCAATGGTACTTGCCGCCGTCAGGTCCTCGTAATAGTCATCGTTGATCTGCATCATGGGCGCATTCACGCAGGCGCCCAGGCATTCCACCTCAATCACGGTGAACTTGCCGTCCGCCGTGGTGTCGCCCATTTCAATGCCCAGTTTCGATTTGCAGGCAGAGACCACATCGTCGGAGCCGCGCAACCAACAAGGCGTGGTGGTGCAGATCTGTACGAAATGCTGCCCCACGGGGGCCAAATTATACATAGTGTAAAAAGTCGCCACCTCGTAAACCCTGATACGGGGCATTTCCAGCATCTCGGCCACCGCATCCATGGCCGCACGGGGCAGCCAGTTTTCGTGCTGACGCTGCGCTAGATCCAGCAACGGCATTACCGCAGATGCCTGCCGGCGTGGCGGATATTTAGCGATATGCCGCTTGGCCACCTCTAGATTTTCCGCCGTGAAAGCAAAGCTGTCGGGCTGTTGATCGGCCGGGGCCGGTACACGCTTCATCGATCGACCTCACCAAATACAATATCCAGGCTACCGAGAACGGCGACTGAATCCGCCAATAAGTGGCCCTTACACAGGTGATCCAATGCCGCCAGATGAACATAGCCGGGCGACCGGATCTTGCAGCGATAGGGCATGTTGGAGCCATCAGCCATCAAATAGACACCGAATTCCCCCTTCGGTGCCTCAATGGCTGTGTAGGTTTCCCCAGCCGGGACCTTGAACCCTTCCGTATAAAGTTTGAAATGCTGGATCAAGGCTTCCATGGATTGTTTCATTTCAGCCCGTGGCGGGGCAACAACCGTGCGGTCAGCGCTGGATACGGGGCCGTCCGGCAAGGTTGCCAGCACCTGTTCGATGATCCGGACGGATTGGCGCATTTCCTCTACCCGGCACAAATAACGGTCATAACAATCGCCATTCTTGCCCACGGGGATATCGAAATCATATTTCTCGTAGCCGTCATAGGGTTGCGATTTTCTCAGATCCCATGGCAGTCCCGTACACCGCAGCATGACGCCGGAAAACCCCCAATCCATGGCCTCATCCTGGCTGATCACCGAAATATCAACGTTACGTTGTTTGAAAATGCGATTGTCGGTCAACAGGGTTTCCATGTCGTCGATATACTTCAGCAGATTTGGCAAATAGTCGGCAATGGCCGCCGCCATGCCTGCCGGCATATCCTGATGTACGCCGCCAACCCGAAAATAATTCGCATGCAGCCGCGCACCCGCCACGGCCTCATAGAATTCCATCAGCTTTTCGCGCTCCTCATAGCCCCAGATCGCGGGGGTAATGGCCCCGACATCCATGGCATGAGAGGTCACATTCAGAAGATGGTTCAGCAATCGGGTAATCTCTGAAAATAATACCCGGACGGCCTGGCCCCGCACCGGCACGTCCACCCCCATCAGTTTTTCGATGGCCAGCACATAAGCATGCTCCATCGCCATGGGGGAAACATAATCCAGGCGGTCAAAATACGGGATCGCCTGTTGATAGGTCTTGTACTCAATCAGTTTTTCCGTGCCCCGATGCAGCAAACCAATATGCGGGTCGCAACGGTCGATGACTTCGCCATCCAATTCCATAACAAGGCGCAGCACGCCATGGGCCGCGGGATGTTGCGGCCCGAAATTCAGGGTCATGTTTTTGATATCGACTTCGGCCATCAGCCCGGCTCCTGCCCATCGGCTTTTTCATCGCCCGGTAGGACCTGCGCGGCAGCGGCAGCACCTTCCCATGGAGAGAGAAAATCAAACTTGCGAAATTCCTGAGGCAATTTCACCGGCTCATAAACCACGCGCTTGCGCTCTTCGTCATAGCGCACTTCGACATATCCCGTTAGCGGGAAATCTTTGCGCAGAGGATGACCTTCGAAGCCATAGTCGGTCAATAAACGACGCAGATCGGGGTGATCTTCGAACATCACGCCGTACATGTCCCAAACTTCACGCTCAAACCAATTGGCTGAATTATGTAGACCGGTCACCGAGGGAACCGGGCTCATCTCGTCAGCCTCTACTTTGACCCGCACCCGTTGGTTATGCACCATGCTCAAGAGATTATAGACCACGTCGAAGCGTTTTGCCCGCTCCGGAAAATCGACACCGCAAATATCTATCAACACTTTGAAAAGACATTGGGGATCATCACGCAAAAAAGTCACAACCTTAAGCACATGTTCCGCCCGGGCGGTGACCATCAACTCCCCATGCACCACGGACGTCGCGATGACCTGGTCCGCCAGTACAGCGCCAATATGTTGGCCCAACTCCTGTAATGCCGCCTCGTCCGCCATTCTTTTGTCCGCTCTGTCCGTGAAGTCTTTTGTGGGATCCGAAAGGTAATGGATTTCGTCTGACTGGTTATTGATCTATCGCAGGAATGTGCCGGTGCGGCGAATTTTTTTCTGCAATTGCAGAATTCCGTAGACCAGCGCCTCCGCCGTTGGCGGGCAACCGGGAACGTAGATGTCGACAGGGATGATTCGATCACACCCCCGCACCACAGAATAGGAATAATGGTAATAACCGCCGCCGTTCGCGCAACTACCCATGGAGATGACATAGCGCGGTTCCGGCATCTGGTCATAGACCTTGCGCAACGCCGGTGCCATCTTGTTGGTCAGGGTGCCGGCGACGATGATCACATCGGATTGTCGTGGTGAAGCGCGCGGCACAACCCCCAATCGGTCCAGGTCATAGCGGGGCATATAGGCGTGGATCATCTCCACCGCGCAACAGGCCAGACCGAACGTCATGGGCCACAAAGAACCGG
>Ga0233439_10002960_pt1 | contig 18390 bp, 16 predicted proteins | sample SI_123_September_6_FD_182713 | JGI IMG/M metagenome (GOLD analysis project Ga0233439, IMG submission 182713) | Seawater microbial communities from Saanich Inlet, British Columbia, Canada - SI_123_September2016_100_MG | ecosystem: Environmental > Aquatic > Marine > Inlet | place: Canada: British... | reverse complement strand
CGCCCTTGGTGCAAACCAATATCTCATCACGATGAAACTCTCCCGACCCGATCAACCGCTCTAAAGCCAGCCCCACACTTTTCTCCCCTCTCTCCCGGCGGTAGTTAATGGCCGTATCCAGGACATTGATACCATTTTGAACCGACTGGACAATCGCTTGCGTCACTAACTTATCAGTCGAATCATCTGGGTTTCCTAAATAGGTACCCACACCAATAGATGAAACCCAGCAGCCACCGACTTCTCGAAAATGATCTTTCGCACAAAAAGAAGAGAATTTATCTTTGTAACGGGATGTTCCTTCCAAAGTTGCAAATCCGGGCAAAGACATGAGTCGCTCACACTATAAATAGAAATCAAATAATCCCATTGAGGTCTTGAACCTACCTTTTAAACTAAGAGAAGATCAGTTAAACTGGTTTTCTCTTGAAGGGAAATGCCGGACGCTGGCCTTTTCGTTCCGCCAGACGGGAAGGTTTATCTTCATGGCGGGGACTGTCTTTTTCTTCCTTCTTAACCGAGGACTCATCTTTCTTAGGGTCCTTGTCTTGATTCGGTTCATTCATCCTTGTTCTCCCAAACATTCAATCTCTCTTATTCTTTAACAGCATACTTAAAACTAGCACCGCACTCCAAAAAATGTTTCAAATTCATGGGCCGGTTATTCCATTATTGCCAGATCGCTATGAGCTGGCCCCCCACAAATTAGCGTTTAATATTTTTTTCAAAAATATTTTGCCGACTAAAATGTGCAAAAAACGTCAAAATTGTATAAAATAAGATAAATTTACATTTCTAAAATAAGATTTATAAATCCCACTTATATGGGGTTCATAAAAAATAATATCCCACAACCTTTTGAAAATAGGGAATTAATTATTCCGCACCCGGGCGGCCAAATAACTTGGCCTCTAATTTGCTTTAGTCATTGCTGAGGATAAAAGATGGAAACCAGAAATTTGCCAGAAAAAAGAGGTAAAGGAAATAGACGTCTCCTTGAGTCTCAGGATGGTTTCACTCTAATTGAGATGTTAATAACTTTAGCAATTATAGGGATAGCTTTTACGATGTCAGCTTCGAATTTTTCAAAATGGAAAGATAAGCACCAGATCAATGGCCAGGCGCAAAAGGTATATTTTGACCTGATGCTGGCCCGTACCTCAGCGGTCAAAAACAACAACGATGTTCTGGTCACTTTCAGTACTGTCAACGATTCCTACACGGTTCATGACGACACCGATGGTGACGGCGTAGAAGATGCCAGCGAGTCTTCAAAATCTGTGAATCTTGAGGAAAATGCCCAGTTCGCCTTCAACACTGGGATTTCAGATATTGATGGCAACGCCGTTTCTGCGGCAGTTTCATTTGGCGGATCACAAACCGTTACTTTCGACTCAAGAGGTCAGGCCAGCGCAAGCGGGTCGGTGTTTTTGTTGCACGCAAATGATATCGGAATTACCAACGCACGCGCGCGCACCATCAGTGTGTTGAAGGCTACTGGCGCAGTGGATTACTGGACTTATGACTCAACCGTTACACCTCCCTGGAGTTAGTTATGAAGATGTTAACTTCCACAACTCACAAAGGTTTTTTGCCATCGGGTAATAACCAGAAAGGATTCACCCTGATAGAAGTGTTGATCAGCATGGTGATCCTGAGTGTGGGAATCTTCGGCCTTATTAAAACTGCCAGCTCCGTCATATTTTTTCAGAAGCACTCCTCCAATGTTACTGAGGCTACGTTGAAAACTGCGAACAAAATTGAAGAAGTAAAGCGTTTATCTGCTAATGAGCCGACAGGAGGTGCATTTGGCTTCACCTATCTGACCTCTACTTATTTGACGGACGAAGGCTTTACCGAAGTTGATAATCAGACCTACTCAAAATCTGAAACGGATGGGGATTTCACCCAAACTTTGGTTTTACAGGTTTATCCCTCTGGAACCACCGAGACATTTGATGAGCCCACGGGAATTCATATGCTGGAAGTTTTGGTGACAACACAATGGACGGACAGCCGAGGCAGTGGTCGGGAAGTAGAAATGGCGGCGGTAATTCACAGGAGGCAATTCATAGAATGAATACCCTATTTAACAACAATTCTTTGAAACTGATCCGGCAGGAACAGGGAAGCACCATGTTGGTTTATCTTTTCGTTCTTTCTGCAATGGCGGCGGTTGCCATTGCCGCGTTGCAGACAATCACTTTGAATCTCGAAACTTCTCAATCGCATAAAAAAGGTAAGAACGCCTTTTATTCTGCAGAGGTCGGCCTCGATCTTGCGGTCAATGCAGTCATTGATGATTTTGAAGATTTAATCCCCTACACCGAATCCGCGAATGTCGATGGTGCGGATGCGGATGGTTTTATCAATATTGCGAATTACCGCAACTATGCGGTCAAATATAAGGTTACTAATCCACTTGAAGAGTTTTTGTACCAGACTGTTGTAGGCAATACTATTATTTATCATTATGCCTACACCTATGACATAGAAGCTGAGTCAAGTTCGCTCAAAGATTCTTCAAGAGAAAACGTGAACGAACAGATTCGCATTTTGGAAACGCCATTGGTTCAGTACTTTGTATTTTATGGGCAAAGCGGGAATTCTGCCGATATGGAATTGTTCCCGGGTCCGGATATGAACAGTTGGGGGCGCATACATTCCAATGGGGACATATATATTGGAGCCTCCTCAGCAGGCAATCATATTAATATACGTAACTACGATGAAGACGACAACTTGTCTCCGCATTCCATGACGGCCGGAGGCAATATTTATACCTATGCGAAAGACACCGGTAATGACTATGCAGATACCGTTTATGTCAAAACTTCCAGCGTTGGGATCACCAACGAAGTGGCAGAAAAAGAATTGCTGACCGATAATATTACTTCCAGCAATGAAGCAGATGAAGAAGCCCGGTTTAACAATTTTGTTTTGGTAAATGAAGAACCTTACAGCACACCTTCAAAAGATTTGTTTGAACGTGGTGGGTTTTATGAGCAGAGAGCCCAGGACCCTGGCAAAGCCACCATCGACAGTATGACCATCATTGGCACAGGAGGGTTGGGAGCCGGGAATATAGAGGTATTTGTTTCGCGCCCGTCATTAACAGATGTCACTGCCCTGGTTCTGGCCGGGGAGTCTTCTGCTGGCACTGCAGTGGCCGGCCTTCCATTGCCTGTCATTCAGGAAACCAGTGAAGCGTTTGAGGACTGCCGGGAAGGAGACCGGGATGTAGATACCACCGATATTGATCTTTATGCTCTCGGCCTCTGGTATGAGGCCTATCTTGAAGACCAAGGTCTTACCCTTGCGGGAGATGGAATGTTGATCTATACCTCTCGCTCTCCCAACGCATCGTTCACTAACAACGATGCTGACGTTCAGGCGATTCGGCTACTGCCTATAGCCGCCACCTCCAGTCCGCAATTATCTGATGAAACCACTTTAGCAACGGATAATCCGATTTACATCCATGGCGATTTCAACACCATTGACACAAAAGGTGTGGCACTGATTGGTGACGCGATGAATATTCTCTCTAATGCCTTCGTTACTAAAAATTGTGGGATTAGTTTCAACACACTGGTAAACAATCACAGCGCCAGCACGACTACTATCAACGCGGCTCTTTTTGCCGGGCATGTTCCCACAGATAACAATACCGGCGCGTACAGTGGCGGCGTGCATACTTATCCGCGACTCCATGAAGATTGGACTCGCCGTAATGGCAATACAACCAAGTCATTAAATATTAACGGCTCATTCATCAATCTTTGGGACAGTGTGCAGGCCGACGGTGAATGGTGCCTGGGTGGAGATTGTTATTCGGGCCCAACAAGAAACTGGGGCTGGGATGTGCGCTTTCAGGACCCTGAGTTCTGGCCGCCTTTTATCCCATCCATATTCAGTGTTGAAAGAGTGGGCTTTCTGGAATAGTCACAAGACGAGGAAAATACGATGAACCTGTCACTAAAAAAACCTGAATGGAAAATGAATGAACGCGGATTCACTCTGACCGAAATACTGGTTGGCACCGCCATCTCTTTAGCCCTTCTTGCCCTTATAGCTGGAGTCATTCAATCACAGGGGGACACCTTCTCAAGGCAGAGCCAGTTGGGCCAAATGCAAGCTAACGGCAGGGGAGCGACTGACTTCATCTCTCGCAGTGTCCAGAACGCCGGATTCAATGTAACCCGTGGAAAAAGGTTTCTGGCGGCTTCCGATCATTACATCACCATGGTGTATGATGAAGATAATGACGGAGCGATTCAAAATGATGACGTGATGACTTATGCCATCTCCGATCCGACAGGTGCCAACAACGAAACTTTTACCATCTCTCCGTTTTTCGATGAAGACGGAGACGGCAATGTCGCCAGCACAGAAACCCGGGATTACGTAATTTCTCTGGCTATAACGGGTCCCCCGTTTCAGTTCTACCTCATCACTCCCAATAATTCAGACAGCGGTGTCGTGCAAAATAAAGTGGCTCGAGATATCGATAATATCGTCTTCCGTTATTTTGATAAAGATGGGGACGCTTTACCAGCAGGGGTAACGGTTGATGGAAACGGAGATCCCGTTCCTCCTTATGTCATTCCTGCAGATGAATTGAACGATATCCGCAAAGTTGAAATGGATATCACTGCACTATCTAAAGATGAAGACCCGAATGAGGAATACCTGAACAACGGTACTTACTTATCTGGCAGTGTCGCCGCCATCGCAGGTGGATCTACTTCTTTTAGCGACCGCTTTCGTCGACAAACCTTTTCAGCAGTCACTTCGCCGAGAAATCTGGTAACCGCTCCCTGGGGGAAAATTTCTTTAGTTGCCGATCCCACTCCTGTCAGTTGCCCGGACGACTCAACCACCATTACGGCGAGCGTCGTTGATTCTGAGGGAGAAGGTGTCGATTCTGGTGTGTCGGTCTCCTTCAATACCAGTGATGGCACGGTCAGCCCTGAAACAAATGCGACCGTTGGATCGGGAAACGCTACGACCACACTGACTTACGATTGGTCGTCTCCCAGCATCACAGTAACTCTTTCTGCCAGTGCCCTTATTGATGTAGATGGAGAAGATTATCCGGTATTTAACGCCATTCCTGTTTCTTTTGAATCGGGTACAGGTATTTTCACGGATGATTTTTCCGATGGGAACAGCGATGGATGGACTGAAACAGGGGGGGCTAACTGGAATGTCGCGTCTACACAGTATAAAACCGCCTCCAATAATGCGGCTTTTTCCTCAAATGGTTGCGCCGCCTGGCAGGATTACGTAGCCCAGGTAGATATCCAGCGTAACGGATCATTGAGCGCGACCGAATATGTAGGCCTTGCCATAAGATATCTGGACTCGGACCAGTATTATATGGCAAAAATTTCCTGCTCAACCAATTGTGGAGGAGGTCCCAACGATGATCAATATATCCTGGAGTTGGTGAAGATTGATATCAATGAAACCACTTTAGTCAGTTCAGCCGCTTTTGACTTTGATAATAACGAAGATTATACCTTGAAGGCCAGTGTCGTCGGGGATGACCTCAGTGCAAAGTTCTGGAAAACGAGCACGACGGAGCCTGCCGATTACGACATCACCATTGTTGACACCAGCTTTACTCAGGGTCAAATTGCTTTAACCACATCTACCAGCTCTACCACCTACGACAATGTTATTGTCACCCCTTCATCTTGATATGATGCCCTAGGTGGAAAGACATTTCGGCTTGTTCTCTCCCCACCTTATCTGCGGGAAGAGGCATCCAGCACCTTGGTTTGTCTGTGCCCTAACGAAACAGACCAAAATACTCCATAACTTTCAATATGTTATGATAAAATATTCGCATGATTGATCAGCGCTTGGTTTCTAATTTCAATTGGATATTTTTTCTAACATGCCTGGGAATATCTATTCTGGGTGTAGTGATAATATACAGTGCCAATCATGGTCGGCCAGAAGCTTTTTTTCGCGGACTTTACATCAAACAAATTTACTGGATCGGCTACGGACTGGTTGCCATGCTCATCGCCCTGGCATTGGATTACCGCTGGTTTAGTCGCTATGCCTATCTCATATATTTTATTACTCTGTTAGCCCTCGCTTATGTCCTGATCAATGGAGTGGTGGCATCCGGCTCTCGTCGCTGGGTTTACATAGGTTCCATCAGTATCCAGGTTTCAGAGTTTGCCAAAGTGTCACTTATCATTGCCTTGGCAAAATACTTCGAATCAGGAAAAATGTCAGGACAATATACGTTAAAAGATCTACTCATCCCTGCCTTGATGACTGCCTTATTGGGTGGACTCATTGTTGTCCAGCCCGACCTCGGAACCACTATGATGGTATTTTTTATTTTCCTGGTTTTCATAGCCGCTATCGAAATGAATAAAGCAACTTTGATAAAACTATTCAGTTGCGGCCTCCTGATGGCTCCGGCAATTTGGTTCTTCCTGAAGGATTATCAGAAAACCCGGCTCTTTACCTTGTTCAATCCGGAGTTGGACCCTCTTGGCGCTGGCTACCATTCTATCCAGTCCAAAATCGCCATTGGGTCAGGTGGGTTTTGGGGGAAAGGCCTCCTCGCAGGAACCCAAAGTCGACTCAATTTTCTGCCAGAAAAACATACAGACTTTATTTTTTCAGTCTTCGCTGAAGAAACCGGATTTTTAGGAGTCGCCGTTCTTTTATCCTTATTTCTCTTTATCATTCTGAAGGGATTGAATATCGCTTTTCGGGCCGGGGATCGATTTGGTTTTTTCCTTGCCTTGGGGCTTATCAGTTCCATCTCGTTTTATATTATTTTCAATGTCGGTATGACCATCGGCCTGTTCCCCATCACCGGCATTCCCCTGCCCCTCTTGAGTTATGGCGGCTCTTCTCTCATTACTAATTTTTTTGCTATCGGCCTTCTTCTCAATGTTGAAATGCGAAGAGCATTGCATTAAGACAAAAATCTCCTGCCTGGTTTTTCTCAAGTTTTGACCGTCATGCCATGCTATAATTTTCGAAACGCCCTACATCAACAGGATATTCATGTCGTCTGAAATATTTATAAATTCCAACCAACGCGAAATCCGTGTTGCCCTGATGGAGAACCATCAGGTCTCGGAACTGTTTATTGAACACAAAACCAACAAAGGAATTGTGGGAAATATTTATCGCGGCAAGGTCACCAAAATTCTTCCTGGAATGCAAGTTGCCTTTGTAGATATCGGACTGGAGAAAGCTGGCTTCCTTTATGTAGGGGATATTGATGTTATTGATATGCTCGGTCTCGAAGACGAGTTAGACCCTCCACCTCTGCATGATGACAAAGATGATTCCTTTGCTGGAAAACCTGGCAGGCCCAATCATGAAATCCGCATTCAGGATATATTGCAAGAAGGCCAGGAGATTCTGGTACAGGTTGCGAAGAATCCGCTGGGAACCAAAGGGGCACGCATCACCAATTACATTACTTTGCCTGGACGCTACCTGGTTTATATGCCCACGATCAATCACATCAGCGTATCCCGGCGAATTGAGGATGAAGATGAAAAAGAACGGTTAAAGAACTTGATCAGCGAAATTGGTAACCCTGGTGAGGGCTATATTGTAAGGACTGCAGGGCAAGACGCCACCGCGGCTGATTTTGAGTCGGATCTCAAATTTCTCCATCGCCTTTGGGAAAACCTGGAACTCCAATCTGAAAACAAGAGCGCTCCACATCTAGTTTATGAAGACCTGAATCTGATCTTTCGTTCTATCCGCGATCTTTTCGCTAATGACACCGAGCGACTTGTGATTGACTCAAAGTCGGATTTCACCAAGTGTCTGGAGTTCTGTTCCACATATCTCCCCCATTTGTCAGATAAGATTGAACAATATAAAGACCCCATGCCCATTTTTGACCACTATGGAATAGAGATGGATATTAGCCGTGCATTAGGTCGTACCATCTGGCTTAAGTCTGGAGGTTATATCACCATTGATCAAACAGAAGCGCTGGTTGCCATTGATGTCAATACCGGGAAATATGTTGGCCACAATGATCCAGAAGATACCATCCTGAAAACCAATCTTGAGGCGGTTAAAGAATTCGTTTATCAGCTACGCCTCCGGAATATTGGCGGTATCATCATTGTAGATTTCATCGACATGACCAAGGAAGAAAGTAAGGAAATGGTAACCAACGCCCTCAAACAGGCACTTAAAGCTGATCGCTCACGAACCCGCATCCTGAAAATTTCCGAATTGGGCTTGGTAGAAATGACACGTAAACGCGTACGCGCGAGTTTGGTTCAAACCCTTTGTGATCCTTGTGACTATTGTAATGGGAAAGGTTATATTAAAGGCACCACGACTGTTTGTTACGAAATTATCCGGGAAATCCAAAGACGGGGAACCGATAATATCACTAAAAAACAAATTTGCATTGAAGTGCACCCGACCGTTTATGACATGCTCTTCGAGGAAGAGAGTAGCTTTCTCGAAGAAATGGAAAAGCAAGACAATATTGAAATCACTTTTCAAGTAAACCCAAAACTGCATCGGGAAAAATACAATATTTTGGCATCATAAAAATGAGGACCCACAAATGAAAAAAATCGCATTTCATCCATTCCAGGCAATTCTTTTATCAGGCTTTCTATTTGCTTACGGTTGCGGCACCGCGGGGAAAAACTTTGATGAGTCCCTTTATAAAAACATTGTTATAGGAACAACAACTCAAAAAGAAATCCATTCCATGTTTGGAGCTCCTTTTAAAAAAGGCATCCAGAACGGATATCCGGTTTGGACTTATGAGTACAATTTTTACAACTCACTGGGTAAGGATATCACCAAAGATATGGTCATCGTTTTTAACCATCGTGGTGTAGTGAAATCTCATCAGATGATGACCAATCAGCCTGAGTCCACTGATAGCAAGTCTTAATAGAAAAATGCAATTATCGGTATTTAGTATTCTCTCTGCCCGGTATTGCACCTGCACGATTTTTTATTCCCCAAAATTTGAATCCAATCCGCTCCTTACGGACTCCAAGTAGAACCTATCATAGTTTATTGTTCTCCGCTTATTTGACGAATTTATGATTTTTTCCCCCAGGCACTTCCGCAAACAATCCCATATAAAGGCAACAGAATGTTAGGTTTCAGCAAATCCCAATGGGGCACACTGCATCTGACCTGGGTCGCATTTTTTCTGACCTTTATCGCCTGGTTCAACATGGCGCCCTTCAACACCACAATCATGCACGCCTTGGGCCTGTCTTCTGCTGAGATCAATGTATTGATGATTTGCAATGTTGCGCTAACCATTCCAGCACGAATCATTATTGGTTTCTGGGTGGATAAATATGGCCCACAAAAAATATTCACTAGCCTTTTAGTCTTTTCCGGACTGGTATGTTTTGGGTTCGCCCTGTCACAAGGGTTCAAGTCGTTACTTGTCACTCGCTTGCTGATGGGAATTGTCGGCGGTGGATTTGTGGTCGGTATAAAAATGATCGCTGAATGGTTTCCGCCAGGAAAAATGGGAATCGCCCAAGGAATTTATGCGGGTTGGGGCAACTTCGGTTCTGCTTTTGCGGTGTTTTCCCTTCCGTTAATAGCCCTACCCTTTTCTGAAGATACCGGGTGGCGGGTAGCAACAGGTCTCTCAGGATTATCTTGTCTGATCTGGGCAGGAGTCTATTACAAGTTTTGTCCTGACGCCCCAGGAAAGGGTCGGGGTTTCCAGGTAGACCTGCATGGCGTGATTGAAGTGACTTCATACCGGGATTTAATCCTGCACATCCTGGTTCTCATCCCTGTTTATGGGGCTATGGCTCTGTTCATCTGGAAACTTTCCGGTCATCCACTCTCATTGATCTCCAATACTCTTTCCCTGCTCCTGATTCTCGGCATCGTATTACTTTTCACTCTGAATGGATTTCGTTGTTGGCAAGTTAATTTATCTAGATTGCAACATCCTGTGCCCGAGGAAGAAAAATATGCGTTCAGTCAAATTGCTATATTGAGCCTGGTCTATTCCCTTACATTCGGTTCCGAGTTGGCAGTCATTTCAATGTTCCCGCAGTTTCTGCAAACAACGTTCTCCCTCTCTGTAGGGTTAGCCGGAATACTGGCCTCCAGTTACGCTTTCATGAATCTTGTCGCTCGCCCCGGAGGGGGCTGGGTGTCTGATCAATTTGGCCGCAGAAGAACCCTTTTTATCATGATCATTGGAGGTATGGTAAGCCACTGGTTTATGAGTGAAATAGATTCCAACTGGCAACTTTCCAGTGCCATAGCCCTTACGATAATAGGTTCTATCTTTTTAAAAGCCGGCAACGGGGCCTGTTTTGCGATGATCCCCTTGATACACAAACCACTTACTGGGAAACTGGCTGGCATGGCAGGGGCCTACGGGAGTGTTGGGGCGGTGTTTTTTCTCACCCTGTTCAGCTTCGTGACCCCACAAATATTTTTTAAAGTCATCGCTGGCTACGCTTTTATGGTATTCTTGGCCCTGTTTTTTTTACCGGGCCACGCCCGGTCGAAATAAGTCCAGTCGCAAATAATAGATCAAGCACTGTTGAGCTTTACTATTGCTTACTCACATTTCCTCCCTCGTTAGAGGGCCGGGCCACGCCCGGTCGAAATAAGTCTAGTCGCAAATAGTAGATCAAGCATTGCTGGGCTTTACTATTGCTTACTCACATTTCCTCCCTCGTTAGAGGGCCGGGCCACGCCCGGTCGAAATAAGTCTAGTCGCAAATAGTAGATCAAGCATTGCTGGGCTTTACTTGATTTCTAAAATTTGCTCGCCTGAAAAGTTTTTACCAGTTTCCTACTTCATGAGAAGGTAAAGTTCTATGGGATTTACATGCGGCCTCGTCGGCCTCCCCAACGCAGGAAAATCAACTCTGTTCGGTGCTTTGACACGAACCAAAGCCCAGGCAGGAAATTATGCGTTCACCACAATCGAACCCAATAGCGGGATCGTACCTGTTCCCGATATACGGCTGGACACCATCACTCACTATGTCAAGACCAACAAAATTGTTCCCACTACCATGGAGTTTGTTGACATCGCCGGGCTTATCAAGGGTGCCTCTAAGGGAGAAGGTCTGGGGAATAAGTTTCTCGGACATATTCGTGAGGTAGATGCCATTGCCCATGTGGTGCGCTGTTTCGAGGATGGTAATGTCCCACATGTCAGCGATATCATCGATCCGGCTTCAGATATCGACACCATCAATACAGAATTGATCATCGCCGATATGGAAGCCCTCGACCGCCGAAAAACAAAAATTGAAAAACTGGCGAAATCCGGAGACAAGGAAGCACGTATGCAGGTAGAAGTGGTTGCCAAACTGGCCGAAGCCCTGGATCAAAATCAACCAGCACGAGCGGTGACCAGTTTCAATGATGAAGAGAAACAGTTCGTAAAAAGCCTGACCTTACTAAGTGCCAAACCTGTCCTCTATATCTGCAATGTCATGGACCCCGGTGATACAGAAAACGAGTTGGTGCAAAAGGTCAAACAAATTGCTGAACAGGATGGCTCATCAGTCGTTGCCCTTGCGGGAAAAATTGAAGGGGAAATAATGGAGATCGAAGACCCCGAAGAACAGCAAATGTTTATGGAAGAAATGGGGCTGACCGAAACCGGACTCGACCGCATGATTTCCGCCGGGTATGGCCTGCTCGAACTCTCCACCTATTTCACAGCAGGAGAAAAAGAAACCCGGGCCTGGACGATCCCAAAAAATGCCAAAGCTCCGGTTGCCGCAGGTGTGATCCATACCGACTTTGAAAAAGGATTTATTCGCGCCGAAGTCTATAGCCTGGAAGATCTGGTTCAGCATAAATCTGAAGCCGCAATTAAAGAAGCAGGAAAATTGAGAGTCGAAGGAAAAGATTACACCGTCCAGGACGGCGATATCATGCACTTCCGCTTTAACGTTTAGCTCGCATCATTTCTGCCACGAAGGCACCAGGCAACGCGGGGTTTTGCCTTCCAGAGCATCCAGCACATTATCAGCCACAAGATCGGCCATTGTATCTCTTGTCTCATGACTGGCACTGCCGATATGCGGGAGCAACATCAGGTTCTCCAACTCAGTCATACCCTCAGTGAGTGCCGGTTCGTTTTCATAAACATCCAGTGCCGCGCCAGCAATTCTACCTTCCTTTAACGCTTCCACCAGAGCCTTATCGTTCACCACCTTGCCTCGAGCAGTATGGATGAAATAAGCAGTGGGCTTCATCAATAAAAATTGATCCTTGCCGATCATATATTGAGTCTGCTCCGTCAATGGAGCGTGGACGGTAACAAAGTCAGATTTCTGCAGCAATTCTTCCAATGGAGTATAAATCGCATTCAACTCTCGTTCCTTTTCTAAAGGCATTCGATTTCGGTTGCAATAGAGAATCTTCATATTAAAACCCGCTGCTCTGCGAGCGACCGCTGAACCGATTTCACCACAACCAATTACACCCAGAGTTTTTCCATATACATCTGCGCCCAGAAACATTTTCGCCTGCCATCCTTTGAACCGGTTCTCCCGGGTGAATCGGTCACTGGGAACAATGCAACGAGCGGCTCCCAAAATCATCGCCCAGGTTAGATCTGCGGTGGTTTCGTGCAGAACCCCAGGGGTATTCGTTACCCAAATTCCCTTATTTGCGGCATACGCTACATCGATATTATTGAATCCCGCCCCATAATTGGCAATGATCTTTAAATTCTCTCCACAATCAATAATGTCCCGGTCAATTTTGTCCGATAAGTAAGTGATGATCGCCGCACTTTCAGACGCATATTTTTTGAGATTATCAGGAGTAGGCGAATTTTCAGTCTGATTGGTCCGCAATTCGCAATGTGAGTCCAGCTTTTCCAAAGCGGCCTCGGGAAACATATTGGTAACGGTAACGATGGGCTTCACTCTGAACCGTCCTTTCATATTTTCTGTGGTAAAATAAAAACCTGATTTTAAGGGAAAAATTTAATCAATCCCATGAAAATTTTATTCCTCGTCCCGCCTGAAACCATTTCCCTCGAATCCTCCGTGCCAAAAGCACTGGAAGGAGGGAAAGGCTATTATCCGAAACTCGGACTTCTCTACGTTGCGGCCTACTACGAGCGCGAAACCGGAAACACCACAACTTTTATCGACTGTCCCCCGGAAAACGTGTCAGAGGAAGCTTTACTCGCACGTGTTCGGGAAATCAAACCAGACATGATCGCCATGAGCATCATGACTTTTAACCTGCTCGATGCTCTTCGTACGGCAAAGATTCTGAAGCAGGAACATCCGAATCTGAAAGTTTGCCTCGGCGGCCCCCATGTCAATTTATACCCGAAAGAAACTCTCAACCTGCCAGAAATCGATTATGTAGTTTTTGGTGAAGGTGAAAAGATATTTACCCAGCTGGCACAGGCTTTGGAAACCAATGAACAATCATTATCATCCATAAACGGTCTGGGTTGGAAAGAGAATGGAAGCTCACATATTAACCCGGCAGAAACCGAGCTTCTTGATCTCAATGAATTGCCTTTTCCCGCCCGTCATTTGGTAGATGTTTCGAGCTACCAGCATATTATTGGCGAAGGCCGACAGTTTTTCACCATCCAGGCGACCAGAGGGTGCCCGGCGGCTTGTTCCTTCTGCGATATTCGCAAAACCAAGTTCCGCATCCGAAGTCCCGAAAGCGTGGTCAACGAAATTGAAGAACTGGTCAAGATGGGAGTCGATGATCTGTTTTTTGTCGATGACACCATCACCATCGACAAAAAAAATGTGCTGGCAATTTGTGATTTGATCGTTGAGCGTGGAATCAAAATTAATTTCAAGATATCTGCCCGGGTTGACACCATCAACACAGAAGTGGTGACCGCGCTTAAAAAGGCCGGGTGCTATCGCATCCACTTTGGCATTGAGTCCGCAAGCCCGAAACATTTAAAGTATTTGCAAAAAGGCCAAACGCCGGAAAAAGTGGAGCGGGCAATAGAAATGACTCGTAAGGCTGGCATAGGATTCTTCGCTTATATGATGATCGGCATTCCTCATGAGACCAAAGAAGAGATGTTCGCCACCGTTGATTTTGCTAAAAAATTACGGCCCGATTACGCCCAATTTTCAATCTGCACCCCTTACCCCAAGGTAGAACTTTATTATCAAATGCTGGAAGAAGGTATCGTGCCGGAAGATTACTGGCAGGAATTTGCCGAAAATCCTACCGCTGATTTTAAAATTAAATTCTGGAACAAGGATTTCAGCGAAGAAGAATTGCGCCAGATTCAGGATGAGTGCCACGCCAGGTTTTACCGCAGTCCCACCTACATCATGAAACAAATTACCCAATTAAGGTCCTGGGCCGACTTCACCGCCAAAGCCCGCATGGGAACCAAAATCCTCACCAGCCGGTTGGGAATTTAGTCCGCTAAGCGTGGAGCTGTTATATTCTGTCTTCATGCCCCGAAGGGATGCAATGTGCAAGAGCTTTTTACTGCTAGCAATTGTGTTCTCGGCTCAACGAGCCATTGCCATCTTCCTCCCGAGGGTTAGTCAAAGAGATTGGTAGGTTTACCATCAATACTGGTTTGATTATTTTTCTTCCAGTACTCTTTGACACCTTCATCACCAATCTTTTCTGTCCAATGAACCAGGTCGCCCCGGTCCTCCTGATATACATAGTTGGGAACCGCGAATCCGCAGGAGGTTTGAGCGGAATCAACTTCGAGCAAAAATATCTGCCTCGAACCCGGATACTCGGGAAAGAGAGAGATCCATTCGTTCCACTCTTCGTCTCTGGAATGAATAGTTCGGGCTTTTCCATAAACTCTTAATATCAACGGCTTTCCCGCAAAGGAGCAGAACATGAGGGTCATGCGGGATTGCTCCAATAAATGGGCGGCTGTTTCGTTACCGCTTCCGGTAAGGTTGAGCCATATCAATTGATTTGCGTTCAGGATACGAAGGCTGTCCATACCCTTTGGAGAAAGATTGATGCGACCCTCGGGAGCGGCAGTGCCAACAAAGAATATTTTCTGATCATCAATAAATTCCCGCAATTTCCCATTCAGTTCCGTGTAGAATTTAGCCAAAGTTTAATGAACCTCCCTCAATAAATGTTGTAAAATTAAAATAATCTATTTAGCTAATAAAATCCATACAGGAATTCACAATCCCCATGCTTAAAATCAACGAAATTTATGCCAGCATTCAGGGGGAATCCTCTCACACTGGCCTGCCCTGCGTTTTTATCCGATTGACGGGATGCAATCTGCGCTGTTCATGGTGTGACACTGCCTATGCATTTCATACGGGAAAAGATCTTTCCGTGGAGGAAGTTCTGCAAAAAGTCGCAGCTTTTGCGCTTCCGCTGGTCGAGATAACGGGCGGGGAACCTTTAATGCAGGAACAGGTTTATCCGCTTATGGAATCACTTCTGGAAAAGGGATACCGCGTTATGCTGGAGACAGGAGGGTCACTACCGATCCATAAAGTCCCAGAAAAAGTAATAAAAATTCTCGACATTAAATGTCCCGGTAGCGGTGAGGAAAAAAAGAACTACCTTGAGAATCTGCATCACCTTTCCCCGCACGATGAAATCAAGTTTGTTCTACTTGATCGGGCTGATTATGAGTGGAGCCTCAGTCTGATACAAAAACATGACCTGGCCTCCTCCGCGCAGATATTATTTTCCCCGGTTTATGACAAGCTAGAACTGAAAGATCTTTCCCAATGGATACTTGAAGACCGGTTACCCGTACGCTTGCAAACCCAACTTCATAAAGTCATCTGGAGCAAAGATGCCATCGGTGTGTGACCGGTAGCATGCCCCCCCGCTTTTCTTCCAAAACTTTGCAACGAAATTTATTGAAGTGGTATGAAGAAGAAAAACGCGAGATGCCCTGGAGAAACAATCTCGATCCCTATCGCATTCTGGTTTCAGAATTCATGTTGCAACAGACCCAGGTAAAGACGGTCATCCCTTATTTTGAACGATGGATGAAATCATTCCCCACTTTGCAAAAACTTGCACAGGCTCGGGAGTCCGCAGTATTAAAGCACTGGGAAGGCCTGGGATATTATTCACGTGCTCGCAATCTAAGGAAAACCGCACAAATAATTCAGCAGAAATATTCAGGAAAAGTTCCCAACTCCATGACTGAAATCCTGAAACTCCCAGGAGTCGGTCGTTACACCGCCGGGGCTGTCCTCAGCATAGCTTTCGACCTAAAAGTTCCCGTACTCGATGGAAATGTCAAAAGAGTTCTATCACGACTTTTTCTACTCAAGGAAAACGGGAGTAATCGCAAATCAGAAAATGTATTGTGGGAGATCATGCAAAGCCTTCTTCCAAAAATGGAAACCGGCAATTTCAATCAGGCTTTTATGGAACTGGGAGCTACGATATGCCTCCCGAAGAATCCCCTCTGCCTTCTTTGCCCCCTGAAACGAACCTGCCAGGCACAAAAATGCGGGAAGCAAAACCTTTATCCACCTCGCAAACAGGCCCCGGTTTCCACCAAAATTGAAGTCAGTGCAGGAGTCATCCTTCAAAAAAATAAAATCTTTATTCAAAAAAGAAAAGCAGGTGGGCTAATGGGCGGACTATGGGAATTCCCCGGAGGAAAATTTGAACCGGGAGAATCGCCAGAACAATGCCTACACCGCGAAATTCAGGAGGAGCTAGGGGTAACTCTTCACATTGATGAAAAATTTATGGTAGTCAAGCACAGCTATACCCGATTCCGGGTCACTCTGCATGTTTTCTTTTGCAGGATCCGCTCCGGAAAAATTTCCCCAACTCAATGCGAGGAATGGGATTGGGTGAAGGTAGAAGAATTGGAAACGTATCCCTTTCCCGCAGCAAATGTTAAAATTATAAATAGCTTAAGAAAAAAAATAACTTAATATTTTACTCGCTCTAAAAACACCATGACCTCAGGAATCCGAGCCATTGTTGTTGGCATGATAGCCAACATACTACTTTCCCTTTTTAAGTTTGCAGGAGGGATATTGGGAAACAGCGTGGCCCTGGTGGCCGATGCCATCCATTCCCTTTCTGATCTGGTGACAGACATTATTGTCCTGTTCACCCATCGAATTGGTAAAATGCCGCAGGATGAAGACCATCCCTATGGACATGGGCGTGCGGAAACAATTGGAGCCGCCGTCATTGGCCTGCTAATCATCGCCACCGGTATCGGGGTCATTCATGAAACCTGGGAAACCCTGTCGGATGTCCCTGGGAAAGCTCCGGGAATACTAGCCGCTTCCGCCGCCGTATTTTCTATTCTCATTAACGAAGGACTTTTTCATTATTCCCTCCGTGTGGGAGAGACCACACAAAGTCCTTCCTTAATCGCCAATGCCTGGCACCACAGGTCCGATGCCATTTCGTCTATCGCCGCACTCATAGGAATTGTCGGTGCTTCGCAGGGATTCCCTTTCATGGACCCTTTGGCAGGAGCTGTTGTCGGTTGCATGATCGTGAAAGTTGGAATAGACATAACCCGGCAAGGAATGCGGGACTTGATGGATACTGCCCTGAGCGATGAGCACACACAAAAAATCCATTCCATTTTAAAAGAAATCCCTGAAATTCTTCATTTCCATGATTTGCGCACCCGAGTCATTGGAGGGGAGTTCCTCATTGATGTGCACATCCTTGTCGATCCCAAAATGACAGTTACTGAAGGTCATCGAATAGCCGAAACCGCCCGGCGCAATCTTATCAACGCCATCCACAATATTCAGGATGTGCTGGTTCATGTCGACGGCGAACACGATGCAGATGTCGAGGGCATTTATCCCGTCACTAGAAAAGAACTGATCGATGTTGCAAGACCCATAATTTCAGAACTTGGAGGAAATATTTCACAACCCGAAATTCGGGTGCATCATATCAAGGGCAAGAATATTATGGATGTATTTATAAAGATTGACTCCCAGCAAAGCATGGAGGCTTCCCGCATTCTGGTCGCAAACATCAAGTCCAAACTTGAGACCGCTCCTCAAATTGATCAAGCACGGATATTTCTGGATCTTAATGCGGATTGAGCAACACGCCTAGTGGGGGCGACGGACCATATTTTTTAGCACATCCCCTTCCCATTCAAAATCCATTCGAGGGCGCCCTTTATAAAGGCCTTTCTGGAATGCGTAACCATAAATCATAGGGAGGGAAACACTGGGCTCAACAAACGCCATGCTATGTGTCGCCTCTTTATTTATTTTTCCCCAGGACTGTGCTTCAGCCAACGTGCTCCCGCTCAATCCTCCCCAATGGGGCGAGTCAGTGGTAACCTGCAAAGCATATTTATGCCCCCCGGTATCCTTACCAAAAATATAGGACATGACCACCGAATCATTGACATAATTTTTGGGAACACCTCCTGCG
>Ga0233439_10002959_pt1 | contig 18391 bp, 26 predicted proteins | sample SI_123_September_6_FD_182713 | JGI IMG/M metagenome (GOLD analysis project Ga0233439, IMG submission 182713) | Seawater microbial communities from Saanich Inlet, British Columbia, Canada - SI_123_September2016_100_MG | ecosystem: Environmental > Aquatic > Marine > Inlet | place: Canada: British... | reverse complement strand
TTTTTAATTAATTTCCATTGCTTGTCTGTTATTTCTTTATGAATCATGAAAAAGATTTGAAGATGTCATTGTTAGATCTAGATTATCATCAAATGTTTACCAAATGATCTGTTTTAGGATGAGTTGAATATGCAATTTTGTTAGGAGTTTTTTTGACAAATTTTTCTACGGATGATTTGTAGATGTTTGTTTTGCCATCAACAAACCATTTAGACCATGCAATACCTTTAGAACTATCTGAATTTTTTTTATATGGAGAATCCCAAACAATCCCAAGATCTTCATCTACAGATTTTCAAAACCATTCAAGATCATCTTTGGCTTTTAAAGATAATTCATCCAAGGAAGAAATATTATGTTTTTTCATAAATTTATAGATATTAGATTCTTGGATTTGTTTTTCAGTTGGAATAAATTCAAATTCAGACAATATTTGATTTTTTAAAACTTGGATAGAGTAAAAAGATTTTTGTTATGAAATATCAATTCCCAATCGTCTTGCACAAGCAATGGCTGCTTTCCCGGCATCTTCATCAATACCAACATTTTCTAATTTTTGAGTCCATTCAGTTACAGTTCCCATTGTATTTTCACGATAATATTCTCTCAAAATTGTGCCTATTTCATCGTCCAATTTTTGCCTAGTAGCGTCATTCATCCCAGCCTGTAAAATTGTAGCATCAGATGTTGCCAAAATTTTGATAAATTCAATATTCTCCAAAGACAGTTCAGACATCAAACACCAATCTGTTTTTTCAACATATCAAGAGTTAGTACAGGATCTGCCTTACCTTTAGTTTTCTGCATTACTTTACCTACCAAGTAATTGATAGTTTGAGGGTTTGATTTTGTTTGTTCAACTGCTTGTGGTTCTTCTGAAATTACTTGCGTAATGAATCCAGATAATTCGGATTCATCTGAAACATTCCCAAGATCAAGTTCTGAAATTACAGTAAACAAATCTTTGCCAGATTTTAAAATTTCATGTAATGCATTTTTAGATGAATTTCTTGAAACTTTTCCTGATTGAATTGCATCAGCAAGATCTCTAAGATGTGTTGATGTAAATTTTGACGCTTCTCGTTTTTCACGAGTATCCACCAACCCCATTAATTCAGTTGTGATAATATTTGCTACTTCTTTAGCATTTGATTCAGTATGTGCTTCTTCAAATAAATCAGAATAATATTTGTCAGATGACAATACATCAGATACCTGTGCAGGGATATTGTATTTTGAAACGTATCGTTGTTTTTTAGAGCTAATACTTTCTGGCATTTCAGTTTGTAATTTCTTTTGAATTTCAGGATCAATTTTCACCCAAGGTATATCACCTTCTAAGAAGTATCTATAATCAAGTTCTTCTTCTTTCGAACGTGACGAGATAGTAATTTTCCTCTTATCATCCCAATGACGAGTCTCTTGAATAATTTCTATATCTCTTGAATGTAGACTCTCTTGTCTTGTGATTTCAAAATGAGCCGCTTTTTCTAAATCATGAAATGAACCAATATTTTTTATTTCTACTTTTTTACCACCCTCAATTGATACATTAGCATCAGCCCTCATTGCACCCTCTAAACTAGGATCAGCAACTCCAAGATTTGCAAGAATGTCAGATAAAATATTTAGAAAATCTCTAACTTCTTTAGGGGTCTCAAAATCAGGTTCAGTTACAATTTCAACTAAGGGAGTACCTGCACGGTTGTAATCAACCAGAGTAATTTGGTTTTTAGATGAACTTCCTTCGTAAATTAGTCGTCCTGGATCTTCTTCAAGCTGAATTCTCGTGATTCTGATTTTTTTATCACCAACCATCACAGATCCTGTTCCACCCACACTAGTATCACCATAGATATTCAATTGTGTGATTTGGAAATTCTTAGGAGAATCAGGATAAAAGTAATTTTTTCTAAAAAAGGCAATTTTTTCAGGAGTAGTACAGTTTAGCGCCATTGCAATGATTGTTGCTTTTTTTACTGCCTCTTGATTTAATCTAGGTAAACTTCCAGGTAACCCCATACATACAGGACAAATATTTTCATTGATTTCAAATTCTCTATAGTTTGCTTTACATGAACAAAACAATTTACTATTCAAGTTTGTTAATTGACAGTGAATTTCTAATCCAATCATGGTCATATGGGTACCTCAGGCAAACTTACTGTTTGCTCTAATGCATATGCAGCTTGTAGTAATGATTTATCATTCATTGAATCAGCCATTAATTGAATTCCAATTGGCAATCCGTTTGAATTTGCAAACGGAATAGAAATTGCAGGTTTTCCAGTAAGATTTGCAGTCACAGTGTTAATATCAACTAAGAACAATGAAACAGGATCATCAATCTTTTCACCTAGTTTGAAGGGTAAGATTGGAACAGTAGGAGAAATTAGAAAATCAAATTTCTTAAATGCATCATTAACTTCTTTTGTTAGTTTACTTTTTACTTTTAATGCTTTGAGGAAATATTTTCCAGCATGGCCCGCAGAAGGGACAAATCCGCCGATAATCATTCTCCTTGTAACTTCAGGTCCAAACTTTCGTCTGGCCTTTGAAATGTATGAATTAAACTCATAGCCTTCCAATGGGAAATCATATCCATATCGAATATTATCATATCTTGCAAGATTACTTCCAGCTTCAGTTGCAGTAATGGTATAGTATGCAGCAACTGAATATTTTACCATATCAAGAGATATCTCCTCACATGTTGCCCCCAATCCCTCTAATTTTGCAATAGCATCTTTTGTTGCAGATAATACGGCAGGATCTATCCCTTCCCCCATCATCTCTTTTACTATGCCTATTTTTTTACCCTCTATGCCTGATTCTATGCCTGAAAGATAATCCTCATTTTTGTTATCAATTGTCGTGTTATCATTAGGATCAATTCCTGAAATTAAATTTAACATGAATGCCGTATCTTTCACAGTTCTTGTAAGTGGACCAATTTGCTCAATACTATTTGCATATGAAATTAAACCATATCTGCTAATCAAGCCATATGTTGGCTTGTAACCAACTGTAGAGCAAAAACTTGCAGGGTTTCTTACAGAACCACCAGTATCAGAACCAAGTGACGCTACACATTCTAATGCACTAACAGAAACAGCACTACCTCCAGATGAGCCACCCGGGACACATTCTACATTCCAAGGGTTCTTGCTTGGCCCATATGCACTAAATTCAGTTGTAAGTCCCATAGCAAATTCATCCATGTTTACTTTACCAACAAATATTGCATCTTGTTGTTTTAATTTTGAAATCACAGTTGCATCATATGGCGCAACAAAATTTTCAAGCATTTTAGATCCGCAAGTGGTTTTTGAATCTTTGATACACATGTTATCTTTCACAGATATTGGCAGTCCAAAACAATCTCCAACTTTTTCACCAGATTTTATTTTTTTGTCAATTGCTCTTGCTTGATTTATCGCATCATCATTTACAGACAAAAAGGCATGTAATTTATCATCCACACTTTGAATTCTCTCAATAGTCTTTGCAACAAAATCTTCAGCAGAGATATTTCCTGTTTTTACTTCTTGAGCGTAATCAAGGGCAGAGATGTTTAGATTCATGAAGACATCTTGGGTGCACGAACGTATGTTCCCTTGTAGTGATTGAGTTTTTCAATTAATTTATCATCAAATGGAATATGTTCATCTTCTCTTAATTTAGAAATTGAAATTTCAGGCATTGAAATTTCTTCAGATTCAACTCCCGCAGAATCTAAAATATCAAAATAATCAATCATCATATGCACTTTTTCAACATATTCTTTGTGATTATCAATATCAATTCTCATTAATTTTGAAACTTGTTCTATTTCTTCTTCAGTCACCATTTCATGCACCTATGGAGTTAATCTATCCACATCTCGTGGGTAAAATGTGGTATCACGAATATTTTCAGTGCCAGTTAAAACCATAATTAATCGCTCCAACCCTATACCACATCCAGCGTGGGGAGGTACACCGTAATCAAATGCACCCAAATGGTACTCAAATGCATCAGTTTTCATTCCTTTGTTTTTCATTCTCTCATCTAATTCATTACGTTTTTCAATTCTTGTACTACCTGAAGATAATTCCAAATCACCATACATCAAATCAAAAGATTCAGAAACCTTAGGGTTTGATTTACTATCTTTAACGTAGAAAGGTTTTGGTGCCAAAGGCCAATCAGTGATAAAGTAAAAACCATCAAGACCTATTTTTTTAAGATTGGATGGATACAAATCATCACCCCATTCTGTTTTTGCACCTGCTTTTTGCATTCTATCAATTAGATCATCATAGGTGTATCGAGGAATTGTTTCAGGGATTGCAATTATAGGGAATTCTGAATCAGGGTTATCTTTCACATAATCAATAGCAGCTTGAATAGAAACTTTGATGATTTCTTCAATTCTATTCATGACGTCATTGTAATCAACAAATGCTTCTTCCAAATCAATTGAAATTGCTTCAGCTAAATGGCGATTTGTTCTAGATGGTTCTGCTCTAAAAATAGGGGCAATCTCAAAAACTTTTTCAAAACTCATTGTCAATTGTTCTTTGTATAATTGTGGACTCTGAGCTAAGAATGCTTCTTTATTGTAATAAAATATCGGAAATAATGCAGCTCCACCTTCAGTAGCTGTTGCAATCATTTTAGGAGTGTTAATTTCAACAAAATTTTGATTTCCAAAATACTCTCTGATTGATTTTAAAACCAAGCTTCTAGTTTTGAAAATATGCTGTAAAACATCACGTCTAAGATCAATGGGTCTAACTTCTAATCTAGTATCAATATTTTTTACAGTTTTTACAGTAGGCTCAAAGGGAGGAATTTTTTCAACATCTGAGAATACTCTTAACTCAGTAGGAATTATCTCATATCCACTAGGTGCCTTTTCAGATGCCTTGACATTACCAGTAATCGCAATAGAAGAATGTGCTTTTAATGAAGAAATTTTTTCTCGGATATCATCAGGACAATCTCCTTTTTTAGCTACAATTGAAAGATCTCCATTTTGATCACGAAGTGTGGCAAAACTAATGTTTCCGTGTCCTCGAATTGTCAAAACCCAACCCATCACAGTAACTGAAGTACCATCCATGGATGCATTGAGTTCATTGGAATAGTGAGATCTACGTAAAGTTCCCAATTCAGTTTCTATCATAATTTACTTTATTCCAGATATCATGGTGTAATTAATTTTTATATAAAATAGTGAACCATTTCCTTAATTTTCATAATGCTTATAGCCAGTTAAAATTCCTCAAAAAAACAAGTTGAATATTCTAATACTCCTAGTAGTTGCAATGTTTATCATTGTTGGCGTATACGTCGGATATCATGCATCTCAACAAACAGGAGATGAAGTAGAAGGACATAGCATATCTGTAGAATTAGAGATATTAGATGAGAATTCAGGTTTGTTGCAAATTTATCAAGATCCTCAATTAAGAAAAACCCGTCTTTAGCAAAAGCCGGATTTATATTAAATTATAATAATAATTCATAAAGTCATGACTCTTTCAAATAAAGAAAAAATCATAGCAATAATTTCTAATGGGATTGCAGTATTTTCATTACTTCAAGAAAGAGACGAATTACCAAAAAATACGACAATGTATGATTTTGTATTAAAAGTAATTCCTGAAGGTGTAAAATCAGAGTTAAGTGTAGAATTGATAGATGAAGTTTTCCAATACGTCACATCCGCACATAGTTCATAAAGTACAAAATAGTAACTAAAACATCACAATGACATCCATAGCAACACTAGGCTCCCACTGCTCATTACAAGTTCTAAAAGGGGCAAAAGATGAAGGTTTGAAAACAATCCTAGTTTGTGAAAAAAAACGTGAAAAATTATACAGAAGATTTCCATTTATCGATGAATTAATCATGGTAGACTCTTTCAAAGAAGTGTTAGATCAAAAATGTCAATCAATCCTTGAAGAAAATAATGCAGTGTTAATTCCACACGGTACACTAGTAGCACAAATGAGTTCTGAAGAAATCGAATCAATCAAAACTCCTGTCTTTGGCAATAAATGGATTCTAAGATGGGAATCAAATAGAGAAATGAAAGAAAAACTCATGAGAGAAGCAAAACTTCCAATGCCAGAACCAGTTACAGACCCAAGTCAAATTAAAAAATTAGTGATTGTAAAAAGACAAGGTGCGGCAGGTGGAAAAGGATACTTTATGGCAGCAAATGAAGAAGATTACAATAATAAAAGAAATCAATTGGTTTCAGAAGGAATTATTTCTAAAGATGAAACACTATACATTCAAGAATATGCAGCAGGTGTTTTAGCTTATTTAACATTTTTCTACTCTCCATTAAAAGAAGAACTAGAATTCTTTGGAGTTGATCAACGACATGAATCAGACATCGAAGGGTTGGGAAGGATTCCTGCAGAACAACAAATAAAATCAAACAAAGTTCCATCATTCAACGTTATTGGTAACAGTCCTCTTGTTTTACGTGAGTCATTATTAGATGAAGTATACAAAATGGGAGAGAATTTTGTAGAAGCTGCAAAAAGAATAGTGGCACCAGGAATGAATGGTCCATTTTGTATTGAAGGAGTATATGATGAAAATGCAAAATTCAAATCTTTTGAATTTTCAGCAAGGATTGTTGCGGGCTCTAACATCTACATGGATGGTTCTCCTTACTATTCACTACTATTCAACGAAACAATGAGTATGGGGAAAAGAATTGCAAGAGAGATTAAAACAGCTACAGAGTCCAATCAATTAGATAAAATCACAACGTAGATAAAACTACTTTTTAGTAACTTCCATTCCATGTTGAGATTTGACAATATACTTGTCTCTGATTTTAACACTAATCCATTCAATTCCTAAAACTACAATCAACACAACAAAGAGGTAAACAGCTGCTTTTCCATATTCAAAGAATTTGATGTATTGTATAATAAAAAATCCAATGCCTCCAGCACCGACAATGCCGAGAATTGTACTCTGACGCACATTATAGTCAAACATGTAAAGCATTTGTCCAAGAAGGTGTGAAGCGGCCTCAGGAATTACAACATAACGAATTAATTGAAATTTTGAAACACCGATAGAACCAACTGCATCCATAGGATCAGAATCAATTGTTTCTATTGATTCGAATTGTAATTTAGTTACAAATCCAATAGTATACAAAATAATTGCCAGGACACCTGCAAACGGTCCAAGTCCTACAACAATTACAAACAACATGGCCCATAGGATGGATGGAAATGTACGAATTATTGCCAATAGTATTCTAGTTGGAGCATAAATGAATTTACTATTCAAGTTACGTGCAGCAAGCATACTAAATGGCAATCCAATAACAACACCAACCACAGTTCCAATGAATGCCATTTGTAATGTTTCAAGCATTGCAAAAAGAGCACTTGGAAGATATTTCATATTATCAATAATGTTGTCTAAAACTAGAATTTCTTCAAGAATGATTCCAAGATTAGGTAAACCTTCAGCAAATTCTAAAGGATTAGCTTCAACATTATAGGATGCAATAATGACAAGCCCCACAACAATTCCAATAACAATATTATTTTTGGGCGTCATCAGCATGCATCTCCATTATCTCTTCAGCAGTCATATCGCCTGTTTGAAAATCAACTATAGTATCACCTTCAACACCAATTTCTAAAATTTTTTGGCCTTCCTTAATCACTGCAACTCTATTTGCATATTCTAATGCCAATTGCATATCATGATGAACCATAATGGCAGTCAAATTCATTCTTTTTTGAGCATCAGCAATTAAATCCATAATTTCTTTTGCCGTAACATGGTCAAGTTCTGAAACAATTTCATCAGCTAGTAAAATAGTAGGTTTTTGCATTAATGCCCTAGCAATAGCAACCCTACGCTTTTCCCCACCACTCAACATGTACGCTTTTCTATTTTCTTTACCAGTTAATCCAACAAGTGAAATTATTCTTTTAGCTTCAGTTATCTCATCTTCAGGGAATTTTTTAAAAAAAGATTGCATCTTGTTTAATCTAGGCAAAGCACCAATCAAAATATTATCAAGCACTGTGATATTTTTTACCAATCCTAAACTTTGAGGAATGTATCCGATAGTATGCATCATTTTTTTGAATTTTTTATCATTCATGTTAGGGGAAACATAATCAATTTTGATTGTCCCATCACTTGGAATCATCATACCATTCATTAATTTCAATAAAGTTGATTTACCAGAACCCGATTGGCCAACAATCGCATAATTAGTTCCTCGGTCAATTGAAAGGTTAATTTTCTCTAATGCATAATTCTTGGAATCATAAGATGTAGATACACCACTCATCTGAATGATTTTGTTAGTAGAAATTAATGAAAAAGAAAGGTTTTGAGTCATCTGAATTGTTTCATTTCCAGAATCCCGGGTTTTATTTGCTCTTGTCATATTTATCAAGAATCTTTTGATCAAGTCCTGTTAAAGCATCAATAAAGTTACCAAATTCACCAATGTGCAAAGTAGTGGTTGTTGGAACTAGAGCTTCTGCACCATACAAATCTGTCAAAATATGATTATTTTCATCATAATTGAGTTGAATTAACGCATCAGTTAATGCAGATTTAGTAGAATCAGACATGCCTGAATTTACCATAACAACATGTGATGGTACAGGTCCAATTGTCGTAACTGGACGTAATTTTACTTGATCTTCTAATTCAAGATATTTTTGTGGAGCAATATCTGAACCAAATGCAACATCCACTTTATTCTCAAGAAGTAGTGTTAATGCAGCTTTGTAACTACCTGCAAAAGTATAACTTTCAAAGTTATTTGCCAATGCATATTCCAAAGCAACAATATCATCACCTTCAATTGTAATGTGTCCATCAGTAACCAGAGTACCCATAGGTCTAACAAATCCTGAAGAACCAGTAATGCTGGTAAATGCTACTTTTTTACCAACTGTATCTTCCAATGATTGGATTGATTCGTTATCAGCCAATGCCCAAACAGTTGCTTGATAATTTACTTTACCTGCAACAAGTTCAGCCATTATAGCTTCAGCACCAGTTCTTTGATGGGTAATCCATGCAGGACCAGTGTCCATAAAGGCAGCGTCAATATGACCAAACCTCATTCCCTCAATGATGGTCTCATAGTTTGTCGGAACAACAATTTCAACATCCACACCAAGTTCATTTTCTAGAAATAATTCCAGTGCTTGAGCTTTTGGAGTTAATTCATCAGCTTTTTCAACTGGAATAAATCCAATGGTGAGAGCATCTACAACTGCAGTGTTTGATTCAGATGAAACATCAATGACTCCATTTTCTAATAGAAATTTAATTCCATTAAGAAAAGTTTCATCATCTAGTGCACCATCAGCCCACCAACCAGCATTTGTTTTAATCCAGTCAGGAACTAAACTTTCTGCTTGAGCTGTCTGAGTTAACGGTGCAGACAAAACACCAACTACTGCAAATACAGCAATTAGTGTCAATGTAATTTGTCGTTTCATGATTTATAAAAAATTAGGATAAGCTAACTTATTTAAACCAGGGCTTCATTCCAAATTGTCATTCCAAGTCTATAGAATGAGAACAATACTACTCTAAAGGCTCAATGGATATAATATCCTCAAGAGTTCCAAAAATCCTCTTCTCATGACAACTCTCACAGACTAACCATTCAGGCTGGTAAGTACTACCTTTTGCACCTTTGTAAATTATTTTGAATATAGGGGCATGTACTTCACTGCAAATGTTCATTTAATTATCAAATTCTACATCAGAATTTTTGTATATAATTTAATTGGGAATATTCCAAGATTAGAAATTTAAAAAAATGTAATTATTTTTCAAGACAGTATTTCTAGGAATTTAATTTTGGATTAGAGGTATTGGAATACAAATTAAGACTAGGTTCCAAATCATCCAAAGTGATTTCAACCTTACCTATTCTACTTCTATACAATTTGATTTTTTTCCCCTCTGTAGAAATAACATATCGGTCAACTTCTGCAAGAGCAAGATCCTCAAGAGTAGACAATGTTTTGTAAACAGTAGAAAGTGAAATTTTTAATTCGTCAGCGATTTGTGTGGCATCTTTTGACTCATTTTTTACTGAAAATAATACAGATCTTGTACAAACATTGCTAAGGGATTCTATGATTTTTTGAGTAATATCAAATGCAGATAATTGGATTATTGTAGGTTTTTGCATAAAATCACTTAATTTGGAATCAATGTTAAAACTGGCTCTGGTTTTCTAATAGATATATCCGCCTTACTTATTCTGCTTCGATAAACCTTGTATTTTCTACCTTTGTCTGAAAGCATCCATTTTTCAATTTCAATCAAGGTTAGTTCTTCAAGGTCGTTTAATTTCTTATAAACAGAACTTAGAGGGATTTTTAATTTAACAGATAATTCTGCCGCAGTATTACCTTTTTTGACAATTGAAAATAATATTGCCCTAGACTCAGAATCAGCCAAAGATTCTATCACTTTTTGAGTAATATCATATTTTTTTAATTGAGGTAAAGTTAATTTTCGAGACATGTAAATACCTCAAATATTGTTCATGTATTTAAACGGGATGTCGTTGTTCTGATTCTAGAGAATTAGAACAATTAAGAATATGAATTTGTTTCTTCTTTAGATTCAAAACGATTCCAAAACAAACCCAAAATCACACCAATAGAGATCCAAAAAGATGAAACACCAAATACAGACATTAATCTAAATTCAGTTACCAAATTCATAGGAGCAGTGATTTCATCAGGGTTCTCAGGCATCACCAAAAATGCTACACTAATGAAAACACCATATCCAATTAATGAAATAAGTTTTTTATTATTTTTAAATTTCTTTGATAGTTTGTAAAACAATATTGCACCCATTCCAGATATTGTGATAAAAGAAAGATAGAGAATTGTACGAAGAATAATAGTTTCACTATCACCAACTGTTGGGGGATTTGCAGGGTATTTCATAAAGGGTATCAAATATAGAGTGAACCACATAATCCCTGCAAGTGTAAGAGACTTTTTTACATCATGATGTCCAGGAAGTGAATTTCTAGATAATGCAAACACTATTCCAAAAAGAGCACCCATCGAAATCCCTAGAATTACACCAGCAAGAATTTGTCCACTTTTTTGCCATATTCTATACCCCTCATATTCTACCCAAAATTCAGGAGTATCTTCTTCTTCACCAGATTCAAACAAATTATGATTTTCAATACCTATGGCCTGGTCAAGATATGGCTCTACGATTGCAAAATTTACAGTGCCGTGAATTAATCCAGCTAAAGCACCAGAAGATAAAATAATTATAATGAAAAGAATGGTTTTCAACTCAAACAACTAATGGCAAGGAAAGCCTGCTGCATGTCGCATATCATGTGTAAGTTCATGAATGACTAGTGGATCAATTCCACCAGTAGAGCCATCTTCAGCAAATACAAAATTCACAATGTGACCATTATCAAATCCAACAACAAACAATCCTGCTGCAAAGACTATTGCTAATGCTAGAATTGCCAATTTTGAAACACCAGATTTTGAAACACTGATTTGTTGTGATTCAGACATGAAATTCATCTTTCTCTGAATATATTTAAGCTCTTGGATGCCTATATTGTTTATAAAGAAATCAGATTATTTTAACGAAATCTGTTTGTATTAGATCTAACATACGGGTCTTTTTGATGTAAAGAATCTTCAATAATATTAAGAAAATGGGCACACCAAATACAGAAAATATAGATAAGAAATATGAAAAACAAGTATCAGAGATCATTCAAGGAGTGTTAATTGATCTGCATGGCGGTAAAGGATACACATCAATCATGCAAACCATGATGAAAATCAGCGGTAGAACAGAACAAGAAATTATTGAAAATTATGATTTATTTGCAGAGTTATCTGAAGGCGTTTTTGGAAGATTGTCAGAATCAAAAATACTAGATCCAATTAAATTAGAAATGCTAAAAATCGGAGAAGTAAATATTCATCAAACACAACCATTAGAAAAAAAATCATCAAGAATATTGATTGCAGATGATGATCCAGATATTTTAACACTTTACAAGACATTTTTAGAATCAAAAGGAAAAGAAATTACAACTGCTACTGATGGACGAAAATGTGTAAATACTTACAGAAAATTAGATGGCCAGTCAAAGGATTATTTCGACGTGGTAGTATTAGATCAAAAAATACCATTTATGACAGGTTTGCAAGCCGCAGTAGAAATTTTAGATATCAATCCACGACAAAAAATAATATTTGCATCAGGCTATCTTGAAAAAACATTACTTGAAGTATTGACAAAACTAAACAAAGCAATTGCTGTAATAGAAAAACCATTTTCACTAGATGTGTTAAATCACATGATCAACAATACAGATGTGTTTGACAAACTAGATAAAATTACTATCAATCAAGAAGAGAAAGATCTTAGTAAAAAAATATCAGACATAATGACAGTATTAGAGAATCAGAGTTGGATAATAATTAGACAAGATATTTACTTGAAACAAAATTCATTTCTTCATGGTACAGTTTTACTTGTTAGCAATCCCCATAGTGATTGGAATAATTACAGGGATGTTTTTGGCATTTTATCCAGAAACAGAAAATAAATCAACTCTACTTACAACTTCTAATTTAATTGATGGTGGATCCCCCATCATAGGCAACTCAAATGCACCAATTACAATCTTAGAATGGGGAGACTATCAATGTACATTTTGTTATAAATTTCATCAAAACACACTAGATACCATAAAGACTGATTTTATTGATTCAGGTAAAGTGAAACTAGTTTTCAAAGACTTTCCACTAAATGGTCCAGATTCACTTCTTGCAGCAGAAGCATCGTATTGTGCAGAAGACCAAAAAAAATATTGGCAATACCACGATGAATTATACAAGAATTGGGGAGGAGAAAGAACAGGTTGGATTACACGAGAATCATTAGAGGAATTTGCAAATTCAGTGAATTTAGATTTGAATGAATTTAACAAGTGTCTAGATAATCACAAATATCAAAACAAAGTAAATGCCATACACGAATTTGGTAAAGAGATAGGAATTGATGCAACACCATCATTTTTGGTCTTTAATGGCGAAAAAATAATCAAAATTAGAGGAAATCAACCATTAGAAGTATTTCTAAAAACATTTGATGAATTATGATTTTAAAAAAATTAATCAAAAAGATATATTCGCAATTTAAGGTTAAAACGTAATGCCTAAAATTGACATTGAAAAACAAGATTCTGTTAAAATATACAAAATTAGAAAAACACTAGAAGAATTATCTCAAAAATCAGGCAGAGGTACAGAGTTAATCACAGTGTACATCCCAAAGGGAAAGCAATTACATGAAATTATTAATTCATTACAGCAAGAGCAAGGAACTGCAGATAATATCAAATCAGATTTAACAAGATCACATGTTGTGGATTCGTTAGGAAAAGTTGTTCAAAGATTAAAGATGTACAAAAAGACCCCAGAAAAAGGGCTGGTAATGTTTTGTGGAGCACTACCACCAGAAGAAGGAGGCCCATTAGGAAGTGAAGTAGTTACAGTTTGGGAGATAGACCCACCAAAAGATTTGAATCAATATTTGTACAGATGTGATGATCACTTCCATGTAGATATTCTAAAGGACATGTTAAAGGATGACAATCTAATTGGATTTTTAGCAATTGACGCTAAAGATGCAGGATGGGGATTGTTACACGGAGATAAAATCGAAGTGTTATCCCAAACAGGTTCAGGAGTTGCAGGTAAACATAGACAAGGAGGACAATCTGCAAAAAGATTTCAGAAATTAAGAGAGATGGAATTAAGTTATTTTTACAACAGAGTTGCACAAACTACTAGAGAATATTTTATTGATATTTACCCAGTTAAAGGATTAATAATTTCAGGTCCAGGCCCTACAAAAGAAGATTTCATCAATGGAAATTATCTAGAGTACAGATTACAAAATAACATCATCAATACAATTGATGCATCTTATTCAGGAGCTGAAGGCATCAGAGAAGCATTTGCAAAATCTACAGATATTTTAGGAAATTTCAGACTGGTTGAAGAGAAAAAAATGGTCGAAGATTTGTTTAGAGAAATCAATACAAACACTGGAAAAGGATCTTACGGATTACAAGAAGTGATTGATTATTTAAAAAATAATGTAGTTCAAATGTTGTTAATTACAGATAACACAAATCTCCACAGAGTAGAAGCAAAATGCAAACGTTGCCAACATATCCAGGATGATATTGTTGAAAGACCGTTAGTAATTCCAAAAAAAACTGAGTTTTCTTCAAAACCATGCCCAGAATGCAATACAATGGATATTGAAGTGAATGAACAAGATATTGTAGATTATTTACAAATCTTATCATCAAAAACAGGTTCTCAGTTAGAGGTAGTTTCAGGAAGTGCAGAGCATGGAAATATGCTTTCAAGTTTAGGAAAAGTGGGAGCGATTTTAAGATATAATCCAGGTCATGCTAAATAACACTACGAATCTTTTTTGCTAATTCTAATAATTCATAATCAGTAGAAATCTGACGTTTAGTCCACACAGTACCCTTGCTGTTGTATCTCGGGATAATGTGGATGTGAACATGAGGAATAATTTGCTTTGCCGCTCGTCCATTATTTTGTCCAAGACTAAAAGCATCAGCTCCTGCAGCATCCAAGATTGCCTTTGCAATTTTAGGAACTATCGCAAATAGATTTCCAACATCTTTTGAATCCATATCAGTAATTCTTTCATGATGTTTTCTTGGAATTACTAAGCTATGTCCCACATCTATTGGATATTTATCTAAAAATGCAACATGTGATTCATCCTCGTATAAGAAATGACCATCTCGTTTTCCATCCAAAATATCACAAAAAATACAAGCCATAAAGAATAACGATTTGTGATTTTATTTATTATTATTCAATACGATTCAGGCACACAGTTCTAACTATAGAAAGTAAAACCCAATGATCTAGTTTTCTTCTTTTCCACAATGCATGCATCTTTTTGTGGATAGTATCTCAAACCACACAAAATCATGAATAAATCCCTCTTTGCAATTCACATGTGATTTAGTATAGATATCATTACAAAGTGGCTAGTCAAAAACAGTATCGATCAACATTAACTCTTTTCATGAAAGTCCTCAGGACCAAAACTACTCTAAAATACAACGGTGTCAATTTTGAAGGGTTATGTGACGAATGGTTAATTTAGACATCTGTTTTCTTAAAATCAATTTATCCTGATTTTATTTTTATGCCTAGATTTTACTTTAATCCTTTTCTCACACATTCGTTGAGCACTCTACTGTAACTGACTGAACCACTCTCCTTTTCAATTCTCTTTGCCTGTAATGTTCTCAATTTCTTGTCTAAATCATCTGCAATCATTAGAGTTACTCTTCTTGCCATGTTACCATCTGAGAACACTTTTAATATAATTGACTTGTGCCAAACATTTGGTAAAAGTAAACAAAAGACACAATAATGCTCATCTCAATAAAATACTTTTATGATGTGACCTAAAATAATTCATATTGTATTTACGAGTTCTCATAAAACTAGATGTGTTAAAATTCCACAATATTATTTTTTATCATTTTGCTTGTTTTCTAGCTCGTTGAGCAGATCAGCATTTTCCTCCTCTAGTTTTTTTACTTTTTTCAGTGCCTTTTTTAATTCAGTATTTATTTTCTTGAAATCTTTTTGAGTTTGTTTTAATTTGGTAAGGGATGCTGAAACTTTGACTGTTTTCAATGTGTTGTGACCTTTTTCTTTCTTTTTATGACTTTGTTTTGTATATTCTAATTTGAGATTATCTGATTTAGCGCAGAACTGCGCTTTTGGCTCTGATGCATTCCAGTCTATAAAAAAGAAAATTAATTTGTTAAATATGTTAAATTTACAAATTTTTCATGGAAGATCCAACAGAGTATAAAATAATGACTGAAAATATGGGTGAAGAACTAGCTAAAATTATACAAAAAACAAAAGATGATGAGTTTCTCTGTGATGAATGTGGTGAGGTTCACAAATGTGTAAATTGGAGATCTCATGATATTTATGATTCGGATGAAAACGCTTCAGGCTTTGCAGATAAAACAGGAAAGAAATGGTGGATTTACATTTACTGTGAGAGGGGAATCTACCAGTGGTCACACTATAAAATTCAAAACAGACTGATAACAAAATAAAATTAATTTTCATAAATTAAATTAAAATTAAATTTCAACACGTCTCAAGGGGGGTTAGAATTAATTTAATTTGAAAATTAAATTTAAAATGATAGTAACTAAGAATTAAATTTTAATAGTTCTGGGATTATTCAAATCAAAACGTAACTCTAGAATGTAACAATGAAACTCTGAAATAATGAAACTCTAGAATGTAATTCGTGAATCTAAATTTAAAAATTAAATTTCATTATAGGGGGGATGAATTAAATTTTAATTTGTTTAATTTGTTAAATTATAGTTTTTAAATTTTCAATTATTAAAAATAAACGGGGATAGAAAATATTCATGAAAAGAAAAAAAAGTAAATGGTTAAAGTTAATTGGACGGATGCAGAAAATAAAGCAAATTTTGAGGACTGTGATGAATTTCGCTTGTAAATTTTATGCTCTTTTTGGTTTGATGATGATGGTGTTTTTTGTAAAAGTAACATCTAATGTTTGATTTTTTGATAAATTAAGATCTCTGACAAATTGGATTGGTATTGTTATTCTTGTGGAATAGTATCGCACATTCTTGTAGATTTTGGTGAGTCTATGGCGTATCTTGACTGGTACTGAATCTTTCAAGAGTTTCTTGTGCAATCGTATGGTTTGTGTTTTCTCAGATATTGTGGCATGTAACATTGTATTGTCTTGCAGCTGCATCTCTTGAGATATTTTGTATGGGATTATTACTTTGTAAGAATCATGCTTGAATATTCCATAATTTTCTTTTTTGATTTTTACTTGATGGGTCAGTTTTGGCACATAATATGGAGTAAAAATTGAATTTAAAGGAAGAAAAAAACGAATCTTGGGGATTTATTTCAATATTTTTTTATCTTGTCAGATGTATAGGGCTCTTGTTTTCTGGATTGTATGACGATGTCATTTTTCTGAATTTTAGATATGTTACCAATCTAACAACATCATTGTAGATCTCAACTGATTTTTTGATACTCCAAAGAGATAGCCAGCCAATCACAATAATTTCTACAAAATATCCAATCTCTTGATGAAATATTTCCTTTGTCACTATGGAGTTATCAAACAAAACATACAGTACGTGGGTAGTCATGTCCGGCACTGCAGGAAAAGTCCATATTGTAACAATCAATATCACAGAAAACCAAAGATATCCACTACCATGTTTTGATGGCAATTCTATTGGTTTTAATTCAATCATTACACTGTACAGTGAATTTTGAATTTAAAGGAAGAAAAAACAAGTGTCATTGACACTCGATGATTTTTGAGACCAGAGGTATCGTGTCTATATTTGAGCTATTTGTCCTGATTGTGTCCAAAATTATTCGCTCATCAGATTTGGTTTTGGGATAATCCTCATTGTTGACCAGTCTGTGATGGTAATCTGTACAACCATCTTCTATCTTTGGCCATACTGGATTTTTCTGCAAAATTATTTCGTCATTGATACGTATGTTTCTGAGTATTTCAACTACATCTAGTTTCTTGTTGTATGTAATCACATAACTATGAATCATTGGATCTAAATATCGTATATTTTCATAGATTGTTCTGTATGCCTTTCTTATTATTAGTGAATATTCACCTGGGTTTTGTTTTGTAGTCATTGTATGATACAAGACAGTTTGAATTTAAAGGTAGAAAATTGTAGTTTTCGTTGTATTTTTTAACCTTTGACAAATATTTGTCACAAGTTATGGAACAATCCATAATAGTTACTATGGTAACGGTTCGTGTCCTCTCTTGTATCCTGAAAATTTCCTATACTCATAGTCAGTTAGTGGCGTTTGACACCCACACTTGCAAAATGTCTTCATTGTAAAATTCCTTCAACTCTTTCTCGATATTTTTCTTTGTATTTGATATTTCTTGGTTTGGTTCTCAATCTACATCCACAACATGGACAAAACCTGCCGTCCCATCGTAGGAACATTTCACAAGCCATGCATCTTTTTTGGCCTGATACATATCTGGGTATCCAACTTTCTTTTTTGGCCTTGTATCTGTGACAGATTCCCTTACGAACTCATCCTAAAACCGATCATTTTGTAAACTATTCATGATAATACAGATCTAACAATAACATCTTCAAATCTTTTACATGATTCATAAAGAAATGTCAAATGTTCAATGGAACACAATTGCA
>Ga0233439_10002955_pt1 | contig 18424 bp, 19 predicted proteins | sample SI_123_September_6_FD_182713 | JGI IMG/M metagenome (GOLD analysis project Ga0233439, IMG submission 182713) | Seawater microbial communities from Saanich Inlet, British Columbia, Canada - SI_123_September2016_100_MG | ecosystem: Environmental > Aquatic > Marine > Inlet | place: Canada: British... | reverse complement strand
ATCATTTGCACGTTCTAGGGCTTTCTCAACAGCCTGTATTTTAAACGATTGGGTAAATCGTGCTTTCATTTTATTTTCCTCTAATTAAAAATTAGAGGCGACAACTAGCCTGACACAAGGGGTACTGGAGTCAGTATCATCTTTACAAGCAGTGTATGGACAATATTTTGACCTTTTGAATTCTGGAGTGTCATGTTTTTTACTCTTGAATATGTCTTACGCTTTTGGGCAACGGGTGCAAAGTATGCTGACCACGGTCAAAAATGGCAGGGGCGACGTGAATACATGTTCGGTTTCTACGGAGTAATTGACTTACTGGCAATTCTACCTTTTTATCTGCAAATGCTATTCCCTGGAGCGGATATGAGAGCTCTTCGGATTCTAAGATTAGTGCGTGTTTTAAAATTATCTCACTACAACAGTGCCCTTGAAGATTTATTTAATGCGGTAAAAAATGAAGCCCGCTCTTTCATAGCGGCACTTTATCTTCTTACTATCGCAATTATTCTTACGTCTTCACTAATGTATTACGCAGAAGGCGATACGCAACCTGAACATTTTTCCTCCATACCGGCCTCTATGTATTGGGCCATTATTACCTTAACGACTGTTGGATTTGGAGACATCTCACCGGTGACTTGGATCGGTCAAGTTCTCGCCACAATAACCGCTTTTATTGGCGTTTGTACTGTTGCCATGTTAACAGGAATTGTCGCATCCTCTTTTGCGACTCAAATGGCTCGTCGTAGGGTAGTCTATGAAAGTCAATTACGAGAAGCGTACAAAGACGGAGTATTAAGTGATGAGGAGAAAAAAATGCTCTTAAAGTTAAGGACTGATTTCAATCTTTCTGAAGAACAGATTAAATCAATTAATCAGCAGGTAGAAGATGAAATAAAACAATCCAAATGAACCTTGGTTTTAAATAAAAACTCAAAAGCATGTTAATTTCAAGTCGTAGCCCATAGTCCTGAAACAAAAAAAATACCTGACTGAAGTTCTTTTATGGCTTTTAACAAACAGGGTTTTTCAATATAACTTAGCTTTGTTTTCCATTTCGCTAAAGGCAATTTTCCGAGCTTTTGTCCTTTCTTGTTCATAAGCAACAGACCGGCCACCTACAAAATCTCTAATAGCACCAAGGATGGTTTCACCCACCACAATCTCCAGATATCTGTAGTGGTACAGTGAAGACTAATCGGAGGTGTTAGCGCACTATCCCTGTACAACTATTACTTAACTTAAATAGAGCATATTTGGTGCCAAATATGAGTATGCAGAATCAAAACATCGAAGTATTTAATCAGATCAGATGAGAATTAATATCCACCTAGAAAAAGATCATTTTGAGCACTATTTAACCCTTTGCAGTACTGAGATTAAAAATTAGTCAACAGAAAGCCTCTCAGGCCTGAGAATTATGGGATCGATCAAACTCAAGGTTATTTCATTTAATACCGCTCTATTTGACGGTTTCTAGAGCACTTACCTTAAATACTCTTGTTGTGGTCAATCCTACGACAAATTGACAGTTAAACAACCATTGCCTCCCCTAGAATGATCACCGGTACTTTAAAATACAGCAATCATTTAGAAACGCATTTTCTATACCAAAATAGTCAACTTTATTATCAAAAATACGACCCTAAGCATTGACCAAAAATTGTACAGCTTTACTGCCTTCAAAGACGCCATAACATCGACGCACTTTCCCACAGACTTATCCACATTTTTTGTGGATAAGAAAAAACACTCCTTTTACAATCTACATTTTCTATGTTGCCCAAAACACCGGAATAGATTAAACAAAACCTACTCAGAGACGTTTTACGAAACGTTTAGCTATTAACAATACCAACCGAGGGCACTGAATAAAAAGGCTGGCAGAGGGGTTCTCGTAAAAACACTCAATATTCATATCCACATCCCTCTGTCAATGCCTTTTTTACTAACAAATCAACACTACTTAGCAATCTTTTGTGATATGTTTTTTGCGTTATAACTAAATACATCCACGGGACTGTAACAGGAATCAGCACAATCCAGTACTTCAGCCAAGAAGTGCATCGGAAAACAGTCGCTGCCATCAAAGCGATGGCTATGCGTAAGCAATTACTTTACGATAAACAACACACCCAATGAACTAATCTGTCTCTTAAATCAGGCAGCTAATAGTCCAAAATGTTTTGACGACAGACAGTGACCGCTACCAGCCATGGCAAGCAAACGCGAGGACTGGTAGTCCCGTTCCCAGTAAGCGTAGATGATTCTGGATACCTAACATGCAGAGCGCAAGAGGGGGTCTGGAATCACACCCGAAACGCCGCCAAGTCATTTGTGGTCGTGTTACGGAGTCTGCATCGAGTTTACTAATGATGTGGCGTTGTGACACGGGCGCGGTACAAACTGGGGCGCCGCAGGCATTAATTGCCACATCATTTTATCGTTTGCTTGGACTGGGACGCCCAAAACTAGCTTTCGCAAAAACAGTAGCACGCCTAGTTCTGTTAATCAGCGTTCAAATTGAGTAATAGGTTATCATTTGATTATGTCACTCTATGACTGTTCTATCACTCTTGATAACTTTTTTTCTGACATCCACACATATTTTTTTCGATAGTATCAATCACTAGAGTTATTAAAAAAATACTCATGATAAGAATCATAAATAGCATCAATACCCATAAGTAATAAAATAATTCCCGCCATAAAAATAATAATTGGAATTGTTGCCGTGATGATGACAGGTTTTATAATATCCATAATCTTGTCTCCTTTGTTTTGTCATAGAGCCAAAGTTTGGAACTGATGTTTTATTTATTGGGATATAAAATATAGACATTTAAAAAGGAAGGAAGGTTCTAAAGTCAGAAAAATTTCAATTTAGTTTCAGAACTAAGGACACTTACGCTATAAATCACATAAAAACCAGCCCAAGACAAACCACTGCATCTAACCAAAAACAGCAACATATCTCTATCAGATTGTTTAGTAGCAGTGGATTCGAACCCAATTCCCTCGATGTCGCTGATTACATGCTAAAAAAAGAACAAATTATTCATGGTATATCTCATCCGTGTATCTCACTTTTGAGTACCAAAAAACTAAATGACTTTTCAGTTCCTATGAGTGCTTCAACCACAGATTATTTACTCATGTTTCTGCATCCATTCCCTTACTAATTTTTCCGATTCTTTTCTTTGTTCGACGGTCATATTTTTAGCAATTATATCTCTATTTTTTTGAGCATCTTGATGACCACTTATTGCTGAAACAGTCCAAAACATATGCGCCATAACAAAATTCCGGAGAACTGCTTGTCCCTTCGCATACAATAACCCTAATTCATATTGCGCATTAGCAACGCCTTGCTCTGCTGCTTTTCTATACCATTTTGCTGCTTCTTGATAATCCTGAGCAACACTTTGCCCATTAGCATAGACAATTCCTAAAGCATTTTGTGCTTCAGCATGCCCCTGCTCTGCGGACTGCTTATACCATTTGACTGCTTCTTTGTAATTCTGAGCAACACCTTTTCCGTTGTCATACATCCGTCCTAGATCATATTGAGCGCCGGCATCTCCTTGCTCTGCTTTCTTCCTACAGTCACCAATATCTGTATCCCAACAATACTGATTCTGAATCCATTTAATGGATAAGTCTTTTGCTTTTTCTATTTGTGCCAGCGTCATCTGTTTCGCAACAATACTCTTTTTTCTTTCAGCATTCTTGTTGCCTCTTTCTGCAGCAACATTAAAAAACATGTACGCCCTGACATAATCTTGTGAAAGTCCTCTGCCATTGAAATACATCACGCCTAGATTATTTTGAGCGTCAACACTTCCTTTTTCTGCTGACTTCCTAAACCACTTTATTGCTTCTTTATAATCTCGTGAAACGCCCTGTCCCTTGACATACATCCACCCTAATTTATTTTGCGCATCAACATTCCCTTTTTCTGCTGATAACCTAAACCACTTTATTGCTTCTTTATTATTCGCTTTAACACCCTGTCCCTTAACATACATCCACCCCAATTTGTTTTGGGCATCAACATTCCCTTTTTCTGCTGATAACCTAAACCACTTTATTGCTTCTTTATAATCTCGTGAGACGCCTTTCCCTTGGAAATATATCTGTCCTAAATTGTATTGCGCATGAACATGACCTTGCCCTGATGACCGTCTAAACCACTTTGCTGCCTCTTTATAGTCCTGGGAAATGCGTTGCCCTCTAACATACATCCACCCCAATTTGTTTTGGGCATCAGCCCCCCCTTGCTCTGCCAATTCTAGATGCCTTTGAAATTCACCGCCATGAATTAATAATTGAGATTGTTTCTGGGAGCATCCACTCATTAGACTCGTCATGAATAACACCGTAACTAAAAACCTAATTTTCATAGCTCTATCCCTATAACCAGATTCCATTATCTACAATATAGCCAACCTCCACCTTACACCCAAATATCGTTTTCATTCAATAACCCAGACATAAAAAAACCCATATGACTTTTCAGTTCATCTGGGTTCTTAAAAGATAGATTGTTTACGAATGTGTCTGCGTCCATTCTCCTGACAATCTCTGTGCTTTTCTTAATTGTGAAGCTGTCATGCCTTCAGCAACATTATTTCTTTTTTCTACTGCTCCTTTATGACTACTCTCTGCCGCAATATTGTAAAACATATGTGCCATCGCATAATTTTTAGGAACGCCTTGTCCGGTTTCATACATCGCGCCTAAATTGGATTGCGCCCCAGCATATCCTTGTTCTGCTGATTTTCTATACCACTTGACGGCTTCTTTGTAGTCTTGACGAACACTTTGTCCTTCGTAATACATCCGCGCTAAATTGTTTTGCGCTGTGGCATGTCCTTGTTTGGCCGCTTTCTTAAACCACTTGACTGCTTCTTTGTAATCTTGAAGAACACTTTGTCCTTCGTAATACATTCGCGCTAAATTGTTTTGTGCTTTAGCACCTCCTTGTTCTGCTGACTCCCTATACCACTTAACTGCTTCCATGTAATCCTGAGGTGTATCTTGTCCGTTTTCAAACATATATCCCAAATTGTATTGTGCGTCAGCATCTCCTTGTTCTGCTAACTTTCTATACCACTTGACTGAAAATCCCGATGTTTTTTTTTCAAAAAAACCAAACATACTTAACTCCCTACAACCAAAATAAAAACCTAACCAACTTATACACTATAGCACTTGACTGATTCATTGTAGTCTTGAATAACACCTTGTCCGGTTTCATAACTCCACGCTTAACCAATATGGGTCTAGCATTTCCTTATTCTGTACGTCGTCAAATATTATTGGACGATTAGCTGCCTGATTTAAGAAACAGATTCGTTCATTCACGCGAGCACCCATCAATAACCCCAGCAATAGAATCCAATACTAACTTGCTTTTCAATGCTGATTGACATCCGCTACCTTCTTAATTGGAAAATCAAGCTGAACATAGCCCTTTAAGTACTTTTTTGAGCCTACTCGAGAGGCAGCCCTTGAGCCATTTCAGGTGCTTACACTAAATGGTTATGATTATCCTTAAAATGTAGGCAAAAGAGGATAGACAATATACTATAGCGCATCCCAAATCATTCTGATTCTGGGCATAAATCTAAATTTTAGGAATTAACATGAAAGAAATTACAGTTGAGAGCAACCCAAGTGAACCACTTTTAAAGAAAATAGGTGTTGCTTACTGGCCAACATGGGAAAAAGAAGTATCTGTATTCCCATGGGAATTCGTTACTACAGAAACAGCGCTTATTTTAGAAGGTGAATGTGAAATGACACCTACAGATGGCAGTCCTTCAACTACTTTCAAAGCTGGTGACTTAGTGGTATTTCCATTAGGCTATAAAGGTACTTGGGAAGTGAAAAAAACACTTAAAAAACGCTACAAACACAGCGGAGGTCAAATTGTAAAATGTACTTTTAACCGTTTGACCAGGTTGTTGAACTTCATTAAATCAATTATGAAATGAAGTTCACTTTTTTAGGTCATATCACCTAAAAAAACACAAAAATAGGTCAACTCCGCTGACATCCCGACACTAAAAGCTTTAAGTCCTGAGCATGACCCAAATCTGCTCACTAAACTTTACCTCTGCTCAATCAATGCTGACTTTGAATCAACGGGTGATGCACCCAGAACATCGTTACTGAAGGATGCTCTGGTAAAGGTTACGACTTCCTGCTCCGATGAACCCCTGATTTCAATGGATCGACGTTTAGGTGCAACGTATTGGGCTAACTCTTTAAACATTTTCCCGGCGAGTTTAAGATCCCCTTGTGACCAGGCTTCTTTACCGATTAAAATTATTGCCTCCAATGGGTCACAAGAAGCAAAGTATCTCGCTGTACCTCTACTCAGGGGCCTAAAGTTCTCACGGTTACAAACGGAAATAGAACGGATTAGCTTTGACCTAACTTTGCTCCACTGTATAGAAAACAGACAAACCTCGCTATGAGAAAAAACCAAGTTATTCTTTATACATCAACCGCCTAATAATGACTGCTCCTTTAGGAGCTTTGCAGTTGTTAATTCCGGATCAAAATTCATATTTAGGCGGTAGCGTTAAGCTTATTACTTGCCTCATTTGCGCATATATGCACACCTTCTTTTACCATGCATATAATACTTGTTCCGCTACACACTTCATTAGGATTAGGGTTGGTAACAATCCCATCTGACCCAATATAAGCTAAAGGGAGACCGTAGTTATTTTCAACAGATACAAATATAATGTCTTTCCACCGCTTCTCCGTGAAGACCACATCCAATCGTGCCAAGTGATCTCCTGAGTGACTGAATAAGTTCTCCATAACCGTTTCAGTACCAGGAGCAACGATAGCACGAACGAGAAGCTCTGGATAAGCCCTGATAGGCCTCATGACAGTTTTAGCGCCTGCAACTAACATTCTGTTACGATTTAAATCATCAACGCTCTCAGCCGCAATGATCGCTTGGGTGCCAATTTCTTTGATTCGAGTAAGAACATCAAAAGTTAAGCTATCAGCAATCTCATCTTGGGGTCGCTTTGCCAGAACAATAATATATTTCGCTTCCGCCACATTTACAGCATTAAGACATTCATTGCTTTCACTCTTACCATCATAATGAACAACGCCAAACTCAGTTATTTTACTAGGAAGGCCATCAAAATATTTTCGTGTTAGCAATTGAATCGGTAAATCTTTTAGCTCTGGCGTTTGTCTTATCTGTGAAATAAAACGAGTAAGATATGCTTCAGCATCTTCGTCTGGTGTGTTCACGATAAGTATGTGGTCTTTCATTTCCCATCTCCATTTGCCATTTCGTTTCGCTTCTAGTGCTTGTGCTCTGCTCTCAATAAACTCAGCTGCAAGTTCTGCGAGTATCGAGATCGCAAAAAAATAAATACAGATTACTGTGATTAAACGCCCCTGCCATGTACCGGCAGAAAAATCACCATAGCCAACTGTTGTCGCCGTAGTAATAGACAACCAGAGTGCATCGCCAGGACTAAACCCCTCGAAGTAAACCATTGCTAAAGCATGAATGGCAATCAACCCGGCCAGCAAGAGGAAAAGTTTGCCCAATCGAATAAGCATGCTTGTTTCTTGGTGCTTAGTGAATTTAATATATTTTCTTTTTTTCCAGTACGACCAAAATATAGGTCGTTGAATAGCTGACATTATTATTCCTTTCTACTCCAGTGTAGATTAACTTCTTCCGTCACTCTGCGTTTTATCTCTGCCTCGTCATTAGGATTAAGACCATACTTTTCCGCAAGGAATTTCAAATCTGTATCATCGAGAGACAAACCAATACGTGGCCGTTGAATTTTCTTGAAAGGCAATCCAACAATCTTACGAATCATATCGCTTGGCTTAATGCCGTGATCAATTGCATCATGCTGAATCTGGTCATTTCGAGCCGCTTGAAAAGAGAAGTGGAGCTGAATTTTCTTTAATGCCGCTTTCTCAAGACCCCATTTTTCCTCGCTATCTTTAGGCATGTGGGTACATTTCTTCTATAACTCCGCCATCAATATAAACCTGTAAAAACACATCAGTATCACCATCAGACCAAACTTCAACATTGACACCGAAGTTCTCATCTGGACTTTCACATTCGTGATAGATAAGTTCTTTACCATCATTAGCTTCTGTAAGATTTTCTTTTCCTGGGTCACGGTCGTAGAAATACGCTGTTGCATTTTTTATTATCTGAATGTACTTGGGCGCATACCACCCCTCATACTCAGGGACGTCTTTCTGGACATCTAACTCAACTTGGACATCTTCAAATAAATCGGAAAAAACATCTTCATTAAAGAGAGTTAAAACCTTTTCACGTGAAATTTTTAAGGACAAACAAATAGTCTGCTTGCCGTCTTCATTATCAAAAGACATGTAGATGATGTTGCCGTGCTGATCCTTTAAAGAAATTTCTTTATTAACACCTGACTCATATTCATAACCACATATTGAAACAACCGTTAAGGACTGTTCTCTTAGAGATTTTGGTAACTCGGTACGATACTTAAAGACGATAATGTCGTTTACATTCAATTGATCAGGCGAAGAGATAACTCTTGCAGGCCCCGTATCCTTTTCTTTTCCTTTATAAGCCTTGAATAGTTTTTTAAACATTTGAACCTCGTAACAAAAGTGCGCCGTAGACGCACTCTGAAACAACTATGATTATGCTTCTTTTTTCTGGCTCTTAAGACGAGCAAGAACACTATTTGCAGAAGCGGAGTTTTCACCAATGCCAGCATCAGCTAGACGAGCCTCAAGGTCATCCCCTTGGTTTTCCATCCAGTCCCCCGCTTCAAGGGTGTCTTCAAACTTTTGTTGCTTAGCTTTAACCCTCTCAAGCGCAGCAGAAATTTTGTTGTCAGCACTACCCGAGGCAGAAATATTAGATGAAATTGCCGATGTCGCTTTTTGAAGCTGCTCTACAGTTTTCACCTTATCCAGATCACGCTTATTTTTCTGAATTTTCTTTTCGTAACCTTTAATCATTTTGTTGACTTTATTGACGTTTACTTTTGCCATGTCATATTCAGTTTTAAGCTCGTTTCGTTCACTCTCTTTTTCAGCAATACGTTCAGCAACTTCAGTAGCTAATGCTTCCTCGCCTTTTTCCAAACAAGCCATCGCTTTTGATTCAAGACTTACAATATCTTCGTTTAGCGTATTAACCATGCGATTAAGGCTTATTTCAGTACCCTTCATGCTGGTCAATGACGTCTTCGCTTTCGCTAATGCTTCACCCGACTCACGAATTTCTTGCTCAAGAATTCTTACTGCATTTGCATCAACAACGGCTTCACCCACTTCACTAACACCGCCCCGTATAGCGGTCATGATACTTTTTAAAATACTCATCCTTTTACCCCGTTTAAACTAATAGATCTTGTTCTTGAATTTCTTCCAATACTTCAATCGTGTTTTCAGCTTGTACCTCTAACTCGTGAACTATATTTTCGACTGAAGTGCTAAGCGCCATTGCGCCGAATAATATATACATGTCACCTTGCAACCCCACAGAGCTTAATGGAACAGCTGGGCTCATTTGTAACATTTCAACGTTAAGTGCGGCGACTTTATCAGGCTTAACATCACTTACTTTGAATAGCTGAGTAACGGCTAATAATTGAGTATCGGTTTCGACCAGATGAATCGAGAATTCGTCATTGTTGGAACAAACCACCTCCAACACGCCAGACTCGGAAAGAACCGCTTGGAAAGTAGTTCCTTCGGCAGTCGTTTGCTCGTTTAGCTTATGCATTAAATCTGCAAGCATTTCAGGCTCCTTTATGGTTTCCATGCGCCATATTATGGCGTTGAGTGAATAATATATGCCATATTATGGCTTTTGGCAACTTATTTTCTGCGCTTTGTGTAATAAACACCTTCATGCTTTCCCCATGCCTCTTGGTGGTATTGGTAGGTAGCATGAGAACCTAAATGATTAACTGCTATTTTGCTCTTATCAGCATAGAAATTGGTTGGAAAGACAAAAGCCGCCATCATTTGTTCTTTGGTTAGATTACTTTCTATAGCGGTGTTACGCTCAGAAGACACCAACCGCTCTTTTGGAGACTTGCCAATTTTAGTAGCAATAGTCCAACCCCATTCACCAAATGTTGGCACATTGGTATGGTATTGCTCAGTAACAAATCCTGCATCTTCTACTGTTTTACCAACAGAAATAAACGCTTTTTGAGAGTGGTACGGTGAAGTAGATTGCACGACCATAGCGCCATCACCTGACAGTAAATCTTTAAGTCGACTATAGAAAAAATTACTGTAAACCTTATTGATGTCTGGGTGACTTGGGTCAGGCAAGTCCACAATAATCGTGTCAAAACGCTTTTGTTCGCTAAGAAGTTTTTCCACTTCTACAAACGCATCACCAACAACAATAAAAACTCTAGGGTCTCTGAAAGCACTTTTATTCATTGCCAGAATACGCTGCGCTAAATCGATTGACATATTCTGGTCTTCACCTCTGAACATAGAAATCATTCCTTCATCGAGATCGATTAGGGTTACCGTCAGAGGGTTCCATTGTAAGATATCTCTGACAGCTAAACCGTCTCCACCACCGATAACCAACACATGGTCTTGGCGTGCAGAGGCTGTCAGGGCTGGATAGGTTAGGTAGCTGTGATAAATCTCCTCATCATTGCTCGAGAATTGAAGCCGCCCATTAATATATAGGCTTGTGATTTTAGGTAAGCCCTTCCCTATATACCGTTCAGTTACTGTCAAATGCTGATATGGAGTGATCTTTGTATGTATTACAGTATCTTTGAACAGTGTTGCTTGCATATTTTCCATCCAGCTCGCACCACCTAATGCCAAAGATGTAATAATACCTAGCAACACAGAGTGAGCTATAAACAATTTACCGACCGACTTTAATCGCTCTTTATAGATAATAATAAAGAAGATCCCTACGATGGAATTAACTAGCGATGTAGCAACCGCAGCTATAATAATGGGCAATTTTAAACAGACAAGAACCCATATAGCCGCACCTACCCCAGCCCCAATATAATCAGCACCATAAATGGTACCAATATTGTGTTCCAAGTGTTCGCCGTGTAAATCTTCACGAATTCGGGCGATCAATGGTATCTCCATACCTATCATTAACCCGAGTAATCCTCCTGCTAGAAATGGCAGGACTTTGGTGAATCTTGTAAGTCCACGAATAAACTCCCCATCAGTCGTAATTGTTGGGTGTAAGCCATAAATATCTTGTAAGTACGTGGGTAACGTATAAGACAGTGAGAAGCTTAATGAAAGGAGAATGATTGAGGTGGCACCCACAAACCCAATCGCCCACTCCAGCCAGACAAAACCATTGAATGGGCACTTAACCCATTTGGCGATAAATGCACCAACCCCCATAGAAACAATCATAATACCTATCATGGCATAGATGGTTGACTCCATCGCGCCAAGCACCCGGCCTGCGTAATGAGCCATTAAGTATTCATAAATTAACCCGCATGCTGCTAACGTACCCATAATGGTTATTAGCAAAGCATCATGAATGAATAGCTTTTGTTTCAGATTGAAAGTTGATGCCGTCATATGATTACGCCAGCACACTGATAATTAATAAACCAATAACAATGAAAATCGCCGCTTCAACTAATGCAATCCCGGTGTTCTGCTGGTTGTCTACCTCCTCGACAACATCAATTTTGTGAAGGATTGCTTTACGCGCAATAAACGAAAAGAACGTTGTGACAAAAGACAGGCATACCGATACAGCTGACCACCATACGGCAGACATAAATGGAGTAGCATGAATATACTCAACCATAGAACCTGCTGCACTAAACGCTAACGCAGATCCTAATAAGTGGCCCGCATAGCGAATAGCTAATGCTTGATTACCACCCTTTAACGCAAGCTGAAGAAATTCCCCCGGGTGACGGCGTGAATAGATAAATGCTCTAGCTCGAGTAACGGCAAGCAAAACGACCTGAGTAGAAAAGAAAGCAGTTGCAGCTGCTGTTAAGCCGGTCCAGTCTTCCGCATCAACCCACCCCATAATGGCATTAATGATAATACCCAGTGCCACGAAATTAGCAGCTTGCACTATACCGATTGCCTTGTTTTCATTATGAATCTCATTCTTCAATGAGAATTTATGAAAAATAACAAACTCATTAATCTGAGCGCCTATTTTCAAAAGAACGACACCTGCAAAAGCATACGTTAAGATATTAATGACTTCTTGAATGTATGATGCATCAGCATCTCCTTTTACTGCTGCAGAAAGTACTAGGCCAAGCGCAATAGCACCACCAGCAAAAACAGTACCAAAGGCATAGTTATCTTTCTTTGAGAGTTCGTCAGTCGTATTGACGCCAGCAAGTAAACCCAACAAATATCGGAAACTTGCGATGCTAGCGACAGCAACAAGCATATTGATAGTTAGGACAACAAGCATCCAAGGTTCTATTTGATATAACATATATTTGTTCCCTATTTTCCGCCAAATGAACTGCGCGATGAGGTATAGCTCGTACTGCGTGAATTACTGTATACGCTTTTACTAGCCGTCTTGTACGAGCCTGGTGTTTTCGTCTTACTATAACTCGCTGTCGATGAAGAGCCCGCATTAGGTTTGCTTGATCTCTGCGAGGAAATTTTCGTTGTTGTAGCACGCTTCTTGGCATAAGCACTTTGAAATTTCTTGCCCTGCCTCGCGAACTTTTTCTTTGTTTGCGTTTCGAGAGAAGATTGAGACTTCTTCTGTCGAGGTGAAGTGTATGTTGAGCGCCCGTAATCGTGGTAATAACTATACCCTCGTCGGCTACTCCAACTATCGTAATAATAAGGCCTGTTCATCATGCTTGAGAAGAAAGCATACTGGCCATACCAAGCCCAAAAACTACTGCCACTACCATTAGTTCGCCATGACCCATAGTGCGGGTTACCCACTAGCTGTGCTCCAGCCCCTGAGTCACTAACCCCATCAATCCTTTCTTCGGCTGCTTTGCTTAAGGCATCTATACGAGGAAGCCTCCCATCAGATAAATCAGCTAACACATTGATGGGGTCAGCTAACATCTGGCCATACAAATGTGATTTCGCTGCATTATTGATTGCTACAAATTCATTATTAACTTCTTTGTAGCGCTCAATATCACCTTGATCTGAAGCAGGAATGTCCGAAACAGCATCGGTTAAACGTAATTTCAAGCCTTGGAATATCGGCCCTTCACTAGTCGAGTCTTTTGCTAGTTGGTTGATCAAATCGGATAATTCAGGTTTTTGTTTTTTTACTTGAAAGGCATACGCTGCAAGAATTGCTGAGTTAGGAATGTTCCCTGCCTTTATATGCCCCTCAAGGCGACTTAGGCTTCGTTCTGTCGTTCTAGCATACTCATTTAATCGCTTTTCACGCTTTTCCTGCTCAGAACTACAGCTTACAATCAAGATCTGTATCAGGAGAACAGTAAAGATAAGTTTCAACTTATTCATTCATACTTTTCCTTATAGGGTTAACATTCTCATTACAAAAAATTACGACTCAAAAGGTAGGCATCGATCAAGAGACCGCACCTCCACAATTGAATCACTAAAGCTCTCTGCTATATATTTGGCTGACAGCTCTGGCTGAGCATCACCACACATAAACACATCGAAGGCCGCATATCCTTTTTCTGGCCACTGGTGGACCGTCATATGAGAATGTGACAACACTAGAACCCCAGTTAGCCCACAGCCTTCACCAAAACTATGAAAATGATGTGATAGAACCGTGGCACCAGCAACAACTGCGGCCCCCTCCATCAAGGCCCTCAGCTCTTTCTCTTTCAAAAAAGCCTGCCTGCCTTTGCATTCAATCAATAAATGTTTGCCAATAGTCACTTCTTCTTTCTTCCTGTAGTGGTCAAATAATTTTGGACTCATCTCGACGATCTCGGGTATCTTTTAAGCTAATGACGGGGTAAACAGCCATGAAAAGGGTTTTGCGCTTACTTTGGAAACGATAGTCAAAACGTCACCAGTTGCCACCACTCGGACTGACAAGCTAATACAACCCGCCGCCATCGGTTAATTTGTAGGCTTTTTCCTTGGGTTTACAGGTTTTGATCGTGGTTGCTGGCGACATCCTGATGGTACCACCTTTGAGAGTTGCTCATATCAGAATGTCTGAGAACACACGACTTAGATTTCAAGCGGTAGCCCATAGACTTGAGGAGAAAGAATACTCACCCATGTCTGACAGTCTGGTCTTTCAGAAACTTCTGGAGATGGGGCTGTAATGAAGTCAAGTGAATATCCTAAATATTCCGCATGCTCCTCAGGGTTCTGCCCTGTATCCATGGAGGGAGGATCTAACAAGGACTGCCCGTGGAGCAACTCGGACACTGGGCTTAATGTACCCGGATTAATCTACTGTTGTAGTGGCATCATTTAATTGGCCACCCATCCCCCGTGGTGTCTCGGTGGACGTATTTTAGCCCCCCAAGAATCACAAAGGCCCTTTTATTATACAGAGGTGCCATTTATACTCCATTTAACTGAAGCGGTTTCAGAATTGGTTTCAGTTTTAGTCCAGAGAGGACGTTTTGAGATCAGATAAGTACTGAAAGTTAGCCAAAGCCAAGCCACTGTTTCCCATAGAAACAGCAACTTAGCCCTAACAGATTTATTGGTGGAGGCAGGGCCAACCATATACAGCAAGTAACTCATTGATATATAATTATTTTTTACTTTAATGTAAAAAATATACTCCCGAAAATACCCCCATTAAATCATCAAATAAATTCATTTCAATTCGATCCCAAAGTTCAGAATCGAAGTGTGCTCATTTAACAAAATGAACATCATCACCTAAACTCCGTCACCAACCCAATTTATTCTCTTTAAGCAATAAATTAGGTTGGAACGTATATTCATGATTTAACTTTTAATGGCGTATTTCGATTAAATTATTAGGCTCAAATTCTCCACAAGAACTGGCAAAACCATTTAAGCATGCATCCCTTTCTTCACCTTCTGGCTGATCAAAACAGTTCCAATTATTTGCTTCTTCAACAATACAACTATCTGAGCCCTTATTATTCTAGCCATATGACCTCCCAAAAACGGTTCCTAAAGTAACACCTTTACCTTATCTCAACGCTTTAATCTCCTTAACAGTTCACAACCTATCCACATTATGGGGTGACCTCAGTATCGTCGCCTTTAATCTTCAATAACCAACCGCCGTCTTTAAAACAACCTTGTCCGCCTTGCTTTGATACCCCACGGATATGGACTCGTGCCCATTTTCCTTTGACTGAATCAGGAAACATTCCAGACACCAGATAAAAACTATTCTTATTACTGACTTGATAGTCACTAACCTCTGTATCTTTTAATTTTATTGTTAAAGTAAAAGGGTCTAATTGTTTAGACGCGATAAAGCTAAATGCCGACCCGGGATCAACTTCACTTTTATTCGCTGGCAACATTTTAGAAAACCGTGGTTTTACACAGGGAATCCTTGACACGCCGTTATCCGGCCTCGCTGCCGCAGCACCCCCATACATCACCGTTGTAACCAATACGAACCCCATAATTAATTTATTCACTTTTTACTCCCTTTCTAAATTATTTTTATTAATTATTCTTGCCAAAATTGGAATTCAGCCAATTCAGGCATAACTGAAGAATCATGAGTGATCTTAATGACTTTATCAAGTAGAAATTTATTTACCAAAGAATTCCAGTCACCGTTAAATTCTATCTTGGGCCTATCCGCCTGATGGTTGGGCTACTGATTCTCAAACAACTTGAGAATCTCAGTGATGAGCAGGTGGTATTGCAATGGAAACGCAACCCCTACTACCAAGCTTTTTGTGGGTTGAGTGAGTTTCAACAGTCACTGCCGTGCCACAGCACGGAACTAGTTAAGTTCCGCCAGCGCATTGGTAAAGACGGCTTCGAACGTATTTTCCAGATGAGTATTTTACTGCACGGTCGATTGGCAGAAGAACCGGTAGTCAATATTGATACCACGGTGTCTGTCGTCAAAACATTTTGTATACCCCGTCAGCGTCATGTGGACCCATTAGTCTAATTGTATATGGAATACTTTTAGTTCATTGTTAACTTTATAGAGGAAACCATGATGAAAGAAAAAACAAGTGTAAAAAAACCGTGCGCGATCTCCGTTGGCACACGCGCAAACAATACTCAGCCGAAGAAAAGATTCGTATTGTACTGGAGAGTCTGCGAGGAGAAGATAGCATTGCTGAGTTGTGTCGACGAGAAGGTATTAATCCCAATGTTTATTACCGTTGGTCAAAGGACTTTATGGAAGCGGGTAAAAAGCACCTGTCAGGCGACGTAGTTCGTGAAGCGACGTCAGATGAAGTCAAAGCTTTACGATCTGAAACAGCGGCGCTTAAAGAGACCCTGGGTGAAATGGTTCTGGAAAATCGTCTACTCAAAAAAAGCGTACTCGGGGATGGGGAAGCCGATACATGAGATATTCCGCTGCTAAGAAATATGAAATCATTCAATTGGTACAGCATTCAGACTTATCTGTTCGACAAACGTTAGCACCTCTGGGTATTCACAAATCAACCTTTTACAACTGGCTGAAGCGTTATGAAGACAGGGGTTTTGATGGTCTTTCGGATAAGAAGCCATTACCCCAAGTGGTTTGGAATAGGATTGCAGAAACGCATTGTGAGGCCATTATTGAGTTGGCATTGGATCAACCAGAACTTTCGCCTCGATAATTGGTAGTCACTTATACCGATGATAAGGCCTATTTTGTTTCGGAATCGACAGTTTATCGGCTCTTGAAAGCACAGGATCTCATTACTAGCCCTGCGTATATTCTGATGATTGCTAGCGCTAAATTTCAGAATCCCACGGTCCGTGTTAATGCAATGTGGTAAACGGACTTCACCTACTTCAAGATTGTAGGCTGGGGTTGGTATTACTTATCAACGGTGTTAGATGATTACTCACGTTTTATTGTATCCTGGCGGTTATGCAAAACCATGAGTGCCACAGATGTATCCGATACGCTTGATGATGCCTTACGTTTTACCGGTCTTGATACGATTAAAGTCAATCATAAACCCCGCTTATTGAGTGATAATGGTCCTTGTTATATTTCCGGTGAACTGACTGACTATTTGCAAGAGAATGGGATGACCCATACGCGTGGTCGCCCCTATCACCCCCCAGACTCAGAGCAAGATAGAACGTTGGCATCGCTCCATGAAAAATAAAATCTTGTTAAATAACTATTATTTTCCCTGCGAACTTGAGGAGCAATTGCAGCGCTTTGTTCGTTATTATAATCATGAGCGTTATCATGAATCTTTGAATAATCTAACGCCCGCTGATGTATTTTATGGTCGTGATACAGAAATACTCAATCAACGGGAAATAATTAAATAAAACACGTTGGCAATGCGTAAGCAATTACATTACGATAAACAACACAACCCAATGAACTAATCTGTCTCTTAAATCAGGCAGCTAATAGTCCAAAATGTTTTGACGACATACAATAAAATGAAATGCTATGGACAAAGAACAGATAAAAGAAGAACTTATAATCCCTAAAATTGGATCTGGAGAAGAATTAGTCGGTTTTTTTCAGGCTACTTCTATGCCATCTTTTTGGTGGTTTTTTTTAATTGGGCCTTTAGTATTTTTGAACACAAGAACTTATTATGTAGCGATAACTAACCTAGGGATTCATTTAAATAAACTAACATTCTTTGGCAAACCTGCTATACACGCTTACTTTACTTGGGATGAAATCGAAAATTTGAAACTTGGGAAAGGGATTTTATCAATGCCTCTAAAATTCAAGTTTTCAAATGGTAGAAAACTAAAACTACATGCTCAATTAAAAGGACTTGATAAAATACCAAAACTAGATGAGGTAACAAGTAACTTTTTAATTTCGAAAGCTTCCTAGTATGGCGTTATTTCTATTTTTTTTCTAATGGAAACTTTGATCAATTAGATGCACCCATGATTCAACCCCTCCGAAATACCCTGCAATGTATCGCGTATTTCATGTCTCAATTTCGCCATGATTTCTCGCTCTGTTCTGCGCACCAATAATGAGGCAACTTGTTCTGGCAGTGCCATGAATCGTCCGTCAAGATAATAAGTTGTAGGTGGAACATTATTGCTTAGTTTCGTTTTAAATTACTCACTGACTTAATCACAACCCAATATCATACTGAAGGGCCAGCATCTCACCATCAGCACTGCCTGCAACACCGATGAGGTTGTAACCCTCCCCTAAAAACAGAATAGATTTAATAGAATTTTCTCATTATATTAACCGTAATGGAGAACTAAACAATGAAACACAATAAATTTACTTAAAAGGCAAATATTCTTTTATTTTAAAAGA
>Ga0233439_10002946_pt1 | contig 18453 bp, 32 predicted proteins | sample SI_123_September_6_FD_182713 | JGI IMG/M metagenome (GOLD analysis project Ga0233439, IMG submission 182713) | Seawater microbial communities from Saanich Inlet, British Columbia, Canada - SI_123_September2016_100_MG | ecosystem: Environmental > Aquatic > Marine > Inlet | place: Canada: British... | reverse complement strand
AACGTATTCTACAAATGCTTCAAAAGTTACAACGGATACAAATCTTACTGTTTTGGGTTCTGATGTAGATACATACGTTGTTCAAGACGGTGCTGTATATTATGAAACTGATACGAACAAGGAATACGTTCTATACAACAATACTTGGACAGAGGTATGATCCTAAATGTTTCAATTTCTGCTTGAAGATGGATCAGGCAACTATCAAATAGAAGATGGTAGTGGCAATTATGTTCAAGATATTCCAACAAAGGTAATCAATTCAACCGTACTAGCCAGTGAATCAAAAGACAGATTACTAACAATACTAAAGTACAGCCAAACAACTATCGGTGTAACAGAAGATAGCCCTGTTAATTATTTCAAAGGCATAGTAAAATCCGTAACTCAATTCCTTGTATCAGTAGAGGAAGCATTTAGCAAGAAAATAACGTTTGACGTTTATACGCTAGAAGATGGAACAGGTTCTTACCTAACAGAAGACGGAGTATTATACAAACAGGACATTCCAACAAAGGTCATTAACAGCATAGTTGGAGTTACAGGAACACAGAACAGGCTAAGGAATTTCTTCAAGAACGTATCGTCAACTGTTGGCTTGACAGAAGCTAGTGAAAAGATTGAAGGATTTGTCCGTAACGTAACGCAAAAAATTGTCAACTTGCAAGAGGTATTAGCCACCAAACTTAGTGACTTAAACCACTATACGCTAGAAAGTAGTCTAGGCAGTTATCTGTTAGAGAATGGAACAGGATTCTATGCCATTGACAATCTCTTAATAATTAGAAATGCTGTAACAGATACCATTGGATTCACCAGCCTTAGAAACCAAATAGACGGAAGCGTACAAAACATCAATGAGACACTTGGATTAACTGACATACTAAACAGGTTAAGAGATCAGGTAAGAAACGTCAATGAAACAGTTGGACTAGATGAGGGCATTATCAGGGCAAGAATCATGTTAAGAAATATTGCCATAGAAACAGTTGGACTACTTGAATCATTATCAATAGGCTATGTTAGAAACATATCAAGCACAGTAGGCATTAACCATGAAGGATTCAGAATTAGAGATTTACTTAGAAACTTTAGTGATAGTGTAGGACTAACTGAACAACTTACAAATATTGAGGGCATTGTAAAATACATATCTGACACAGTTGGATTTACTGATACCGTAAACAAATTCAGAATACTAGGAATCGGATTTGATACAGGTGACTATATCACATTGAGCCTCATTAACATAAGCAACTTCATAACATCTACACAGCAAGACGTAGGGGATATGATTAGATTTAGTGCTTATAATTCAGAAGATATGAGGATAACTGACGACTAATGGCAAACGGAACTGAAATTACTATCCAATCAGAAGATGTTGGAACTATTATCAAGGGAACAGCCAAGTCAAGATCAGGCGATACAGATACAATTATTGATCTCAATGACGTTACTGCTATTGTAATAAATCTTAGAGATCCTGATGGCAACTTGACTAATCACACAGCCACAGCAGTAAACTCAAATGGAGGCACAGACGGAATATGGTCATTTACAACCGCATCTGCAATATTCTCACGCAACCCTGGCATTTGGTATATCCAGGCAAAATACTCATTAGCAAACAGCACAGTATTTTATTCCAATATCAAAACATTGAGTGTTGGTGAAACGTTACTTTGACCACAGTAGATTTATTTGCAATCAAGGAACGAATAGTTGATATTTTAAAATCAGATACTACAAACCTGTGGGATTCAACCCCAAGTGACAAGACCAAGTTCAGAAAGATTGAGGCAGGATCACCAAGCCCTAAAGCAATACAAGAGCCACCATTACCTAGACTATGGGTAACAAGTGATGATGTTGTAGCCAATGTTTCTCATGTGGCAGTAATAGAAAACAATGCACATCTTGGTGAGGAATATGACATCAGGATTAAAATCTTGTTTGTAGTCGAGGCAAAAGATGGCTATAAGACAGAGGAAGATTTAGACGACTTTACCAAGTCAATCATTGAAAAACTAGAAACAAACTATGACCTAAGAGATGGAGCAGAATCTACAAGACTGGCAGAAGCCTCACAGGTCACACAGATTATGGATTTACCCTCCATGTTCAAGGGCGACAGGGTTAAGGGCAGAGTTATCAAATTCAAGGTTATAGTAAGAGTATAAATTACTTCTATTATCACAATAATCAGATTAATGCTGTATGGGTATTGGAGAAATTGCTGAAATTGTTAATGCTTCTGAATTAACCTTAGAAACATCAACAGGTAATTACATACTGTTAACAAACTTGTCCTTGCATATTGGTCGCCCAGAAGACAGGGTGGCAACAACTGACGGTGGAGCATTATTCACTTACGGTAAAGGGGATAATTATTTTACAGCGACTTTGTTAGTATCTACACCTGAATTATCATCTTTGAATACTTTAACTAAATTTACTAATTATGGAACATCTAATGATAATGGTGATATGCCATCAACAGCATGGCTAATTAAAGCAAAAGACGTATCAGGAACAACCAAGACTTTTGCCGCAACAGGTGTGTTAAGAGAGTATGATATTTCAAAGCCATCAGAAGGCAAGGTCAGTATTGATATTTTTGTACGCATTACAGGTGACGATATTTCCATATCTTAGGTGATTTAATTGGGTAAATTTTCCGATTTAATCAACAGTATGATTGAAACCGTTTTAAACGGTGCAGAATTTACATCTGCCAATCCTGATCATATCAACGAGCTTATAGCAATTAACACGACAGAAAATCCTGACTTTGAAGTTGAGATTAAAAAAATAATAAAAGAAAATACAACAGGCAAATCAGGTGGATTTGGTGACGCAGATGATCAAGCCAAAAAAGACAAACAGGCATTTAGTGACGTAAAAGACAAAGTAACATTATTTGATAAAGGTAATGTTGGTGAGGTAAATGCGTTCACTTCTGCTCAAATGGGTAATGTAAGACAGTTGGCAACTGATCCAACAGGATTCATCATACAAACTTTCATGAAAAAATTTGCCAAAGGTGTAGGTGTCATAGCACTAGCATTAATCATAATGGAGGCAGTAAAATGGATCATATCAGAACTGCTAAAACCTGGAAGAATGTTAGACATTAGATTCAAACGTGACATTAGCAAAGAAATTATTGCATTTAGACAGCGTGAGGATCAGCAAAAACTTAAACAGGGATTCAGCAATCTTATTATAACTACATCACCAGGATTAAGGGGTGGTCAAGGTCAAATGGTTAACACATTAGACATGGCAGGTGGGCGTGTAAAAATGCCTGATAATTTTGGCATGAGTAATTTAATGGCTGTTGCTTCTGGAAATACAACATCAAAAGTAAGGGCAACGAGGTATAACTAATGAGTAATTCAGCAATATGGCAAGTACAAGTTGGTGGAACTGGAACTGAATCAGGTGCAGGAGATACATACACCATTGACTTTAATGCCACATCTAAATTGCCATCAGCAGGTGCATACATTTCAGATATTACGGTAAATTTTAGAAGGGCTGTTCCAGAGAATGAGGCAGTTGCGACTGATAACAATGAGTTACAAGACATGGGTATTGACGGTTTGGACATTACATTGGAGGGGGTTATTGGTGACGCTGATAACGATAGTGATACTGCTAACTCTGTTAACAAATTATCTAAATGGATTCAAGAAGGTAATACAATAACAGGATTCACTAAAGGCAGATATGGTTTAAGATTAGACAATGCTCCACAATGGAACGTAGTCCCATCAACAACTTTTGGTTATCACATAAGAGATATAAAATTAAATTATATCGGGGAAAATAAAGACCTTGTTCACTTTGTTATACTTATGGCATTAGGTGGAGATATAGCAAATGCCATCTAACTTTTCCAGTTTAATTGTTACACATTATGACGAAAGTAATTCATGGTCATCATCTGTTATAACAAATGACGTAAAATCCATTCCGTTATTTACCGATTCAGGAACAGGCGAAGTCAATCAAGCCTCAATAATTATGAGGTCATTGGACGGAAATTATAACGTTACAGGATCAGTAATATTTGCAGAGTTTGACAGGATAAGGATTCAATGTACTGACCTGGGTGGAAATTCTTATGACAGATTTTTTGAAATATTCAACATAATTCCGTCACAAACAAAAGGTGAGGGAACGTTGTTGACCATTGAATGTCTAGGCATTGAATACCATACGCAACAGATTCACATGACAAAACCGTACTACTTTGAGGATTCATTTACAGTTGGAAAATCTGTTGGTGATATTTACAATGCTAATCGTGGAACTAGACAGCCAACTTTGGTAGGTCATGATTATGTACACCCGAATCTCTTAGTTGATTATGGAAATGGGTTGCCATATTACAATGCCAATAATTGGGATTTTGCACTTAATGAGGATTCATGCTACAACAGATGGATTGACTTAATTGACAACGGAGGTCAGGCAGTAGAGGCAGGAGGAGCTTTGACATTCTATGAGTTAAATTTTCTTACACCAAGCGTTAATGAAATTGATTTAAAAATAAGAGTCTCTGGGGATAATTCCACAGTAAAACAAATTAAAAATTCTGTGATAACAGGTGTCAAGGTAGGCGAACAAGAGGGTATGTTATCAAACCCAACAGGAACTAATGTCATGGCATGGGGATCAAATGAACATGGAACTTTGCCAGTTGACAACAGCAAGTATAATTCGTTTGTCGAAAGGTTTCTGTTTAGACCTGAATGGACAAATAGTGTAAATTATGCAGTTGACGCTAAAGTAAAAATTACACCAACTGCGAATGTTGCTCCAACACATTACAAATGTACTCAAGCACATACGTCTAACACATCTAACGATAAGCCAGGAAGTGGATCATTATGGGCTAACAACTGGACAACAATAGACATGGGTGACGAGTTTGGTGATGAGGTTCAGTATTCACCCTGGACAGATGATAAGGCAACATTATGGCTCAACAGTGGTTGTAACCCATCTAAATCCACATTTACAACAGGAGGCTTTATTGACATTAATTGCGTAATCAATGAGGAAAAATGGTTCAGAACTTGGGTTGACGCAATAGCAATCAGTGACAGTCAGTTAACTACATTGGCAAGTAAGTATTCCTATGATGGAACTAAAAATAAATTCCCAAGAGGCTTTAGAATATTAGTCAAAGCAAGTCATGGTGACACACAGCCATCAGGGGATTTGGACGACTTTGCAAATATGGTGGTAGAAGTCTATCCAACTAACTCTGTCGGTGGCATTGAATGGAAAAAATTATATGGATTTGATACAGCAAATACAAAAATTCAAGTTGCAGTAATTGACGAGGGAAAAGTCTATACAGATACAATCACAGAAGTATCAAGTCAAATAAGACATTCTTGGTCAGATATCAGTGGTGCTGATTATGGTAATGATTGCTTTCACCCATATACAACTGTGCCAACTAATACAGATGGAAGTGATCTTGTACAAGATCCTAATAATGCCAATGAAAGAATTACAAGATCAAAATTGGTTGATCCAACAAATAGACCTGACATAACAAAATCAGGAACAGCAGATTTTGATACTAACATTGATTCAGCAATAGCATTTACAGCAGTAGCACAAGACGCATTAACGTCAGCCTCATCTGACGCTTCTGATCCTGTTGCACCATATTACACAAACGGTATTGGATTCACTATTAGATTTCCATTTCCATGTAATACTGATAACAGTATATCCGAAGATGTTGGTGATATTTATGGTGGTGGTCAGTTGGTCGATAGTAGTGGAAATAGATCAGGTGATATTAGATATGAACCTGCAACCTTAGATATTCAAAATATGAATTATACATCAAATGGATTAAAAGGATTCAATAATGAACAATCAGAAGATTATGGACAGATAAGTGCTGTTGCCATGTGGTTAAATTTCTCACAGAAAACATTAGCCAATGTAGAACTAGATGATGAACATAGATTCAGAGCATGGTTTGTAGATACAAAAGACAACGTAGTGTATCAGGATTTCGTAATAACTCATTCAAATAATTGGGAGGACATTAGATTGCCTATTAGTGGATTTAGAAATTACAGAGGCAGGAAGCCAATCTATGGATATTCAGCATTAATAGCTAGTGTAATTCCACCTAAAGAATTGGAAGTGATTAACATATTTGAATGGCGAAATATCAAGATGTTTGGTGTTCAATATCAACCACAGTATGATAAATATGGCAGATTCAATCCAGGTAAAAATGTAATAGATGGTGACGGTGATTCAGTAACATGGGGTAATATTCTTGGCTCTAATAGAGTATTAAAAATGGACGGATTCAGATTTATCAAGCCATTACTTGCCACAAGTGGACAGAACACAGTTAGGAATCTAGAGCCTGATTTCTTACAATTCCCAGATATATCAAACTATCATCAACTAGAGGGAGCTTCCAAGTCACACTTGGAAATAGAGAAATTCAAGCACAAGGAGTTTAACATTGAATCAACAGGTGATGAAATCTTTGATGTTCCTTTTGGCAATTCTTTCTATTTGTATAATGACAACTTGATTAGTGATGATGATAAGTCAGGTGAAGATAATAACATTAAGCTTGTAGCCAAAAGAATAGAATACAGCATTACAAAGCCAATAGGTGGAAAAGGTGGTTTAAGACGCAAGATCAAAGGAAGCAAGGTGTTCACATAATGGGTAAGGCAAAACGATTTAACAGTTATGACAATGACGTAGAACAACAGCGTAAGCTTGTAAAAAGCTATGGACTGGCAAGACAAAGCAATTCCGTTTCAGCATTTAGAAGTATGCCACAATCAGCACCAACAGCAACCAATACCGATAATGAGGCAGTTGTAGCAACGGTTGGAACAGGAGCAATAACAGCAACAGAACTAGCAAGTAACGCAGTAACAACAGTAAAAATTTTAGATTCCAATGTAACATTTGCTAAAATTCAGGACATAGCGACAATGAAAGTGATAGGAAGAACATCAGCAGGATCAGGCGTATCATCTGAAATATCCATACTAGATGAAGATACAATGTCAAGTAATTCTGCAACAGCACTAGCAACTCAACAATCCATTAAAGCCTATGTTGACGCTAGTGCAAGTAGTGGCTCAACTTCCTTTGTAGGATTTACAGCAGATGATGATCTTAGTATGGGAACATATAACATTGATGGGGTTGATCAGTTAATATTTTCAAGTGCTACAAGTAGTGACAGCCCTGCTTGGACAGCAACAGATTATGGGTTTGAAATAGAAGGTGGAACAACTCCAACAGCGTTAGATATTAGAGTGCCGACAGGAAAATTTGTCAATGTCAAAGTAGCAGGAACAACAGAATTTACATTCAAAGGTAATGAATTGGATTGTATAGACAATGATATTTGTAATGTTGGAACTGTATTTACAGATTATATTTCAAAATCATCAGGAAATACCATGATTAAAGTATGGGGACATCTTGATCCAATAAGTGACGATGATTATGATTTAGGCACAGGAAGTTTCAGATGGAAAGATTTGTTTTTATCAGATGATCTTTATATGGGCGGTCTATTAAGTATTGAATCAAATTATACAAACAATCAAGCACCTACAAACGCAACAAACGAAGCTCGTATTTTTGTAAGAAGGCAAACAGATGGCACACAGCAATTAAGAGTAATATTTGAATCAGGAGTATCAATTTTATTAGCAGAGGAAGCATAATGTTTAAATCAATCCATTATAAGTAATATCATGCCAACAGTTATTGACCTCCTTGACTATGTTTTTGCATTAAAGCAGAAAATAGCACAACTGGAACAGCATATACAACAGCAAGAAGAACAGATCAAGGGTATAAATAAGGCAAAAAAATAGACTTAATTTATGAATGAAACAGTCTTTATGATAAGATGTGTAAAGTGCAAGTCAGAATTTAACCAGGGTGACACCAACAGAAGATTTTGCTTGTTATGCAGGTATGTTAAAGATTCAGCACAAAGAAAAAGAGCTCACGATAAAAGGGAAATAAAACGACACATGGCAAAAAAGCCTGTGATTTATGATAGATTCTGTACGGTATGCGAGAGGGAATTCAGAACAAAGATAAAGAACAAGGAATTTTGTACGAAACGATGCTGTCAAAGGATAAAGACATTTCCAGTACAGATTGACAATGTGGAAGACAACCTTGTAAAAATAGAGGAAAGAATCGTAAACATAAATCTAAGGTATGAGAAAAAAATGAACGCACTTGAGGATCAGTTGGACTATATGAATTTTGAACTGGAAAAACAAAGATTGAAGTATCAAACAAAGTTTGAGTTTTTAAAAAAGGTAATGAATAAATAAACCCTAATTAAATTATATCACAATGGTTACAAAACTAGATCCTACAACTGATAAAGGAAACTGTCTGATATGTGATCGTGAGGTCATGTGGGTGACTAAATCTTATGGTGGCAAATTTCCAGATAAGAAAACACTTAGGAACGCAGATGATCAACAGGCTCACAATGTCAAAGACAATCAAGGTGGGTGGACTTGCAGTAGTGTCACAGGAAACACACAATCTGTTGCACAGCAATTAACAGAGACAAAAGTAATTTGGGAAGATCCAGGAGAACTAACGGAAAAGGAAGAAACTTTGTTAGGTGGATTGATACGATTCAGGGCGTTGGCATACAAAGACGCTAAAGACGTACACCCAGATATGAATGAAAATTCAAACATTTTTGGACAAATTGTGAACGCAGGTATCACACATCTAACACAACTAGCAAAGGTCATGGCTATAAAGGAAATCAAGAGTTGACCGATCAATTTTTTTCTAATGCAGACTATTACAAGAACAAGAAATTTCAAAAACTGATGAGAAGCTGGAACAAGTATCTTACTTCTGACGAAGGTGATGATGAGCTGCTGACGCTGTGGGAGGAACTGCTGGTCAGCGACTTTTACAAGGGAGCCAAAGAATGGCTCAAGCACAACTATGACGAAGATGAATGGAAAGAAACACTTGAATGAAAATTCCGCTACTGACATAATGCAAGACCTTGCACTTAGGTTCTTTGACAATCAATGCTTTGTGACACTTGACAAGTTCAAGCGTAGAGGATTTGTCATTCATCACCTGTGGTACATAGAGAATGACGTAAGGAGGGAAAACTATCCAAAGGGTGAAAAAGGTCGTTACACATATCTCAAAGAACTGATACCAATGGTAGAAGAAAACCCAGATAGATTCATGCTGTTAAAAAACGGTATTCATACCAGGATAGATCACCCTCGTAATGGCTTGTCAAGAATGAAAACAGAAAACTTTGAACGATTAGTTTTAGCCGTCAGGTCAACAAAGAAAACCAAGACCAAAATTAATAAGAGGGGGAACATGGGTAATAGAGGTAAGAGAAAATGACAGGAAGAACAAGTTACAAGACACATAATTACTGCTCAACAGAAAGAAAGTGGATATTGAAAACAGAGTCCCCTGGTTCATTTTGTCCAAGTTGTAACACTAGAATAAGAAAAAAATCAAGATATTATAACAATAACAAAGGAGTTCATGCTTACTAAATTGCATTGTATATGTAAGAATATGTGTCAAACTGACAAATTTAAAAAAGAATATGACATGACAAAAGCCCATAAAAATGCGTTCAGGTCAGGATATTCAAGGTGCAGAAAGTGTGAATACTATATCAAGGGCTTGACATACTGTCCTTGCTGTGGCACACGTTTGGCAATAGCTCCAAGAAATGCCAAAGCAAAAAGAGTATTGAACGAAGGAATAGGCAGATACTGATGGAAGAACTATCCCAAACTGATTTGAAAATACTAGATGAATTGAATAAAAAGATAGAATATTATACTGGAAGAATTAAGGAACTAGAAGATGAGAAAAAATATTTTTACAGAAAAGGAGGGTTTGACCGTTAAGCTTTAAAGCTTAATTAATGGTTATGAGTGATATAATTTCTTTCAAATATAGTGGTGACAAAGACCAATACAATCAATTCAAGGCTAGTAAAATGAGTGAAGGCATAACTATGGAGGAAGCCTTTAGCAAATACATTAATCAGGAATTGATAATGGACTGTGCAAGGGAATCCAAAGAAAATCAAACAGCCTCAAAGCATGAGAATGATTTAAGGGATAGACTGTTGAACGAGGACTTGTCCAATATCATGGTAAGTGGATCATACCATGTCAACATTGACGATACGGAGTTGATCCAATCCACAAGACATGATTTGGCAAAAAGGGTTAACAATGCCGTTCATAGTGCTATTGCGACATACAGTGTTAAAAAATGGGCTACAAGCAAGGTGGAAAATATGTCAGAAGACGTACTTGCAGATAGAATATCAAACATAGCAGGTGGAGCAGAACAAACCAAAGAAACCATAATCAAGCAAGAAATAACAAAATATCATCTTAGTGACTTGACTAAATTTTATGAGAGGGTTGATGATGTTAAGGTCACATTCACCTGCACCATACCGATAATCACTTTGTCAGATTTAAGAGAAAGTGATCTTGGCAGGGTGATTCAGTTCGACTGTATCATCATAGGTCAAACTCCAAAGAAACTGGACATTGAGACAGGCAAATACATTCAAAGCGTACTGATACAGGAAACGGAATCCAAAGCCAGGAACAACAATCCAGTAATGATAAAGGCGGTATTGCATGGTGACGACACCAACAACATAGCAACAGGTCAAACAAAAAGATTCATTGGAATCTATTCCACGCAGGAGCCAAAGAACGGAGCAAAGGTCGAATCAGAAAAGACACTACACATTGACACAATGTCAATTCAAGAACTGGAAGAAAAGGCAGAGGTTGAACTGTCACAACAGGAATTGACAGTAGCCAAAGAATTTGCACATACGGAACAAGATGATTATATGAAGAAACTGATTGCCTCGTTCTGTCCCAAAATATACGGCAGGGAACTTGAGAAAAAGGCACTATACCTGGCACTATTGGGAGGATCAGATTTTAAGGGATACAGAAAAGAATCACATCTGATGCTGGTAGGCGAGGCAGATACAGGCAAGTCAGAGATGGTAAAGTTTGCAAATACGGTAGCAAGTAAATCATCTATGATTGACGGCAGTAACTCAACAGGTGTGGGAATATTGTTTGCACTAGACGAGTATGACGGAATGAAGATACTTAGACAGGGAGCCATGATCATAAACAACGGTGGTCATTTGATGGTAGACGAGTATGACAAAATGCCAAAGCAGGAACAGAAGAAACTAAACGTGGCTATGGAACAGCAAAGAGCCAAGTATAACAAGGGTGGTCACATGGGTGATTCGGAATGTAAGACGACAGTAATCGCATCATGCAATCCTGAATCAGAAAGATGGAACGAGGGAAAAGACCTCATAGACAACCTGCCTTTTGACGCTTCCACAATATCCAGATTTGACCTAATGATCAGGTTGAAACACGATTCAAGTGAGAGTCAGATTAGGGCAAAGATGCTACACATATCCAAGAACAAGAGGGGTGATATTGATCAAGTAGCAGATCCTAAATGGGTGCAAGGACTGTTAAACTATCTAAGAAAACTAAAACCAATATTTAATCAGGAAGCAGAGGAACTACTCATCAACAGATTTGTAGAGTTTACCCAGATAGAACAGCAAGACGGCTCACTACAAATTCAAACAAGACAGATGGAGGGAATACAAAGACTGTGCGAGGCATGGGCTAAACTCCTGTTCAAGACGGAAATTGACACAGATGTGGTTGAAGATGTTATCAAATTCTATCAGGAATGTATGTCAACGCTAGGAATGAACGTTGAAAAAGGTATCAGTCAGATGGACTTGAGAGGACACAGTACAAACAAGGAGGTATATTTTGAGGACTGTTTCAGAAGTTTGGCAAAAGATGACAAAGAAGGACACGTTGACCTTAAAGACCTGGCAACTGAACTGTTAGAAAATCAAAAAATGTTTTATAGTGATGATATGGTATTAAGATACATTGAGGCAAGAAAGGTCAAGGGGTGGCTGTATGAGCCAAGTGTTGGAGTATTGAAAAGACAATGATAGGCAAATGTAAAATCTGTGGCATGAAAAAGGAACTAGTAGAAAATAAATTATTTTTATCAGAGTGCTGTAATGATTGCATCTATGGGAGAGTAAGCAAGAATGAGGAATAAGAAATTTTGCAGGGGTTGCAGGGAGGAACTATTAATTGAATCTCAGAGAAGGATAGGCAAATGCGAGGATTGTGAACTGGAATGACTAAGAGATTAATCTGTCCTAAATGTGGATACGATAACCATTTTGGTAATCTTAAATGCAAGGACTGTTCAGTTGAATTATGAGCTATATGCCACCAATCAAATCAGACATACACCTTACACCTGACAAGGTATGGAACATAATCAAAGAGAATTGGGGATATGAGAAAGAACAGTTCTTTGATCCATGCCCTGTTGATCCTAAATTCAACGGTCTTGACATTGATTGGAAGGATCTTAACTTTGTCAACCCCCCTTATTCAAGGAAACAGGGGGAAAAGAAATCAAGGCTTACATTGTTTGTAGAGAAGGCATTGGAAGAAAAAGGAACAACCATCATGCTATTACCATCTAAGACGGATCAGGATTGGTTTCATAAGATAAAGAATCATGACATAGTTTGGATAAGCAGAAGGTTGAGATTTAAGAACAACAAGAGTAGTGCCACACAACCACACTTTTTAGTAAAAATACCAGGTAAGTAACATGGGTATGTTCACCAATTTTATCAAGGGATTAAAGAAATCATTTGACGGCAAAGACCACCTAAGGGAAATATATCAATGTGCTATATGTGGAAAACCGTCATGGTCTAGTTGGTGTCAGTGGTGTGAGCTTGAATTTGAATACAGGAGTAAAAGAGAATGATAATAGAAGATAAAATAGCTATATCATTTTGGGTTATAATAGGTATTTGTGGTATTATATTTTCATTAATTGTAGGTGTCAAGTAATGCCAAGAGGCAAACAGTCAGGCATAGCATACGGACAGAAGAAACAGAACGGTCAGTCAGATACGGAGCAACTGATACAGATTGCCTCATACCTTAGACAGAAATACAAGGTAAAGGTCAAGCGTGAGGCATATCTCCTATTCAACATTAACAACAAACTAAAGAGTGTCAAGGAGTATGTAACAAGGGCTGACCTTAACGACCATCATGTTAAGAATCCTGACCTGCTATGGATTGACAAATACGGTATGTGGATAGCAGAAATTGACGGAGCAGTACATGACAGGAAGGTGGAAAAAACAAACAAAAGAAACGAACTGTTCAGAAGCAACGGCATCAAACTCATTGTTGTCAATCTTGCAGACTGTAAGGAACTAGGGATAAATATTTATGAGTACATTGATAAGGAGGTATTGAGGCTGATAAGAAATGAGTAAGGGATTATGTCATGTGTGTTTTAGCAGTAATGTATTAGTTACTTTAGTAGATGATTTACCAACTTGTAACAGTTGTATAGCAAATCCATCATCATAGAACTAGACAAGATTGATACAATAGTACATTGGGAAAACCTATCAGACATTCACATTGGCAATACAAACTTTCAGGAGGAACTGTTCGAGAGAAGGGTTAAGGACATTCTAGATGATCCGTACAGATTCACATCATTTGGGGGGGATCAACTGGACTTAATATTGCCAGGTGATCCAAGATTCAAAGACGAGGCAGTTGGACTGAGGACACTGGCAGAACAGCAAGACGAGTTTGATGATAGGTGTAGTGAGTTATTTGATGAACAGGATTATTATCTTAAACATTATGGCATGGAGAAAATATGGTATCTACAATGGGGGAATCACGAATACAAGTCAAGGGTAGTGACGGAAGGTGACATGAAAAGATACTGCAAGATAAACAATGTGACATTTTTAGGCTCAAAAGGTTTTGTCAGATTGGACATTAGATTCAAGGACAAGTCAATGATGAAGAAAACATTGTTTGTTAATCATGGTGCAGGTGGAGGTGGAACGTTACGAGCATTGGAAAACCTTACGGTTAATTGTGAGGCAGATATTTATCAGATGGGACACCTGCATGATCCAATGGGTATCAAGCGTGACACATTCTTCTATAACGATAAGAAAAATTCATGGGATTCAAAGGAACAGATCCTAGTTAATTCAGGCTGTTTCACATCAGCAGTAAGAAACAACGTTGACCAATGGTTCGAGCAAAAGGGCAACAAATTACAAACCTCAAAGCCTGGAACATGGACAGTTAGTTTTGATTCATATCAAAACAAGGTGAGCCAACATGGTTAGAATTGACCATGACGTAGGTATCTATGAGGAACATTATGCAAGTGTGCTAAGATGGTATAATCTAGCCTTCAAGGACAAGCACCCTTCAATACAAGATGAAAAGACATTCAATCTTTTTAGGGTATTGTATGACGACATAGTAAGGGAAAACCAGGAGGAATATGCTGATGATTGACTTAGATGATACCGTTTATTTAATCAGCCTAGTCACAAAAGAGGAAGCATTGACAGGTATAGAATTAGAGCATTTATTCAATATGCTGGTAATACTGTATGATGAGTTTCCCCAATCACCCTGATTTTCCTGATTGGTGGGATAACTCTGACGACTATGATGATGAGGATTAGCTTTATATTGAAGTTTAGGTTCTAGTTAGATATGAATTACGAACAACTAATAACAGTAGCAGAAGCACACGTTAGAATCATAGACAGATGGTTTGAGGTGGATAACTGATGTCAGAAAAATCTACATTCCATGAAACAAAGGAAGTTGTGTCAAGGTTAAGAGAGCCAATCAAGATCAAGGCTGTTCCCTATGCCACAACAAAAGTAAGAGGACACCAAATCCAATTAGAGATGAACATATCATGGGATCAAATAGATCAAATGGTAGGCAAAGATTCACCAATAGAGATCATGGTAGAGAATATGAAAACACTCATCACAGGTGTAATGGAATCAGAATACCTGGGGTTGATTAAGGTAGAAAAAGAGATTTAATCCTCTGTCAATCCACAAGCTATACAGGTATATCTACTAGCTTGTAATTCCTTCATAGGTTCTTTGCAAATCTCACATGATTTTACATCATGTATTGTAAATATTTGTGACATATCTATCATTAAATGTAAGTCGTTATAATATTTAAGTTTATTTACATAACTTTATTAGTTACTGTTTATAAATACTTTATATAGTGAGTGACGTTGATTTTCTTAATAATCAATGGCGTGACACTCTGAACGAATTTAAAGAAGATTATGAAAAATGGGAAAGACATACACTAAAAGATTATCTGACCAGGTGTGCAGAGATTATTAACAATCAAATTAAATATAATATGATTGACATTAAAATAAATGGAATTAGTTCTTATCTATACGCCCAATTAAACAAAGAGGGTATAACGGTCAGTGACCGTCATATACAGAAAATTCTCCCAGAAGATTACAAACGGAACTATAATAAAACCGAAGACAGTTCGGAATTGACAGAACAGAAATGGAAAACTATCGAGACAGATGATCCATCTATAACAATAGAAAAGAATCAGTATAACAATATTAAAATTAATGGTGTAGAGCAAAGGGCAAAAGAAATCAAAAAAGAGACTGTGCAAAAACCATTAACACCAAAATTAAACAAGGATACCAGGGAACTAGTCTATCTAAAATCATGCAGTAAACTGGCAAACAAATTTCATCTGACCTTTGAAACACTCATTGACAGATACAATAATTCAGACGAGGTTCAGGAAATCATAGACAACGAGATAGGCAACGTTGAATTAAAATTAAGTAACTACGCAAAGATGTGGGCTGGTATAGAAAACTCAAAAGGCATGATTGACTTACGCAGAGACTTTGGAGAGTATGAGAAGATCATGGGAACGTTCATGATTGAAACAGGCGAGACTATTGCAAGGATAGCACAGTTGATGGACTATTCAGAGAAATATGGCAGTATAGGACTACTAAGAGAGCCAAAGGTCAGGGAGTTCTTTGAGACAGAGGACACATATCCGTTATACTTACGGTCATGTCCAAAATGTTTGACAGATATTAGCCATGATATGAATTACAATATCGCCCTTTATCGTGCCTCAAAGGACATAGAGATAGACATTCCAGTTATCAAATACAACTAAACACCATATATAGTAGCAAAATAAGAGATTTTTAATGTCTAACGGAAATTTAAGATATTGGGGATTAGGAATTTATGGTGGACTTGTCGCATTATGGACAGGTTTGGATAAAATCGCCCTAGACGATACTGTTGCTGTTGTGCTTCTAGCACCAATAGCAGGGATAATTGTCGCTGACTATGCAAAACATAGAGCAGATAACAAAGCCTAAACATACTTTTTAGGCTATTTTTTATTTTTTTATTATGAAGCCTGATTGCATAATTATCCGTAATGATCTCAATGGCAAGGTGGAATTTGTATCAGAGCAAACGGAATGGCAACACAAGTGGGAAAAAGATGTGCTAACCTATGACGTTGAACACCATGAAACACTAAAACTAATCTCAAAAAGACAGTTAAAACGAGCAGTTAACCTGGCAGTATCGACATGGAACTTTGAGATACCGTTGAAATTCAAGTCAGCCTGGAACACTCAAGCGGACATAGAAATCAGATTTAAGACCAAAGACGAGGACAAGTATTTCAAGGATAGACCGTCAGTGTTGGCATACGCATACTATCCAGGTCAAGGTAAAGCGTCAGGAAAAGTAGTATTCAATGCCTCATACATCTGGGATCTAAAGGGCAAGGGTATCAAGGGAAAAGACGCAATCAAAAAAGGTCTTGTGAAGAACGTATCATATCCAGAAAACATACTGAAAACATACAATCTGTATGCGGTATTGATCCATGAATTAGGACATACGCTAGGGCTAAAGCATGACGTAACAGGTAAAAAAGACGGAGCAGACATTATGGATCCATACTATTCAGTAACCAACTTGGATCTATCTGACAGGGATATTTACAGAATCAGGGTAAAATACGGTCAAAGAGTGTATGACAGATTCGTATGGTACAACATCATCAAACGTTGGCTGTCACTAGCCATTAGGCGTTGAATAGGATATACATTATTTCATCTTTAATCATCATAGCAGTTTATACTATGTATTATGCCACACGACAGGGATCTTAAGCTCTACACGGAGGATCAGGTGTGGAAGTTTGTAACACAGGCGATAACTAGGGTATTATATGACGCTATTGCAACTCATGAGGCTCATGGTGAACACAGTATTGAAGTAGGGTGGCTGAGAGATTACACTGACAACATAGCGGTAACATTTCCTAGAATAGAACCAGGTGACTGATGGGATTCATAAAATCTTGTGAGAAATGTGCAAAACAGATAGAGGATTGGTATCACATGGTATGCGGCTGTTCCTGCCATGAAGAGATGAAGGAATGATAGTATTTTGGTTATAAACATAAGTATATATTACACGAAAGAAATGAGTAGATATGAGTAAAACACAATGTACAATCAACAAAGAACTAGGAGAGAAAATTTTATTTGCCAACGGTTCTAAAGAAGAAGAATTAAAATCACAACAAGAAATACACTATGACACCTGCACCAACGAGGGCTGTATAGAGATAAAATCATTCCTTATTGAACACAACTTGTTTAAAATGGACACAACAAGAAAAGCAGAATATGATGAAGAACAAGCACATTTAGAAGAACAAGAAGATACACAATGATTCACAACTGCATAGAATGTGACGTACAGTGGGAGTGCGGACATGGCAACCCTTGTAGTGATCATGGCGAGAAGTTACACTGTGACGAGTGCTTTGAGAAGTTTATGGGTTCAATATTCCAGGCAAACATGAAAGCAGGGGTAAAGAGTGAGGAAGATTATTTAAAAGGTGAGTATGAATCATGAGCAATCTGCCACCAGGAGTAACAGACAGTATGTGTGAAGGAAGTGATGATCCATGTGCTAGATGTGGTCACGCATGGTCAGAACATCTAGACGAGGAGGATTATGTGTATGACGCAGAAGGATATGTAGTAACAGCCTGTAACAGTAAACATTGTGACGGTTGTGAAGGGTATCTAGAGGGAGAGTATGAACAAGAGTATGACTAGATGTGATCAATGCAGGGGTAGAGGAACAACACCCACTTTTAATAAAAACCAGGACAGGCTAAAGTGTACAAAGTGCAGAGGCGTTGGCTGTTTATGATTTTTGCTTAAAAACATAAGTATATATTATACTGTGAATAAGAGTAGATATGACAACAAAACAACAGATAATTAAATATATGAACGAGGCAAGATCAACTCCAAGAATGACAAATATGGTCAAATTCATTAATGAAAAATCTACTGCAA
>Ga0233439_10002942_pt1 | contig 18461 bp, 21 predicted proteins | sample SI_123_September_6_FD_182713 | JGI IMG/M metagenome (GOLD analysis project Ga0233439, IMG submission 182713) | Seawater microbial communities from Saanich Inlet, British Columbia, Canada - SI_123_September2016_100_MG | ecosystem: Environmental > Aquatic > Marine > Inlet | place: Canada: British... | reverse complement strand
CCACCCTGCAGCTCTGCCATTACCTTGGTAATTGCAGCTGTCAGTGTAGTCTTTCCGTGGTCTACGTGACCGATCGTACCTACGTTTACGTGCGGCTTCGTTCTCTCAAACTTTTCCTTGGACATCGCATCAACTCCCAGCTATGAAATTATAAATCAGTGATTAATTAAAAATTAATCAAAAATAAAACAGCAACTTACAACAAAACCTATAAACTTTGGAGCTCATAACCGGATTTGAACCGGTGACCTCTTCCTTACCAAGGAAGTGCTCTACCGACTGAGCTATATGAGCCAACTCTTTCCTTGTTGCTCAAACAGAGGTATTCAACTCCAAAAAACTGGAGCGGGTGATGGGGATCGAACCCACATAGTCAGCTTGGAAGGCTGAAGTTCTACCATTGAACTACACCCGCTGAATAACCTCTTTCATACAACAAACAGCAAAAAACCTCTCTGCTGTCCTGCTACTCTCTTGCTACTCTTGAGACGGAACCAGCTATCTCACTGGACTTAATCGTCCATACTACCCAAACTATTCAAGTAGTCACTATATGGTGGAGGGGGGTGGATTCGAACCACCGAAGGCGGAGCCAGCAGATTTACAGTCTGCCCCCTTTGGCCACTCGGGAACCCCTCCGAAAAATCAAAGAGGCGGTATTTTGCTGATCAGAGGACGCTCTGTCAACCAATATCCACCAATTTTTCAAAAAAATCTTTGTTACTTAAATTTTAGCTGCCTCTAAAACCTGTCCGCTCAAGATAAAAGCTGCAACTGTTTTACTCTGAACCTTCCTCATTTAGCAGACGGATCTCGTAGTCGTAGCTCACTTCTACCGCCGCTTTTAGCATATGAGAGACCGAGCAATATTTATCTGCAGACATCTCCACTGCCCGCTTCACCTGTTTTTCATTCAACCCATCCCCCACAATCACATAGTGGAGATGAATCTTGTCGAATACCTTGGGGATCTCCTCAACCCGGTTGCCCTCTGCCTCAATCCAGCAATCATCCAGCGGCTGGCGGGCACGTTTCAGCATAAATACCACATCCATTGCCGTACAACCTGCAGCAGCCAGTAACACCATCTCCATCGGACGCATACCCGTATTACGTCCCCCTACAGCTGGCGCACCATCAATCACCAGAGAGTGCCCACTCTCGGTCTCACCCACAAATTGCATACCGTCGGTCCAACGGACCGTTGATGTCATTTTCATCCTCTCTCTCCTGAATTATAAAATAGCACTTCCAACTGCTTACCCGGATCATCCGCACGCATAAAGGCCTCCCCGACCAGGAATGCATTGACTTGGTGATCTCTCATCAACTGCACATTCTCTCGACTATGAATACCGCTTTCGGTAACGACAATAGTCTCTTGCGGGATAAATTCCAGCAGATCGACCGTAGTCTGTAGTGAAGTCTCAAAGGTTCGCAGGTTGCGGTTATTGATCCCCATCAACGGAAGATTCAATGGCAGTGCACGCTCCAGCTCTTCCCGGTCATGCACTTCAACCAGCACATCCATCTCCAGATCTTGCGCCAATCCACAGAGATCCTCCATCTGAGCATCTTCCAGTGCTGCAACAATCAATAAAATACAGTCCGCATTGATCGCGCGCGCCTCATAGACCTGATAAGGGTCAACAATAAAATCCTTACGAATCACAGGAAGTTCACAAGCGCTACGCGCCTCCATCAGATAGGATTCATGCCCCTGAAAAAAATCACGGTCTGTCAAAATTGAGAGACAGGCCGCCCCCCCCTGCTGATAACTGGCCGCGATCTCTGATGGAACAAAGTGCTCACGTAACAGCCCCTTACTCGGAGAGGCCTTCTTGATCTCCGCAATCACTGCAGGATCACCCGCCGCCATGTGGCTTCTCATAGAACCAACAAAGCCGCGTACCGGCTCTGCATCTGCCGCTCTGGAACGCTGCTCCTGTAGCACTCGTTTTACTGAGCGCTGCGCAATCTCCTGCTGCTTACGCTGCAGAATCTTTACTAAAATATCAGGGGTATCACTCATATATCTTAATCTACTGTATTCTCACTGCTCTCTCAAATACTGAACAGAGCACTCAATTCTTCTAGTATCAGGATTGCGAACAGGCCACCAATGCATCCAGCTTGGATCGAGCCTCCCCACTGGAAATTACCTCTTGTGCCCGTTTCACGCCCGCCTCCAAGGTCTCTGCCAGACCTGCCACATAAATTGCTGCACCCGCATTCAGCGCAACAATATCAGCCGCTGCCCCACTCTGATTCTCCAACACCCCTTTCACCACCTGCAGACTCTCTTCTGCATTATTGACCGACAACGTATCCAGTGATGCGGCGGCCAACCCGAACTGCTCAGGCTTGATGCTATAAGTGGTCACCTTGCCATCCTTTAGCTCTGCAACCTGTGTCTCTCCACTGATGGTGATTTCATCTAACCCATCACTACCATGAACCACCATCACATGGCGACTACCGAGCTGCTTCAGCACCTGTGCCAGCGGCTCTACCCATGCACCATCAAAAACCCCAATCACCTGATTTGGAGCACCCGCCGGGTTAGTCAATGGCCCCAGCAGATTGAAGACGGTACGCACTGCCATCTCCTTGCGTGGACCGATAGCGTGTTTCATTGCACTGTGGTGCATCGGTGCAAACATAAACCCAACTCCCACCTCATCAATACAGTTGGCCACCTGGTCCGGCGCCAAATCAAGCTTTACACCAGCCGCCTCCAGCAGATCTGCACTACCGGAACTGCTGGAGATCGAACGATTACCATGCTTGGCCACCTGCCCACCGGCTGCCGCAATCACAAAAGTAGATGCCGTTGAGATATTGAAGGTTTTTGCGCCATCCCCACCAGTGCCACAACAGTCAACCATATGGTCGCCCGAGACCTTCACCGGGGCTGCCAACTCACGCATCACTGAGGCCGCAGCCGCGATCTCGTCCACAGTCTCCCCTTTCATCCGCAAACCAATCAAAAAACCACCAATCTGTGCCTGGGTCGCCTCCCCCGTCATGATGGTACGCATGACCGACTGCATTTCATTCCGGCTGAGATCTCTCTGCTCAATAACTGCCTGTATGGCTGCTTGAATTTCCATCTACCTCACTCCTACCTCTGTAAAAAATTGTTCAACAGTGCATGACCTTCTGTGGTCAAAATTGATTCCGGATGGAACTGCACCCCTTCTACATCCAATGTCTTATGACGCACACCCATTATCTCATCCATGGAGCCATCTGCATTTTCTGTCCAGGCAGTAATCTCAAACACCTCTGGTAGTGTCTCTTTCTCAATGACCAGCGAGTGGTAGCGGGTCGCCTCCATAGGGTTAGACAGCCCTTTGAACACACCAATATCCTTATGCTGAATCATTGAAGTCTTGCCATGCATAATCTTACTGGCATGGACAACTTTTCCACCAAACGCCTGACCAATAGCCTGATGCCCCAGACAAACCCCCAGAATAGGGTACTCTCCGGCCATCTCATGAACCACATCCAATGAGACTCCTGCTTCATTGGGGGTGCATGGCCCAGGGGAGAGCACAATTCGTTCCGGTTTCAGTGTGCGAATCTGATCCAGAGTAATCTGATCGTTCCGATGCACCTCCACCTCGGCCCCCAGTTCGCCAAAGTACTGAACCAGGTTGTAAGTGAAAGAGTCATAATTATCGACCATCAACAACATTGTTTATCTATCCAATTGAATTTATCTGGCGTTACCACTAAACCTATCAGGCCATACTGACATATAGTCCAACACTGGGCTTTTTCTACAAAAACTACTCAGAACGAAGAGGGGGCAATCCTACCAAAGCAGGAAACCAAGCGCACAAGTAATCTCGACCAGTACTCGAATAAACACTCCAGCAGCAACAACCACCTCAAACTAGGGAACCTCTGAACAAGTCTGGGTAATTTGAATTACGTCCATAGTGTCCAAGATCAAGGCGAAGATCGCAGCCAATAGTAGGCTATTAGCAAGGTTTTCAACGAAGATATTGGGCGCTATGGGCGTTAGGCATTTACACATGACTTATTCAGAGGTTCCCTAGGCAAACACTCACAGTTACTCTCTCACTAGTACTCCGACAATATTCAGGAACCCACCCAAACTCTTCTATATCAACAATGGTTGATTTTCAAACTGCCCCGCTGAACTTCCCCAGAACAGGTCCACATTTAACCGTTCAGCATCTTCATGTTTTTTGATCGACAGGATTCTGGTCTCATCCGTACCAAGCGCTCTTTTCTGGGGGCTGGAGAGTAAACCACCATTACTATCCCATATTGAAAAAACTTCCGGGTGAAGTCCATTTTTCCCTCTTTTTGTAACCAGTGCCACCTCTCCAGAACTCAATAAAACGGTACTTCCCGGAGGATAGATGCCTAACTCTGAAATAAGTGCCTTGCTGAGTTTCATATCATATTCAACTTTCTTTGCCACAAGAAAATTCCTCATAACATCTGTAGAGACCCCAGAAGCTCTTTGAGACCTTGGAGAGATCATTGAGCCATATCGATCTACAATCGCCAGCAACCTTGCTTCTTGAGATATTTTATATCCAAAGCACCCTAGCGGGTATCCACTGCCATCAATTTTCTCATGATGTGCGGCTACCGCATCAATCCATGCCTGATTTTTCACCCCCATCGCGATCAATTTAGAGACACTTCTTTTAGGGTGAAGCCGAATCTGCTGTCGTTGAGAATCACTCAACTCACTTCCATCCACTTCAGATAACTCAAATTGCAGTGGAAACATCCCTATATTTTGGGTTAAACAGGCTCTCGCTAATGACTGAATTCGTTTGGTCTTCCACTCTGAACGAAGCGCTACAAGAATTGCAAACACTGCACTCTGCAACATTCGCATGACAGGATAAGGGAACTTGGTATGTAAATGCACCACTCCAATGGTGATATCTGGCTCATGCTGTAATTGGTGAATAAGAATATCAGCCAACTCTCCAATATCCCCTGTCAAGTTATAGCCGCTAGCCATAAAATTAGAGTAAATCTCATCCAGACGTATAATTAAACTTTCTATAAAGTATGCAACACTCTTTGAGGAACTCCCGTGATCATCCCAGTCATAATCAATACTATTACCCCGCTCTCCATAAGGAGTTGAGTAATATTTTTGATCCAGAAGGTTCGTAAGATGACGTTGGCTAGGGATTACTGTCCCTTTTCTCAACACAAGCTTTCCACGACTATCGTACACATCAAATAGTATCTCTGTGCCAAGCTTCACAAGGTCTGATGTAATTCTCATTGGGACTATTTGACCATAAAAAGGGGCTATTTATACAGGCTTAAGACCCAACTCTTTGACAGGGCAATCTTGTAACCGCTCTGTACTGTCTGGCTCCTCCTGTAAATTCTGATTCAGATATCTGCTGCAATCTCAATGGCACCACACGTAAGAGTACGATAACGAAAGAAATTTGTGAAGAGGTCACATTCCCTCAGTTTGCTATTTCCACCTATTTGCAACTAAATTGTGCGACCATGTGCGCACTTAAATTAGCAGCAAGGTTCTCTTATGCAAAACAAAATAGGCGTTCTACTCACAGCAGTATTCGTAACATCTACAGCGTCCGCAGATGGCATATACAACAACGTATCTGATTTTCAGAATTGGGAAAGATCCCCGGCATCGATAAACAAACTATACTCAAGCGAAACACAGAGAGCGACACAGCCAGGAGGTGAAACCAGAGGGCCCTCGAAAGAGGATGTTCTAAAATACCTTTACAAAAAGAAGGCACGCGGGACAGAGAGAATGTTACTGATCGAAAAGGAAATCAGCTGCATCCAGAACGCACAAGAGGGAGATAATTCAATCTGGCGATGTTACGAAATTGCCCAACAAAGAAAACAGCAACTGAAACAAAAAATAAAGGCTCAAACACCTTATAAAAAAAGAAACCGCCAGAGAAGCGGCGTGATGCCAAATTTTGACGGGATGGGAATGATGCCTACCCCGTGGTAGTCAGTCACCATAAAATGCTGCTGCAATAGCTACTGAGCCATAAAGAAGCATAAACAGAAAAGAAAAAACCCCTGCAAGCTGGTGTTAATGCAGGGGTTTTAGTTGGTGCCGCCACTCGGAGTCGAACTGAGGACCTACGCATTACAAGTGCGTTGCTCTACCAGCTGAGCTATAGCGGCATGTGCGGCGCATTTTACTGGGATTCATGGGGTTGCGCAACCGGAAATGCACACGTAATCGCCCGAAGAGCAACACAATGCTGAAGACTGTGTCTATGCCGGAGATGCTGCCCTCCGATCATGGTGAACTTGATTTGCTTGGGTGTCTCTTCCATCCATGGAGTGAGGTGCCCAGAGTATCCGAGTATAGCTAAGCCATGTCAAACCATAGGTCACCCAATCGCACCCAGGAGACTGTTTAATGCAGCTTCATTACCTGGCATTAATTCAACCCTATTGACCCTTAATAATCGCTCAAGAAAGCTATCTAAAACCGGCCCATCTGAGCCGTTATCGGAGAGTAGCCCGAAGATCTGAAGACTCGGAGATACAGGATGGTTACCGTAGATAGAGTAATTATCATGGTGAAAACTCTTAAAGTCGGGGGACTCACTTGGGTAGAGAATGGTAAGCGATGAGGCCGTGCTATCGGGATTATCTTTCCTCTGGATACCGTGTACATACTTCATTGTTAGTTTAGGTAGGTACTCAATAAATGCCTTTTTAGCATAAGTGTACTTAGCATCCATAATCAGTAAATTAGACTCCCCCATCGAGTTTATCAACTCTATTACAATATCAGGTCTTCTGTGTGAGTAAACAGAACCCCCTTTGCGCTTTTTGACACCGTACCTCCCTGCATTCCAACCCTCTATATTAACGATAGTGTCATTTCTTGCATTCAGATTGTTTGGCATCCAGTACCTGGGTTCACGATGCAGCTTAACTTGTATTCCCTGGCTGTCCGTAAAGCTAGTTGAGATTTCCCCTCCTTCCTCAAAAATTTCTATACCAAATTTTCTATTGAGTGATTCTCCGAGACGGAAGTAGCAATAAGACTCAAATAGGGAGGGTATATCTTTAATAGCAAACAGGTTGTTGTAAGCACTCCAGTCGATACCACCCTGCTCATACCAGTCAGCAATCTCTCTAAAAATGGTCCGATAGGTAGGCGAAATGCGAACCTTTGGGGTGATGATTGGGCGACTTCTAATCTCTCGACGCACCGGCATTTGTTGGTTGAGCAACTCCTTCATCTTCTTGATTTTCTCACCAAAATGATAAGTTCTATCAATTTGCCGTTGTAAAATAACACTCTTAAAAGAGTTCATCTTATTAAAGAAGCTCTCATACTGGTTTGGAATATACTCTCTAGGACTTCTACGGATAGAAATATCTTTCGTATAGTTCTCTGCGATAGAACCGGTATCACTCAATAGGCGACTGAGAAACCCATGAATAACCTGATTCTCATAGATATCCGTATTGTTGACCACCTCTTGAACCTGAATGGATCTAGCTTTGTAGTATCCATTCTCAAACTCAATATCATAATCATCACCGCTGTCACACTCATTAAGCACAGAGAGGTTACTCATCAACCAACCAATGGAACGGTCATTCACCAGATCATTATCAGTTGCATTGACAACATTAGTCTCCTGCACAAGCTTTGTGATGGGATGATGAAGTAACGAGGGCAAGTTGTCTTGCAACAACATAATTACACCCTCGATATGGTCGAGCGTTAAGTGTGGAGGAGTATCACTCTCCCCCTCATGTCCTCCTTGATAACTTGTTGTGCGAAACATAGAGTGAATAACATCATCTGAAAAACGTGAAAGATAATCAAACATCCACTGAGTGTTTCGTGCATTGACCTTCGTCGCCAACACTTCGATATAGCTGAATTCAACAACCTCCTCCTGCGCCACCTCACAAACAAATGTTACGGAGAGCTGTGCTAAACCAAAAAAATTGATGAAAATCTTTTCTAAGGAATTGTAAGCCGGCTTGGGATTCCATTCTATTACGGTTTGCCCACTCTCCTCATCAAAGGCAACCACAGAAGCATCAATTTGATACTCATATAGATTCAATGTAACTTTTGCACATCGTTTGGGTACAGTGAAAACGAATTGAATTGCCTCATCTTCACATACCCATTCAATCTCTTTTGATATCTCGCTATCAGGCAAAAGCGTAATACTACGCCCCCTCCTTCTTCCAGTGAGAATGTTGAGTTTGAGCTCCATAATCAGAAGAATGAATAAGTGTCAGAGAAGTCATCCCCTTGTGCAATGATAGAATCTAGGATATGCGAGGATCTTGGATAGTTCTTTAGAATCTCACTATTGAGATTTTCAAGGCGAGAACGGAAGCGTTTACCATACCCTTCAATATGTGGAAGGATGTGTTGTGATATCGCAAAGTCGAGCGCAACATTCTGCCCCAACATCCCTTCTGCAACCGCACAGTATGATGAGATTGCAATAACTTTACGACGGCTAATGGCGATTCCCTGACCCAGATTATTATCTTGCTTGGAAAGCATATTGATCACACTGTTCAGCGTATTGAGACTTGCTCTTGAGATTTCAGCATCTTCCATATTAAAGAGTGTATCAATCTCACGGTTGCCAATAACCCCGTCTAAAATTTGACTTGAAGAGACCACTTCACCAATATCAATATTATCCTGTTCAAGATTAATCACTGGCACACGATCAATCAGCCTTGGAGAGAGACGCTCTGTTGTAGAGTCATTATTGATGGTTGCAATAAAACGAACATTTGGATTGACCTTCAAATGCTGTTTTTCCATATCAGGGACACCAATATCAATTGGACGATCACGACCTTCCGGATCACACATACCCAAGAAGTCAGACCAGTAATGCTCCATACTTGATAGATTCGATTCATCCAACAAGATCAGCTGATAAGGATCAACATCAACTGGCTGTGTGCGATTCAAGAATCGATATAGACCGGTTCTCGATTCTTGGTACTGATTCTTCAGTGGATTGTAGAAGCCCAGAATATCTCGACCTGATACCCATCCTCTTCCTACTGGGATGTAGAGGAAGTTCTTGTCTCCCTCAGTTCCACCAAGATGCAGTGCTTGTGCTAAACGGATAGCAGTTGAAGTCTTGCCAGTTCCTGGTCTTCCGGAGAGAACCGTCATGAAGGACTGGTGAATCGAGACCAACAGATTGGTCATCTCCTCGTAGGAGAATTTACGACCAGAATCATCATCAAAATGGTTCATCACCATATAGACATACTCCTCTGCTGAAGAAGGTTCGGAGCTAACAATACTCGGGACAAACGGAACATCCATCAAATTTGACGTGGTGGCTGATCTTCCATGCATAACTAAGTTGATCGCTTCCATTTCACCAATAGCGTGAGCCAGTTCAGCTGGATTTTTGAGCTTACGCTCTAATCCACTTGTGGCCTCTAACAGCCTCCCATTATGTTTTTCCAGATATGTTTTTTCTTCCTCTAATTTTGCAATATCTCGTCCATACTTAATAATGTAATCTAAGGAGTCAATTTCAGCTTTCTTATCAACAACTTCCTGTTGCTTATCCTCAATTGTTTGATAGAGTTCTTGTTGCTGTGCCGCCATATCTCGCTCAATCTGCTCCTTGGTTTTATCCTCAATCTCTTTAATCTCTTGCTGAGCCTTCTTTCGCGCCCTACCAACCTCATCTCGAATTTTGGTCAGTTCCTCGTTTCTGGCATCTACCTGCAGATCAAGCTCCTTCAGGTGGCTCTCGACCTGCTTCCCACGATCCTTGGCTTCTTGCTCAATATCAGCGATCTTCTCATCCAGAATGAGCTTCCGGTTTGATTCAATATACTCTTTAACCAACGCCTTACCTTGCGATGAGCTATCGATGTAGTCCTGGATAAGATCAGATCCAACATTGCCATCAGAGATGTATCGATCCAACATCCCCTTCAATCGATCGAGTCGTAGATTTTTCCGACTAACGGACTGCTTCTCAAATGTGGCGATAGACTGTTGAAGCTTTTCAGCCTCCTTCTTAGCTAGGTTGCTAACCTTCTTACCAAACCTCTTTGAGCTAAAGAATTTGATGAGCTTCCGATCTGGGATGTAATCCATCTCTTCATGCTGACACTTGCTTACATCCTTTAGCGAGGTAATAACCTCATTCTTAGCGCCAGAAATTATGATCTCAAGAATGACATCACCTAGGCTGCCCTCCTTGAATACAGCAATATGATCACTTTGCAGGCCCAAGACCTGATTGGTTAGAGATTCAATCGTGTATTGATCATCACTTACTGATGAGACAAACGGGCCATAGTAGCTCCCCGCATCATGCAAAAAGAAGCTATTTTGAGGAGGGACAATACCAGCTGGAAGAAGCCCAGTCTCTTTAGGTGGGAGAGGATGTTCGAACACCTGCAACAAAGTGTTTGTTTGTACTCGATGTATATAGCTCCCCTTAGTCCAGTAGCTTGGAACACTGAGCTCGGCACTTCTTTCTACATCCTTCATGTGTCCCTCGAGGAGCATATAATCTAAACAACCGTAACTCTTGTCGATGTCCAAGTATCCCTGAGAGATCAAGATACCTTTCGGGTAATCCTCCTGGTTTACCGGGGTAAATACGCCATCATCATCAACATGAAGAACAGGTTGAACTAAGCCTTGTGTGCCATCCGAATTGGTTTGGTGGTCTTTGATTGCAATGACCTTTCCCAACTGTTCATCAAATTCACGCATGATTATTATCCTTTTCGTATTCGTGTATTTAGGTGTATGTGATTCTATAGTTGTAGTAACTTTAATATTACATCCAATAGGGGAGCATTATCCGTTCAAGATGTTGGAGAATGAGAGTCCATTGGAGGCACGCAGCAGCAGCTTCTCCTGCGCCTCTTCCGGCAGGTTCATCTTGAGCACCTTGTCGTACTCGGCCAGCACCGACTCTTTGCTCTCTTCAAGAACGCCCTCAAGACGACGCAGTAGGGTAAAGGGGAGGATCACGCGGCCATACTGGCTCTGCTTGAAGTCACCGCGCATCAGGTCAGCGAGCGACCAGATGTAAGCGACGAGGTTGTTGGATGTTTGGCTCATTGTGTTCTATAAGTCTGTTAAGTTAATTGATATCTTAACTCCTAGCTTGAATGAGTTCAGGGGAATTTTGTTACGCTTTGTAACACCAACCCCTCAAGCAACTGCGCAAAAATCAGCATCCTATAATGAAAGAGCGCCTTTCTCCAACAATCTACTATGCAATCCCAACAGTAAAAGCATTCGCACTCATCTCTAACCACCCCAGGAAGTTTTCTAGACGGACTCTAAGAATTCCAGTTTTCCAGAATTCAACCCCTCCCCACCTATCCCCCTCCGGAAAACTGACGAACTAATTCAAAACATCGATTTACGCACACTCCCCAGAACTCACCCTCCTCACCCAGTCCAACCACCTCACCAGCCGGAAATCTGCCCAAAATCCCACCCCCAAATCACCCCGAAATCCCCCCAGAGATGCCCAAGCTGCTCCGCTCTCAAACGCTCCACGGGTGGGGCTGGGGGTAGCCATGGGGTGAGCCAGACACACAGAGATGGGCAGAGATTCTCACAATTTGCTTTACACAAGAAATCCAAAGGAACCTAAATGCGTCCAATTGCACTCGCCATGATGTGGCTACTGGTGCTCAAGACGATCATCCAAATCATTCCTCTGCTAATCGCAGTACTCATCATTGCATCAATCTATTGGAGAAAACCATGACACCACTATCTACATCACTCACAACATTGGCAGCTATCGTGCTCGCCTTAAAATTCCCATCAGCTGCAGTAGTTGTCAGCGCTGTATGGGTGACCACGCTGGTTGGGAGAACTATCCATAAAATTTACAGAGGAATTCGATCTTGGAGATTACCCGCTACATGAGTAAGACAGCGAATACATTCTGGACAGCTGTTGGAGTGCTATGGATCAGCCGATATCTGATTCTGATCTTCATCATCCTCAGCCTGCTATGGGTTCACAAAATGCTACGAATGCATCCGTTGTGATAGATCAACAAGAACCTGGATACTATCCTCAGAGAGTTTCTGGCATCTGGTACTCAGCTCCTTTATCAACGCCTTCTTGCTACCGGCATCAGTGACCTTACGGGAGCTCAGGATCGTCACGATCTCACTATTCAGAGAACGATGATTGTCGTTTGCACTTTGGTGCAATGAATCTCGAAGCTGTTCTGGGAGCCTCAACGTGAAGCGTGTTCCCTCATCTGTAACACCCATTTGTAACAATCCGTAACATTTTGACACTGGCATGGTGTCAGAAGTGGGCGTATTATTCTGGTGTCAATATGACATCACAAAGGAGATTGATGTGAGCCGCTTTGTCGTTCCAATACCATTCTGGATGTATATACTTGGATTGCTTGCTGTAATCGGCATAGGCAGCTACGCACTGGCAATTGGCTTGATATTGGGACTCATTTTTTTGCTGACTGTTGCTCCAAAACCAACTCTTACTATTCTTTCAATTGTCATACTCATAAAATACTGGAAAATTGCATTACCCGTCATCGTTGTACTACTAGTCATTGGATACTTTATAAAATCCAGTGATACTCCAAACGAAAAACACCCACAGCTATCCAAGCTACATGATCAATAGAAATTAGCCGGAGATTGACATGAAAATGAAGATTTCATAGAACAACCCGCATATCAAACAGAGGATCAATTATGAAAATACTGGGACAAAATCCGAACAATAACGATAGTTATGAAGCTGAGGCGGGAGAAGTAGATGAGGATTTTATTGAAAAGATGTCAATGTTCGATATGGCAGATGAAGCTATCCAAAAAATGATCAACAAGCTCAATATTTCTGCTGATGCAAAGCACCTCCTCTATAAAATATCTGGTTCAACCATTCGTGTGGGAAAGTTCATCATGAAAGTTGGCAGGAAGATCATCGATTTTGTCTGCAAGATCTATGATGAGTTTCCACAGGCAACCTTCGGTGCAATTCTTGGTGCTATTGCCGGAGTACTTGTTGCATCAATCCCAATCATTGGGATTGTATTAGGTGCTATCGTAACACCATTGGCAGTGGCATTCGGATTGGTGACAGGAGCATCGCATGACTTCAAGAACAAGAATCTAGACAGAAAGATTGCTGAAGCAAATGCACAGTTCTCACCTCTCAACGCATAACTAATATGAACAAAACGAACACAGAATTACATGACCGATTAAAGGATGTAGATGAGGTTATTTCCGATCCATTGAGATTTAAGGCAAAACTTGCGATTGGTGAAGATGCTTACAAGATGCTTCGTATGAAAAATAAAGCATCGCAGGTCATGGATACGATGGGCGCTGTAGGAACAGGAGTTGGTATTGCACAATCAGCATTCATTGCTAACACATTTTTTGCTTCATCCAGCATTTGGTCTTTTATAGGTATCGGAAGTGCTGCAGTAACTCCGGTTGGTTGGGTAGTAGCAGCAGGGGTGCTTTCTGGTGCAGCATGGTATGGAGTATCAAGCAAGGTACAGGATGCATCGAACGACCGAACCACTGTCATCCCTCATTTTATCAACACTCCGATGGATGCACTTGGAGTCAGCCTGTTTGGCCTGATCGCACCATTGGCTATGAAAATTGCCAATATCGACCAAGAGATTCACAACCTGGAACGCGACCAAATTTATCGTTATCTCCATCGTGAATGGGGTTTTAATGAAGAATTTCTCAGGATTGGATTGATTGAGATTGAGGAAAACATTGATGAGTACTACATCCAGGATTTAAGTAGCGCCATTATCAATTTCACCAAAGAAAACCCAGACTGCAACCAGAAGATGATTGTCAAAGATATTTTGAAGCTGCTGAGAGATGTAATGCATGCTGACGGTGTAATTGATCCACGTGAAAAAGAATGGATTGACAGTATTGAATTATGGTTGAAAGGAAAAAGTGCTAAAGAGTCATTTAAAGAAATATTTTCTAATGGTCTTATTACATCTGTGAAATGTTATGCGACCAATAAACCAAACAAAATATGATGAATTGCATCTTTAATAGTTATTCTTCAAGTAAATAACAACAGTAAGGAGCCTAGTTATTGGTTTCAATTTTAATATGTTTAAAAAAATACTAAAAAAAAAGCTGTCTATTAAGTTAAAGGATAAAAATATTGTAAGAGCTCGAAACAATAATTCCACCTCAAGCTTACCGACAAACACACCTTTGAGCGAAGGTGTTTCAATGCCAGAGACATTCCCCAGCAATTCAACGGAACAAAATATGCCAGATACAAGCAATAAAAAAGCACAAAATAAAGATGATGAAAATGTAGAAAATTCCAGCCTGGAATTACAACATGATTTGTGGCTTTATAATGAAATAATGCCAGAGATCATGGCATGCTGCATTATGTCTGATGGTGAAGTAGAACAATCAGAGTTGGATTCAGCATATGCACTTGTGTATCATGATGACTTTATCATAAACAAAAAATATGCAATTGATTTGCTTGAAGAAAAAATCAAAGAGCTAGAAAAGGTCAAAGGAGACATAGGATCTATTATAGACATAAGGTTTGTCACACTAGAGCAGAACCTACAGGAAGTTCAATCGTCAGATCAAATAAAGAAAATAAAGATAGTATTAGACGCTCTCTCTTCCAACGTCAAAAGCGAGGGAAGAGAAGCAACTAAAAAGACCGTAAACAGAATAATAAAACAAATTAGCAAGAAAAGAAGAGGGTATAACTTTACTTATATTATCATTATATCTATTGTCTTGGTTTCTATTTTTTTACTTAATAACTACATTGATTTTCCAATAAAACTATTCGATGGATCCACCAACAAATAGTTTGTTTATATTCCCATCAGCCCCATCGATTCTCTGTGATCCTTGGGGTTTTTTATCGCCTAAAGAAAAGGAATCTCCTATGAAAAAATCATCACCAACGAAACCAGCAACGAAACCAGCAACGAAACCAGCAACGAAACCAGCATCATCCCCCAAAAGCACCACTACCCCCGGAATATCCACCCTCAAAACATCGAATTGCCCTTCTCTCTCAGGCAAAAGCACTCTCAGTTATCAGACAGGGTGCAATCATCAAAACGAGATCTTCATCCGCATTGTTGGCAATGATGGCGGTGGCTTCTTTGGGAAAGACTGGGTCGCATTCGAGGATATCCTCAATCAGCTTGAAGCCTGCCCAGAGCAGATCACCTCTATGTCGCTGGAGGGGTTGTTCCGAAGGAAATCTGCAAACACCCAAGGATTTATCTTGGCAGTACTGGTTTCTGAAGGGGTCATTGCTCTATCCAAGGAGAAGCAACGATGCTTTGTGCTGCAGGATCTTAAGCCATTTCTTGATGCGATGGAGAAGCTGCAAGAAAACGGTAATAGCGGCTCCAAGACTACATCACGAAGGAAGCAACAGTCTCCTGCAGTTAAGAAGAGCTCTTCTCAAACGAATCATTGACCCGCTCCTTCAGGTCTTTCCCTGACTTGAAACGAGCCACATACTTCTCAGGGATCACTACAGCACCGCCTGTCTTTGGGTTACGCCCCATTCTTTGCTTTCTATGCGCCAAGGAAAATGATCCGAATCCTCGGATCTCAATACGACTACCACTACCCAAGACATTGATCATCTCACTGATGACCGTGTTGACCACAGTCGTCACATCCTCATGAGAAAGGTCTGCTGCTTCTCTGAGATAGAGTCTTTCAACTAAGTCTGTTTTGTTCATCGTCATGATGGAGATTTTATCGATATTTTCAACAAATGTCAGCAAGCACTCCTCGCAGAAATCAGGACCCACCTAAGAGAACACCATAAATCTATACCACCAACACATAGGCTGATCAAACGCACCATCTAACATCTAGTGCGTTGCTCCAACTAGACACAATCTCTGTAACTGACAGAAAACCAAATCATTCCCTCATCCCCCTTGGAGCAAAACCTCTTGGGGCGAACCTATTCCGACCTTCGCAATCCATAACCTTCTCTGGGACCGCTCCGTAAAAGTCGATCTCAATTCATTCACCACTACTATTTCACCAACTCTACATCACTTAACCCATAGCCCCCACCGGACATAGATCCAGTGGGGGTTTTTCTTTGTCCATCCATTTAGGAGAACCATCATGACTTACCAACAACACATTCTTGAAGCATTGGAGATGATCTGCTGCCAGTGGGACACCTCATCCGACATTGACCTTGCCTACCTAATTGATGATCAGGCCCATCTGCTCTCTGGAGGTGACTTCTCTGAATCTATTGAAGAGTGCTTCCAATGAGGGAGGGCTGCCACATAGAAGAGGTAGGAGATCGTTTGGAGCGTGCTGTTATGTCTCTGGCGCATGTCCCCGATGATCCCAAGTCCTTGTATGACACCTATGAGCAGACTGCAATCGAGATTCTTGATTCTGAGTTCATGAATTTCCCAGAAGGGATTTTGGAGCAATACTTAAGTGTCCACCTCTACTGCCTTTCCAAAAAGCTCGGTCTCTCTGAGATCGTATAGCCATCAACAATAATGACCTACTGCAGAGTGGCATTCATCATTAAGGTGGGTGCTGCTCTGTGGAAATCACCGCCCATTATTTTTTTTCGGAGTAATCATCATAAGCACAGAAAACAGATCCATCACGTCATCAACGATTCAGGAGTCACAATGACTGCGATTTATTGAGCAAACATCCTCACAGCATTTTCCACTGGCCATTGAGCCATTTACCTACAACATCGCGAGCCATCTCTCTGGAGACTACTGGCGCTACCACAAATTGAGCAATAACAGAGTCTACATGCACCCGGAAAGCGGTGAGCCGTTCCATGTCATTGCCGACAATGGATACACAGGAGCACTGCAACCGGAGGCATTCAGGATTGTCTGCTGTCTGTATAGCTATAGCAATCTCAGTTTTTCGAAACGGAAAGATCTCTCAGAGATTTGCGCCGACCACTACCATCGGTTACGTGAATTCAGTATGGAGCATCCAGATGCCAGGGAAATTCTCAGGAAGTATTTTTGGGGCAAGCAAAAACCTGAAAAGCTGGGTAAGTGAATGAAAAACTAGGCAAAGCTATTTAGTTACCTTTTGTGTGTTGCGTTATTGATTGAATTGCATATAATAAGCTACATACAAGCAGTAACTATATGGAGAGATTTATGTCACCAAGACCATCATATAATGCGGAACCAATGTCATCAGCGGAGAGAGTGAGAAGATCACGATGGGTCAATCGACTTGAGCATAAAGCCGACAAATTGCTCGAACTATTAGATGAAGCACCAGTGCCTCTTCCTAGGCAGCCGGTTGTAGATAAGCAATTACTCACAAAACTGGAGGCCATTGTGGAGGGTCAGCCAGAAAGTACGACTCAAGAGAGCCCAGATACTCTTACTGTAAGTACACAACAAGTTGATAAGCGAAAAAAGAGGATCACCAAAAATTCTTTGAGTGGGAGTACATACCTTCATCAATCGGGTGATTCCGTTTGGATCGCAGCATCATCAGATCATCAAGAGATATGCAGGTCTGTATTGGGTGAACCAAATAAAGAACATTCCATGGAGAGCTACATTGCATGGAATGATGTCAGTACAACAGAGTTGACTGACCTGCTATATGCCATCTCCAGTGGGGAGTTTACGGTAAGAGAAGTAGAGCCTGATCAAAAGGTGATGCTCCATGACAGTTTGAAAGATGAGGTCTATAGGGTTGTGAAATCCCAAGCAGCCATTGGAAAAGTTATCTCCTACGCATCTCTATCGAAGCAGTTAGGTGTTATTCCACCACAGCTATTTAAGCCACTTGATGATATTTGCAAAATATCAATGAAGGAGAGTAATGACAGCTTTATGTTGTCTGCTTTTGTGGTTGGTGAAAACAAGAAGAACCAAGGAATGCCAAGTAATGGTTTTTTTAATCTTGCAAAAGAATATGGTTTTCTGCATGGAGCAGAAACACTTCCGGAAAGATACAGATTCTGGATGGATCAACTTACAGGTCTGCTGAGGTTTTATGGAGAGAACAAACAGAACTCCATGGTTATCCCTGCTGTATCTGGATTGAAGGGAAGCTCTGAAGAGGCCATGTTTTTTGAGAGAATGCGAAAGTACAAAAATCTAGAATTTATTAAAAGAGACTCTTGGGATAATTCAGATCAGTATCGCGGTAACAAAACAGAGAAACTTCCATATCAAATATATTTCGATATTCTTGATCCAGAAATGATTTGTACAGGAGTCAAGAATGCTTCAATAATCGAAGACATTGTGGGAGAAAAAGCAATATCAGCTATTTACTGGGATGATGCTAGAAGAACTGTTTTTAGGTTGTCAGAGGATGAAGTAAATAAATTAATCTGAAGTGTAGTAGTGAACCTACCCCCAATC
>Ga0233439_10002941_pt1 | contig 18462 bp, 14 predicted proteins | sample SI_123_September_6_FD_182713 | JGI IMG/M metagenome (GOLD analysis project Ga0233439, IMG submission 182713) | Seawater microbial communities from Saanich Inlet, British Columbia, Canada - SI_123_September2016_100_MG | ecosystem: Environmental > Aquatic > Marine > Inlet | place: Canada: British... | reverse complement strand
ATCAAGATCGAGGGCACTGCCGCCTCCGCCATCGCTTCCACAGGACGCTGCAAATAAAACAACGACGATTAGCACGCACAATCGAGCAATCAGGAGATTCGAGTGCCTATCAGGTGTGGTCAAAAAGACTCTTCTTTTCTTTCGTGGTCAAACACTGGTGATTATGCCGATGTGTATCGACTGACGTCGAGCGTCACAAGTCTACAGCCCTTGTTCGTTGGCAGAAGTGCCTACACATGTTTATCACGGCAGGTCATGGGGACTACAAGTGGTTGCACAAGGGGGGAACACACGTTTTCGGCGTATATTCCCAATCTCGATTACACCCCACCTTTTGAGAACGAATCACTTGTGTCAATAACTCGACTGCCGGTGCAATCCCCTAAAACCGGCCATCTACCGGAATCGGCTGTTAGCCGATCAAACCGACCTCGACCTATTTAATTCGGCTGTTCGATCGGGATTCGAAGCTCAGTGCTTTTTGAGTCGCATCGTTTCTATACCTAAATATCCTTCGAAGATCTCGTGCTACAAATAGCCTGTTTGTAAGCCTTCCAAATAGGACCTTATATTTCACGTAGTCGTTCACGATAGTTTGACCGTCTGGAGAAACATCTAACGTGTGCATGTGTGACCACATGAGGTAGGGACCTTTAACTTGCGTGTCCACAAACCTGTGCGGAGGGTCCCACAATGAAATTTCCGACCTCCATTTCACAGGAAAACTATGAATTTTAAGTCGGTACTCAATCTGGGTCCCAGAGGACATCTTGATGGGAGTATCGGAGACTATCGTGAACTTTAGCCAATCAGGTGTTATTAAATTCAGATTCTCCGCATTTGCGAAAAAGGCAAAAGTGTCACTTAAGTTGCTCTCTACTGTTATTTGAGAACGCAGCTCATAGCAGGCGTCTTTTCCACGAGTTATTGATAATTGTTCTTCCACTTATTTATCTGCTAATTCTTGATCAGATACCCATACGTAAGGCAAGTTATCGCTTTCGGTCCAGCCGAATTGTGCGTAGTGTTCAGGATCCTTTCGTAGAAGATTACTTCGGTGGCTCGCATGGAAGTCGGAGTTACCCAGCCAAGAGGGAGAAATCACTGCGCTATTTGGTGCAATTATTTTCATACTATTTCGGTACCCCCTAGATATCCACTCTTCGATAATTGTGTTGTGGTATACCGCAAGCATCGCTTCAAAACCTCGCCACATATTGACTGCCGGATGGTGCTGCCAGCCATAGTTATGGTTTTCCAATGCTCTTAAGATTTGCATTGCTTCAATTCTTTGCTTACCTAATCTTCGCCGGTCCAAACATCCAGCTGTTTTTTTGAAATCTGGGTATGGTAGAAAAGTTTGCACTATCCGTATCTTCCCTAGAAAAACTATTATCGATGAGAGTTTTTAAGAAGCGCAGGTCAAGCATGAATATGAAGAGAGAATTGGGTGATGCGGGCTCAGACATCCCCTAATCCACCCGTACCTGCGGTGCATAAATGCTCTCACCGGCGAGTCAGGTAGTCCACTATCGATCTGCCGTAGTTACGGCACTTAGGTAGTCACCGATAAAGGCTCAAAGCGCCCTATTTGGATCACTTACCCTGGAACTCAGGCTTTCGCTTTTCCATGAACGCACGGCGACCTTCTTTATAATCCTCACTGTTGAAGCAAGCTTCGACCATTACGGCGACTAGATCCAGTTCTCGTTCGTCTGGATTCTTCGTTCCCTCGTTTATCGCCGCCTTGGCAGCCTTGACCGTCATCGGTGCATTCTCAGCGATCGTCGTAGCGAGAGACGTAACTAGCGCCTCTAGTTCGTCGACCGGCACTACGCGGTTCACCAAGCCCATCGTCTCGGCATCAGCGGCACTAAACCGTCCACCAGTAAAGAAAATTTCTTTGGCGAATGAAGGACCAACGATGTTCATCAGTTCCTTAATTCCGCCGTACCCATAGCCCAATCCCAGCTTCGCAGCAGGAACACCGAACTGGCCGTCATCGGCCGTCACTCGTAGATCGGCGGTCAACGCTATCGCCATACCCCCACCAATGCAGAAGCCTCTAATCATCGCAATCAAAGGCTTTTCAAGCGACTTCAAAGCGAAGTTTGCAGCACCCGTCGCCGCTTCGTAAATTTCGACCTGCTCAGGGGTATTACGAACCTCTTCGAACTCAGAAATATCGGCACCCGACACGAACGCTTTATCGCCAGATCCCTTCAGAACCACGACTCGTACTTCGTCGCTTCCTGCGAAATACTCAATGATCTCTGGAATCGCTTGCCACATTGCTAAAGAAACAGCATTCCGCTTGTTCGGTTGATTGAATGTAATCCACCCAACGCCGTCCTCGACGTGCGCCAGCATCTTGTCGGTCCGCAGCTGCAACTGCCTCATATTCTTATTCCTTCGTATTTCGTCCGCAAATAATCAAAAGATCAGTCGACACACAATTTCGCAATCGCTAAACAGCGCCGTTTTCGTGCATCTGTGCGATCATCGACTCTGCGTACCCAAGCTCAGCGAGAATAGCATCCGTATGTTCACCTTGATCTGGACTCGCCGTGCGAATGTTTGACGGTGTCCTGCTCATCTTTATCGCCTGATTCACAACATCAAACTTTCCAAGCCTTGCGTGATCTACGCCAACTGCCATCTCCAAATGCTGCACCTGAGGATCGGCAAATACCTGATCCATTGAGTTAATAGGCCCTGCCGGACATCCAACACCGTTCAGCAGTTCGATCCAATGTTCGCTGGTGTTCGTCTTAGTCACTTCTGAAATTACAGAATTCATCTCAGCCCGATTTTTCGATCGAGCGGCTGAAGTTACAAATTGCTTGTCGTAGTTCCACTCAGGATGCCCCAACGCTTGGCAGCAGCGTTCGAACATAATCGCTCCCGCAACGGCAATATTGATGTGGCCATTGGTTGTAGGAAACACCCCAGTCGGAATATTCGTCGGATGATCGTTACCTGCCTGCCCCGGCACTTCACCCTCTTTAAGATAGCGCGCTGCTTGAAAATCGAGCATCTGAACCATCGCTTCAAGTAACGACGTTCGCACCCACTGACCACGACCCGATACCTCGCGCTCTAACAATGCCAACATCGCCCCCTGCGCAGCAAACATTCCGGCGCACAGATCCGCAACCGGTATACCGACTCGCATGGGGCCTTCTCCGGGAGCTCCAGTAATCGACATTAGTCCACCAGTGCCCTGCGCAATCTGATCGAACCCCGGTCTGTTTCCATAAGGACCATCCTGACCAAACCCGGAAATGCTAACCAGAATGATTCGATCGTTGATCTTCGAGAGGGTTTCGTAGTCGGCACCAAGTCGATTTTTTACATCGGGGCGATAGTTCTCAACAACAACATCGGCCTGTTCGACCAGCTTGTAAAAGACATCTCGTCCAACGTCAGATTTCAGATTCAGAGTGAGTGATCGCTTATTGCGGTGCAAGTTCTGAAAATCGGAGTTGTCTCGGTCACCACCCAATGCTTCTTTACCGTCAGGCGGAGCCTCGATCTTAATGACGTCAGCTCCCCAATCGGCGAGCTGGCGCACACAGGTTGGCCCGGCGCGAACCCTAGTTAGGTCGAGAACTGTGAAACGAGAAAGTGGCATACCGGGTGGCAACATTTGCAATATCCCGTGAAGTAAAACTGGGTGAAGCTCGGAGTTGCCGCCCACAATACTCTTTTTGGTTGAGGTTCGGAGACCGCTACGCGTTCAGTTGCGGCAATTCCAATTGGGCGTAGCGAACTACTCGACCCAGCGTTCGATTCAGACTCGGCTTCAACACATCGGTCGAAAAACTCCATGTCGACTCCCTACGATCCCAATTGGTGATCACTATCCATGTGACGACTCGCAAAACGCCCGACATACTGCTGATGAACAGATTGTTTGGCATCTCGAAATCGTCTTCCCAATAAGCCAGTTCATGTTGCGGGTTCTTTGAATCGGAGAGTAGTATCCCGCCCATTACTTCACGCCTTTCAAACTGCTGACTGCCGGTAAACCGCGGGCAATCAATAACAGCGATTAAAAATCCGAAACGAGATATACGTACCAATGTCTGACATACCTACTTTCGAAATGAAGCCTGTTCACGTTCCCGACGAAGTTCTGGAAGGGTTCAAAAAGCTCCCGACAGCAACTGTCTACAACGCAGTTCGCTACTTCGGATCAACCTTGTGCGTATGTGAAGGTCTCGAAAACTTAACCAAGGGACGAAAGCTCGCCGCACGTGCCCACACGTTACGTTTCTTACCAAACCGCGCCGATCTACTTGCCGAAAACCCAAACAGTGAAACTTCTCCCGAGTACCGCGCTATGGGGAAATGCGGCCCAGGTGATGTACTTGTCGCCGATATTGCAGGAGATACCAAAACCGTTGTCGCTGGTGACGTAAAATTACTCCAGCTAAAGATGAATAATGCTGATGGCGTAGTGATCGACGGAGCAATCCGTGATCTCGATGTACTACGTGACGAAAACTATGACCTCGCGGTTTATGCAACGGCACGAAGCCTTCACGGCGGACCAACAGCTGCACCAGCTGAAGAAGGTATCCAGATCAACTGCGGTGGCGCACTTGTTCGTCCCGGAGACGTTCTTGTCGGGGACGACGATGGAGTTATTGTCGTACCGTCATGGATGGCTAAGGAAGTTCTTGAACACGCCACAGAACACGAAGAAGTCGAGAATTACCTCAAGGAAAAGATCGAAGCCGAAGGTGTCGCACCCGGTAAGTACTACCCACCGCGAGAACCAGCATTTGAAGAATGGCGTCGTGTGAAGAAAGACCGAGGACTCTAATCTAAATGACCACTTCACTTGTTATCGGCGATTACGAAATCACAGCTGTCAGCGATGGGGCTTCGCTACCGCGCGATCCGTCGACAGTCTTCCCAGACGTACCTCCAGAGGCCTGGGATCCCTACCGTTCGATTGCGTTGACTGTGGACGGCAAGTGGCATCCCGACTGGCGGGGGCACCTGATCCGATCGACTAGCGGAGAAGGCCCTACCATTCTGGTCGATGCTGGTATGGGTGATGTTGTTAATGAACAAACTGGCGAACGAGGCAAATTACTCGACTGTCTCGCAGATCTCGGAGTGCAGCCAGAAGATATCGATATCGTAGTTACGACTCACTGTCACGGCGATCACATCGGTTGGAATGTTGCTTACGATGGCGACACCCCATCGTTGACGTTCCCGAACGCTACTCACTGGATTGCGTCTCGTGATTGGGAACATTATTCGAAGTCAGAGAACGATAATCCAGCCTTCGATAAGTCAGTCAAACCACTTGAATCTCTGGGTGCACTAAAGCTAATCGCTGGCGTTGAACAATTGGCTCCTGGAATTTCAACGTTGCCAACCAACGGTCACACTCCAGGTCACCAGTGCATACTCGTTGAATCTGGTGGCCAGACAGCTATTATCACCGGCGATCTGTTCCATAGCGTTGCACAGGTCACTGAGCAGAGCTGGTGCCCGACGTTCGACTGGAATACCACAATGTCCACTCAAGCCCGTAAAGGCATTCTCATGCTAGCGACAACTCAGGATTGGATCATTTTCACAGGCCATCTTGCGACTGGTTCGAGTATCGGTAAAGTCGTTTCTGAAGGTGGAAAATCGGTGTGGAAAGCGCTCTAGTTCTCTAGTCGTTTTCACATTGATAGATACATCATTTTGGTCCTAAATCATCACACATTCCTGATCGGGCTAGTTATCATCGCCCGATCATGACAACTCCCGCAATTGACCCTATTAAATTCGAAGTCATTCGCAACGCTCTTACGCAGGCGGCAGAAGAGATGGCGATTGCCCTTCGCCGTTCGGCGTACTCGACCAACGTCAAGACTCGTCAGGATTTTTCCTGTGCATTTTTCGACAAGGATCTTCGGTCAGTAGCGCAGGCATTTACACAACCGGTTCATCTCGGCTCATTTGTACGTCACGTGCCAGTAGCCGTAAAACGATATGGACCAGAAAATCTTGATCCCGGCGACATGATTTTGTCGAACGATCCGTATGGCGGGGGAGTTCACCTAAATGATATTTCACTCATTGGCCCTGTCTTCTATGAAGACCAGTTAGTTGGGTATACGGCGTGCCTTGCGCATCATGTTGACGTCGGTGGTGGTGCGCCAGCTTCGGTTGGTGCGTTCAGAGAAGTCTTCCAAGAAGGCATCATCATCCCACCGATTAAGTTCGTGGTGAATGGCGAGCTTGATGCCGATCTTTTCCGGCTCGTCCTATCGCAAATTCGTTCTAAACGCGAGACAGCGGGGGACTTTCGAGCACAGATAGCGTCGAATCGTACAGGTGCCATCCGTATCGGAGAAATCATCGACAAATACGGCATCGATGAATTCAATCAATACATAGACGAAATTATTGAATACACAGATCGCCGAACCCGATCCGAAGTGGCAAAGCTACCAAACGGTGTGTTTCAGGCAGAAGGATTCATCGATAACGATGGCTTCACTGATGATGTTGTGAAACTCGCCGTGAAAATTACGATCGATGATGACGGAGTCAGGTTCGACACCACCGGCTCTGATCCACAACGACGTGCTCCTGTGAACTCAACATTTGCTCAAACTTTTTCAGCTTGCGCATACGCACTAAGGGCGCTGATGGATCGTGACCTTCCTGTTAACGACGGTTTCTATCGTTATGTCCACGTCGACGCACCAGAAGGCACCGTCACAAACTGCGTTCACCCGGCACCTGTCGTTGGAGGTTGGGAGACTCATGTTCGCTTGAACGACCTCATCTTCGAAGCGCTCTCCTCTGCCCTGCCAGACGCCGTTTGTGCCGGTACGAAATCGATGCAATGCCACGCAGGTTTTGGTGGTGAGAATCACGAGACAGGCGAGTACTACTGTTTCCTCGAAACGCTTGCTGGCGGGTATGGCGGACGCTCGACTTCTGACGGGCCTGATGCTGTTCAATCGCACGGACAAAACACTGAAAACGCCCCGGTAGAAGAAACCGAATCGAACTATCCCGTTCGAATCACTCGATACGAACTGGTTCCTGATTCCGAGGGACCTGGCGAATTTAGGGGCGGACTCGGTCTACGTCGGGATTACATGTTCCCTGAAGAAGCAACCTTCACGATCCTTGCAGACCGTGACAAGTTCGGTCCTCGAGGTTTATTTGGCGGTGAGAACGGCAGTAAATCAATCTATGCAATCATCAAAGACGGCGAGGAAGAACATCTTTCGTCGAAAACGACAGTTCAGCTTAAGCCCGGTGATGTCATTAGCTACCGGACTTCTGGAGGGGGTGGGTATGGAGAACCGTTCAAACGAGACCCACAAGTCATTCTCGAAGATGCTTTGCAGGGCAAAATTTCCATAGAACGTGCACGTGAACGATACGGCGTTGATATTGATATTTCGAGACAGCAAGTGAACAAACAAACAACTGAGGAACTGCGTAGTGCTAAATAGCATTGAGACCAGCGCTATTCAGCAGATCGACCCGATTCAATTCGAAGTGGTCCGTTCAGCACTGACGCAAGTTGCCGAGGAAATGGCAGCCGCACTAAGACGATCTGCATATTCAACGAATGTAAAGACTCGACAAGATTTCTCATGTGCGTTTTTCGACCGTGATTGCCGTCCGATTTCACAAGCATTCACCCAGCCGGTTCATCTCGGATCTTTCGTAGAACTAATTCCTACTTCAGTCGCTCAATACGGTGCTGAAAATCTGGAACCTGGCGACATGCTGGTCGTGAACAACCCTTTCGGTGGAGGGTCACACCTCAACGATGTTACGGTGTTTGGTCCGGTGCATCACAACAGTGAACTTGTGGGGTACGTGGCATCGCTAGCGCATCATGTAGATGTCGGAGGGGGTGCCCCAGCATCTATTGGCCCTTTTCAAGAAATATTCCAAGAAGGCGTCATCATTCCTCCCGTGAAGCTCGTGAAGCGTGGAGAAATGAATGAGGATGTATTCAAACTCCTTCTCGCCCAAATACGGTCTAAGCGGGTAACCACTGGTGATTTCCGAGCACAGGTGGCAGCAAACACTGTTGGCGCACGTCGACTTGTAAATCTTGTCGAAAAGTACGGTGTGAATGATTTCGACAATTACGTTGCTGCTGTTGTCGATTACACCGACCGCCGCACTCGTTCCGAAATTGCCAACATTCCCGATGGCGTTTACGGAACTGAAGGCTTCCTTGACTACGATGGTTTCAGTGACAAAGTTGTGAATCTTAAAGTCGAAATCACGGTCAAAGGCGAATCAGTATTTTTTGATTTTGACGGGTGCGACCCTCAACGTCGAGCACCAGTAAACTCCACGAAGGCGATGACTTTTTCGGCATGTGCTTACGCGCTGCGAGCGCTCATGGCGCCTGATATGCCAGTAAATGACGGTTTCTACCGACACATCAAGATGAACGCGAAACCAGGAACGGTCGTTCATGCGATTCATCCAGCTCCCGTCGTGGGTGGCTGGGAGACTCAGGTTCGTATCAACGACATGCTATTCAAGGCGTTCTCTGCGGGAATGCCTGAGAAGATCGCCGCTTCGACAAAAGCGATGATGGCTCAGGCAGGATTCGGCATCATCGATCGCAATAATGGCGAGTATCACTGTAACTACGAAGCGCTTGCAGGTGGCTACGGAGGCAGAGCGACTTCTGACGGTCCGGATGCTGTTCAGCAACACGGACAAAATACGGAAAATGCTCCAGTTGAAGAGGTTGAATCTCACTTCCCTATGCGGGTATCACGACTTTCTTTGATCGAAGATTCTGAAGGTCCAGGTAAATTCCGTGGCGGACTTGGTATGAGGCGTGATTATCACTTTCCAGAAGACCCAGCTACGTTCACAGTATTATCGGATCGGGACATCCAAGGACCTCAAGGAATATTTGGTGGAATGGAAGGTCGAAAGGCTTACTACATTCTCAATCCTGATGATCCCGATCAAGAGTCAGGTGAACTCACATCGAAGTGCGTCGTTGAGCTTAAACCCGGTGACACTGTGAGTTTCCAAACTCCTGGTGGTGGTGGTTACGGACCACCTACAGAACGCGATCCAAGTGCTGTATTGAAGGATGTGATCGGAGGCAAGGTCAACCGCCAGCGCGCCAAAGATTTCTACGGTGTGATAATTGATTCGAATACTGATTCTGTCGACGAATCAGCAACCATAAAAACTAGAACTAATATGACAAATTCTAGGACCACAAATTGACCGCAAACAGCGTAGGCCGATACAGAATTGGTGTCGATATCGGTGGCACGTTCACCGATGGAACTCTGGTCGATTCAACCACGGGGCGAGTTACAACTTCTAAGGTTCTTTCCACACCTTCCGACCCTGCTTCAGGATTTATTTCTGCGGTCCAAAAGCTGCTTGATCTAGACGATTCAGTAAAACCTGAAGATATCGAACACGTTGTACACGCGACCACAGTCGCAACCAACGCAATCATCGAAGGCAAAACAGCGAAGACAGCGTTCGTTACCACTGAGGGGTTTCGAGACATGCTCGAAATCGCACGGCAAATACGACCTTCTCTTTACGATCTACAGTTCGAAAAGCCAGCCCCCTTAGTACCGCGCCAGCTCTGTTTTGAAGTACCAGAACGACTTGATGCCAAGGGTCAAGTGGTAACTCCACTTAATGAGGCCGCACTCGACAAAGTTGTAGATCGTATCGCGGAATCAGGGGTAGAGGCCGTAGCTGTCTGCCTGCTTCACTCGTACCGCAATGGGGATCACGAACAACGCATCGGCAAAGCGATTTCAGCGAAACTTCCCAACGTAATCATCTCTTTGTCGTCTGACGTTGTTCCTGAATTCAGAGAATATCTCAGGGCTTCGACCACAGTTATAAATTCATCTGTGGCACCGATTGTTAGCACATATTTGGCATCGATTAGTGAAAAACTTCAAGAAGCGAAAATAACTTCCGAACTACTTGTTATGCAGTCCAATGGAGGGGTTTATCCGGCCGAAGCAGCTTCAGAGAATCCCGTTTTCATGGTTGAATCTGGTCCGGCAGCCGGTGCAGTTGCAGCGGCATCTCTTGGCACTGCCCTCGGACACCCAAACGTCATATCGTTCGACATGGGAGGAACAACTGCGAAAGCGAGTCTGATTCGTAATGGAAAACCAAACATTACGAAGGACTACAGCGTAGGCGGAGCCGCACAAAGCGGTACGGGTGCGTTTGGTGGAGCTTCCGGATACCCGATCCGTACACCAGTGGTTGATCTTGTTGAAATTGGGGCTGGCGGAGGTTCGATCGCATGGGTTGATTCTGGTGGAGCATTACGAGTTGGACCTCAGTCAGCGGGCGCAGACCCGGGTCCTGTTTGTTACGGACTCGGAGGCGATCAGTCAACGATTACCGACGCGAACCTCGTGCTTGGTCGGCTTGACCCTGAATATTTTGCAGGCGGTGAAATGTCGTTGAATCTTGAAGCGGCGAGAGACGCGATTCGCATACAGTGTGCCGAACCACTTGGCCTTTCGATTGAAGAAGCAGCTCACGGAATCATAGAAATCGCAAACACTGCCATGGTCAACGCTCTCCGTTTAGTGTCTGTCCAACGCGGGCACGATCCGCGTGATTTCATGCTCGTAGGATTCGGAGGAGCGGGTCCTGCGCATGCCGTTCGGCTTGCTGAACAAGCAGGAATACCTCGTGTACTAATCCCACAAGGTCCCGGTACCGCTTCAGCACTTGGCTTACTGGTGACCGACGTGCGAATGGAAGGTTCGTCGACGCTGATCATTCGTGCCGATGAGATAGAACATGCTCGAATTACTAGCGAATTCGACCGTCTTGAAGCAGCGGGGCGAGAAGCGCATAGAGTGGCGGCTTCAGCATCGGGTCCTCCTGTATTTGAACGTGCTATTGAGATGCGCTACTGGGGACAGAGTTTCGAGTTGAGCGTTCCGGCTCCAGCCAGACCAACGATAGACCAAACATGGATAGATGATCTGACGGAATCGTTCCATGGTGCTCATGAAATGGCTTACGGATTTAGAGCTAATGATGAACCCGTCGAGCTCGTTAATCTTCGCCTGACGACAATCGGAAAAATCGCCCGGCCCCAAATGCGAAAACTTGAAAGCACTGGGTCAGATGTTTCGGTGATTCCTAAAGGAGAACGACCTGTCTATTTTGCTGAAAATTCAGGTGTAAAAGGCGTTGTACACACGCCGGTGTATGATCGTTCAAAACTTCCTGCAGGAGCCGTATTCGACGGGCCGGCAATTATTGAAGAACCCGATTGTACGACCGTTATTCATCCGGCTTGGACCGTCACTATCGATGAATTTGGGAACCTTGTAATCGAAATCAACAGTTAATTCAGACCAGTTAATCAACCAGCCAAGAATCTAAATAGAAAAGTATCAAATGTCAGAAGCAGTAAACCGAGCGTGGACAATGGCAAGCCGACCAGACGGTGAGCCAATAGCCGAGAACTTCGAAATCGTGGAATCACCAATTCCAACGCCGAAACACGGTGAGGTATTAATTCGGACTCAATACATGAGCTTGGATCCATACATGCGAGGTCGCATGCGATCGGGCCCGTCGTACGCAACTCCGTTACAACTCGGCGAAGTGATGACAGGTGAAGTAGTAGCGAGAGTGGAGCAGTCTGAATCGCACCTATACAAAGTCGGTGACACCGTTCGTGCCAATATCGGTTGGCAGGAATGGGCTGCCGTCGGTGCGCACACCGTTCGCCGCGTTAATTCGGATCTAGGTCCTATTTCTACAGCCGTTGGAATTCTTGGCATGCCGGGAATGACGGCGTACTTCGGCTTACTTGAAGTATTGAAGCCGCGAGCTGGCGACACGCTGGTCGTCTCAGCCGCTTCGGGTGCTGTTGGAGCTGTTGTTGGGCAGATCGGGAAGCTCAATGGCTGTTTCGTGATCGGCGTAGCGGGTAGCGATGAAAAATGTGCCTACACCATTGATGAACTCGGATTCAACGCCGGTATCAATTACAAAACCCAAGATGTTTCTGCTGAACTAGCACGTCTCTCACCAACGGGTGTCGACTGCTACTTCGACAATGTAGGTGGCCCGGTATCGGATGCAGTATTCGAAAACCTTGCACTCAAGTCACGTGTTGCCATCTGTGGGCAGATATCGCAATACAACGCCTCCACTCCCCCGCAAGGTCCACGAAACATGGCAGCACTGATTCGAACTCGGACTACTATTGAAGGCTTTTTAGTTTACGACTTCGAGCTACAGCACGAGATCGCTCGTACACGAATTGCTAATTGGATCAAAGACGGAAGTCTCAAGTACAAAGAAGACGTCGTGGAAGGATTCGAGAAAGCTCCTGAAGCATTCATCGGTCTATTAAACGGTCAGAACTTCGGCAAGCTACTTGTGAAACTCAGCGACTAGCAGTGACTGCTCTCCTTACAACTAAATGAGGACGTTAGAGCGGTTAGTTGAAAAAGGATGTAGGTCCGCTAAAACGATGACAATGAGTACCTATTCAACCTCGGCTGAGTTCCGATCCAAAGCGTTCCTGAGCGAACAAGTTCAACAGATCGCCAACTTCTACTATCCGGATTGTATCGATAACAAACTAGGGGGCTACATAAATCAGTTTCGTGACGACGGTTCGATATTCGATGATCAAACCAAGCATCTAGTTGGCACTTGCAGATTCGTCTATCTCTTCGCCACGGCATCAACGATGCTCGACAACCCTGACTATCTCGAAGCAGCCCGTCACGGTCTGGAGTTTCTTTTAGAGCATCACCGGCAACCGAATGGTGGCTATGCATGGGTGCTCGATGGTCTAGATATAGCTGATGCCACGAACCACTGCTATGGACATGCATTTGTACTGCTGGCGTTTGCCACCGCACTGAAGGCTGGCATTTCTGAAGCTGCACAGCCTCTCGTAGAAACTTTCGAACTAATGGACGACTATTTCTGGCGAAGTGATGACGAGCTTTACGTCGATGAGATATCACCTGATTGGTCGATCACGGATCCGTACCGTGGGCAAAACGCCAATATGCACACATGCGAGGCGATGATCGCTGCCTACGAAGCGACCGGCGAGCGTAAGTACATTGATCGCGCCACGATTCTAGCGAAGCGGGTGTGCATAGAGCTTGCGGGTCAATCGACTGGCATGATTTGGGAGCACTTCTCGGAAGATTGGGCAATTGATTGGAACTACAACCTCGACGATAAAAAAAACCTGTTCCGTCCGTATGGCTATCTTGTAGGACACTGGACTGAATGGACGAAGCTTTTACTTATCCTCGAAGAGCACAATCCGCAGGACTGGATGCTTCCTCAGGCGCAAAAACTATTCGATGCGGCGGTGGAGAAAGGTTGGGATAAAGAGAACGGCGGGTTCAATTATTCGATCAGTCCTTCTGGAGGAATCATCGATACCGATAGGTATTACTGGGTGCTCTCTGAAACTATCGCCGCCGCAGGTTTATTGGCGAAGCGCACGGGGAATGATCTGTACTGGGAGTGGTACGAGCTAACATGGCAATGGTCTTTAGATAATCTCGTTGATCAGAAATACGGCGGCTGGTATCGGATTCTCGATAATAATAATCAGCGATACGACAATCTAAAAAGTCCAGCATCGAAGACGGATTACCATCCGGCTGCTGCTTGCATGGAACTGTTCAAACGGTTTTAGCTGAACATTTTTAGGTGATTTAGCCGGCTCTCGAACTAAATCACCGCTACGCGGGTTGACCATACGGCTCAGATTGCTTACTGTTGAAAGTGCTAGCGGAAGTGGCTCAGTGGTAGAGCATCTCCTTGCCAAGGAGAGGGTCGCGAGTTCGAACCTCGTCTTCCGCTCCATAGCGAACCAAACTTAGAAGCCCTTGCAGAAATGCAGGGGCTTTTCTGTTAATTGTTGCAATACTGTTGCAATAGCACGATTTAATTCGCTGGTTCGGTCGTCTGTCGTACCTGCTGGCAACACCTACCGCCGATAGACGCAAGCCCAATTGTTCATATAGATTTGTGTTCACTTGAAATTTATGGTTCAACGAACAACATGAAAGGGAAGTTATGGATAACAAAGAATTGATGGGCTGGATGAGTCTACGTACTTGGCATATATTCGCATTTTTGGTTCCATTTTTCGCGCTTTTTGCTCCACTAGTGATCTATGTTGGGTCAGTAAACAGCGATTTTGACGTTCCATTGATGATTATGTCTGTGGCTTTCTCGATTATGACTTTGATGATGACCCTGTCGGGAATTATGGACATGAAAGTGCTTGCACAAGAAATGACTCCTGAAATGGCTGAATCTAAATGGGGTCAAACGTTCAAGGGTTTCGGTGTATTTGCAGTAGTTTTCGCTGTTCTGATATTGTCGGTTCCTGTTGCTCATTGGATTGCCTTGATGGGATAAATTGAATCATGCGGGCAGCTCAACGATATGCCCCGAGATTGACGCTGGTTGGCCCTAAGTTGCCCCAACGGACTATTAGAAAACCTCTGGTAACGTCTGAAACAGGGGTCGTCTAATTTGCAAGCAGGAGGTAGAGGGTTCGAGTCCCTCAAGCTCCACCAAACTGGCGACAAACTGGAAAAGCCCTCGCAGAAATGCGGGGGCTTTTCTGTTAATTGTTCCAATAGCACCGAATAAATAGCTTATTCGGGCATCACCCCTTCCGCTTATCCATCAGCTTCAGCTGCTCCCTGATCGACCGAGCGTGTTCCCTCAGCATGTTTGCGTTCTGAATAGGGTCTGCCATGTGTTGCGCCCACGACTCCAATGAGAAGCGAGGGACGGATACTTTCTTGCCGGGACGGTTTGACCAAGGATTCATCAAGTGAATGTAGCTTGTCCGAGCGTGGAAGTTGATGCGAGTGTCATAGTCGGTCCTCGATAGACCTGCCTGGCCCCTCGTTATAGAAGGATGTGGGTGTCAGAGTGCTGAGGTTAATTACTGCCAATTTCTGCCCCCTACGTGCGTGCGTGTCCATTCACCACAACCACACCCCAATCGGCATCAGTTAAGTCGTAAATAAGTGTGATTTGTGGTAGGTATCGTGAGCGCGGGCGAGGAGCTTGTTGGTTATGCCAGTTTGGAAGAGGGGGGTATGCTGTGGAGATTGTAATTCGAAACGGCTGTGAGGATTTTCTAAATGTCAACTTACTTCACTGAGTCGCCTTGAGATCGTGAAAAGCCGCACTTTCGATATCACCTAGGCGTCTGTAGAGTTCAGCCAGCGCCAAGTGAGACATACGAGCTCCCTCTGACTCAGGTTGTTTCTCAGTGGCCGTGATCAAGTCCGAAATTCCCTCATCAGTGAATCCCAGATTGATACGAGATAGTCCTCTGGAATACCACGCTTTTGACCAGCCATGTGTTTGGGATTCCGTCAAAATTGCTCTGTTCGCAAGCTCAATAGCAAATTCAAAATCACCGACGCTGCCCATCGCCGTCGAGGCCGTACCGAGCAGTGTCGGAAACGCAGGATAATATTCCGAAATTTTAGCGTATCGCTCGTGCACCTCAGCCGAAAACTCAGAGTTGCCTCTGGCGACTAGCGTGGTCGCAATTTTTGCAAGTGCAAGTTGCGTTTTCATGTGATACGGGTCCATTTGTTCGAAATCAAGCAGCAGATCTCTTGCACGCAATATCAAAGATAATTCCTGTTCGGGTGAGCGCTCAGAATCGGGAGTTCCCGCAACTTTGAAAATCGTCTCAGAGACATCAAAAGTCAAAGTTTGACGATCCGGAGCCATTTCTTGGGCCTTGGCTTTTCTCTCAAAAAGTTGTGTAGCGGTATCTTGCTCAGGTGCGCCAGCGATGATCGAGCTCGCCGTCAGCCTTCTTACGTCCCAACCTATAAACCCTGCCAACATGATCGCCACCATAATCACCGTGAGCGTCATTAGAATCCAGTCCAAGGTCAACGTCTCGCCGCCTGAACGATCTGCTAGGGCCGGCTCTATACGCTGCTGGCTGCTGCGTGGTGTCCAAGAATAACTGGCGACCAATGCGCCGAGAACTAGTACAGTGGGTGTCAGGTCTGAAATTCGCGGCACGCCGGTCTGCAGTTCAATGATTTTGCCGAAAATGAGAGATAAGAATATCGCTGTGACAACCGTTCGAGAGTGATTCTCGCTATCACGAACTCGCAGCGCCATAAATGTGGATCGAATCATCAGAGCCAGCCCCGCCAGTACTGTAAGGAGGGCTGAAAAGCCGAGTAATCCAGTTGTTGCCAAAATGTGCAACGGAAGATTGTGGGCATTTACCTGAACGACGATATTCGAACTCGGAGGGACTCTCAATGGATAAGAGTAAGAAAACATCTCTGGACCTACTCCATACAAACGTCTAAACGCGGTTTTAACTTGAGATTCATTTTGCGGAACTTCTGGATTTACAGACAGACTCAGAGCGGTTCGCCATATTTCTTTTCTGGCCTCGAGTCCGCCTCGGCCCTCAGAGACTTTCTCACCGGTCAATTGACTGAACTCTCCGGCGATCGATCTAACCCTAGATATGGAATCAAACGAATTCATAGTGGGAATCGCAGCTATAACGATTGCAATTACAGCGGATGCTACTAACACGTAGCTGAGCAGTCGAATCTTTCCGGTCTCTCGGCTGACAGCAATGGACGCGATCAATGCGCTCAAACCAAACACTGCGCCGATGTACGGTCCCCGCCCACCGGCCAGCCACAAGGCGCAAAGTTGTAAACCCAAGGCTGCGCTGATTACAAAAAATGTGCTGATACCGACTCGTCTATGCAGAACGGCCAAAGCCAGCGTAGCCGGAATCGTCACAACAAGAAATCCGGCAAAATTAAGCGTGTTGCCGAAGCTCGATACAATTCTTGCTTGATCCTGTCTATTACCTAGATCGTCCCAACCGAAATGTTGAGCTAGTCCGTAAACGGACACCACAGTCCCGGTTACAACGAGCGCATAAATGAGAAGTCTCAATCTCGACTCATCACGGAAATGCAGCACAGCGCCAATGAACAGAATAAATGTAGCAATCGAATCGTACAGATTGAATCCGCTGAAATTCTCGTTTACTCCGAAATAACTTATGCGGGGTAGCGGAGAAAAAGCTGAAGAAATTGATTGCGCAATCAGAAGAAACACCACCCCAAAGGTGATTACAAGCGCAGGATTCTTCCTCGCCTCAACTATCCAACTCATTGTCCAAGCAATCGAGTTTGAACTTTTATGCAGTCTGATTGCCGATTTCAGCACAAGTGCGATTGTGACAACTAATGCCCCAAGGTGCAGAAGGAAAGATTTGAACTCGTTGAAAATAAGATCAGGTTGAGACGCGGGAAATACAACTGGCACGGCTGAAACAGTAAAAAGAAGCGTTGCGACGACAGTTTTATCTACTAGGTTGTTCAACCGTTCAACGTTCATTTGAAATTCCCGCGACGGTTAACCGGGTGGAAGGTAGCTGCAAATAGCTGACTTGCACTACGATACATTTTAGTTGGCCCTATCGGTGTTGCGCAGGGCGAAATTTCATCCTATCGAGCATTTCTGGTGGGAGCGGATAGATCCATCCTCGGTTCTGAATTACTGTTTTGGCGAGCTCGGGTGGGATAGCAACAATGATCTCCGGTTCGATAGTGAATCGTCCTGTGAACCCGCCGATAGCACTTCGAGCGTGAACACCACCGTAGTTCTGATCTTCGCCATCAACAGCAAACTCACCTTTACCTCCACCGAATACTGACTGCCATCGCTCGGAGAATCCGTTCATTACAGCCGGACCGCCGTTGAAGGCGACGTCAGTGGAGACGACCATTCCAATAGCTTTCACGGTGTAGAGGACGTCATTCAGATCTCCACCTTCATCACCACAGGTTAGTGCCCAGTGCAGGCGCTTGATCATCAAATTAGCAACCCATTCTGCAGCGTCTTGACCTTCCTTGATGCGGTTAGCATCATCGTACATCTGACCTGGGCCATAGCCGTGTCCTGAAAGGTGAACCAACCCGGATTCGTGGAACACCATCTGGCTTATTCCCTGACCTTTGAGACTGGTAACTGTTGCATCACTTGATGTCGGCGGGGGGCCTACATCGAACGTGCCGAGGTCGATTCCCAGTTTGTTGATGCGGTCGTAAACATCGAAGTTACGTTTCAGGTGGTCGGGGATGATGGAATTATCGTAAAAAGCTCCCATTATTTATCTCCTTCTCGGACGACTTGTGCGTTTAGTCGTGATTTTTGAAGCTGAAGTCGTTGAATTGTTCAGATTCGGTGTTAATGCAGCGAGTATGCCACAGGTACCTGTCAGAGTGCTGAGACTGCGCTTACCTGTTCGGATGTTGAAGTGACGGAAAGCTGAATTACGATTCAAGCGTAAGTCAGTACCAGCGGCACGTGATCACTGTGTTCAATCCAGTCATCATAGCTATCTAT
>Ga0233439_10002935_pt1 | contig 18481 bp, 24 predicted proteins | sample SI_123_September_6_FD_182713 | JGI IMG/M metagenome (GOLD analysis project Ga0233439, IMG submission 182713) | Seawater microbial communities from Saanich Inlet, British Columbia, Canada - SI_123_September2016_100_MG | ecosystem: Environmental > Aquatic > Marine > Inlet | place: Canada: British... | reverse complement strand
AAAACAAAAAAGAGGTAAATCATAATGGTTTTAGAACATTTATTCCCAGAAGATTGGCTTGAGAGAAAAGGAAGATACGCATTTTATCTTGGAGTCATTTATTCGATAGTTGCAATTTTAATTGCAAGAATTTTATTCGCATCAGATCCGGCCCTGCCCGCTGTTGCAATTACATCCCTTCTATTGTTACCAGAATTATACAAAATATTCTCAATAGAAGAAAGGCGTGAGAGTATGGAGAAAAAGATAACCTTCAAAGCCCTCTGGCGTGACGATATGGATATCATAAGAATCTATGTCTTTCTATTTTTAGGGATCCTTCTGGTTTATTCCGTAGGAACAATTTTAATGCCCCAATTTCAAGTTAATGAATTATTTAGAGAACAATTAGAAATTAGGTTCGGACAAGGGTTTGCAGGAAACGCAATTTTAGGTCAATTTGATGGTGGACTTTTCTTAAGCATTTTATCAAATAACTTTTTAGTGTTATTAGCCTGTTTTATGATGGCCTTACTCACGGGAGATGGAGCCATATTTTTCATCACTTGGAACGCCTCAGTTTGGGGAACCATTTTTGGAGTTACCGCAAAAAACGCAGCAATTTTCACAGATTCAAACCCATTCCTGTTGTTTGGATTAGTAATGCTAATAGTATTTCCTCATATGATGATAGAGGCAATATCATATTTCCTCGCCGCCATATCGGGTTCAGTCATATCAAAAGACGTACTATTAGAAAAATTCGCATCACATCGTTTTTTCGAAGTATTCGGATTCAATATGTACTTGCTACTAATCGCCCTATTCTTCCTATTACTTGGAGCAGGAGTCGAAACATGGGTACTTGACAACGTAACAATCTATCATGAGATAATAAGTCAAGCATCTCAAGTAGCAGTAAGTTAATTTTTTTTTTCTTTTTAATATTTTTTTTAATATGAGTTCAATATCAACTAATAGTAAAAATATATTTATCAAAATAAAATGAAATTATCAACAAATACTTTGGAAAATATAAAAAAATCTGAGGCTGATATCAAAGCGGGAAGAGTTCACACACTTGAAGAAGTAGAAAAAAGATTAAAATTATAAAACTAATAATTCATGTAATTGAACTAAGGAGTTTAAAATCTCAATCAAAAACCACCCAAGGTCATCTGCCCCTTATTCTTCTCCTTCTCCAATTTCTCCTCTGCAATCCTTTTATCTTCAAGCCTTTTAAAATTCTCCCTCTCCAAAGCTTTATCATTATGGGGGTTACAAATTTTATAAAAATCACACTGGCCCGTAGACCATTTACACAAAGGAGTTAAAGTTCTAGGATAATCAATAACATGATCAAATGAACCAGTATGTGAATGAATCAACTCAATTTCAAGCCTTGCCAAATTAATAAGTTCATCATCAACATCAATTATTTTTTGTTGATCACGTAAAAAAAACACACCAACTTTATCTGGCGCCTTGCCATGTTTTTCAAAATATAAAAGTGAATAAATAGCAAGCTGAAGCCTAATACTGCTTTTCATCTGCGATCTAGAATTAGTTTTGTAATCAATAATTCTAATCTCACCATCTAAATTCTCAATTGCATCAATAAACCCACGAACACTATAATTATCGGATTTATATTGGAGCTCTCGAATCGGTTTAACATGCTCAAATGCTTGTTGAAAATTAAAATTTTTATCCTTCATAAGAAGTCTAATTCTTCTAAGAAAATGTGATATCCAATTTAAAAGCATCATCATAGTTTCCTCAAAATAAAACTTCTCCTGGTCACGACTAAGCCCAATATCCTTAAGTCTAGATCCGTACTTATTCCACTGAAAAACCAGCATTCTTTGAATTGCTTCTTTACACTTACCCTCAAAATTAGAATCATCATATGAACTAATATCGATATCATAAAAATCTTCTAAACAAGAATGCGCAACATTACCTCTAACTTGATGGATATTAGATGATGTGGGAACTTTCTCAATATATTGATAAAAATACTTTCGTTTACACTGCTTGAATGTATTAATCGAAGAAGGTGATTGTAATCTTTTTGGCATAAAACCCTTTCAAACAAATCCTTTTATAATTTTATTGTATATTTAAATCAATAATCAATATTCTTAATTTTAGAATCAACAAATCTCATATAATCATTATACAATTGATCTCCCTTAATTGTATTTTCACCTAAAAAATCAGCCATCTGTATATTATATTTGTTGGCCAACTTAGAAGAATACATCCTCAATACCTCGTGAGGCAAATTAGGGTCACTATCAATCTCACTCATAATCCATATCGGCGCACGTGTATCTTTTAGTAAACCATTAACCAATTCTTCTAACTCCCTATCTTGCATTATAATAAGTTATTTCTAATCTTTTATCTTTATTATCAATCTAAAACATAAATACTCAAAAATAGTAAATAATCCCAAATAATATTCAAATAGATTTATAAAAGACCTTCAATATTTAAGTTTAAATGGGATATTATAAAAAACCACAACAATCAGATCAACCAGAAGTAATTAGAGTTAGAATTCCACAAAAAGATCAAATCTTAGGGATAGTTCAACAAAGATTAGGCGGCTCAAGAATGAGAGTAACATGTCTTGACGGAAAAGAGAGGATTTGCAGAATTCCAGGAAGACTAAGAAGAGCATTGTGGGTAAGAGAAAACGACATTATTATAGTGGAACCTTGGGAACTAGGTGGCGATTCAAAGGGCGACGTAGTATACAAATATAGAAGTAAAGCTGAAGTAGCATTCCTAAAAAAGAAAGGATATCTAAAAGGAATTGAAGAAGATTTCTAATATCGCATCCAATATTCATCTTTTTTTATATCATATTTCTAATCAATCTTTAGAGTATATAAATCCTTAAATAACTTTTTTCCCTAAAAACTAAAATGGTAAGAGGTAGATGTAGTTTAATTATTATAAGTGCACTAGTTGCAGTATTATTTTTTGGCCTAATTGGCATTATTATGAACGCAGGTGGAAGATTCTTCTATCTGGAATTAGCAGGATTCTTATTATTAGGACTTCTAGCATTGGTAGGATTCGTATCAACTCGAAACTTTTCCCAAAAAATGTTTCTTTTTGTATTCTCGCTCTCCTTACTAAATCTAATCTTAATTTGGGTTGTAAATTCACAACTTTACTTAACTCTAACAATAATTTCATTGGTAGGATTATTTATGAATATTCCTTGTGGAAGTTGTAAAAAACCAAAAAAAGAGCCAGTACAAAATAAAGTATTATTTGAAAAACCAGCTTTCAATTCACAAGAAACAGTTGCTGCAATCTCATCAAATGAGCAAACTCAAAAATCAGTTGTAAAAGTAGACACCAAAAAACCAACTGCTTCCAAAAAGAAAGCTCAACCAAAAAAAACAGCAACAAGCAAACCAGCAGTAAAAAAGACAATTAAAGCAAGCCACGTCCCTGGAAAATACATTGCAAGCAAAAAAAGCAATCTTTTTCATGAACCAAAATGCGAATGGGCAGCAAAGATAAAAGAACACAGACAACTATGGTTTGCAACAAAACAAGAAGCTGACAATAAGAAATACAGACCTCATAGCTGCGTAAACTAATTTTTGTTTTACTTTTTTTATACTTTTTTTATACTTTTTTTAATTTTCCTATGGTTTTTATTCTTTTTAGAACATTTTTAATTTTTTTAAACTTCTAATTTTTCTTCTTTTTTGATCTTTTCATCAAAAACTCTTCATACTCTTCATAAATATAAAAAATAATCAAACCAACAGCTGCAATAGAAATGGCACTATCGGCAATGTTAAAAGCAGGCCAAAAACCAAAATCAATAAAATCAATAACATACCTCAAAATCAACCTATCTAATAAATTACCAACTGTTCCAGCTAAAAACAAAGAAAAAAACACCTGGCTAAACTTGTCCTTAGGAATTTTACTATAAAAAAATATAATACTCAAAGCCACAATAAAACTAATTAATAGTAATATTCCTGTTTGATCTTTTAAAATACCAAAGCCCGCTCCCGTATTTTTTACAAAATTAATCTTAAGCAAACCTAAATTAATTGCAGGCTTAAAATAAAGAACAAGATACTTAGTTGCTTGATCAAAAAGAACAATAATCAAAGCCAACAAATAAAATTTTTTAACATTCATAAAAATCACCACAACTTTTGTCTTTGATTATTTTGCTTGTTTACGCTGCCATTACTTCTCTCAATATTAGCAAGTCTTTGATCCAATGAACCTAAAATTGCTTTAATTGTATCAAGTTTACTATTGATAAGCTCCAAATCTTTATTACTGCTTGCTCCAGAGTTATTTGTAGCTTGTTGATTTTGACCACCAAAACCAGGCATCTGAGGCGTTTGTTGCGGCTTAGAATAAGAACTTTCATCAATTGATCTTGACATGCCCAAATCCGGCTCCTTCATACCAAAACTATCCTGCTTAACATCAGATCCAAAAGAGCTAGGCTTTCCCATGGGATTTGCGCCAGCTCCAAGATCAGGATTCATATCTTTTTTAGCAAAATCCTCAAAATCAAAATCATCCTTTTTCCAAAACATAATCTTATTTAGAATACCCATAACTAAAGAAAAACAATAAACGAATTTAAACCTTTTGTTTAATTACTATAAACTTCTCTTCAATAAAGTAAAGAAAATCAAACTCCATTTCAATTTTTACAACCTAATCTTTATAAACAAAAGACAATATAATATCAAAATGGCAAAAAACGATGAATCAAAATCAGAAAGAATAGGATTTCATAAAGGATCCCTATCAACTCTTACAAAAGAGAGAGAAGAATTAATGAGAATTCTACAAATAGTAGAACAACTAATGCAAATGCACGTAAAAGAACTAAAAGACTTAGGTGTAGATTTAGTAGCACAAGCAAAAGCCCAAAAAACAACACCAACTAAATCCCTAAAAGGCAAACAAGCAATCGAAGACGTCTTAAACTAAATTAATTAATTTTTATTTTTTAACTTTTTTATAAATTCATTCATCCTCACCAACCTAATCGTCCAATTTCTTCTCCACATACCCATCCATATAAGGCTCACATATCTTCCAAGCCTCATCCATCCTATCTCTAGCTTCATAAAGAGAATGAACAACATCATACAACTTAGAAGCTAATTTTCTACGCCCACGAGCTTCATCACCCCTAGCTTGCCTCTCAAGATCATTAGCCAAAGCATCAATATGATTTCGAGTCTGATCATAAGTAAGCATAGCAATATCACAAGATAATTCACAAAGCCTATCCTCATAACCTTTAATCTCACTTTTGTGCCATGTATTTCCCATAGAAAACTAGAATTTAAAATAACATATAAAACTTATTAAATAAAAATTAAAAATAAAAATAAGAAAAAAGAAAATTTATTTTAGAAGCACAGCAACTAAAAATACAATTAAAGCTAGAAGAATAATAATTCCTCCAATAATCCAACCGTATGCTCTAAAGTTTTCCCATCCACTTGCTTGAGTATTAACAACGCTAGCGCCAGTAATACCATTAGCTACTGTAGGATCTTGAACAACAACAACCTGTGGTTCAGGAGTAACTTGTTCTGGAACAACTCTTGGAACAATTGTATTTAAACTATCTGAGTTTCTATTCTCGCCTCTCAAAGTTCTAACAACATTTTCATTTAATTCTTCAACATCTTCTTCTAAATTTTCTAAATCATTTATCAGATCATCATATTGATCATTATCGTTATCATCTTCAAGTTCTTCAATGAAATCTTCAATATCTTCTTCAAGATCTTCGCTCTCTTCTCTAACGTCTCTCAATTCATTTTCGTATCTTTCGATATCTCTTGAATCTTCGTCTTCAACAGCTTCTCTGTATCTTCTTTTGAATCTATCGTAATCATTATCAGCTTCATTGTATCTGTTTCTCAATTCATTGTATTTTGATTCTTCATCGCTAACTTCATCATCAACAACTGGATCTTCAACAACTGGGTCTTCAACAACTGGATCTTCAACAACTGGGTCTTCACCAGCAATCAAATCTTCAACAAACTGATAAAGATCACCTAATACTAAATCTACTCTATCATCAACAAAATCTTCAAGTTCTGATGCTTGATTAAAAACTTCACTCAATCTAGTAAGTAAGTTCTTCTTTTCTTGAGTAGTTAGTTTTTTATTTGCTTTAATTTGAGCAGATAAGTCATTTAAATCTTCGAAGATAAAATCAACTTCTTCATTAATTTCTTGACTGATTTCTTCTACATCTTCTAAAGTAGGAATATCGTGCCCTTGTGGATTCCCATTTAAGAATTCCTCAAGTTCAAAAACTACTTCTTCTAAATCTGTAAATAAATCGTCAACATCATTTTCAATATATAAAATCTTATCCATATATGAATCAAAAAGATTTATTTGTTTTTCATTCATCAAATCTAATTTAGCATTCATACTCTTAACAGATGCATTAACATCGTTGATGTTTTCTAAAACTCTATTTAAGATTTCTAAACTTCCTAGATCTTTATTTACTGATGCAATTTTAGCCATACCTTGAGCTACATTTTTCACACCAACAACAGTATCTAAGATTCTATCTAAATCAGCTTTTAATGTTGCAATTTCTTCATTAGTATAATCTATTTTAGCATTGTTAATTTGCTCTTCTAAACCTAGAGTAACAATTTTCATGAATTCAACTGCACTATCAATTTCCATTGCATCTGCTCTAAATTCAATATTCTCATCAAGTGATCCAACTTTAACATCGGCATCTTTAACAGCACGAATCATCATACCAGCAGCAAAATCAGCATCTTTTCCTAAATCTTCATTTAAGCCAATTACTTCGCTATTTTCTTCAATTTCGAATAATTGTTCAAAGATTCTATCTAATTTATCTGCTAAAGCATTTAATTCTTCGTTAGAATCAACATCGCTTGGTAAAACAGTTTTCAAAGAATTTGTTCTTGCAACTAATTCTTCTCTTAAAGTATTTAATCTTGCAAAAGAAGGATTTTTCCCAATTGCAATTGTAGTTAGAATCATTTCTAATTCATTATCAATTTCATCAACTAATTCACTAATCTGATTTACATTTGAGTCAAATTGCTTATCAGCAAATGCAAATGAACTTAAAGTTGATAAAACTAACAAGAATAGAATGAAAAAACTTGTTAATTTTTTTAGTATCATTTTTTTAATTTCCTCACTTTAAAGTGTAATAACTCAAGAATAGTATCTTTTATTTATAAATCTTTCGCAACTAGTGTTACTTTACAGTAAAAACAAATTTCAAACAATCACAGTTCCTCGATTCATTTTAGGTAAATAGTTTAGAATAACGCCATCCTTATATTTAGAACATCCAACAACATTATCAAGATAGGTCAAAATTACAAATTTACTCTCTTCGCCCAAATCCTTGTTCAAATCAACTCCCTTAAAATACTCAATTATTTCGTCTTTGCTCAATTCAAGCTTATTTTTAACTTCTTTTTCACAATTTTGAACAAAAAAAGCAGCACCTTGTAAACTAAGTCGTATGATCCCTTTTTTAGATTCACAAAAATAAAGCCCCATCTTATCTAATCTTAAATTTTTCAACTCAACCTTAGCAATGTCCTTATTTACCAGAAATATCCTATCTCTCTCATTTCTTAAAAAAGCATATTCTCCTTTAATAAAAGTCCCGTACTCTTCCTCAAACTTCTGTCTAAGCCTTTTAATTTCCCTAGTATTTAATATAACAACCTTTTGCATAAAAATAGTAAAAACGTCTCTTTATTAAAAATTAATCGTTTAATTCTTCTAAATTTCCATCTTTTTGATTCAAATCATTTCCAACAACACATTCATCACCGCTACAATCAATTAAATCAACTTGTGTAGTAGCACCAGTAAGCATAGGTCTATCCTTAACAGCCTCATTAAAAGTATGCATATTAAAAACAGAAGTTACAACAGTAGCTAAAATAGCAATAACAAGAATAATAAAAAACACCTTAACTACTTTACCTTTTTTGTTCATAAAATAATATTAAACAATAAGGCTTTTTATATTTTGCTCTAAAATCAGCCCTAGCTAGCGCCCCAAACAGGATTCTCTTTCCTTTTAATCTGAGAAATCTCTTTAATAACATTAATTTCCAAAGGAGTCAAATGCTTTTTCAAATTTTTAAGTTTCTTATAATCTTCTTCAGGCATATCCGTATACAAAAAATCACCTTCATTAATTTGCCGACCAACAGTAACTCCATCCATTGCCATAGCAACTTGCTTACCTTGGTTTGCAATAGTAACATTCTCCTTTCCTTCCTTCATACTCTTAACGCTACTAATTTTTTGTCCATGAATATTCATGATAGGATCGCCACTTTTAATTTTTCCAATTTCAATCTCAACTCCAACAATAGCTGGGTTAGATTGTCTAAACACATATCCTTTCAAAACCGCAAACTTACAAGGCCGAACAATTTTTGATAATTCACGCATTTCAATCTCACGTTTCAAACCTTCAACAAACTTATCATAATCTTCAATTATCTTATATATAATATCATGAGTAATAACTTTAAGTTTCTTAGCCTTAACTAAATCCTCGATCTCATTCCCCATCTTAACATTAAAACCTAAAAGAACCCCGGTAAACTCGTCCTTCTCCTTTAAAGACTCTAACTTAGACAAATCCTTTTTAGAAATATCACCAATTGAACTCATCGCAATAGGGATTTGTTTCTCTTCAAGCAAATTTCTAAGAGCCTCAAGTCCACCAATAGTATCAGCCTTAATCATAACTCCAGTGTCATCAATTTCATCACTAACAACTTCGCCAATTTCTTCTTGAACTTCAATTTTTAATTTTTCAATTTCATCAACATTATTATTAGAAGAACTCCTAACTGGCATTCCTGCAATTGCTTTATCTAAACCAGGAGCTACAATTTTAACTCCAGTTGCCGCAACAACTTGTTTAACATTCTTAAACTTAACTTTCTTATCACGCATCTCACTCAAATCAGCAGGTTCTAATAAAGCTCTAATCTTAACAGTAAAAGCCCCATCCAAACTTCCAATAACTAAAGTATCTCCAACCTTAAGTTGCCCATTATATATTATAGTATCAAGCGTAATTCCAAGTCCCTTTTCTTCCTTAACTTCTAAAATAGTACCTTTAGCTCCACCACTCTCTTCAATTTCTAACTTCTTCTCAAAATACTTTTGGGCAAGACCAGTAATAACCATAAGTAATTCAGGAATCCCCTGTCCAGTATGCGCTGAAAGTGGAATAATAGCAAGAGTCTTAGCATAATCATCAACCCTATCAAACCTCTCTGATTGTAAACCCATCTCAGAAAACTTCCCAACTAATTCATACATTCTCTTTTCAAATTCGCCCTGAACATCAAAAGGCAAATCATTAATATTTTGAAGTAAACTTTTTTTAGGATCAAACTTCCAATTTCCAATTAAATCAATTTTATTAGCAGCAACCACAAAAGGAACCTTGTTAGCCTTTAAAATTTCAATACTCTCAATTGTTTGAGGTTTAAACCCTTCATTAATATCAACAACTAAAATAGCAACATCGCTAAGTGATCCCCCTCTTTTTCTAAGTGAAGTAAAAGCAGCATGACCAGGAGTATCAATACAAAGCAAACCAGGAACAGATAAATTATCCTTAAAAACATCAAGAAGTGATCCACATATTTTTTTAATAGTCTCAATTGGAATAATGGAAACTCCAATAGCTTGCGTAATTCCACCAGCCTCACCGCGTGTAACAGCCGATCTTCTAATCTTATCAAGTAATGAAGTCTTACCATGATCTACATGTCCAAGAGTAGATAATAGAACCTTTCTAATTGCCATAATAACATAAGAACTGAATTTATTTTTAAACTTAATGCTAATTTTAAACAATTTAAAATTATATGTCAGCATTTATTACAAAGCCAAGATACAACAAAATTTATATACCTTCAAATACTAATCCAACTGTGGCATTTGATTCTAAACATAAAAAGTGGATTTTGGTTTTGGTATTTCTTGTTCTTTTATCATTAGCAATTTTCATGTTAAAATCATATTTAGGTGCAATTTTTGTAGGAGCTCTCGTTGCATATTTCATACAACCAGTTTACAAGTGGCTTGAAAAAAAATTAAAATCTCAAAAAGCATCAAAAGCAATAATCATTTCCTCATTAATTATTGTGTCAGTTTTATTCTTATCATTATTCATAGCGCCATTAGTAAATCAAACATTAGTTTTATACCAAGAATCAGGTGTCATTGCAAATGATTTAATTAAAGATTTGCAAAATTGCGAAACTTCTGCTCAAAGTTCAATTTGTAAAATAAGTACAAAATTAGAAAACACTTTTGGAAAAGAAGAAATTTTAAACAAAACAAGACAAGCTCTTCAAAATATCTCTTTTTTCATCTTTGATAGCTTAAGAGGATTATTAGCAAGCGTAGTAAACTTATTTATTTTCTTATTCATCTTAATATTTTCCATATTCTATTTTATAGATAATGGTAAAACAATCTCCAATAAAATCATCGAAATAATTCCACTTGAAAAAAATCATAAAAAAAGAATAGTAGAAAGATTAAAACAAACAATTAATGCAGTTGTAGGTGGTAATTTTATAACAGCTCTAATGCAAGGTATTGCAGGCGGCCTAATCTTCTTCTTTCTACAAATCCCATCACCACTTTTTTGGGGATTATTAATGGGGATTTTAGCATTCATACCTATGATCGGACCTCCAATTATTTGGATACCAACAGCAATCTATTTATTTATTCAAGGAAAAGTAACATCAGCAATAATATTAACAATTTATTGTTTGATAGTAATAGGATCAATTGAAAACATCCTAAAACCAAAATTAATAGCAAAAAAAATCAACCTTTCCTCATTTGCAACACTCCTAGGAGTTTTAGGAGGATTAACCACATTTGGAATATTAGGGCTTTTCATAGGACCAATCATAGTAGCCCTTCTAGTAACATGCGTTGATATCTATCAAGAAATGAAATAGATAAAAACCACTAAAGAGTAATAACAAACAAAACATTTATAAAACATTCTAATTCTAAAGTAAAAAAGATATTAAATAAAATGATAGCTAAACCAAGACATACAAAAACAGGACACAACATTGGATTTTTAACATGGGAAAGATCAAGAGATTTAGTAGATTTAACTAATATGGATTTAGATGAAAAAAACAAAATAATTTCACTTGATCGCCAAATAGTTCTATTAACATACCATCAAATAAAAAAAGTTTTAACTACATTAAGTGAAGTTAAAGATTCATCTTCATTTGAATTAGCATCTACTTATCAATCATTAAGATTTTTAGAAGGAGACGATATTCCAAATTCGGTAACATATTTAACAGATTCAAAATTTGATTTCGACACTTCATATAAAAAAAACTTCCCCCAGTGACTATTTCCTTTTGGAATACAATCATTAGAAAATAGGATGTTTTTACAAGTAAATAAAGGGAATATTCGAGATTATAGAATAGCTGAAAAAGACATTAGAGTGCCACTAAGACTAGTTGTAAACTACAAATAATCTCATAACTTTTCAAAACCAAACAATTTATATTCTTTTTATATTTTCAACAAACCATGGTAAAAGAATACACAGCCAAAATAAAAATAACTCCTCCAAAGGGTGATGTCACATCAAAAATGCCAACCTTTTATAATCCAGTTATGGTATCCAACAGAAACATCTCAATTACACTTCTAAACAATCTAAAAAAACAAGACCTCAAAATAGCAATGCCTCTAGCAGGCTCAGGTATTAGAACCATAAGGTTTCTCATGGAACTTGAAGATTCTAAAATAAAATCAATTCACTTAAACGATTTAAAAGAAGATTTTGAAAAAACAATAACCAAAAATTTCAAATTAAGCAACCTTTGCAACGAACTAATAGACAAAACAACTATATCTACAAACGACGCAACCCTTTTCCTACTAAACCAAACAGGGCTAGACTACATTGACATAGATCCCTTCGGATCTCCAAATCCTTTCTTAGCAGCAGCCATTGCGAGCATCTCAAGAGGAGGTATCATAGCAATCACAGCAACAGACACAGCAGCCCTAACAGGAACATATCCAAAAGTAACAAAACGAAAATACTGGGCAAGAAATATCAGAAACTATTTAATGCACGAAACTGGTCTAAGAATCTTGATTCGAAAAGTACAACTGCAAGGAACCCAATTCGACAAAGCCCTAGTTCCAATCCTCTCATACCATAAAGATCATTATTTTAGAATTTATTTTAAAGTCACCAAAGGCAAAATAAAAACAGACGAAATAATAAATAAGCACAATTATTTGCTTTTCTGCCCCAAATGCCTCAAATACGAAGTAAGCGCGCAAAACAAAAAAACATGCTGCAAACAACCAATTGATTACTTAGGACCAATGTGGACCGGAAAACTATTCGATAAAAACCTCACAAAAAAAATGGCCAAAAACAACCAATACAAAGAAGACCAAAAGTTCTTAGATCTATTAGCAAGTGAATCCAACTTTGACGAAGTCGGATTTCAAGACTTACATCAAATAGCAAGAGTAAAATCAGTTAGAGCAAAAAGCGTAATCAAAATTCTAAACAAAGAAATAAATTCAAGAACTCACTTTAGTTTGTATGGAATCAAAGGAAAATTAAAGTAAAATAAGAAATAAAAAAAGAAAAAAAATCACATGAAATGTTTTCTCATATAAGGACATGTAAAGAACGTCAGATTAACTAACACTAACAAAACAATTCCTCCAAACCAAAAACTAACATCTGCATCAAAAGCAAATAAAGTGTACACAATTGCTAGGTATAAAGACAACTCACTTACCAAAAAACCAACCCACTCCTTAGGGCTCCAATCACAACAAACTTCTTTACTTTTACTACTTTTACTAGCTTTTTTACCAACCTTTCTTTTAACCATCTAAATCAACCTCTTTTTTATAATATTATTTAAACTAATTAACCAAACAATCACTCTACTCTTTGATACCTTCCAACAAGTTGCGCCTCTTCAATAACATGTCCTTCCATGGCCTTAGTAATCTCGCTCTCATTAGCACCAGAACTCAAATCAAGCATTTTATCTAAAGCATACAATTTGAAAAAATACCGATGTTCTTTAGGTTCATATTGAGTTGGTGGACAAGGCCCAGTATGTTTACTCTCTCCTCTTGAATTAGCCCCACTAATACCAACAGAGTTATTTCTATCAATCCTAGTAACCTTAGGATCAATATTAAATAAAACCCAATGATCGAATTTTTCAATACCTCTGCTCTCCTTAATTTCTGCAGGGATATCCGGATCATCCATAATCAAAACTAAACTAACAGCTTTTTTAGGAACATCTAAAAATTCCAAATTTGGATTAACATTATCTCCATCACAAGTAAAAACAGAAGGAATCAAACCACCATCATCAAAATCAGAACTAACAATTTTCATAAAATTCTCCTCCTTAATATTGTCAATTTGTTGTAGAGCATCTAAATCTTCTGGACCTAATTCACAACCAATAACCAATAAAAAAACCACAACAATAGACAACACAAATATGTATTTCATAAAATAAAGAAAATAAAACAAGTATAAAAAAGTAATGTCTATCCTAAAGCCAAATCCATCTTAGCAATTTCTGAGCTTTGAACATTTTCAATCTCGCCCATCTTAGCTGCAGTTCCATCAAAATCAGCTCCCACTACTTCATACATTCCTAAAACTAAAACAGCCTTAAGACCAAACGCAATAGGATCTTCCTTAACTTGCATCTCTCCAGATAATAGTAAGATTTATAAAGTAAAAACACATAGGTTATATGATGGGATACTTAAGAGATTGGAAAAATGTTATATCTAATCCTCTGAATTTTTTTAATAATTTAGATAATAACAATTTCAAAAAACCAACTCTTTTTGCAATAAAAACATACGCAATAGCCTTTTTGTTTTCATTTTTAATTATGATTATAAAAATCTTTTTTTTAAAAAGTTCAATTAATAATTTAATCTCTATGTTTAATATTGAATCATTTGGGTTTGTTATGATAATTGTAGCAATAGGTGTAATGGCGATTTTTATTTTCCCAATAACTTTGCTTTTAACCTGGGGATTATTATACATAGTAGCATTTATTATTCACTTAGGAACCAGATTATTTGGTTCTAAAGAGGATTTTCAAAAAACATTTCAAATATATTCTTACTCGACAGCTCCAAACCTGTTTGCTTTCATCCCTTATTTAAATTACATTCTAATTATTTATTCAATCATATTACTTGTAATTGGCATAAAAAAAGTACATGGTTTTTCAACATTAAAAAGCATAGGATCAATTTCTATTCTTCTTATAATTATTTCGTTGATAATATTCTTATCTTTATAATTTTTCAATTAAATTATAATCAATGGTTTTCAATAACAAATTAAGAAGTTTTTTATATCATCACTTTTTCTATAATTTATGGGTTTTTCATTTAAAAGATTAATAATAATCATTTTAATAGCAGTAGTATTTACACTTGCTTTTAACAATTACATAAAAGATGAACCAATTTATGAAAAAAAAATAAACATCAATGAAATTGAACGTGTTGAGATTCACATATCTCAGGCACATAATGCAAGACCTTCAGGATTAATTAAATTTCGTACTTATGTTTATTTAAAAAATGGTGAAATCATTTCAGATTTTAATCATCACTCTCGAAATAATATTAAAGAAATTGAAAATCATTATCAAAAATATATCTCTTGGTTAGATCTAGTAAGAATAAATTCTCAAATTTATGTTTTTGAAAATTATGAAAATAATGAAATCTCACCAAGATATTATTCTAAAAATGATAAATTTGATGAATATGAAGTCATTTCAAATTTTATTTACTCTTTAAAGAGTAAAGTTAAATTAACAAATAAAAAAGTAGATTCAATTAATGTTAATTCAAATGAACAGATTAGATTTATAATGGCAACTCCTCATTTTTTCTCTCCTAATTGGGATCCAACAATAACTATCAGAATAATATACCTAAATAAAGAATCTGACTCTCATATTGTTTTATTAGATTCAAATACAATCTCATTTTTCAAAGAAGTACAATCTTCAGGGATTCCACTTGAGATGATTTCATTTAAATTTGTAAATTACTCTAATTTCAAAAAATTTTATGAAGACAATCAAGAACCAGAAAAAATCAAACTAGTTTCAGATAGAGAAAATATTATTAAATTATTTTCTCACGAATCAATGAGTTTAGAGGGAAGTTTATTAAACGAAAAAAACAAAAAACTAACCTACGAACTTGAAGAGATAGAATTTTGTAAATTGTGGTGGTATAAATTTATTCGAAAATGCACTTTTTAATTCCTCATAAAATAAAGAAAATAAAACAACTATAAAAAAGTAATGTCTATCCTAAAGCCAAATCCATCTTAGCAATTTCTGCGCTCTGAACATTCTCAATCTCGCCCATCTTAGCTGCAGTGCCATCAAAATCAGCTCCCACTACTTCATACATTCCTAAAACTAAAACAGCCTTAAGACCAAACGCAATAGGATCTTCCTTAACTTGCATCTCTCCAATAGCGCCCGCATCTCTTGCAATCTTTTGAGCCTGTTCTTTAATTGGCTCTAAATCAACTTCTGGTGAAGTTGGCATAATTTTAAACGTAATTACTGCTTTACCCATTTTTAAATTCCTCCAAATATACTTAATGCACTTATCATAATCGCAAAAATCATAACAATAGTCATTATAATAGCAATGGGAATAAACCCACTTAAAAAAGCTTTTGCTTTTGAAATCTTATGAAATATACTAAGACCCACAACATTCAAATAAATTGCATAAATTGTTACAGGTAAAGTAATTACTAATGTAGCAATAGCCACCATATCACTTGTAAAAACAAGTAAAAAACCTTGAACTGGAATTGATATGATCATTGAAGGGATAGCCCCATAAGCGCTTGCTTTTAAAGTTTGAAAATAATCTCCTTCACCCTTAAACATTAAAATAAACAGATGAATTATTCCCCCAACAACAAAAAAACTAGCAACACTCAAAATCAAAGTACCTAAAAAGATAGCTGGATAATAGAAAAATTCTAAATTAAAATCCTTAGTGTACATTACACTCGCCATCGCATTAATAATAATCCCAAAAGTAAAATAGATTAAAAAGCTTCTTTTAAAAGATTCCTTTTTAACATCATTAAAAAATTTAGTTGTATTCGTAAACAAATACTTTATATCGTCAAATTTCATTTTATAAGAAAAAAATATTAATAATATATATAATTTTAGTTAGGTCCTTGAAATTTACAGCTTGGACAAGTGTATTTAATTGCATTTTTTCTTGCAAATGAACTTCTAACTATTTCGAATTCAGAGCAGCTAGGACACATAAACATCACAGCTCCTTGATCATTATCGATTCTCTTCTTTGTTGATAAACATATTTTTGCTTGCATTTTATAAGCTTGAATAATATCCTGTTTATAAATCTTTTTAATGTTTTTACTCAATTAGAAATAATAACGGGTATTTTAATCATAATTATTCACTAAACACGCTCTCGATTTTTTCACAATCAACCTTAAAACCAACAGGTAAAAACTTCTCAACAACATAAATATTAGTCAAACAATGCTTGCTAACCTTTGAAGTTTTAATTACAGATCCAGGCAAAAGACCCATAAAAGCAATCAACTGATCAGCTAAATACTCATCACAAGCGGCCCCACTCTCAATCTCCTTAATCAAACTTTTAGCACACTCAATTCCAACCTGCTCACTTCTTTTACTCTTTTCAAGCAAAACACTCGACGCAATAATAACAGGATTGTCATAGTCGACAACTCCTCTTTTACCAAAAATCCCCCACAATAAAACTTCTCCACCACTACATCTACTATTTGCATATTGAAGACTAATATTTTTAGGGCAATCCAATTTCAAAGATCTTTTGCAAGCATTCTCAATTCTCTCACAAACCTCATTGTCTTGTAAATCCATCGAGCAATTTACAACTCCACGAACCTGCTCAATTTTACCTTGATCAACTAATTCAATTCTAGAACATTTCAAAGCAAGTTCCTCAAGTAACGAACCAACGTCCTCATTAAAAAACCGAGGAGAAATTTTAACTTCAACTTCCCCTCCACCCTTAGGATAATAACCTCTCTTCAAAATTTTAATACTAATCTTATCAACAAATCGATTCAAATGAGGAAGTAAAACATTTTGAGTATAATCAACTCCAGCTTGCCATTTTCCACAAGTGCCACCCTTAACAACAATAGAAACCTTCCCCTTAGCAAAAATGCAAGGAATCAAAACCGCTTGTAAAAAAAGTGAAATTGATCCAGCAGTCCCAATATCAAACTCATACCTTCCCCTCTTAACTCTTCCAGGTTTAAAATAAAGTTCAGTAGTTCCAATCTCAGTTTTATTAGAATGCGCCCCACTCATAACACGAAGAGCCTCAATAGCAGTCAAATGCTGCGCCTTAAGCCCAGATTTAGGCCTTCCTGCCCTAATATTCTTAACACTAAACTCTTTCCCACTTAGAGTAGATAACGCCAGAGCAACCCTAACAAGCGCCCCTCCACCTTCTCCATAAGCTCCATCCAATTCAATCATGAAATCCTCTTAATATGCAATTTATATAAAGATTTGTAGAAAAACTTAATAAACAAACCCCTTTTCAAGCTCATTGTGGGGATGTAGTATAAAGGATTTAGTCCGTACAGCCTGGCTAGAATAGGGGCCTCCAGTTATGGAGAGTTGAGCTTTAGAGCAATGAAAATAACTTTCCCTTGAAGCAAGCCTTAGATCTGGGAAATAATAAGCAAATGCTTATTATTCAGAAATTCGAATCCCGGCATCCCCATACTTTTCTTAATTTTTTTTCTCAACAAACAAAAATATATAAACAAAAAAACTTTCCATCCAAATAGATGTTAAAAAAGAGAGGAACTAAACAAACAGGATTCTTTGCAAATAACAAACTCCTTATAGCTATTACAACTCTAATCGGAACTATTGTTGGTGCAGGAGTATTAGGAATTCCCTACACCATAGCTCAAGTAGGATTCTTTTGGGGCTCAATCATAATTCTTGTTCTTGGATTAGTTTTCATAATGGTAAATCTCTTTGGTACAGAGATGATTTTACGTACAAAAAAACAACATCAATTAGCAGGCTACGCTCAAAAATATTTAGGTAAATGGGGAAAACGAGTTATGGCAACAGTAATGATCATAAGTCTTTACGGAGCTCTAATTGCTTATCTAATTGGAGAAGGATCAACGCTTCATGCCATCTTCAATATAGGATCACCCCTAATTTTCACATTAATCTTTTTCGCAATAGCATCATACATAATAGTTAGAGGCGTAAAAGCCACAGAA
>Ga0233439_10002934_pt1 | contig 18494 bp, 19 predicted proteins | sample SI_123_September_6_FD_182713 | JGI IMG/M metagenome (GOLD analysis project Ga0233439, IMG submission 182713) | Seawater microbial communities from Saanich Inlet, British Columbia, Canada - SI_123_September2016_100_MG | ecosystem: Environmental > Aquatic > Marine > Inlet | place: Canada: British... | reverse complement strand
TTGTGATTGGGAAAAGATTTGCCCTGGTGGTTCAGGTAATGATGACTTGCCAAGTGCTGGAATTGTCAATTTACTTGGGTCATCGTCAAGTTTTGATATTACAGAAATGGCCCAATTAAACCCCCGTGCAACCATCGTAGCAGAGGTATTTTCCGTTGTTGGCGCCAATTCAAAGCCAGTACCCCAAATTACTATTTGCCAAGGAACCAATTTTGCAAAAATACAAATTATTTCCGAAACTCATGAATCGGGTCAAAGAAGTTGGCCACTGGGAATAAAGAAAGGAGACCTCGTCAAATTGGATGGGTTAGTCTTTACAGTCAACTGGAAAGGGGAAATCATTCTCAAGGTTGACCCACATGCAATAATTATTCCAGCATCACCAAGTGAAGAATGCACTACTGATTTGATGTCATATAGAGCAAAATACCATGTTGCAGGAAGAGTGATTTATCGTTTTGAAAAGCGTGGAATAGGTCGCACTGGTAAGGAATGGCATAGGAAAGGAATGATGATTCAGGATTCCACAGGTGCAATGAAAGTTGGTGGATGGGCTAATGATTGGGGCCCTCAATATGATACGGTGAGTATCGGAGATACAGTAGTTATTGCCAATATTGGAATCGATGCATGGGCAACCGAAGTACGTGGAGAAATTTCCAGAAATTCAACCTTCCAAGTTATTGACCGGATTTCTAGATAATTTAGTTCAATCTATTATTGTGCAATTTCTGGCTTTTTGAACATTACTAATCGACTTACCCAAACACAAATTATCAATGTTCCCAGTAAGAACATTTCATTCATTATAGTACAGATTAACCATACACCGATGTAGGATAATCCAATAGAAAAAGCGAGGCCAATTAGATATTGAGGAGAACCCTTAACTCTTGGATCTATGAATGTATAGATATAATATCCACCTCCAAAATAAGCCCATAGGTATGCAAAAGTCAAATATATAATTCCCATTATAATCCCAAATAATCCATATTCTGGCTGTAAATTTGGCTGGGTCAAAATAATATCAACTGCAATTAGGATAATTATTACATTGTGCATTATTGACTCATGAGTGTTGAAGAGGTGGTCGAAGTTCCGTTCCATTTTTATTTCAGTTGGAATTATTATGTATCTAACAACAGTTGATGTTAGAAATACACAGCCCAATGCGATGGAATATAAAAATGATGAAAATATAGTTATCCAATATGGAATTTCACTGCCAAAAACATTGTACCAAGTTCCGATACAGGTGAATAGAAATGCAGTTCCAAAAATCATTAGAGTCCAACTACTAAAGGAAACTAATCTTTCAATCCCCAATATTTCAAACAAGTGAAAATCCTTTTCTTTGTGGCGAAGGGCCATCATCATTCCTGGAACTGTAGAACGAACCATCAATATCACAATTGTATATGCACTGAGCAAAAAACAAGCGGTACGAAATAATGCTAATAACTCTACAGGAATTAGATTTGAATGAAACTGGAAAGTAGAATTTTCCAGCATACTTGGTACTTCTAAGTACCAGATGGATAATAATGTCAATAAGAAGACAATAAAAATGGTTGCAAATGAGAATTTGCTATAGTCTCCTTCACTATAAGGTGGCAAAATCTCCATAATTAATGCCCCCGATTCCTTATTCTTGAAACCTTGTTAGATTCATATCATAAATGCTCATAATCAAATTATTGTTCTATCATTTTTCAATAAATTAAACATCTATAATATTCATTTAAATTTTCAGAAAGAAATTCATTATTTGCAAGTGTGTTCGTGTGTTGATGATTTGAGAGTTGAATACATTCAAAAAACAAGAATAATTTCATGATGGCCGGTATAACCCTTTTTACAGATGGAAACAAGGACAGTTTATGGTTGATGAACCAGTCTTCAGTGAAGTGGTATCATTTGCCGGTTATTTGCCCGATAAAGTAGTTTTTACCAAGGACATTGCTCCACTTGGTTCAATACCAAGGAAGATTGATTTCGAGAGGTTGACGGGAATCAAATCGCACAGAGAGATTGATGAGGGACAGGATTCAGTTGAATTGGCATATGAAGCGAGTATCAAAGCCTTGAAAAGAGGTAACATTAAGGCAGAGAATATTGATTTGATAATAAATTGTTCAGTATCTAAACTGGATCAAAACTTGAATCAAATTCTCGAACCAAGTTTTTCGGCATTCTTGGCTAAACGCTTAGGCGCTATTAATTCAGATTATTTTGATGTCGGTAATGCCTGCTCAGGAATGATTACCGCATTGAAAATCGCTGACATGTATATCAAAAATGGCATGGCAAAGTATGTTCTTGTGACTTCTGGAGAATATCTTTCACCAGTGATAAGAGAGGCCCAAAGAACCTCCTTTTGGTTGAATCCTGATGCAGTTCCTTCATTATCTGTTGGCGATGGAGGTGGCGCTTACCTACTGGGACCAACTTCCAACCCCAAACTACTTCGTTTTGGAGAGCCCCAGACTCTTGCGCAATACGATTCATATTGTATAGCCGATGCAGCGATTAGAGCACCAGGTCCTAAAATGAGGACTAAAGGAAAGAAGTTGCACCAAGCTGCGATGAAACAATTGATTCCATCATTCCAAAGAACTCTTGATGTTTTGGGATTAGAATGGCTGAAAATTGACCATATTATTACACATCAAACTTCAGCAAAAATAATTGAACGAGGAAATAATTTGACTGTTGATGAATTTGGACAGTGTAAATGCTATCACATTTGTGTTGATGAAACAGGGAATACTGCTAGCACAACTCATGTAGTTGCTCTAGAACAAGGATTGAAGGAAAACCATTTCAGTGAAGGAGAAGACGTTCTATTACATTCATATGGATCTGGTCTAAGTATTTTCATCGCGCATTTCATTATTCCAAAAGGGGTGAGTTCATGGTCGTAATCACAGCATGGGCCGATGGCCCAATTACAACCAAGAACAATATCAAGGGGTGTGCTAAACTTGCGAGAAAGGCGTGTGAAGATGCTAATATCTCTTTACAAGATATTGGAATAATAATATTTTCCGGCGTATATCGGCCTAATTTCCGCTCAGAACCATCATGCGCATCTCACATACAGAATAAATTAAAAATCCGTTGTAAAGATTTAGACTTATCAAGCAAGCACTGCTTTAGTTTTGACATAATTGATGGAAGTAGGGGAGCACATCGTGCAATACAAACAGCGAGTCATTTCATTAAGAACTCAGAAACAAAATATGCATTGCTGGTTTGTGCTGATGTAAAACCGACAAAACAAAGTAAATGGCAGTATGAAAACCATGCGCTTGCAATGGTAATATCGAGCCATGAATCCGGATTGAAATTTATTTCCAGCACATATAGAAGTGGAAAATTTACAGCGCACACAAAATCGTTATTTGACAGCAAAAAGAAAGTATCTGTTATCGATTATATTGGTGATACGAATAATTCAGGGGAGATTGAGATTGAAAAAGAATTCAAATCAGATAGTTCTTCTTTAGGCTCAATCCAAATGCGAGATTTCTTATTATGGAGTAACAATAAAAAAGGTGAGTTAAAACATACTATAGTGGATAGGACTGGGGCCATGTCAATAACTCATTGGAGGGTATAGAAAGATGTTAACAAAGCGAGAACATCTCGAAAAGAAATATCTTTTTGTGATTCTTATCATCTATTTGTTTTGGCATATCTGTGCTCGAATCGGACTTTCTATAGATTTACAATGGCATATTGATGTTGGAAGAGATCAAATGTTTACACCACCACATATTATGATACTAGCAGGATTATTTCCAGCAATGATTGTTTCTTTACTCTTTCTAATGTGGACAACACGCGATTATCATAGAGGAATCGAGGTACCTGGATTGAAAATCGGTCCTATAGTGGCACCAGTCGCTATCTGGATAACACTTATTGGACAGGTTACAATACTGTTTGGAGGACTTTTTGATGATTATTGGCACGCCCAATACGGCCTAGATGTCAATATTACAACACCTCCGCACCTTTGGACTATTTCTGGGGGAATAGTGGCAGAAATAGCCACATTATTACTTGCCTGTCAATTAATTTCTATATCAAAGAGAGAAGAAAAAAGTGAGAAGATTCTAACATTGATAGCAATTCTAACTATTTGGACTTTGGTTATCCATATATTTTTCACTGTCGGTAATTTCTTAGATCCAAGAGAAGCAGTTATCGAAATATTTGGGTTGGGATTATTGCCACATTTAGCGCTTGCCGGATTTGTAACGATTATAATAATTGAAATCACAAATCACTTATTTGACATAGATGAGGTTGCAAAGTTGTCATTAATCACTCTTATTTCACAATTATTACTATTTTATTCAATACCGATATTTGTAGAGATGCTAATGGGGCCAGAGCATGTATACAGGCCAGGTTCACCACATCAAGTGCTGATTCCAAGTTTGCTGCCATGGTTATTGCTGCCAGCAATCATTTGCATTAGAAAATGGCCAGTATTGATGAATAACAAATTTACCTATATCGCAATAATCCTGTGCACCAATCCGATTTGGCTACCTCTTGGTGGTGAATATATTCCTTCTTTAGTAGATGAAATGGGATTGGCGATATCTATAATCATATCAATCCCAGTAATGTATTTTGCAATATACAGTTCGAGAAATATTGCTATTGCTATTGACAATGTTATGTTAAGAGTGATTAATAAAAAAGATGCTAAGGAACAAAAAAATGGTAATAAATCCTCATTGGTAGGAACTATATCTGTAATACTGATGATGATTTGCTTGATGTATATTCCAGCAGTACAAGGTCATGGTGGGGTTCATAGAATCGAGGAAGGAGATGGATTTGACGCCCCTAGAAGGATTCTATTCGATATTGAAGATGTGGATTTCTGGGTTGAATTTATGATATACCCTCCAAAGGCACTCGGGTCAACAGAAATTTTCATATTCCCTGTGGATGAAACGACCAACGTATCAAAAATTTGGATGGAGATAGTTTTCATTGATGATAAAGGAGAGACAAGAATGATTTCTCAATTCGAAAAATTATCGGGAAGAGAAATGTGGTTTTCAACAGTTGAATTTCCATTCTCAGGAAATAATACCATTGAATTTTGGACAACTATTGACGGCGATTCAGCGTATACAGCTATCCCTGTTTATGTTGAGAGTCCAGCATTTCTTTCAGTTAGGATGGCATGGGTAATAGGATTAGGATGGCCAATAACAATGGGAATCATATTTTGGAAATTAAGTATTCATATGGCAGATAAAGCAGAGAGTGAGGAAGAATGAAGGTAATTGTCACCGGTGCAACTGGATCAATTGGTTCTTCCATAGTAGATAGGCTTGTGAAAAATGGCCATGAAGTAATTGGTTTGGGCCAAAATACAGGAAAAATTGAGAGGCTTAGAGCAGATGGATTTGACATCAGAAAGTGCTCATTAAATGATAAACAATTAATGGAAGAATCATTCTTTAATGCCGATTGTATTGTTCATAGTGCAGCGTTTGCCGCACCTTTTGGTTTTGCTAAAAAATTCTTCCAAACAAATACTGAAGGTACCCGTACAATTATGGAAATTGCACAAAAATTGGGAATCAAACGAGTAATTTTCATATCGTCCTCTTCAATTTTTGAAAAAGCAAATCCAAATGACAATCATGGCGATAGTCTGCCCCAAATACAACCCTCTCATCCATATTCATTGAGCAAATATTATGCTGAGAAAGTCTTGAATGATTTCCCTTCTGGAATGTGGATTGGATTAAGACCTAGAGCAGTATTTGGTAAGAATGATACAACTGTCCTTCCTAGAATTAACAAATTAATTAATTCAAAACGATACTTGGTTATCGGTAATGGCAAAACACTAGTTGATGTTACTTGCATGAGCAATTTTCTTGACGCTGTCGAGTGCGCACTCAATGCGGAAGATAATGCAACGGGTAGAGTTTACAATATTAGCAATGGTAAACCATTAGAGGCCGGATATATGATGTCAAAGATTGCACACAAAAGATATCCTGATTGTAAAGCCAAACATCTTCCTTATACCCCAATTAAAGTATTATCATATTTCATCAATATGCTAGGATATCTTAGTTTTGGATCTTACCAACCGAGTTTGACTCCATACTCAGTAAATCAATTAACAAAGAGAATGGTCATGGATATTTCAGGTGCCAAGAAATATTTGGGATGGATTCCAAAGCAAAGTTTTGAAGAAGGTTTGGAGGAAATCCGATGAGTCAGAAATTGCTTACTCTTTGGAGATATCTCAGAACTCCAAAAAAGTTTAAATCGAGAGCTCAGATTGAGAAATGGCAGAAAAAAAGGATTACCAAGCATGTAAAATTTGTTCGCAGCAATTCAAAATTCTATGCGAACCACTGGCATGGTATTGAGGATGATAACTGGCAAGATTTTCCCTTGCTCAACAAAGCGCTAATGATGGACAATCTTGGAGATTTGCTGACTAGGAAAATAGATTTGAACGCGGCTTTTGATGTCGCAAAGAATGCCGAAGAATCAAGGGATTTTTCATCGAGGGTTGGAGACCTATCTATCGGTTTTTCTTCAGGAACAAGTGGTTCAAGGGGCGTACATGTTGTGAGTGATAATGAAGGTAGTAATTGGGCAGGATTTATGCTGGCTAGAGGATTGGGTAGCAGCATTTTGGGCAAACATCATGTCGCATTATTTTTACGTGCAAATTCAAATAATTATGAAAAAATAAACTCGAGAAGAATAAAGTTTTCATTTTTTGATTTACTAAAGCCGATGGAACAATTGCAAAAGGAAGTAGAAAAAGCCAATCCAACGGAATTGATTGCTCCACCCAGTGTATTGCGCTATTTGGCAGATAATAATTGCAAAATTAATCCAAGGCGTATTATTTCTGCAGCAGAAGTCCTAGATCCGATTGATGAGAAAATAATATCCAAATACTTTTCACAAATAGTTCACCAATTTTATACCTCAACAGAAGGAGAAATGGCTGCTACCTGTGAGTTGGGTACCCTGCACCTCAATGAGAGTATTATGCACATTGGAAAGCAGTGGGTTGATGAGGAAAAAGGACTTTTCCACCCAATATTAACCGATTTTATGCGAACCACTCAACCGATTATCAGATATCTACAAAACGATATTTTGGTGCTACAAAAAGAAGGTTGCAAATGTGGTGATGCAAGAACTGCGATTTCACAAGTGATGGGGCGCTCAGATGATGTGTTCTATTTACAGAAAAATAATTCCGATGAGTTCGAGCCGATAGTTCCGGATTTTATTCGCCGAGCAGTGATGCGACTGAGTCCAGAAATTGAAGCATATCATGCGATTCAAAAATCTAAAAATATTATCGAAATAGGTATTCAGCCCAATAATATTAGTTCACTCGACTATAGCGGATTTGAAGAATTGTTCAAAGAAAAAAAGGTACAAAAAGCTGAATTGATTATTACTGAACACTCTCACATTCCATCGACCAATAAATTGAGGAGAATAAACAGAGAATGGGAAATGAAATAGTGATAATATGTTAGAATTTCCATTGTATATTATTGGCTGTTTTCTGTTCTTAATTGTAACTGAAAAATATCGGATTGCTACCTTTGGTATTGCAGTTATCATTGCAATCTTATATCCTTTTTTGGCGGAAGTAAGTGAGTATAGTTTGTTCATGCGAATAAAATACTGTAGTGTTATTTTTCCAGTAATCCTTTTTTCTTTTGCTAAATGCAAATCACATTATACAGGAGAATTGTTTGAAAAGACCTTCGCTTTAATGCCGACAATATTACGCTTCGTTATTGTACTGAATATTGCAGAAGCCGTAGTTTACGTATATTTATTCGATAAATTTGTTACAGCCTTCTTCGGAATAATATTGATTATTACCATTCCTAAATTTTCATATGATGAAAACCAAGAAATTGGTTTTGAGGACATCTGGTGGGTGATTAGTTACTCTATGTGTCTAGCGATTGGGCTGTATTTTCATCCGATAGAATCTCCGCTAACTTCAAGTGGAATTACCATATTAGCAGTTGCTTTGTTGAGTTGTGTTTATGTTAAGAAATGGAGCAAATGGCTATCATTTAGAGTGTATAGTCTGTATTACTTGATAATTATAGATGCACTGTTATCAAGAAATGGATTTTTAATTTATGATTGGTTCTATACGGAGTCTTTTTCCCCAGAAAACCGTATTACTCCGGCATTAGAAAATCTATTCAGAGTAGTTTCTTTTGTGCTATGTCTGATTTTGCTATATCGGTGGTGGAATTTCCGTAAATTGGATTATCCAAAGATGATTTAGGCGCCAAGAGAGAGATTTGAACTCCCGTGTTCAGGGAACAGTGGATTTCGAATCCACCGCAATACCGGGCTATGCGATCTTGGCCTGTGTGTGCCCGCTCCTACGCGACGGTCATAAGGATGATGCACTGACCAATATCTATGCAGGTTCACTTAAGCGGACGTGACCACAATTTGAAAATCGAAGTTGAACCAGGTCAAACGGTTCGACAAGTACTTAGCGAAGCGAAAATTTTGCCTTCTACAGTTATCGTAAGTTTTGATGGAACAATTCTTCCACATTCTACAATTCTAAGCAGTGATGTTGTTTTGCTTGTTACTACAGTTTCATCTGGTGGCTAGCCCAATCAATTGTAGAATGCATCGGCTGAATCAGCCAATTCTGCAACGACATCTTGCGTTTTCTCTGGCGCCATACTCTGTAATTTCATCAATAGATTTGCAGATGTTTCACTAGGCAAAGAGATTCCTAAATCAAACCAATTATCAAGGCTGTCAAGTAATCTCTGGCTCGCCATGATGTCTCCGCTTGCACCTATCGTTGTCGCAATTGATAGGCAAGAATTAATCTCAAAAAGCGGGCCACTACTCGCCAATAATGCAGATAGGCCAATTGCTCCAGAACTTGGCTCATCTCTACGAACATCCACACCTCTAGATTCTAATTCAATTCGATGAGAGGAATTACTTGCAACAATGAATGTTTCCTTTCTTGAAGGTTCACTGCCCAATCCTGCCATTACGACCAATTCACTTACTCCTTGTTCCATAAAGAATTTCATTATTTCATTGGCCAACATTCCTTGGCTATTTGGATCAACTGGTTGAGTTGAACCCGTAAGGGTTAGAATCGTCTTTCCAGTAGTTGACTCTATAGAGGATAAGGTGTAATGTGGGGGGGCCAATAAACCATCTTCATCAAGGCATGCCAAAGGTGGCAGTGATGTATCATAGAGTCTAGCAACTTGTGCTGCTTCGTTAACTGAGTTTACTGCATCGATTGCAGCCTTGCCTACATTGCCTACTCCAGGGAATGCAATTAGCATTAAGCAATGTTCGGGAAGAACGCTATTGCCGTTTCTCCATTCAACAGTAAGAGTCATGAATCGGTAATCCTAACGCGGCGCGTTATAATGTTTGACATTGATTAATGCCGCAGCAAGCAATTTGAAGAGTAAAAAAAGATGGCCGAAAGAAGAAATTATTCTTCTTCATCTATTACTTTTATTTCAGCGCTATCACGCATTTCTTCCAGTGTAGGAAGAGTCGGAAGACCTTGAGGCCAATTAGGATCTTCTACATTGTACATCTTTCTACGAATTTCAGCGCGATGGTCTTCAGGTGACCACTTTAGTGGTGCAGCTGCTTGTGCATTTTTCCCGCATGATGGGCAGGTGGTTGACAATGACCATGCATTACATTCTAGGCATTGTTGTAGAATTTGTCGAGCCATTATATCACTCTCTCCAAGCTCTTGCTTCTCCGCCTGCCTTTTGCATTATTTCAATTGCAGCAGTTGTTGCAGATTCCCACACATTCTCTGCACTCTTGAAATCAGGTGCTTTCAGTTCAATTCTGTATTGAGGTGCCCCATTATAGTGGCATGTAATTTCTATTTCTTCCTTTTCAGAGGAAAAGTTTTCAGCAGCCATTAATGAATCTCGTATTACTGCGATTCCATTTACTGCGTTAATACTTAGAGAAATAGTTCCTCGAACTTCAACAAAGTCCGGAATAATATTTTCAATTGCAACTTCAATGAATTCTTTAATCCATTCACCTTCAAACCCAGCATCTACCAATGAACCTTCCTTCATTGCAGCATCTTCAAAGGCACCGTAAAGGGTTGCAAAGGCTTCAGTCAGTTCTTCTGCGGTTTCAGTAACTTCTTCTTCCGACCAGCCAACTTTCTCTCCAATTACCTTAAGCAACTGGTGAGCCCTCTTTTCGTTTTTCCATTCTTGTAAACGTGCACGTCGTCTCTCTTCTGAAACTGATTTTAGTGATAACTCAAGTGATGACCCATCTTTACGGGTTCGCATTACTTTACAGATTAGTCTTTGACCTTCTCTGACGAAGCCACGAATATTCTTTACCCAGCCACTAGCAATTTCACCAATGAAAATGAACCCTTCAAGTCCTGCGAATTCATCAAATTCAACATAACATCCGTTTTGTTTAACGGTTTTAACAGTGACAACGACCAATTCACCCTCTTGTGGGCTACCGGTAATTTGTCCCTTGCTCATTAGAGGATTCCTCCTCATTCTAGGGTCTCAATGACATTACAGCCAACTAGGTTGGACTTTCCACCAGATGGACTGGTTAGAGTTGCGCCACAAACATCACATGAGATGATAGAGGTGGCACGGGAAAATATTGTTGATTCATTGCTACAGTCGCGGCATGCAACCTTTAGAAAACTACTTGTCATAATTATTCACCTCATCGATCGATTAATTCAAATTTCTTTGCACGCTTACAAGGAGCGTAGTGCGCCTTGCCAGTTTCGGTGCAGCGGAATAGAATATTTACTCTCTTAGTAGGCTTTTCACGGCCATCAGGCTTTGGACGAGGGAAACCTCTGTATCCAGCCATTACCTTACGGAAACGGCGTTGACCCCACTTTAGTTCAGAAGCGCGTCGCTTCTTTACACGCTCTACGGTATGCAGAGTGTGCTTACCAGCAGATGGACTGTAACGCATGATTTGACGTGGCATTTTTACCATGATAACACCTTAAGCATCCCGCCCACAAGGGTCGGGTATTTAGCCATACCGCAATAGTAAGTGCCATAAAACGACGCACTGCAAAGGGATTTGACGGGTATTATTGATAAGGCTGGGGCTTGAGCACCCTATATGGATGAGATGGTCCAAGCAGCATTGTTGTTTTGGATTCCAGCGCTTGCACTAGTTGTTGGAACAGGAACAGCGTTGTCTTCAAGGTCGGAAAGAATCAAGTTCTTATCAAAAATAATTGCGCTTACTGGATTTGTTTTTGTATTATTAAGTCCAATGACTGTCCCAGAATCGCCATCGAGTGCCGCAGGACATTTACTTGGCTCAATTGTTGGGCCGTGCGCATTATTGATTACAGGAATCTATTTGTTGGCTTTTTCAGGAAATGTGGAAGTTGGCAAATTATCATCAACGGATAGAAAGATTGGTGCAGCCTGTACTTTCTTTGGATTGATTTGGTTCGAGGGTATGCATTGGTGGACCTGGACTCCAATGTTGAATGGAGAGGTCAATCCATACTGGTTGGTATTTTGGCCGACCTTCCTTCTATTGTCTACCGGACTAAGTAGTGGAGCTGCATTTTCGTTGAGATATTTAGGAGATTCCAGAGAAAATGAATCTAATTTTATGCTGATAATCTCTACATTGACATTCTCTCTTACTGTACTTGGAATGATGCTTGATGGCCCTAATATTTCATCTGAATTATTTAGAGATCATTTTTGGCTCGCCGCATCAGATCTTTTTGGAATCGGAATAGGTGTTGGTTTGGCAATTTTGGTATTTGCATTGGTAATTTGGATTTACGAATCTAGTTTGCCTTCTGTAAAAACCTTAGATGTACCTTCAAAACAAGAATTAGCCGAAGCGGCCTCAATTATTGCAAATCACATTGGAGGTGAACAGGAATGAGCGAAATAGCGAAAACCTGGAAAGTAATTGTAATGGCGATTAGTGTTCCACCACTACTGCTAATGATTATTGCTGCATTATTAGGTGATGACATAGGTTCTCAAGCATTCAAGAGATTTGGTAATGCACTGATTACTGGTTATACGTTCTGTGCAGGTATTTTATCTATCAATATGTTCTTTTATGCCGATTCAAGAAAACGCCCTCTAGCACCGTTATTTGGAATGCTATTTGCAACACTATTCGGTGCCATGGTCACATTATGGCTATTGTCACAAGGTGACTTGCTGTTGGAAGAGAATGGTTCAGCAATGGCCCAAGCATTTTCTAACCTCGTACGAATCTTGGTGTCAACATTGGCCATGGGAATGGCTGTTATTATTACAGTAGGTGGAGTATTCGTTGCAATTACCTCAAGGCCAAAGCGCAAATTATTCGAAGAAGAATAGGTTTGCATTGACCTTTTTTGTAAGGTAGTTTCCCTCCGTCGGTTTCATAAGGAGGAGGTTGGTGGGCTGGCTGTCTAGGTGGTTCTATGTCTAAGGGTACTCCGTCAAGAGGTAAGCGTCAGAAGACTGCTCACATCCGTTGCCGTCGCTGTGGTGGCAACTCATATCATAAGCAAAAGTCTGTATGTGCGTCATGCGGATTTGGTGCTACTGCTCGTATACGAAAGTTTTCTTGGAACAAGAAAACCCACCGTCCGAAGGCTTAATTTTTTTTCTTTTGAGATTGTGCTACAAGCGCAATGGCTACAAGCAAGGTTCTCTTGGTCTGTCTAGGGGCAACGGCAATGTGTGGTATTATCGGAGTCGTTGGCCGTCATGGAACTCATGTAAATCAGCTGATTTACGACGGATTAACCGTACTTCAGCATAGGGGCCAAGATGCAGCAGGAATCATGACTGATTTCCAAGGCAAGTTTCGTCTAAGAAAATCGAATGGTTTAGTTTCTGATATTTTTTACAGCCGACATATGTTGCGCCTACAAGGTAGTGTTGGAATTGGTCATGTTCGTTATCCTACAGCAGGGTCATCTTCACGAGCAGAGGCTCAACCTTTCTATGTCAATTCTCCTTATGGAATTTCATTGGCACATAATGGCAATTTATCCAACGCTGCGGAGTTAAGAGAGAATCTTCGTGATATTCACATGCGCCACATGAATACTACTAGTGATTCAGAATTATTATTGAATTCATTAGCAGTTGAATTGTATTCGAGGACAAAGAGCCTAAAAATTGATGGAGAGCAACACATTGATGTTGAAACTGTTTTTGGTGCAGTCTCAGGTGTTCATAAATCTGCAAAAGGAGGATATGCTTGTGTATCTATTATCTCTGGCTATGGATTGTTAGCATTTAGAGATCCAAATGGAATTAGACCGCTTATTTTTGGTAAAAGAGAACAGGGTGATGAAACAGAATGGATAGTCGCTTCAGAATCTGTTGCAATCACAGCACTTGGCTTTGAGATTGTGCGCGATGTTGCACCAGGTGAAGCAATTTTCATCTCAAATTCGGGTCATCTATTTACAAAGCAATGTTCTGATGCTGTACTCCATTCACCGTGCATATTTGAGCATGTATATTTTGCTAGGCCTGATTCTATTATCGACGGAATACCTGTATATCAAGCAAGATTGGCACAGGGCAAAAAATTAGCAGAACGAATACTTGAATCATGGCCTGACCATGACATTGATTGTGTAATTCCAGTTCCAGACTCTGGTAGAATTGCAGCACTCCAAATGGCCAACTCATTGTCAGTGCCATACCGTGAGGGATTTGTAAAGAATAGATATGTGGGCCGCACTTTTATTATGCCTGGTCAAGCGCTACGGGAGAAATCTGTACGTCGTAAATTAAATGCTATTGAACAAGAGTTCAGAGGAAAAAATGTATTATTGGTTGATGATTCTATCGTTAGAGGTACAACCTCTGCAAAGATAGTTGAAATGGCTCGTGAAGTTGGTGCCAATAAGGTATACTTTGCCTCAGCAGCTCCACCGGTAAGACATCCGAATGTCTATGGAATTGATATGCCAGCAGTTAACGAATTCATAGCAGATGGGCGAACGATTAATGAAATAAGTCAAAAAATTGGCTGCGACAAATTATTCTATCAAAATCTTGAAGATTTGATTGATGCTACAAACCTAGGTGAGACCAAATTACCTAGGTTTGATACTTCTTGTTTTGATGGTGATTATGTAACAGGCGACATTACCGATGAATATTTGCAAGAATTGCATGATGCTAGAAATGATGGTGCAAAAAAAGAACAGCAAGAAGAAGACGATGTCATTGATATGCATAATGACGATGAGTGAGGTCGATTCTATTGGCACAAAATACTTGGATACTGCGGTTCGGAGAATTGGGTCTTAAATCTCGACCAGTGCGAAGGGCTTTTCAAAAAGCATTGAGAAGAAACTTAGAACAATTGGCATTAAATTCCAATACTCCGATGATTCATGAACTAATCCGTCAGCAAGAAATCATTTCTTCCAGTGCTCCGATTGCCGATGTCGAAGATTTGCTGTGTCATATTTTAGGAGTCGTCGCCATTGATAGAGTTGTATTATTGTGTCAAGAAGTCACTCCAAGTGCTGTCGCAAAATCCTACCTTAGCAGAGATGAGAATGTAGGTAAAGCAAGGACTTTCGGTGTCAGAGTTCGTCGTGTCGGTGAAAATAAAGAATGGAATAGCCAGTCATTCGCTGGAGCAGTAGGTGCAGCAATGCTGGCAGAAGATGATTCACTAAGCGTCAATTTACGTGAACCAGATAATTGGGTTAAACTGATAATGGAAAACGATAGAGTTTCCTTAGTAGAAGAAAGAGTAAGCGGTGCAGGAGGACTTCCAGCAGGAGTTCAAGGAGATGTTCTAGTTCAGGTAAAGAATAGAGATGATATGCTTGGGGCATTTTTGATAATGCGTAGAGGTACTCGCTTGATTCCTGTATTGGATTGCGATGAAACTTACATTGAAATGTTATCTAAATTCGATCCATTCATCGGTTCTCGCTCTCATGCTAAAGATGAGATTGGAAAGAAAATCCAACGCCCAGCTTGGGGAGTTCTTGGCCTGACAAAGGAGCAGGCGGCTCCCTTTGTTCAAAAGCGGATAGATTCTGTAAAAACAACACCACTCTCAACATTAGAACCACTATGCGGTTGGACCGAAGAGGAGAAAATAGCACTTCTAAATCACATGGAAAAACCAAGTATCAATCTTTCTCATCCAGATTTAATCTCTTGGATTGATTCATGAAATCAGTCCACACTTTGGTGCGGAGAGGTTTTCAGCAATGAGGTGTGTGAAGTTGTTATGGTAAGGACACTGACATGTCATCCAACTGCTGTTGATGGCAGAGTTTTTGCTCTTGCTATGTCAACAGTAGGTGATGAAGTTGCATGGTCAGAATCAGATGGCACAGTCAAATTAGCAAAAGTCGTTGACAATAATTTGAAAATCACCACTTCAATAAAGGGGCCATCACGAATAAATAAAATCGTATTGAGAGGAGAGAGTATATTTCTAATTGATGAGATGGAAGGATTGCACTGTTTCGGCTTTGATGGGCGTTTGCAATGGACATACGAAACCGGTGCGGGCGGAAGAGAATTAATTCGTTTTGAACAATACTTAGCAGTATTAGATTCGATTGGAAGAGTTCACTTAGTAAGTTTTCACGGTGAAAGTTTTTGCCAAAACCCAGTGCAGGACAATTGTGCTCTAATTGCAAATGTGCAACATAAATTATTCACCGCAAGTGAAGATGGGATTGTCAAATGTATTATTGAGGGAATAGAAACTTGGGCTAGACCAAAAAGAGGTGAATTGGGTGAATCTATTACAGCAATCGGTAATTCTTCGCATGGAATGGTAATAATCGGAAGAGAAGGTTATGCTATTGTTGCAGGAGATGAAGAGGCATTGGAGATGGAGGTATGGTCTGGAGAACATCTCGTTCAGAGGCATGATATCAATGCGAGATTAACCGCTATCTCAAGCAATGAAAATGGTACTTGGTGTGGCTTTGATAACGGAGATATTAGCAAACTTTCTGATAGCAATGAATTAACAAAAATAACCAATTTACAATTTCCCATTAAATCGTTAACAGCATGTGATGACATGGTAGTAGCAGCTTGCTGGTTTTACTTGTATGCAATTGATGACGATGGAATTAGATGGCAAATTGAACATCAAGGTATGCCGGAATATGTTTGCACTGATGCAGGATATAACAATCTCATATTTGCCGGAGAAGATCAAAATGATTGGACAACTGAAGAGCCAATAGGATTGATTGATTTGAGTGAAGAAGTATACGATATCGATAAAGCAGATCTTGGCCTTTGGTACCAGCAAAAATCTTTATCCCCTCAATTAACAGCAGAAGAAATCTATAGAGATGATGATACAGTGGCCAATTTGCTGACTGAAGAAGAAAGAAATCTCATGGGTAAGGCAGTGGAAGTTGGATTTGATGGATTGATGGAAGACCTAGAGCATGAAATTGCTAATGGGGAGTTTGCTCAGCATGATACGCAATCATCAGAACTGATTGATGTGATAGAAGATGGAATCCAATCCATGGCTATGCTCGATGAGGATGAATTATTAGGAGAACTTGGTCAAACGATTAATGAAATAATATTGCCACAGGCTGATGCGGGAGAAGATAAAGTCATTACAGCCTCAAAAGATGGTAAAATTGTGGTCTTGCTGGATGGTAGTGCCTCGTTTGATCCACAAAATAGGATAATACAATGGTCATGGATTGAATCAACTGGGCGCGAAATATCTACTTCCAAAAAAGTCAAAGTAAAGTTGTCTAAAGGCAGGCATAGTTTCGAATTAAGAGTTCAAAGTGGTCAAGGAAATTGGACCTCAGATGTGGTTTCTGTCATCGTAGAATGAGGCTCAAACTAATCAATATGAAACATGGAGGATACATTATGGCAGTTTCAAAACCGCTGATTGAAAACTATTTTGTTGGCGCACTGCAAATGCGCTGTTCCGTAGTTACTGACACTGCGAGTGGTGATACGATTATCATCGATGGCGGTGCTGAACCAGATAGATTAATCGCATGGATTGAAAATTGGCAGGGTAGAGGTCCAGATTGGTCATCTGGGCCAAGTATTGATGATTATTCAAGTGAAGAATTACCTCAAAGAAGAGTCGTTGCACTGGTAAATACTCATGCACATTTTGATCACAGTGGACACATTCCTGACCTGCTAGAGAATTATAATGTAAAATGGTACTTACATGAAGATGATTATTTTTTACAAACCCTAGCCCAGCAGTCAGGCCAACGTTGGGGATTCAATATTCCACCACCGGCAGTTGCTGATGAAAAGTTAATTGCAGGCTCAGTAATGAATTTTGGAACTATTGAATTAGAGATATTACATACTCCTGGTCATACACTTGGGGGTTGTTGCTTGCGATTATTTGTTGACGGTGAAGCAGATCACATCTTCGTTGGTGACACCCTGTTCGCCGGCTCTGTTGGAAGAACTGATTTACCGAATACCGGTGGTGATTTCGACTTACTTGCAAAATCTATACATGAAAAATTATGGCCTCTTGATGATGAAATAATAGTTCATCCTGGTCATGGGCCATTAACTACTATCGGTGAAGAGAAAATGAACAACCCATTCGTTGGAATAGCGGTACAAAATGATGTTTTCAGCAGAGGAAAATATCTTTGATTTCCTCAATTCATCATTGCAGAAAGTGATGCTTGTAGGACAGGCAAAGCCTCTTCCCAAGTAGCGACGATTCCATAGTCTGCGTGTTGGAAAATCGGTGCATCACCATCTTTGTTTATTGCGACAATATACTTTGAAGAACGCATTCCTGCGAGATGTTGGATCGCTCCAGAAATTCCTACAGCGATGTATAGGTTTGGATTGACTGTCTTACCAGTTTGTCCTACTTGCATTGAATGGGAAATATCTTCCCAAGTATCAACTGCAGCGCGGGATGCGCCAACTGCGGCGCCGAGTGTGTCTGCAATTTTCTCAAGGTGTGAGAAATTGTCCGGAGAGCCCATTCCTCTTCCTCCAGAAATGATGATATTCGCTTCTGCAACATCTAAACGAGTACTTACTCTAGCCAAGAATTCTTCAACAGCAGTTGCCATATTTCCAGTTGCGTCAACAACTGAAACATCAGCGGAACCACCTTGCGCAGATTCTGCGAAAACATTGGCTCTAACACTGATGACAGCATCTCCTCCAAGGCTAACAGTTTGCATTGCTTTTCCAGAATATATTGGAGATGTCAAATTGCCGCCATCGATGGCAACAACATCTTGCACTACAGGAATATTTCTTCGGGCAGCAATACGAGCTGCTAAATCTTTTGATTGAGGGTTTGCCGATGCGACTATTATTCCACTTGGAGCAACAGCCTCGATTGCAGTAGCCCAACCAGATGCATCATATGCGGCAAAAAGTCCAGATTTCAGCGCT
>Ga0233439_10002933_pt1 | contig 18495 bp, 20 predicted proteins | sample SI_123_September_6_FD_182713 | JGI IMG/M metagenome (GOLD analysis project Ga0233439, IMG submission 182713) | Seawater microbial communities from Saanich Inlet, British Columbia, Canada - SI_123_September2016_100_MG | ecosystem: Environmental > Aquatic > Marine > Inlet | place: Canada: British... | reverse complement strand
TCATTTTCGGTATCGGTTGTAGCTTCGCGTTGACTGGTTTTGGTGTTCAGATGCCACGAGGCAAACGGATTATCCATGCAACACTTGACCCCATGGACCTGAACAAAGACGTACCTGCCGAGTACACTTTGACAGGGGATGCGAAACTCACGTTGCAACTGCTCAGTGAAGCGATGGAAACACTGGATAAAACTCAGGCAAAGGCGCGGGAATCTGTACCCGAACGAATAGAAAGTATCAGCACAGCCTGGCTTTCCGACTGGATGCCGAAGCTGACCAACAACGAAGCGCCGATTAGTCCCTATCGCGTGATATGGGAGCTGATGAAGGTGGTTGACCCTGATAATACTGTTATCACTCACGATGCAGGAAGCCCAAGGGATCAGATAACGCCATTCTGGGTGAGCACGAAGCCCCTTAGTTATATTGGCTGGGGGAAGACAACGCAGCTCGGTTATGGGTTGGGTCTCGCGATGGGTGCCAAGCTTGCGCGCCCGGAAGCGCTTTGTATTAATGTCTGGGGGGATGCGGCTATTGGTTTCACAGGCATGGATTTTGAAACAGCGGTGCGTGAGAATCTGCCGATCCTGTCGATCCTGTTCAATAATTTTTCGATGGCGATCGAACTGCCTATCATGCAGGTAGCAACCGAGAAATATCGAAGCACGGATATCTCAGGAAACTACGCAGATATGGCGAAGGCATTCGGTGGCTATGGCGAAAGGGTGACTGACCCGAATGACATCGTTGCCGCCATTGCCCGCGGCATTGATGCCACAAAAAATGGGCAGGCAGCATTGCTTGAGTTTATTACCGACAAAGAGCTGTCAGTCAGTACGCCTCAAACAGATTTCAAATACTGAGAATAGGTCCAGGCGAGGAATTTTTCGACACCGAATTTGACGTATTCACTTCGCAGAGAAGGGAATACGTCAAAGGCGTGTTGGGCCCCCTTGAGCTCCACATAGGCGACCTTGTGCTTCGATTTGGCGCGAAGTACTTTGCTGAATGCGCGCGATGACGCAACCGGTACCAGTGTGTCATGGGTACCCTGAACCACTAGAAACGGTGGCGCTTGGTCGCTGATATGAAACAGTGGTGAAGCGTCTTTGAACACTTGTTCGTTACCGCTCATCTCCAGTTTGAATATTGAGTTTTCGAGCATTTCTCCCAGGCCTTCCTGGGGGAAATGATTTTCTTCATCCGTAAAGTCATAGACGCCATAAAACGGTACAGCCCCCTGAACGGTTGTGTCTTTGTCCTCGAAGCCAGGCTGGAATGCTTCATGACCAGCACTGAGTGCCAATAACGAGGACAGGTGCCCGCCTGCTGACCCACCCGTTACGATGATAAATTCGGGGTTTCCACCATACTCTCGTATTTCTTCTTTTATCCATACCAGCGCTTGCTTGCAGTCGATGATGTGGTCCGGAAAAGTGGCGCTTGGGCTTAGGCGGTAGGCGCTAGAGATGCATATCCAGCCTCTTTTCGCCATGTGGTTCATTAGGGGAATACCCTGGCCGTCGTCTTTTTTGCCATAGGTCCAGGCGCCACCGTGGATGTGTAACAGGACAGGCATTGGGGAGTCCGGTGCACCGGCGCGTGGCCGCCTGATATCCAGCTGTTGACCAAAATCACCAAAGTGCACATTCCGGATCAGCTCGACATTGGGATCTCGATGTTGAAACGGGTGCCGGATTAATTCCCTGTCTGGCTCCTCGGCGAACTGTTGTCGTAATTCTTCATTAACCTGGGTTTGAAACCGCTTTCCCAGGCCTTCCTCCAGACCAGAAATGACCTCTTTCTGGGCGTTCGCGGACTCGTAGTAGTAAAACGCTATCGCGCCCCATGAGGCAGCGCAGAGCAGGAAGCCGATTGCACCAAAAACACCCGATACAGCACCAACAAGGACGAAAAATGCAACGGTCATTGCCTGCCAGAAGATAACATGCAGGCCGAGTTCACCGGCAAGCAAGCCGACAGCGAAACTTAAGATAGATCCTTTTGGATGATGGAAATTAGGGTGATAAAGATTCCAGGCCATCCAGACGTAAAGGATGGAGAGTAGGAGGAAAACAGTGCTCATTTCTATAAATCCTTTATGTATAAGGGAGCTTTATGGCTTTCCCTGATGCCATTATTATCACGTATCTATGACTGTCCCGCTATCACTGATGGTGAATCGAAGCTGTCTACTAAATCTAGACTAAAGTGACTCGCTTCGTTACTAGGCTGGAATGATTGCGCCTTTGTGCGCCACCACCTGGGCGGCAATAGTGTGGGCTTGTCTGGCTGCGTTCTCGGGTGTAACGCCCTGTATGCGGCAGGCGAGATAGGTGCCATTAAATGAATCGCCCGCACCGGTAGTGTCGATTGGGGTAGCGTTCACGGCATCTACCTGCAGATGCCTTCCGTTGTAAAAGATATCGCAGGGTTTTGGCCCGCGGCGAATTACCGCCTCAGAACAGCCACTTGCCATCAATCCCAAAACAAACGAGGTGTCAGCCTGATCTGGTAACAGGCTTTTCAGGTCGTCGTCTGAAGCCAGGAACAGATCAGTCAGGTCAATGAAAGGCTCAAGTACCACCCGTGCTTCATGAGAATCCTTCCAAAGCCTGACCCTGTAATTAGGGTCAAACACAATCGTGATACCCATTCTTTTTGCTTGCTCTACCCAGTTGAGCAATGTTGTTCGGTGCTCGTTGGGTGTTGCGGCAACAGTGATACCGCTGAGATACAGGAAGTTGAATTCTTTGAAATTCAATTCGTCGCCAATGGCAGGGACGAGTTGCCGATAGGCTGATTGGCCGCGCCAGTAATAAAACTGGCGCTCGCCATTTGTTTCGTTCTGAATAATGGACAGGCCTGGTAACTCTCCAGGTAGAATTTTTACATGGTTCGTCCGAATGCCTGATTCTTTCCAGAACGCTAGAATCTGCTTGCTGTAAGGGTCATCACCAAGAGCGCTCAGGAACGAAACCTCAAGCGCCGGTGCGCACCTGCGCAGGTATACCATGGCGTTTGAACTGTCACCGGCGAAGCCAATCGTCAGCGTTTGTCCATCCAGGTGCGCAAGCTCGACCATGCACTCGCCTATTGCAACCAGGCTGGTCATTTCTGGTACTTGTTGATGATATCCAGGATGACGTTCGTGTGGTCCCAGGACGCGTTCAGCGCTTTGACATAGGTGAAACGCTCTCCTCCGGCCGCGAGGAAGATATCCCTGTTAAGAATTTTGATTTCTTCTATGGTTTCCAGACAGTCAACAGAAAATCCCGGGCAAACCACAAGCACGTCATGGATTCCCTGATCAGGGAGTGCCCCCATAGTAATATCAGTATAAGGCGTCAACCATTCGGCTGGTCCGAAGCGGGATTGGAAGGTCAACATCCACCGGTCTTTTGGCAGGTTCAGACGAGTCGCGACCAGGGATGCGGTGGTCTGGCATTGACGCGGGTAGGGGTCGCCGCTATCTGCCTGGGCTTTTGGTATTCCGTGAAATGAAAACACGAGTCGCGGCGTCCCATCCCGATAAGCCTTGGACTTTTCAACCGATACCGCGAGCGCATCGATATACCCTGGGTGGGTGTGATACTCGTCAACAAAATCAATCATGTATCGACCTGTTGAATTGGCCAGTGCCTGCTCAAGGGCATCCTGGACAGCACCGGTGGTAGCACCCGCGTACTGGGGAAACAACGGCAGGACGATGATCCGTTCTGCGTCTGAAACCTGACGAAGGGCATTACTCATCGAGGGATTGCCGTAAGTCATGGCTGTCACAACGGGCACCCCCGGTATCAGGGAGCTGACACGTTTCGCGAGGGCATTGGTAATGTTACGAATTGGACCGTCCTTCGTGCCCCAGACAAGCTTGTACTTCGCGACCAGCTTTGGTGGACGCACCCGCAGGATAATAAGATTTAGGATGGACAGCCACAGCCAGCGGGGCAGGTTGACAACCCTTGGATCAGACAGGAACTGCTTCAGGTAGCGTCGGATAGAACCTTCGTCAGGAGCATCCGGGGTTCCCAGATTAACCAATACAATTGCTGTTTTTTCTTGCACTTTTTGTCTTGCGCCTACAGAGCCGATAGATCATCGAAGCGGTAATGGTCGGTGTTACCGTGCTGTAACGATGAGCCGCGGTAACAATCTGTCGTTTTCGAGGTTACTCGTCGTCAAACATATCCGGCTGTTCTGCCACGATCACATCGTGGATCGGTTTAAAACTGAAGTAACCGCCCCCGGGCTGGCCTACCTGTTTTTGGGTCAGCGCTGCGATATCAGGCCGTATTTTTACCGGTGTCCCGGCAGCTTCTGCCAGTAACTGTGCCTGGCAGGTTCGTTCCATGCTGATATACCACCAGGCAACTTCATCAACCGTCTGGCCTACCGTCAGCAGGCCGTGATTCTGCAGAATGGCGGCCTTCTTTGTGCCAAGGGCCTTGGATATTCTCTCGCCTTCTGATGTGTCTAGTACCACCCCGGTAAAATCATTGAATAGCACATGATCCTCATAGAAAGCGCAGGAGTCCTGGGTTAGTGGGTCAAGCAAACGCCCCAAAGATGCCCATGTCTTTCCATACAGGGAATGGGTGTGGGCGGCCGCAGTCACGTGCGGCAGGTTCTTGTGAATCTGGGAGTGAATAGCGAAAGCTGCCTGGTTCAATAGTCCGCTGCCTTCGACTATATCGCCGCTATGATTGACAAGGATCAGGTCAGAGACCCGCATCTGTTTGAACGAGCGACCAAATGGATTAACCCAGAAATGATCGGTTCGTTCCGGGTCCCGTACGGTGAAATGCCCAGCCACACCTTCATCAAACCCGAACTTGCCAAATACTCGTAGCGCGGCCGTTAGCTTGCGTTTTCGCTCCTTGCGTTCTTCGGCTGGCGTTGCGAACACCGGTGGATAGCTGAAGTCCATTTCAATTTCGGGTGTGATGGCTGCTGCTTCTGACATAGCGGATTCCTGGCAAGCTTAAAAGTAAGGCATTAATATCACTTTTTGGAGCCTGTTTACAGTTGATGCTTATATTTGTGCTTTAATTCAGCACCTATTGTTTACGCTAACTGCCTATGATTATTGAAGTTTCTGCCATTACGCCGGGTATTGGGGCGGAAATCACCGGGCTGGATATATCGCAGCCGCTGGACAAAGATACGATCGCAAGACTTCGGGAACTCTTTCTCCGGCATCTTGTGCTGGTATTCAGAGACCAGGTGCTTTCCCGCGAAGACCACAAGCAGTTCGCTCGTCATTTTGCCGAACTGCATGTGCACCCATCCCACCGGAGTGGGTTAAATAAGGGGGGCGACCCCGAAATTTTTGTCATCGACACCCCGGCCGATGCTAAACAAAGTAACGGCGAGGCCTGGCACTCGGATGTCAGCTGCGAGGCGGTGCCGCCAATGGCTTCACTGCTGTATGTGACGAAGGTCCCGGATAATGGCGGTGGTGATACCATGTTTGCCAATATGTACGAGGCGTTTAGTGAGCTCTCGAATGACCTGAAGACCCTGCTGATGGGGAAAACTGCGTTTCACGATGGCGAAATTGACCTTCGAAATTACGGGATCAGGCTGGCTGCCGGCCAGCAATACCCACAGGCGAGCCATCCGATTATTGCCCGGCATCCGGACACCGGCAGGCCGCTGCTCTTCGTGAACGGCAGTTTCACCTCTCATATTGAGGACATACCCCGTTGGGAGAGTGATATGTTGCTATCGGGCCTGTATGACTTCGTCGCCACGAATGCTCGACTTCAGTGTCGGGTAAAGTGGACCCCGAATACACTGGTTATGTGGGATAACCGTTGTGTTCAACACCAGGCGATCAGGGATTATGCGGGGTTCGCCAGATACGGTGAGCGCGTTTCAATTTTGGATGGTAAGCCGCCAGAAGCAGCGCAGCATTGAATTCTCGGTTATCCTTTCAATCGAACCCTTCGGGTATGTCGACATCGCTCATCGGGATGCTAGCGGCGCATAAGCGAAGACTTTATCGCGCTCGCACGATTTCAGACAAATTACAAACTAAAGAGATAAACCAATGAGTGTACAAGCGTTAGGTACCAATGAAGTCCCAAGTTGCCACGGTGGATTGGAAAACCTGGACGTGGAGTATGACTACGACCTTGAAGATGTCGAGGGCGAACTACCCACTGATATTAGAGGTACTTTCTACAGGAATGGTCCTGGCAGGCAGCGTATTGGTGATTCAAAATACGGCCACTGGTTTGATGGTGACGGCATGCTGTGCCAGTTCACCTTTAATGAAGGCAAGGCGCATTTCCGAAACCGTTATGTGCGAACACCCAAATACATCGAAGAGACAGCTGCTCAAAAAGTGCTGTATCGCGGATTCGGTACACAGGTGCCGGGTGGTCTTTTATCAAACTTTCTGAAAATGCCGGCCAACCCGGCTAACACTAATACGGTTTATCATGGTGGTCATTTGCTGGCGCTTAACGAAGGCGGCAAGCCTTGGGAGCTTCAGCCAGGGTCACTCGACACGATCGGTGAGTTCACTTATGAAGGTGAGTTGGAACCATCCATGGTATTTAGCGCACATGGCAAGGTGCATCCGAGAACTGGCGACTATATTAACTATGGTGCAGGTGTTTCAGGGTTTGGCCTAAAGGGGCCGAAGCCGTGCATCAACATGTATCGTATTAGCCCTGAGGGAACGCTATTTAAGAAAGCGCAGATTCCGCTGGATAGCTTCCCTTTCTGTCACGATTTTGCGCTCTCGGACAAATACGCGGTTTTCTTCCTGGGTTCTATCGTGTTCGGTAACATGATGCCCGTTATCATAGGCACCAAAACGATTTCCGATCAGGTGACTTTTGATGAATCAATCCCGATGCAAATCGTTGTCGTCGATCTGGACACACTGACAGAAGTGAAGCGCTTCGAAACAGATCCGGGTGCGATCATCCACTTCGGTAATGCCTTTGAAGAAGGTGACGAACTGATCATCGATGGAATGTTCCAGGACAACTTTGGTGCAAATGAAACCTTAGGTGATGTGTTTAATCCTGATGGTAGGTTTGGCGGTGGCTGGTATCGGCGTTACCACCTCAATATGAAGACCGGTGAATTAAAATCTGAACAAGTGATGGATACGGAATGTGAATTTCCGACGTTCAATACTGCGCTGACAGGATCGAGGAACGAAGTCACGTACACAGCCTGTTCAGTGGATAACGGCGCGAACAGTTTCTTTAATGGTATATCCCGGGTAACCCACGATGGAGATGCGACTGTGGTTGCATTGCCGCCCGGGTGTTATGGCTCAGAGCCCGTATTTGTGCCAAAGATAAATGCAACGAAAGAAGATGATGGCTATCTGATGGAAGTTGTCTATAACGGATTCGAGCACAAGAGCGAGTTGCAGATCTATCGTGCCGATGATGTGAATGACCAGGTGTGTTCGTTGAAGTTAAAGCATCATTTGCCTCACCAGTTTCATGGTTTCTATACACCTGAAGTGTTTTCACCAACTTAAGGTCTCGGTCTTCGGGTCACCACTTTCTAACGGACTTTGTGTTGGGTCGCGGGCACCCAATGGTTCCAGCGCGTAGGCACACCTTTCAGGCACACCTTTATTGGGCGTGGCGATTTCATTGCAGATGGTCGTGCGTTTCTTGAAACGCTGGTTCAGTTCACCGGGGTACCTGGGCTACCAACCTCCCTGCCCTGTCACTCCAGGATATGGTGATTGCGTGCGCACGGTAGAGTGCCTACGGCAAAACCGTAGGACTTGTTCTTGGTATTTGGTGGAGGCGGGGGGAGTCGATGTATCATATAAGATATTGAAAAATAAAATGAAAAATTCAACCGATATTAATATACCCCCAGAGATACCCCCAATAATAAAGTGTGATATACAGCCGTTTTCCCAGGTAGATTGTTAGTGTTCGTTACGCTCTTGTTTTGTCCGTAGCTATCCGCTAAATGTGAGGCTGCACGGTATTTTTTGCGGTAAGTAGATAGCAAATATACCGATTAAGGCGTCATCATCCAAATAAGTCTTGATATTGTAACCTTTGCGACCCAATATGGGTCATAAATGAGTCACCAAGGTTACATTATGCCAACACCGCACACACCAGCACTAGCTGTTAGAAGGTCACTGTCAAAGTTGGGAGATGATATCTATGATGCTCGTAAACGCCGTAAACTCTCTGCGACAGTCCTTGCGGAACGTGCCTTTACATCCCGTAAAACCCTTGCAAAGGTGGAGGATGGAGATCATCGAGTCAGTATTGGAATTTACGCCTCGGTTTTGCACGCACTTGGCATGATTGATGGATTGTCGGAGTTGGCTGACGCAAGTCATGACGAAGTGGGGCTTCGATTGATGAGCGAAGCCGCAAAACGTAGTTCTAAAAAGACAAGACGATAATATATGTCAGAACCCATCGAGATATACATCGATTTGAATCGGGAAAGCATTCGTGTTGGTACATTGTTTCGCGGGCCTTCTCGTGATCGTGAGACAATCAGTTTTGAGTACCACCCCTCTTGGCTTGCACATTCAAGTCGATTTGCCTTAGAGCCAGCATTAGCCATCGGCGAAGGTCGCTTTTATCCTGAGCAAGGTCGTGAAATGTTTGGCGCAATAGGCGATTCTGCTCCAGACACGTGGGGGCGACAACTCATGCGTCGATCGGAACGGCGGAAGGCGAAGATTGAAGACCGTCAAGTTCGTACACTGCACGAAACGGATTTTCTATTGGGGGTCTCGGACGTTTCTCGTTTGGGAGCATTGAGATTTAAGCGCGAAAGTGATGAGCGATTTCAAGCCCCAACGAAGAGTGGAGTGCCAGGCTTTATAGCGTTAGGCCAGTTGCTCGAAAGTGCACAGCGGGTTGAGCGTGGTATAGAAACGGATAGCGATCTGCAAATGATTTTTGCACCAGGTTCATCGCTCGGTGGCGCTCGCCCCAAAGCTTCCATCATAGATCAGCACGGCAATCTTGCTATAGCGAAATTCCCGAAGGACACGGATGAATACAGTATTGAAACCTGGGAGCACATAGCTTTGACCCTTGCTGACATGGCAGGTATTTACTGCTCAGAGCACGAGTTAGTGAAGGTCGCAAAGCATCCGGTTTTACTTTCCAAGCGGTTTGACAGAATGGATGGCGCGCGTATTCCTTTCTTATCGGCGATGTCTCTTTTGCAGCTTAAGGATGGCGATCGTGCTAGCTACCCTGAAATCATTGATGAAATGACTAACATTGGTGCATCCGTTAAAACAGATGCGCCCGAACTTTTTCGACGCATGGTATTCAATATTTTAATTTCAAATGTCGATGACCATCTCCGCAATCATGGTTTTTTGTTGCAAAGCAAGAATGGTTGGATGCTCTCTCCAGTCTACGACCTCAATCCGACGCCAGAGGATGTTCGCGCACGGGTTCTTACAACATCAATCAGTCCTGATGACGCTACTTGTTCGATAGATTTGGCGCTTGATCAAGCTAACTTCTTTAATATTAAAGAGCAAGATGCAAAAAATATTATATTGGAAGTGGCGAAGTCCGTTTCAAAATGGCGGACAATCGCGTCTCGAAATGGTCTATCGAAAACTCTAATAGATAGAATGGAAACTGCTTTTGAGCACGTAGATCTAGAAAAAGCTCTAAAATTTGACGCATGACTTTGATTTGAAATGCTATGTATGATCGCTGCACACTGAATTGATGCGTCTTTTTTATTCTCCATGGGAGCGCAATTCGAGAACTAAATTTAGGCAAAAAAAGGCACCGCCCCGGACCGTATTAAACGGTATAGGACGGCATAGGATGGTGGAGGCGGCGGGAATCGAACCCGCGTCCGTCAGTTCTCTGCCTTCAGGTCTACATGCTTATTTTGTCTACTGTTTAACCTTCCACTGGCCCGACAAACAGGGATTGAAAGGCGAGCTTGCTTTAAGTTTAACTGCTTTAACCACAAGCGGGGTCTGGCAGCGGTCCCATGAGTCGCGCACCCGGTTTGAATACATGGGCACATTCGCCCCGGGTCAAGCTAATCTAAAAAGTTCTTAAAAAGAGTTTTTAGGCAGCTAGTGCGTAGTTTTCGTCATTGGCAACTATAAGAAGTTACAGCGATTGATTTACGAGAGTCACTACCCTCTCGACATGCACTTCAGGTTTCGCAACCGGCGTCGAAGCCAAGTCGCCCCCATAATCAACATTGTAACACTTCTATGGGGCGGGGTTTTAAAGAGAATTCAAGCAGAGGTCCTTTGGCTTTGCCCGGAATGACTCTGCGGCTTAGTTTTCGCTTTGCGAGTAGAAGCTCTGCTTCTATAGGGTGGCTGATTCTTTAGAGGTTAGGTCTGGTTCTCTTTCATAATCCGGGATTTATCCCGGCCCCAGTCGCGTTCCTTCAGGGTTGCCCGCTTGTCGTGTTCCTTCTTGCCGGAAGCCAGTGCGATTTCACATTTCACTTTGTTTGACTTCCAGTAGAGCGAGACAGGAATGCAGGTTTGGCCCTTTTGCTGTGTTGCACCGATCAGCCTGGCTATTTCTCTTTTGTGCAAGAGTAGCTTCCGGGTTCTTGTGGGATCCGCGTCAACATGGGCTGCAGCCGCCGCCATGGGGGTTATATTGCAGCCAAGAAGAAAGGCTTCGCCACTCTTAAGCAGGATATAGGTATCCCCGAGCTGGCACTTGCCAGCCCTAAGCGATTTCACTTCCCACCCTTCAAGTGCGACACCAGCTTCGAACCGATCATGCAAGTAATAGTCGAACTTGGCCTTCTTGTTCCGGGCGATAGTGTTGGATTGGACCTTCGGCTTTTTCTTGCCAGTCACAATCTGCTACTCATTCCTGCGGGGGCGTCATTATATACATTTGTCCTGCCAGGAGTAGTTAAGAACACAGAGAGAAGTGTATGATCTGCCGATGAATTCCCCAGCGATATCTCCTGTCCAGAGAGCCCAGGCCCTGGAAGCCCTGGTACGACAGCACGCCGATGATGCGGATGGTAATCGTCGTCTTTCAAAAGAAGTCGCCGTGGCCTTTGCGGAAAACGGGCTGTATCGAATTGGCGCCCCGAGGGCTTATTCCGGTGAAGAGTCAGACCCAATGGCCCAGATTGAAACCATCGAGACGATTTCCCGTTTTGATGGGTCTGCAGGATGGAATCTGATGATAGGCGTTGAAACCTTCGGGTTGATGGCGTCAAGTTTCGGTGAATGCGAATACCTCATTAAAGATCCTATGGTCGTTCTTTGCGGATCTACAGCTGCGGTCGGCACGGCAGAGAAAGTGGCTGGTGGCTATAGGGTTAATGGACAGTGGCAGTTTGTTTCCGGTTGCCATAATGCCTCTCTGTTTAGTGCGACCGTCAATCTTGTAGAGGACGGTGAGCGAGGAACGCAACGTTTTGCCGCGATTGTTCAGTTACCTGATTTTGAGATCCAGGATACCTGGTATGTCGGCGGCATGAGAGGGTCTGGTTCCCATGATGTCCACGTCAAAGATGCCTTCGTACCAGATAACCATATACTACCGGCCATTGGGTCGGCACGGTCTGACCAGCCACTAATGCGTTTTCCGACGGGGGCAAGACTCGCCTACAACAAAGTGGCAGTCAGTCTAGGCCTGGCACGCGCTGGCCTGGACGCCTTCGTTGAATTGGCGGCAGGCAAGATACCCAGGTTCTCCAGTAAAAGTTTGCGTGACAGGCCAAGTGCCCATCGTGCGATCGCAGAAGCCGAAGTTCGAGTGCTTGCCTCCCGCGCATTACTCATGGAACTTGTAGCTGAACTTTGGCGGCAAGTATTAAACGAAGAGCACATTACCACCCGAGAGCGTGCGATATTCCAGATAGCCTGTTCCGATGCTGTGCGAGGTTGTGTGGAAGCCGTGGACCTGTTGAGCGATGCTGCAGGCACGTCTGCGAATTTCCAGAGCCACCCGTTGGAGAGAATCGGTCGGGATGTGCGGGTGGTGAGGCAACACCTAACAGTAGCTGGCCTGCACATGGAAGATGGGGGCCGAGTCTTGCTCGGAATGCCGCCAGAAGGGGCGATGTTAACAAGGCCTTCCTAATAGCGCTTGTGGGCAAAAAAATAATTCACAATGGATAGTTATAAAAGTGAGAGGTAGCAGTGATGTCTGAATCTCCACATGGTATGTGGTCCTCGCGCTTGATGTTTATTGTCGCGGCAGCAGGATCTGCGGTTGGTTTGGGTAACATCTGGCGATTCCCTTATGTCGCGAGGTAAAATGGTGGTGGCACCTTTGTCATTGCTTATCTGGCCTGCATCTTCATGGTTGGCGTGCCCATCATGATTGCAGAAATCGCGCTCGGTCGTGCTGGCAGAAAAAGACCAATCAACACGACGCAGGACCTGACGGCGCAATCCGGAGCCTGGGGTGGTTGGCAGGTGATTGGCTGGTTTGCAGGCTGGTTTCTTGACCAGAAAATTTTAACGGAACAACTCGAAGGGACATCTGAAATTGTGATCAAGCTGCTCAGGGTGGTGATGCGCATCATCGCGCCTGTTTGTATTTCTGTAGTGTTCGTCATGACTTTTGTGAGTTAACGGGTTCCTGTGAAAGAAATTTCCAGATCCGCCCTGTTACCGTTTTCAGCCAAACAGATGTTTGATGTGGTCAATGATGTGGCGTTGTATCAGGACTATCTTCCGTCCTGTTCAAGGAGCGAAGTGATCGAATCTTCGCCGGAATTTATGGTCGCTAGACTGACTTTAACAAAAGCTGGTGTTAGTCAGCAGTTCACCACCCGGAATAAGCTGGTAGATCCCCAAAGAATTGACCTTCAGTTAGTCGAGGGCCCGTTCACCTCACTTAATGGTTACTGGTTATTCAGTCAATTAGGTAATGATGGCTGTAAGACGGAAATGAACTTAACGTTTGATTTCAATTCAAGAATGCTAAATGCAACTTTTGGGAAGGTGTTTGAGCAGGTGGCAGATAGTCTTGTTGAGGCATTCTGTGACCGGGCAAAGGTGCTTTACAGTAATGATTGAAGAAACCGTGGCGATCGAAGTCGCATTTGCAGTGCCAGAAAAGCAGCAAGTGATTCAACTCGAAGTCCCGTTTGGCACCTTGATCCGTGATGCGGTTCGACTGTCGTGTATTGAGTCACATTTTCCGAGTTATGACCTGTCGGCGTTGCCAGTGGGCGTGTGGATGGAAGTGAAACCGCAAGCCTATGTGGTTCAGTCAGGAGACAGGGTACAGATTTATCGTTCGCTGATTACAAATGCAAAGGATGCGAGGCGACGACGGGCGGAGACCCAGACAAGCAAAGAGACTCAGGCAAACAAAAAGACCTAGTCTTTGCTGGCTGTCTTGGCTAAGGCGTCGTATTCGTCGGTAGGGATGAAATCACCCATGAAATGCGACAGGCGTTCATCAACAAAGAATACGGAAAGTAATTTGCGGATAACACTCCCGTTTGGAAGTTGAATAGAGTACACATAGTCCCATCGATCAGCTTCAAGCGGATCGTCAATGACGGCATTACCCAAGACAAACTTCACCTGGCTTTTGGTCATACCGGGTTTTAGCCTGTCAACCATTTGCTGGGTGACGACGTTTCCCTGTTGAATGGTAATTCGGTGTACACCAGGAAACCTGAATGTAGAGCAGGCTGTCAGGGCGGCAACAAGAAGAAGGACTACAGTTATTCGAATCAATGGACTATCTACGCTTTTTCTATTTCAATTGGTTATGAAATTAACCATACTTTATTTTACCCCGCGAGGGACTTCTATTATCAAGATCTTAACTCACCTATACTTAACTCACCTATAGTTAACCACGGATTAAAACTTAGCTAACAACGATGCCTGCCGAATCCCAAGAACTTAAAGACGCCGGACTGAAGACTACTTTACCAAGAGTCAAGATATTACAGATCCTTGAAAGCTCGGAAGTACATCACGTCAGCGCTGAAGATGTCTACAAATTGTTACTACAAAATGGCGAAGAAGTCGGTCTGGCGACTGTTTACCGGGTACTTACGCAGTTTGAACAGGCCGGATTAGTCGTTCGGCACAATTTTGAAGGCGGTCATTCGGTCTTTGAGCTGTCCTCAGATAAACATCATGACCATATTGTTTGTGTAAGGTGTGGTCGTGTAGAAGAGTTCGCGGACGACGAAATTGAACAACTCCAGAAGAAAGTTGCGGATAAACTCGGGTTTGAGCTGACGGATCACAACCTAAATATGTATGGGTTGTGCCCGGAGTGTCGATAATAAGAAGCTGAGGGCTCTTTATGTCGCTGAGGGCTCTTTATGTCGCTGAGGGCTCTATCACGCTGAGGGCTCTTTATGTCGCTGAGGGCTCTATCACGCTGAGGGCTCTTTATGTCGCTGAGGGCTCTCTACCCCCGAAAGCATGGCTTCGGCGTGGGCAAGCGAGAGGTCGGTTTTCTCTACGCCACCGAGCATTCTGGCAATCTCGTCAACTTTCTCTTCTTCAGTTAGCTGGACGACAGTCGTTGTCGCGCTTTTTTTAGTGGTCGATTTAGCGACCACATAATGTTGGTGGCCCTGTGCAGCAACCTGAGGCAGATGAGTTACGCAAATAATCTGGGCGTGCCCTCCTAGTTTGCGGAGCAGTGAACCAACAACTTCCGCAGTGGCGCCACCGACGCCCACATCAACTTCATCGAAGATAAGCGTCGGCGTTCGCGACGTCCTGGCGGTGATGACCTGGATCGCCAGGCTGATTCTAGACAGTTCACCGCCGGAGGCTATCTTTGCCAGAGAGCCTGGTTTGGAGCCTGGAATAGTAGATATCCTGAACTCGATATCATCCATGCCTGTCTGTGACCAGCTAGGTGACTCGCCGAGTGATACTTCGAACTTTGCGCCATCCATCCCAAGGCCCTGTAAACCTTTTGTAACTTCTGGCTGCAATCGCTTCGCCTTTCCTAACCTGGATTTGGTGAGTTTTTCTGCGAGAACCTGGTATTCGGTTTCTGCGGTGGCTACCTGTTGCTCGAGTTCTTTAATAATTGTTTCGGCATTGAGTATCTGGTCAAGTTCGTCCTGAATGCGGTTGGTCAGGGTAGCCAACTCATCAGGCTGGATTTTGTGTTTCCTGGCGATCTCATAGATATCGCTTAGTCGACCTTCAACTTCCCGTTGTTTTATGGGGTTTGACTCAAACTTCTCGCTCACCGACAAGAGGTCTGAAGTTGCCTCTTCAAGCTGGATCAAGGCGCTGGCAAGCATCTCGACGATCGGCCTGATGGCGTTGTCCTCGATGCCTGAGAGTAGTCTTAGCGTGCGGGTCAGTTGAGTTGATGCGCTGCTGTCAGTCTCCCTGTTGCAAAGCGCCAGTGCTTCAGTGAGTTTCTCCTGTATTTCACCGGCTGAGCTGAGCCGTTTTAGTTCGTTCTCAAGTTGCGCGGTTTCATCCGGCTGGATCGCCAGAGTCGCTAGTTCTTCGGCCTGGTAACTGAGTAGCTGAACCCGGGCAGACTGCTCTTCGGCGTCAGTGCGGGTTTTCAAGAGCTTATGCCTGGCCGCGCTCAGGGATTTAAATAACGTCCTCACTTCCGCCACCAACGGAGTGAGTCCGCCGAATTCATCGAGCATTCTCTCGTGGTTTTCTTTCTTTAACAGGGACTGGTGTTCGTGCTGGGAGTGGATATCAAGCAGCATCTCACTCAGCGTTTTGAGTTCCTGCAGGGTCGTGGAGCTGCCATTGACAAAAGCCCGCGATCGGCCGTCTCGTGACACAACGCGGCGAAGAATGCACTGATCGCCATCGATGAGCTCACGCTCAGTTAGCCAGGCTAATGCTTCGGTGTGGTCCTGCAGGTCGAAGATAGCGTTGACCTCAGTTTTTGCAGCTCCGGTCGCAATCAGGGAGCTGTCTGCCCGATCACCCAGGGCCAGGCCAAGCGCCCCAAGCAAAATGGACTTACCTGCACCGGTTTCGCCTGTAATGACGCTCATACCTCTGTTGAATTCCAGCTCCAGCTGGTCAACCAGGGTTAATGATTTAATAGATAGATGGCTTAGCACGTGCCTATTTAACCCTGATGTCACTAAGCGTGGCAATTGAAAAGCAATCAGGAGCTGAACTAAGTGCGCCTTTTGTGAATTTGTAGCCCACGAGGCAATTGTCTCCTTGCCGGTCCTTGGTTAGTATCTAATCTTCAATGAGGCAGATCTAATGTCCAATCCAGGTTCACTGAACCAAAAGTCTCGGATATTGCTCAAGACCCTGGTCGAGCAATATATAACAGATGGCCAGCCTGTCGCATCCAGAACACTGGCAGATTCCGCGAGCGTTTCGGTGAGTCCTGCAACGGTCCGTAACATCATGTCGGATCTTGAAGAACTGGGTTACGTGAGTTCACCGCACACCTCGGCGGGTCGTGTCCCGACTGCACTTGGATATCGGCTCTTTGTGGATACCTTGATCAAGGTCAACCAGATTGACACTTACGACCTTGCCAGCCTGAATCGAAGCCTGGACCCGGATATGTCTTCAAAGGAGCTGGTGGAGTCTGCGTCGGGGATTCTCTCGGAATTCACTCGTATGGCAGGGCTTGTCACTATCCCCAAGCGTGACCAGGTGACCCTTCGGCATGTTGATTTTCTAAGCCTCGAGGGTAACCGCGTGCTGGTTATCCTGGTCCTCGATGATCATGAGGTCCAAAACAGGGTGATCTATACAAAACAAACCTACGCAGAGATCCAGCTCAAAGAAGCGTCTAATTTCATCAACCAGCATTTTATGGGTGAGGTGCTCGGTAATGTTCATGAACGACTGGTAACGTTGATGCGTTCGGATCGTGAAAACATGAACTCGCTGATGCAGACCACGCTCGAAGTGGCAGACCAGGCTTTCGATCGAGAGGAAATCAGTGATTTTGTCGTAAAAGGCCAGGAGAATCTCCTCGCAACCGATCAGGCTCTCGATGATATTCGACAGCTGTTTCAGGCCATCTCGATGAAAGGCGACATTCTGCATCTGCTCGATCGTTGTATGGATTCAGAAGGGGTACAACTTTTTATCGGCAACGAGTCTGGCTTCAGTGTCCTGGATGAGTGCTCTGTGGTGACCTCCCCATACCATGTTGATGGTGATCTTGTCGGTGTATTGGGCGTTATTGGGCCGACCAGGATGGCCTACGACCGTGTTATCCCTATTGTTGATGCTACTGCAAGGCTCCTTAGCGCTGCCCTCGAGACAAATCGTCGATAATTTCTCCTCAGCTTTTCCCTGGTCCCCTTGAATGGTGGGGCTCTAATCCCCATATAGCCTGTACGTTTATTTCTGTGAACCGTTACGCGGGAGTTTTATATGGCATTGCCCGAAGATGAGGCGAAGCAAACGCCTGAATCTGGAGAAGAAACCTTTGAAAACCAGATCCTGAAACAAGAGGCGCTGGAACCAGAGGTGCTGGAACCAGAGGTGCTGGAACAAATAGAAGCTGGTAACGGCGATGGTTCCTCGGGCCAGCAGGGTTCTGACGATGAGTTGGAGCTCCTGGGCGACGAGGCCTTGGCGGTTGCGCTGTTAGAAGTTGAGAAATTTCGGGATCTGGCGCTGCGTGCAGAAGCTGAGATGCAGAATTTGCAACGGCGGACGGCAAGGGACGTCGAGAATGCCCACAAGTTTGGCGTGGAAAAGTTTGTCCAGAACATGCTTCCCGTGGTCGACAGCCTGGAGAAAGCCATCGAGTCAACCGGTGATAACTCGGACGCGATTGCGCAAGGCGTGCGGCTTTGTCACAAATTGATGGTGGATACGCTCAATAAGCAAGGGGTGGAGATTATCGATCCGGTTGGTGAGCCATTTGATCCAAATGAGCACCAGGCCATGTCGATGGTTGAGAACCCTGATATGGAACCAAACTCAGTACTCGCAGTGGTGCAAAAAGGCTGCAAGTTAAATGGCAGGCTGGTGCGGCCGGCTATGGTGATGGTTAGCAAGGCGCCGGCCGATCAACCGCCTGTAGACCCGACTTCAGAAACGACAGAATAAATTTACTGGTCCGGACCTTGAATTACCGGGCATCGTAACAATATAGCGGTTACTAATAATTGATTACACCACCAAGAGCTGTGGTGAGAATGGAGAAACGAAATGGGTAAGATCATTGGTATTGACCTCGGAACAACCAACTCTTGTGTTGCGGTCCTGGAGGGTAAGGAGCCGAGAATTATTGAAAACTCGGAAGGGGATCGAACAACCCCGTCCATCGTTGGCTACAGCGACGACGAGGTGCTTGTCGGCCAGTCTGCGAAACGTCAGGCAGTCACCAATCCCGAGCACACGCTTTTCGCGGTAAAACGACTGATCGGTCGTCAGTTTAAAGATGAAGTGGTTCAGCGTGACATCAAGATGGTGCCTTACAACATTGTGAAGGCAGACAATGGTGATGCTTGGGTCGAAGTAAAGGGCGAAAAGATGGCGCCGCCGCAGATATCAGCCCAAGTGCTTGGCAAAATGAAAAAAACCGCCGAGGACTA
>Ga0233439_10002928_pt1 | contig 18510 bp, 19 predicted proteins | sample SI_123_September_6_FD_182713 | JGI IMG/M metagenome (GOLD analysis project Ga0233439, IMG submission 182713) | Seawater microbial communities from Saanich Inlet, British Columbia, Canada - SI_123_September2016_100_MG | ecosystem: Environmental > Aquatic > Marine > Inlet | place: Canada: British... | reverse complement strand
TGGACTTGCTGCTTACGGAATGTCTTTGTTGGCAGGAGGCATCGGCACCTTTGCGGACGGTTTTGAAAGAATGGGCAAACTGAAGTGGGGCAGCGTCGGTATGGGCATAGTTGTTTTTGCTTCGTCCATCTTTATTCTTGTCGCTGCTCTGGTTGCACTTGGCTTCGCAATGATGAATCCGATTTCGGGGACTGCCATGATGATCGCCGTTGCAGCTTTGAGCACAGCCTTCATGTCTCTTGGGCAATCTATGGCAAGCATAAGCGACGGAGTGTCCGCCCTCAAGGAAGCAGAGTCTGGACTAAGGTCTCTAGAGAGTATTATCACGGTCTCGACGAAGATGAGCACATCTGAACTAGACAACATGGAGAGGGCTATGTCCGCCGTGGCTGACGTGGGCGAAGCAACAAAAACAGCCGAAATGGGAGGCTTTGAAAAAATTGCAAATGCACTCGGGAGCATGTCTACTCCATCCGGAGGCGGCTCATCCGCTGATCGTACCGTGGTCCTGCAAGTTAATGATACGAAGCTTGGCGAGGTTATAGTTAGTCTACTAAATGATAAGTACGGAATGAATATCGCAAGATAGGGAGAGACAAATGGCAGAAAGTAGTGTGTTTAGCAAAAGAAAAATGACAGGCATGGACAAAGGAAATGCCGGCGAGCAGACATTGTTTAACGAGGGGTTCACCTTGGACATACAGCACGTTCCTACAGGAGCGTCGGTTTCTTTCTCGGCATTCGTAGACTCGTTCAGTGACGCTTACAATTCAGAGTGGTCTTCGGAACAAGTTTACGGGCGAATGGACCCTATACCAACTTTCCAAAATACTCGCCGAGCGTTGGCTGTATCGTGGATCGTCCCGGCTTCTTCAATAGCACAGGCAAAAGAGAACATGGACGAGATTAACGCTTTGCTGACCTTCTTATATCCTCTGTACTCTGACCCCGTTGCCTCTGTTGGATCTTCAGCAGTAGTCGTGGCCGGAAGTAATATTATTCAGGGTCCCCTGGTGCGAGTCAAGTTTGGCAACCTGATACAGGACGCTGCAACAGGAGGCGGACTTTTAGGATACTTGAACGGGTTCACTATGGACCCTCAACTCGACATGGGAATGTTTATGATAGGGAAAGACCAGAAGACTGGACTTACAAAACCACTGGGGACATCCGATGTAGAATATTTACCGAAAGCAATAAAGCTTAATTTTGAATTAAATGTATTACACGAACATTCCCTGGGGTGGGTACGTACCTCCGATGGTTATGCATTTAGAGGCGGTGGTAAGGGCTTCCCTTACGCAACAAATAACCCGGTGCCTGTTCATACAGACGCTGCCACTATAAGCGCTTATAAAGCCAAGACTGCTGCAACGGCTGCAAAAGAAAAAGAAGTTCACGATGCCCAAGCCCAAGCTCGCCTTGACGCCGCAAAGAAACTAGTAGAGAAGGGGACAGAACTCGCCAAAGCAGCAGCGAAGAAACTCTTGGGAGGATAAGAAATGTATTCTAGGTTTACAAATAGAAATATCTTTATTAATGACAACAAGGATTATAAAGATAAATTTTTAGTCAATAGAGACTTGAACCAGATAGTTCAATACTCTACGGCTAGATTTAGATATCCAACCACTGAGGAGGTGGCGTCGATTACCTCAACACCACTAATCTGGTCTTCAAACTCACGTCTGTTTAACATAGCTTCAGAGTACTACGGTTCTGCTGGGCTATGGTGGGTTATAGCGTGGTATAATAAAAGACCAACCGAGGCCCATTTTAAAATTGGTGAAACGATTTATATCCCGACCCCCATCGAGATAGTATTAGATTTTTTCCGGACATAAGAGAGATGTATAATGAGTAAAAAAGATAAAGCTAAAGCCGCAGCAAAGTTGCGGCGACAAAAAGCACAACTTCTGCTTATGCAATCGCTTGCTGGACAAAGGATGAACGACGGACTTACTAAGTCCGGCAGAGGCAGGTTGACCAATCCGTATAAACATTTGATAAATTATATTGGAAAGCCAAACTCACTTATTCCTTTGATCGGCAATCCTGTTGACGTGTCTTCTTTTGTTTATGCGACACCAGCACAACTAGGAAATCTTGTTCCTATGATGGAGTTTTATTATTCTCAGGGCAAATCAACGGACAAGGGTAAAAAAGTCCCTGACGAAAAAATTCTTTTTAGTGATTATATCCAAATGTCTGATCGAGTAGTTTCGCAAGGCGGCAAGTCAGTAAGGCTTGCGGGGGCTTCTGCAATGAAAGACGACACCAGTATGCTTTTAAAGGGTAGGGGCACTCTAGGAACGGGTGTCGGAGTAAAAGATTTTTCTTGGCAATTTGATAATAAGCACGAAGGAGACAAGACACTTAAAGCTAGCATAACTTTATTCTTTGCTTCAGTTCGGGAACTACTCAACGAGGAATTCACAAAGTTTTTGTTTGTAACTAACCCAACAGATCTTCAGTCCCCGAAACCTGCCAGCACAACAGCGAAGAGTACTGATGGGACTAGGGATATGAAGCAAGAGGCAGCCGACAAAGAAGCTGCCGAAGAAATAGCCTGGGCACTAGCTAATGCGTATGAACTAATGGGGGGAAAAGTAAATGGGAAAAAGTCCGACAGCCAGCACGGCGGAAGAATATCTTCAAAAAAACGAACTGCGAGCGGCACCGGGGAGGTACTTTTCGCAGCGAAGGTTCCCGATCCTCGGGACCCTAGGGAATTTACTGTATTAAAAGCTCGGGTAGGGTGGGCAACCCCTCGGGGGAGAGCAAGCAATTTAGAAGGACCCTTCGCTCTGAATCAGAAATTTCTAACAGCGGTCGAGGGTACTCAAAAAGTTATTGCCCTGAACTTGATATCTTATAAACTAAACTTTAAGCAGGAAGGGCAGGTAGAATTAAAAATAGAATACGTCGGATCTCTAGACTCTATTTTGGCGAGTAGTTATATTTCTAATGTCCTGGCTGACTCGGACAACAAGGAACCTATCAGTAAGAAGAGAATTTACATTTCTAAAACAATGGAAGATATCGACTGGGGTTTTGATAAGGCATACGAGGACTATGTTTATAGTGGTGCTGGTCCAATCCCCAATGCTGGCAAGACAGGTGTTGATTTCACTCGGACAGATACCCGCCATCGAGATCGAGGACCCGCAGTTAAGGTTAGTGTACCAACGCAGGTTAGGGGAATCCTGGCCAAAAGAATAGCGGATGCTGCCGGGGATCAATTTATGGTTTCTCTTGACGAGGTGGACTTTGAGCTTGCTATTCTTAATAAGCACAAAGATTATGTAGATCGTTTCGACAAAAACAACGCTAACGTTAAAAAAGCTTTGGAGAAGGGCATCGCCGCAGCCCAGGCCGCCAAGTCCAACATTCAAGCCAAAATAAGACATGGTAAATATGCTAAATTTATGACCAATTTGTATACAAATAGTAAACTACACTATATTGAGGTAGATACGAAAGATCTTATGACGAGCGATAAAGAAGGTACAAAGACAAGGAAGCGAAGAGCAGTAGGCAAAGTAAACGCCAGAGGGGCTACCAAGGCGCAACAAACGGCGGCCGAGAAGAGAATGCAGGACGCTCTGCTAGCCGAAGCAAAAAAACAGCGCAACCCTAAAGCAAAACCGCCTACCGGCGGTGTTCTTGATCCCCTCGGCAATAAAGCCGACTCACCAGATGCTACGGAGGATAGAACAAAAGTTAACTTATTTTATTTTAAGCTCGGAGATATTATAGAAGAAGCTTTAACCGGGATGCATGGCGTTATAGGGATGCAGCCAAGAATAGTATTGGGCAGCTTTGCGCCCGCTGTTTATGATGTGCCGGGTACTAAAGGCACAGATATATATCCCATATGCGACTTGCCTATCTCTGTCGATTATTTTGGGCAGTGGTTTTTACAGACGTTTGTACAAAACGAGCCACCAGTAAATGCTATATCGTTTAGGAGGTTCGTAGATTCACTTCTTAATGATCTGGTCGCCCCGCTCATCAACGATGCTTATGCCATAGCGGGCACGAAAAAATTGTCTTTTAGCTTGGCAAGCGCTGTTAGCTCTCTTGATTTTGTGAAGGGGAGTATCATCGACGGAACCGATATTCAAGATGCGGCAAAGAATCAAGGCACCGGCAACGGACGCCCTTCTATGGCACAGCATAATTATTTTATTATCTTCCTTGAACAAGCAACTCCCGACTTAAACGAGTCTATCACGGAAGATCTTGCGAATGGCATATACCACTTCACGCTTGGTTCTGACCGTGGACTCGTGAAAACATTTTCCTTCTCTGAAAAAAAGATGCCACAGCTTAGGGCCCTAAACATAGAAAACAGCCAACAAGGGTCAGCCTTAATACTCCCACAAGATTTAGAGCTTACTATGGTTGGAAATACTTTATTCCGTAACGGTCAGCTTCTGTATATAAACGCCGATCTTACTCTTGGAAGCGCAGTAGCATCGAAACTTGGTCTTGGGGGATACTACATGGTTGTCAAATCAAGCAACACGATCTCTACGGGCAAATTTGAGACAAAGTTAACCTGTATGTGGCAAAAGCGACCAGGGAAGGAATAAATAAATGCCTCAGTCAAACAAGCCAGCCCTAGACAACGACCCGGATAGCTTTTCTACAGCCGACAATAATTCTAATTCAACTGATGTATTTGTAAACAGGGTCAAGTATCGAGATGAAATATTCCCAGATGCAGCACCTTTTTCATATTTCAATTTTTGGGAAGAAGACCGCTATTATGGAAGGATTAACTCGTTGGGCAACGCCGTTGTGCTAAGGGAGGACAGACTTAAACAACTAAAATATTGTGATGCGCCAACTCCACTTTTTGCTTTTAATTTTGTGGCCGACGCCTGGCGAGATTTTGTTGAAAAAACAAGAGAAGCTACCACCGGTGAGAAGCTGATCCCCTCCGGTCCATATGCGGACCTTGCAGCAACCAAAGCTTGGCGGAGCATCCCGACACAGTACAATACCTATATGTCCGATACTGTGTACCCGGTTTTCTCAGAAGTTTTCATGTCGGTAATGAGCGAGAATAATAAAAAAGTTACAGGCTTCGATTCTTACCTAGAGGTGCTTACTAATTTTTGCGAGATAGGGATTAAACGAGGCTCTCCGATGACTTTGTCTGGCTATATCGAGAGTATTTTATGCTCCCCCTTGAACACGGGACTTGTAATAGAAATTGGGGATACGTCACATGCCGAGGATTATGAAAAGTGCGATGAATTTTTATATGACCCTAACTTTACAACGGTAGTCCGGATTGCCTCTAACTATGGTTTTGTTATCGACAAAAATGCACCTTGGCGTTTCGTGGCAGATATTCGCTCACCAGTTATGAGGGAGTATATGACCGGCGTTCGGATGAGTACACCGCCGACGCCGCTCACAAATGATTTACTGGAATGTAACATTCCCTTTGTGAGAAATTTTAATATTCCTGAGCCATATGGGTATTCTGCTATTGGAGGGCTAGAAAGCGTTCTACGGCATGCTACTGGCTACGAGGAATACGAATTAATCCCCTCCAAGACTACGGAAGAAGAAATCTTTGAAGAGTTTTTTACGCAGGCTTACTTGGAGGCATGGCAAGTTGATATGGAAATGTTCAAAGTTTATGCGCTAGACTTCTACAACACATACGTGACAGACATTCCTGTTGTTTCGACGAGGATCGTTGCGGACGTGGCTGGAGACTGGAAGTGTGTAAACCCCCATCGCCTGCGCCACAAGACAGAAGCAATCTTCAGGCAAGTAATCTCGTCCTTCGACGAGGTATTCGGCCCCGAGTCCGGTAAATACGGAGATAAGTGGTCTTTGAGGTGTTACTATAACCTTCGAATTCTTGAAAGAAATAAGCATACATCGCATTCCTCACGTCTAAAGAACTTACAGGATGCAATGAATATTTATTACTTTGCCCCACCATCGCCAGCAGGTAGAAAATATTTTGCAGGGCTCAGGCACATACATCAGGAATTGGTGGGACCTGTTACCGCAGATTTCTTAACCTTTACAAAAATAGATGGTAAGATATAACTTCAGAGAAAGTAGAGATTTTGATTTTTCAGACACTGGACGATAAGCAGGAGTGCGTTGGCATTTATTGCAACAACAATTTATATTTTGATAATCTTGATTTTCCAAAAGATTTAAGTACAACTTGGAAATACTCCGGTCATTTACGTGACCGCCCAGGAATCGAATATGCCAATCTGTATATCGGCGGCAAAGATATTAAGGAAATTGTTCCTGAGTACTTGAAGGACGATTGGGAGGATGTGTCTAGGCGTCTTTCTTCTTTTCGTAGAAGCTTGCAGGTGGCAAAGGTAAATTTGCAGGACAACTGTCTCTATGACCTTGTGCCGAAAAGATTTTTAATTGAAATGTGTGAAGTAAAAAACAAGATAACCGAGTATGTGTTAGAAAATTACCAGAGGCCAGAACGGTACAACTACTTGCTAAAGACATGCCAGCTTCTGGAGGATATCTCACACCAGCCCCTAAACATAAATAAAAAGAAACTTAGGGCATACTCTCTTGCAACCGCTGAGCAGCCTGGCTCAAATCGTTTGACGGGGCTCTCTCCTTATATAAAGTATAACCAGTTTGGGACGAAGACTGGGCGGCTTACAACAAAAGAGAAATCTTTTCCCATCCTTACCCTTAAAAAAGGCTTTCGAGATGTCGTCAACCCACACAACGATTATTTTTTGGAGCTAGATTTTAATGGGGCCGAGGTCAGGGTAATGATGGGCATACTCGATATGGCGCAACCCTCCTGCGACGTGCATAAATTTCATGCCGAGAATGTATTCGGCGGGAACATATCTAGAGAGGAGGTTAAGAAGTCATTTTTTGCCTGGCTATATGGATCAAGGAGCGCCAAGGAAAGTCCTGAAGGAAAAATACTGGAAAAATTCTATGACAAGGAGGTCATCTTAGACAAGCACTGGGATGGCAAATGCGTTCATACACCTTTTAGAAAGAAAATAGAAGACGTCGATGAGCACCATGCTTTAAATTATATTGTCCAGTCAACCGCTGCCGAACTTACTCTCTTACAGGCTCTTAAAATTCATCATTTACTACAGAGTCATAAATCTAGATCAAGAATAACTTGCATCATCCATGACGCAATCATAATTGATTTTGATAAAAGAGATGAAAGATTGTTAACATCTATAAAAAAATTAATGAGTTCTACAAAGTTTGGTGAGTTTAAGATAAATATTAGCAAAGGTACAAACTTGGGAAACCTGAAGGAGCACCACATCGATGGATAAGGTTATAGGTCTTGGGAAGATGGGGTGCAGTATAGCAGAAGAACTTACTGAGCATCCCGAATATCGCATATATAAAATCGGCTCACACCTCAGGGGAAGAGGAGACTTAGTTATTGATGAGCCAGCCGATATTCAGGCGGGTGAAGAATCTATTGACACTGCTGAACTTGCGGTATATTTAAGAAGCATTAAACCCGAAGATGAAGTTTTATTTATAGTCGGCGGCGGCGAGCCAATATCAGGATTATCCTTGACGGTCTTGGAGCAAATAAAAGATTCGAGGATAAGTATCTTATACGTGGTACCCGACCGCCAAATGCTTTCTCAGACACAGAAAAGAGACGATAAGATCGTGTTTAACATCCTGCAAGAGTATGCCCGCAGCGGGCTATTCGAGAGAATATACTTGGTCAAGAAATCAATCGCCGAAGAGATGATGGGTGACGTCTCTATAAAAGAGTACGAAAAAAGTATCAGTCATTTTATTTCTTATCTGGTTGCCATGGTAAACTATTTTAATCATGTCGATCCAGTTGCCAGCGCCCCATCGACTCCCCCTGAGATCTGCCGTATTTCAACTTTTGGGATAACTGCCTTGGAACACAATGCAGAGGTGAACCACCTTTTCCCACTCGAAAATGCCCAAGAGTCTCACTATTATTATGGAATTCCGGCAAAAGAATTGGAAGAAGATAATAGCTTGATGCGAGAAATAAAAGAACAGACAAAATCTTTAGCCTCTGACACGAGCATAAGCACCAGCTTTTCGGTATATCCGACAACGTTTGAGGACAAAATAGTTCTCTGTGTATCCCACACTAAATACGTCCAGACTGCCTAGCGGCTGGCCAACGTAAAAACAGCCTCGCCGCACCTATATACAAAGGACGGTATTTCACGGGCGAGGGTAGGAGAGATATGGATCAGCAACACAAAAGAGGGGTTCTTCTAGCCTCCTTCATCACTACAGAATCCGAAGACGAGGTGATGGTCGAAGTGGAAAAAATTATAGAGACTCTAGAGCTTACAAATAACTTAATTTTCCTCTTGCAAGACATCGCCAACCCAGAGAAGAAAATTTTGACATATAACGTTGTTCCAACAAGGGGCCGCTCGTATAACCAGCGCCTTTTTACAATGCGTGTCCACCGGAAAAAGCAAACAAATAGTCTCTATACCATTAATGCCTTGAACCTTGCAGTCGCCAAGGAAAACAATGGACAAGTAGGGAAGCACCTCAAACTTGACTGGGAAAATTACAGAAATAGTATTATGTTGTCCGTAAAGGGAGAACTGAATACAATCTCGGTAGATGTCGTAAAAATATTTAAGATCGAAGAGCCCCCCACAGACGAAACGCCTGCTGAATAAAACTTTACAAGTAAGAGACTTGATACCAGTCCGACCCCAGCTTTCTGGTGCAACAGAAAGGATAACTCTAAGTCCCTCCTTTCCCTTTCTAAAATAAAAAAAGAATAAGAATTGCTTTACACCCTCTCCTAGTGTGGTATAGTAGATCACGGTCAACAAACCAGTAAAGGAGAAATACATGGGTATTGATTTGAACAAGATGAGGGCGAAGCACTCGGCCTTGACTAACCGAGGTGGAGACTCCTCAGAAAACTTTTGGAAGCCAGACGAAGGAACGCATCAGCTACGGCTTGTGTGTCCTCCCAACGGTGATCCTTTCTTTGAGGCATACTACCACTACGGCATGGGAGCCGAGGGTAAGACTACTGTCCTCAGCCCACGCACTAACGGCGATGCTGATCCCATCGCAGAGTGGGGAACCCGTCTTTGGAACGAAGGTACCGAAGGCTCCAAGGAAGCCGCCAAGCGCTTCTGGCCTAAGATGCGAGTATTCGCTCCTGTCGTCGTTCGTGGCGAAGAGGACAAGGGTGTTCGCTGGTGGGGATTTTCCCGCACCACCTACCAAGCTCTACTTGATGTAGTGCTTGACCCCGAGTACGGTGACATTACCGACACCGAAACAGGAACGGACCTGCGTATTGACTATGGCAAGAAGTCTGGTCAGCAGTACCCAACGACTGATGTGCGTCCTATGCGCCGCCCATCACCGCTGGCAAAAACCGAAGAAGAGGTGAGTACCATTCTTGGAACAGTCAAGGACGCAACAGACATTTTTGAAGTTGCAACCTACGAGGCTTGTGAGAAAGTTCTTAACGACACTCTCGGCGATGGCGAGGTTACAACCACCTCGGAAACCACTCGGTACAGCAACAACGCTAACACCTCAACCACTACTACTACCACTACCGATAAGGGTATGGAAGGCGTGGCGGATATTGAGACGGCGTTTGATGATCTATTGGCGTAGTTGACCGTCACCCGCAGGGGGGCATGGGGTTACAGATGCCCCTCCCTATGGAAATGGAGTTTAAATGGCTACTAGGTCTGGAAACAGCCTTGTAAATGATTTGCGCAGCGAATTAAACAAGGCAGCCAAAGAGAATGTCGCATACGATTTACACGGGGACAACCCCACAGATGTAAAGACTTGGATTTCAACCGGCTCGACACTTTTGGATTATATTATTTCCAACAGGCGAGACGGTGGAATCCCAGTAGGCAAGCTCACTACGATTGCTGGCGAATCTGCCAGTGGTAAGAGCCTTATCGTCACTCAGATTCTAGCGAACACCCAGAAGATGGGAGGGCTCGCTGTGTATATCGACACAGAGAACGCAGCCTCCCCAGAGTTTATGGAACAGCTAGGGCTTGACACAAAGAACAACTTTATGTATGTTCAACCCGGAACGATCGAGGAGGTGTTTGAGAACATCGAGCGCCTCGTCGGTCTTATCCGAGAGAAGGCCCCCGACAAACTTGTTTGTATTGTGTGGGACAGCGTGGCTGGCACACCAGTCAAGGCAGAAATCGAAGGGGACTACGATCCCAACAGCCGTATCGGCTTGACTGCCAAGGCTCTAGCCAAAGGCATGCGAAAAGTGACGGAGACTCTTGGCAGGGAACAGATTGCTCTAGTCTTTACCAACCAGTTGAAAACTAACATCGGAGTGATGTTCGGGGACAACCGAGTAGAGCCCGGCGGGAAGGCTCTTCCTTACCACGCCTCTACTCGAATCTGGCTAACCCAGCACAAGAGCAAATCGAACGGCGAGATCCGCAACGAGAAGAAGCAGGTCATCGGATTCCATACCAGCGCCAAGACAATGAAGTCTCGGTTTGGACCTTCACCTCGAACTTGTGAGTTTGATGTGTTGTTCGACTTGGCCAACGACCGAGTTGGCATCGACGACTCTGGCTCATGGCTCACCGCCATCGGCGGAACACCCGGCTGTATTCGCAGCGGTGCGTGGTACACGATCAACGTTGACGGGGAAGACAAAAAATTCCAAAGCAAGGACTTCCCAAAACTTCTGGAAGACGAGAACTTTAAGAAAAGAGTTCTTGACATTATAGAGGATGAGTGTAGAATAGGGAAGAAGAAGTAAAGAGATGTTTGTTTTATGGAAACCACCAATCCGCCCACAGTCAACAACAAGTATCTTCGGATGGCTCTACGCAAAATTGAGAGCGAAGATTTCTCCGAGAAAATCCAACACCGACACGTTGCCGTAATAGCTAAGGCTGGACGCATCCTCGCAGTTGGACGCAATCGCAATAAGACCCACCCCGAAGCAATCGTCCTCAACGAAGATGGCGACAAAATTTTAAAATCTATTCACGCAGAGCTTGACGCCATCTTCAAGGTAAAGAACAAAGAACAACTCAGAGGCGCTACCATTTATGTAGCCCGCATCGGTCGCAGCGGTCATCCCGGTATGTCGTGCCCTTGTAAAATGTGCCAAGCCCTTATCGATAAATATGGATTGAAGCGTGCCGTCTTCACTACCGACTATGGCACCGGCACACTAGACTTCACAGGAGAAGCAGCATGAAACGCTTACTGATTATCGATGGACAAAACATGTTCATCCGTAACTATGTTATGTCCCCTCAACTGGACGCCAACGGCAACCCTATCGGAGGGCTGACAGGATTCCTCAGATCCCTTCAAAAAGAGATTCGCCGAGCCAAGCCCGACCGAGTTGTCGTGGCCTGGGAAGGACCAGGCGGCTCCCAAGCCCGTAGGGAAAAGAATAAAAACTATAAGCTGGGACGCAAAGCGCCTAAGCTCAACAGAGAGTATACGTTCTCCACCCCCGAAGAGGAGCGAGAGAATAAATTCGAACAAGTCATCAGACTGACAGAGTATCTCGACCACCTCCCGATCCTGCAACTCGCCGTAGAAAATGTGGAAGCCGACGATGTAATCGCCTGGCTCTGTCACTGTAATGAGTTTGTGGATTGGCAAAAGCTAATCATCTCCTCCGACAAGGATTTTCTTCAATTGTGTGACGACAAGACAGTTCTTATCCGCCCCGGAAAGAACGAGGAAGTTCTCAATAAGAACAAAGTGATAGAAGACTATGGCATCCATCCTCGGAACTTTGCTTGGGCTCGGGCTATTGTAGGCGACAAGTCAGACAACTTAGACGGGGTGAAAGGTCTAGGACTTGCCACGGTTTCTAGAAGATTTTCCTTCCTTTCGGAAAACAAAGACTATGGGTTGACAGACATTCTAGCGCACGCAAAGAAGAATAAAAATAAAGTAAAGGCTTTTCAAAAAGTTCTGGAAAGCGAAGAAATTATTGCCTCAAATTATGAAATTATGCAACTATATACAAGCACCATATCATCCCAAGGAGCCCGCAAACTCAAGTATGCAATTCAGAATGACGGGGTCAATCTCAATCGCACAAAAATTAGGACAAAACTCCTCAAGGATGGTATCGGTACACTTAATATTGACGAGCTTATGTTGATGCTCCGTTCGCACGTAAAATAAGTGGGAACGCCTCTTCACATTTTCTCTATTTGAGTTATAATAAGGAACAAGGAAAACATATGCCCGAGCAACAAGAAAACACATTTAGCAAGTTCGGGAAATCCTTTCAAGAAAAACTAGTGAAGACTATTCTATTTGATCGTAACTTTGCGAATCAGATGGAGGAAGTTTTAGATACTAGTTATCTGGAACTCAAGTATCTTCAGGTGTTTGTCGGACTACTCTTCGAGCACAAACAGTCTTATCCCCACCCTACCTATGAAGCTATGGTTTCAGTAGTGCGGACACAGACTGAGGACTACTCTAACAGCGTCATCAAACAAGTCATCGACTTCATGGCTCGCCTCAAGAGCAACGCTATTGGGGATGACGATGATGAATATGTTAAAGAGAAGTCGCTTGACTTTTGCAAGAAACAGAAACTTAAGGAAGCCATTCTAAAATCAGTAGATCTCCTCCAGTCTCAAAGTTTTGACGAGATACAAAAGGTTATTAATGAAGCGATGAACCTGGGGGCTGACAACGACGAAGGCCACGACTACCACAAAGACGTAGAAGACCGCTTCGAAATGAAGATGCGCAACCCTGTCTCCACCAACTGGGAAGAGATTGATAATATCACTAAGGGCGGACTTGGAAAACGAGAGCTTGGCGTTGTTGTTGCCCCCACGGGTGCTGGTAAGTCAATGGCTCTTGTCCATCTTGGGGCGATGGCAGTCGTCAAAGGGAAGACCGTTGTTCATTATACCATGGAGTTGGCGGACACGGTTGTCGGACAACGTTACGACTCCTGCCTGACCGGCGTGGAACTCCAAAACTTAATGAGTATGAAAGATCCTATCATGGAAGCGGTGAAACATATTCCGGGGCAACTAATTATCAAAGAGTACCCCACGAAGGCAGCCTCCACAAGAACCCTTACCGGACACCTTGAGAAGCTGAAGCAGAAAGGCATAGAGGTGGACATGGTTATTGTAGATTATGCTGACTTGCTACGCCCAACTGCGACTGGGTTCAAATCCCAGGAACTCCGCCACAGCCTCGGCAATACCTATGAGGAGCTACGAGCCATCGGGCAAGTCTGGGACATCCCAATCTGGACGGCCTCTCAAACTAATCGAAGCGGGTTGAACGCCGAAGTTATTACCATGGAGTCCATCAGCGAAGCCTTCAACAAATGTTTCGTTGCTGACTTTATCTGCACAATCTCCAGAACGATTGAGGATAAAACGCAGAACAAAGGTCGTATGTTTGTCGCCAAGAACCGCAACGGCGTTGACGGCGTTATCTATCCTATGGAGTTTGATACTTCTAAGGTTCACCTTAAGGTTCTGCCACCCGATGAGCATTCTACGATTGACTCTGTGGTGATGAAGACCAAACAGGAACAAGATGCCCACCTCCGGAAGAAATATAAGAAGTTCAAGGAAGAACGAAGTAAAACAACAGAGGTCGCCCAACAAAAGGCGGACGATAAAAAAAAAGAGATTAATCAACAAAGAAGTTTCAAGCAGACTCTACGAGATTTGAAACAAAAATTAGACAAGGAGGCGGAAGCATCATGAGCGACACAGATATATCAACAGAGATCCTATCTGATATTACAGTATACATGAAGTATGCCCGGTACCTCCCCGAGAAGAACCGCCGAGAAACTTGGGAAGAACTAGTCGCTCGTAATATTGACATGCATATGAAAAAATATCCTGATATAAAACAGGAGATTAAGGATGCCTACCAGTTTGTCTACGACAAGAAGGTGCTTCCGTCTATGCGTTCAATGCAGTTCGCCGGTAAGCCTATCGAAATCTCACCTAACCGTGTTTTCAACTGCGCCTACGCTCCAGTTGATGACTGGCGAGTCTTCGGCGAGATTATGTTTTTATTGCTCGGCGGGACAGGCGTCGGCTACTCAGTCCAGCAGCATCATGTCGATGAACTGCCAGAAATTCGGAAACCAAACGCAGAAAGAACACGGAGATATCTAATAAATGATAGTATTGAAGGTTGGGCGGACGCTGTTAAGTATCTTATCCGCAGCTACTTCTTTGGTGGCTCACGGCTACGATTTGATTATAGTGATATTCGCCCTAAAGGTGCTCGCCTCGTAACCTCTGGCGGCAAAGCCCCCGGACCCCAACCCCTCAAGGAATGCCTTGTGAAGGTGGAGGGTGTCCTAACCGAGAAGACTGACGGCAGTAAGCTGTCGGCTATTGAAGTTCATGACATCGTTTGCTACATTGCTGATGCAGTACTCGCCGGCGGCATCCGCCGTGCTGCTCTCATCTCTTTGTTCTCGGCCGACGACAATGAAATGATTGCCTGCAAGGCTGGTAACTGGTGGGAGACCAACTCCCAACGAGGACGAGCCAATAACTCGGCTGTACTTTTGCGGCACAGAGTAACAAAAGAATTCTTCTTAGATCTATGGGCACGAGTGGAAGCATCCAACGCCGGCGAACCCGGCATCTATTTGTCTAACGATAAGGACTGGGGAACTAACCCCTGTTGTGAGATCGGACTACGACCATTCCAGTTCTGTAATCTAACCGAAGTAAACGTCAGCAACATTAAAGACCAGACCGATCTTGACGACCGGGTCAGAGCCGCTGCCTTCATCGGAACTCTCCAAGCAGGCTACACAGACTTCCATTATCTACGGAATGTTTGGCAGCGAACCACAGAGAAGGATGCGCTCATCGGCGTCTCCATGACTGGCATCGCATCAGGACGAGTTCTGGAAGACGACATTAATTTGACGCAAGCGGCCAAGGTAGTCAAGACTGAGAATGCACGGGTAGCAGATGCTATTGGAATCAACCATGCAGCCCGCACAACCTGCGTAAAACCAGCCGGCACCACGAGTTTAACCTTGGGAACCTCTAGCGGGATTCATGCCTGGCACAACGATTATTATATCCGCCGAATCAGAGTTGGCAAAAATGAGCCAATTTATTGGCACCTAGCAATTCATCACCCAGAACTAGTAGAAGATGAGTACTTCCGTCCCCACGATACAGCAGTCATCTCGGTGCCTCAACGAGCGCCCGAAGGCTCTATCCTTCGTGACGAGTCTGCCTTCCAACTTTTACGGCGAGTAAAAAAGATTACCAAAGAATGGGTCACCCCTGGTAAGCGCTCGGGACAGAACGGACACAACGTCTCAGCCACCATCTCCCTCCACGAGAACGAGTGGACAGACGCTGGTGAATGGATGTGGGACAACCGCAACTCCTACAACGGGCTAGCAGTCCTCCCACATAACGGCGGCACTTACCGCCAAGCTCCTTTTGAGGATTGCTCTAAAGAAAAGTTTGAAGCGATGATGGCAACGCTTGAAAATGTGGACCTCACCAAGATTGTGGAAGAGGATGACAACACCGACCTTAAAGGCGAGGCAGCCTGTGCCGGTGGTGCGTGCGAAATAACTTGACAGTATTAAGAAACCAATATATAATGCAAGGGATAGAAAGGAATCTGTTATGGCTACTCTAAATCATATTATGCCCGGTAAACTGAATGAGGGATTCTGTGAGCGAAAAGAAAAACAACCTAAGAACCCGCACGCCTGGTTGCCATCAGGGCAAACCCGAGCGATTATCGGCGACCAGATAGCGCTTGAGTGCTATTGCAGACATTGCAATCTTCGTGAATGGACCCGGACTTCTCGTATAGAGTTTGAGATGTTGCAGGACTACTGGAAGGAACTACGATGAAACCACTAAACCGCAGACTACTTATAGAAGTTCAAGAGGAGGATTTACAGCAGGGAACCTTCTTCGTCCCGGCAGAGGAGAGAGTTGAAGAGTTCTTGACTGCTTGGGTTGTTGCGTGCGCCGATGATTGCACCACTAACCTAGCTGGTAAGACAGTAGTCATCCATTCTTTCGGGAGAGAAGAAGTAACCGTCAAAGGAAAGAAGTATACTTTCATTGGCGAAAATCACCTGATCTGTGTAAAATAATATAATGAAAGAAATTTTGAATGAGTGGAAAAAGTTTTTAAATGAATCCGGGTTTAACCGGATCAAGAATATTCTCCAGGGTAACGTTGCCTCCGTAGACACGGTTGGGTTTATGACAGGATGGAATCCACAAGCCCAGCAACTTGCACGTAAAGAAAACCGAGACCTAAACAAGGAGTTGATGGACTGGATGCGTGACCGAGGCTATGGGCCTATCCGTATCCGAGGAAAGTTTGGAAACAAAGAACGCTCTATGATTATTCCCAACATTACCCGAGAGGACATGGTGGAGGCTGGATTATATTTTGACCAAGAGTCAGTCATCTGGGGAGCAAAGACAGGCGAAGACAAGTTTGTGTTTGAATATATTGAAGGAAACGAAACCAAGCAGCGCCGAGATGCTGTATTGTTTGACGACGAGGTTCAAGCCCGTGAAGATTTCTATTCGCAAGAGAGACAATCAGCCGGCCGCAAATTTTATATTCCTTTCTTCGATGATCAGTATGAAATGGAAGAAGGACAAGAAGCTGAGTATGATCTTCCCAGTCTAAGCGAGGAGCAGAGAGAACAGCACAAGGACTTGATCAAAGAGATCAACGAGAGGGTCGGACACACACTCGACACTAGCCGCCCTCCTAAATCTCGATGGCATCACCGCCAACTCCTGCGCCTCAAACTTCAGGAACTTAAAAAGAATCTATGAAAAAACTAATCAAAGACTTTAAGAAGTTTCTTACAGAGGCACAGATGAGTGGCTACGACGAAGGCGGAAGCCTAGCCTTATACCACTATGCTCCAGTAGACAAAGAAGAGATTACAGTAGACCCGAAGTATTTTGCCGACAGGGCTAAAAGAAGTTCATTTACTATGAGAGAATATGAAACGAGCACAGTGCCCAGAACATTTTGGTATGCAGATTTGGAACAGAGGGAGAGACAAGTGTCTTCCGGAAGGTATCTTTACCAAGCCAGCATCCCCGCCGCTCGTATCTATGATTTTCACAATGACCCCGAGGGTCATAAGGAAATGCATCGCCACCCTGTTTATGGGCTGCGTAAAGGAATGGAGTGGGATGAGATGCTAGAACACATCCGGGAAAGTTATGACGGTATTTTTTATTCGTTGGCTAACTTTGATGTTGTATCCCTATTTATTCCTCACGCTGCTGCCCGAGTATCACCAGAAGAACAAGCCCAACTTGAGGGCGACAAAGAGAAGAGAAGACAATGAGATCAGAAGACGAGTCATACGGAATTAATCAGGGAACATTTGTAATGAATTTACACCACGGTCTATTGAGGTTTGGAGTCGTTGATTCTAAACGCATTGATGAACAGGGCTGGGGTCACTGTAAAGTGGACTGGCTAGCGGACGATATTCACCTTGCTAACGTAGAGTGGAATAAGAAACTGAAATCATCCTATCAGGAATCTGCCCCCGAAATACGTGTAGACTGGCTTAAGCCAGTCAGCCCAAAGTGGCTAGAGAGTGTCTTAACTGCCTACGGAGAACACCAAGATGAGCGAACAGCTTAAAGAAGAAGTCGTCCTCGACCAAGAGGCTCGGAAAGAGGCACTCAAGCCCAAGCCCCCTGCTCACCTTGCACCTCAAGGGATCCGCACTTTTACTGTATGCCGTCGCTCCGACGAGTCCGGAGTAAGCGGCGAGGGGATCGTTATTGAGGGCATCGAACTAGCAACCGGGCAAGCAGTAGTCCATTGGCTCTGGCCACGACCACGAGGATCCATCGCTGTCTTTGATTCCTTCTCGGACTTCGTGAAGGTTCATATTCAGCCGCACCCAAAGAACGGAACCATTATTACCTTTGAGGATGGAGAGCAGAGCTTCTTTGGAATGCCTGATCCCGTCGAAGTAAATAAAGAAGAAAGCTAAATTTCTGGACTACCTATAAAAATCGGAGTTCCCTATTAGGTTAGGTGGCGAGCAGGATTCGGGATATCCTACTCATTTTTTCCTTGACTATATCTAAGTATCTGCTATAATGATACCGCACCAAGACAGAAAGGTTGCTAATGGCAAACCGTATTGAATCTTCTATCCCTTTCGTAGGGCTCCACGCACACTCTGGGCTCTCACCTTTTGACGGGCTAGGAATGCCCGGCGAACATATGGACTTCGCCTACGAGAACGGGATGAACGCCCACGCTCTCACCGACCACGGACACATGAACGGCTTGCCATATCAAGTGGAACACTTGAAGCAGATGAAGGCAGCCGGCAAAGAGTTCAAAGCCATCTACGGATGCGAATCCTACTTCATCAAGTCCCATCGTAAATGGCGCACGATGTACGAGGAGCACAAGGCCAACTCCAAGAAGCAGAAA
>Ga0233439_10002927_pt1 | contig 18515 bp, 19 predicted proteins | sample SI_123_September_6_FD_182713 | JGI IMG/M metagenome (GOLD analysis project Ga0233439, IMG submission 182713) | Seawater microbial communities from Saanich Inlet, British Columbia, Canada - SI_123_September2016_100_MG | ecosystem: Environmental > Aquatic > Marine > Inlet | place: Canada: British... | reverse complement strand
GACCGAAGGGGAGAAAGAAGAATTTTCAAAGAAAAAATGAAATATACTTTAGAAGCAAGCAATGTGTGAAGAATGCAAGGCTTTTGAAGATGCTATTATAAATAAGCACTTATATTGTATTATTAGACTAAAAGAGGAAGGAACCAATTATGACAAAAATGTTGGATACTGTTCAATGGCTGCTTTTGCTGGTGATTTCGAAATACTCCAATACTTAGTTGATAATTTTGACAACGACCCTATGGAACCTGTATGTAATTATTCTGTTATCGGTGGCAGTTTATGTTGCCTTGTTACAGCGTATTCAGCAGGATTTGCTATGACAAGTAGTGACATAACAAAAAATGCAGCACTACGAGGAGATATTAGCTGTCTTCGTTATGCTGTTGATAATGGTTGTTTTTGTGACCAAAATATTTGTGAATATGCAGTAGCAAAAGATAGTCTTCATTGTTTTATATATCTTTTAAACAGAGGATACGACTGTACTGAACTAACGTCTATAAGAGCCTTTTTAAATGGAAGAAACAGTCATTGTTACAGGTATATTGTTAGACAAGAGTTATGCATTCCAGAAGACATTGAAGAATACCAAGGTCTTACATTAGCACAAGCAATAACACGGTATAGTCGTCGTCGTTCGTTAGACCTTTTGTCTATGGTTATTGAACCCGATACTAATGCAATTGGGTATATGCAACGTTGGAGAACTACGCGTCGTCGAAGAGCTTATCAAGAAAGGATACTTTTTGATGACAATAAAGAACTATGTGGTAGATAATTTTGTTTTTTAAATGAAAGAAGCGCTTTAACTGTATTGTGTGTTTCGTTATCACAAATAATCATATTGTGATTTTTATTTATGATACCAAGATTAATAATCTTTCTATTTCCAAAGCTTTGTACAGTACATAACATTTAATATAATTTCTTTATTTTTTTGTATAAAAAAATAAAATATTTTATTTTATTATGGATAAAAGATTATTAATTGAAACAGCTGCGATAGAAAAAGACGGGAATGCAATTATGTACACAAAAGAACCGTCTGAAGAACTATGTATGATTGCAGTAAAAGAAAATGGAAGAGCATTACATTACATAAAGCGCAAAACATATGAAATGTGTCTTGAAGCAGTCAAAAACGATGGACTAAGCTTGATGTATGTGCCTTCGGAATTTAAAGATTTTAATCTTTGTATGGCTGCTGTTTCACAAAATGGACTCGCGTTACAGTTTGTTCCTATGTATATTAAGAAGGTTTAAATAACGTTGTTTATTTTTGAGCGCGGAGTACCATCACCACCATACTTTCGAGCAATGACAAAAAGTAAGTCAGATAGTCTGTTTATGTAACGCTGGACAAGATACATATTTTCATTTGGTTCTTTGCTTTGGTACCAATCAACAAAGAAACGTTCCATGCGCCGTGTATGGGTTCTTGCATTGTGCAATGCCATACCTGTATTATTGCAGCTATCAAAGATTATAAATTCTTTGAGTTCTGGTAGCGTTGCTTCTATGGAGTCAATGTACTTTTCCATTTTTGTTGTCGTGCTTTCCGAGAAGCTTTCTTGAAGTAACTTTGACGTACTTTGAATGTTATTACTGTTTACAAAGTAAACTATGGAACCGATATCAAGGCATTTACTTGTAAGGGCTTGCAATAGGCGATATATTTCTTCTTCGTTGTAGTGTTCTTTAAACAATGAGCAAGCCATGCCAAGCTGAACGCGGAGCTCGTCTATGGCACCTGTGAGTTCTGCTGATTTTGAGCTTTTTAGTTCACGTTCACTTGCTCCTGTGAACGTCTTTCCGTCGTCACCTTTCTTTGTATAAACCTTCATATACAAAGTAATAATTTAAAATTTGAGATGCTTTTTACTTGATAAGACGCTTGAACTGGTTCAAAAATGGACTTGGTTTACCATTGGTTACAACCCTGAAATAAACGCCTTTGTGTTCTCTTATAATTTTATAAACATCGCCAGCTTGGCCATTGTAATACAGGTTGACTGGATCGTCACTGAGTATTTTTGGACACGTTGCCAAGCCCATATTTTTTGTTTCAAAAATATTTTTTCGCTCCTTTTCAGTCATCATAATATGCTGAGGTACTATACTGTGCTTTGTAACGTTTAAAAAGAATTTATCTGTGTGAAACAGCTCGAAGTTATGGTGATACTGAGAACCTGTTTTCGCATCACTTCTGTGTATTACAATACAATGTACCTTTTGTAGCAACTCATTACGATATTCATCTTTTGACAAATTGAAAATATTTTTTAGCTGATTGTAAACGCCTGTTAAAATATTTTTTATGAATGTTGTTCCTTCCCGAGTATGTTCAATAAATGTTATGTACACTGGTGTTCCTCTTTCGTCTACTAGCTTAGAAGGAAGTATGTCCAATGCAGTGTAATCACCATTAATATGGGTCTCGTATTTTTCATCAAACGTTTCACGGTCCAGCTTCAAGGAATTTATGTCACTGTTATCTGAGGTAGTATAACCTCTATCTACGCACATATCTATAACGTTGTTATAGCATGCATAATAATAATCAGAAATAGAGTACTTCATTGGCTCTTATACAAAGGAAGATCATTTTTTTAAAAAACTAATTTTTCATTTTCTTTTTGTGGAATACCTTCGTATTTTTTGTAAGAAATATTTTTTGTTCCTTTTGGCATAGCACAATAGCCAGTGTCTACATTACAGCCACCGTTTTCTCCGTCATAAAAAGGACATTGACTGTCTTCAGTGCATACACTGTCCCATATTCCGCCGTTTAGCTTACAATCTACGTCAAAACCAATATTGTCTTCTACACCTTCGTGTATAAAGCATTTGCCTTCTTCTTCTTTGTGATTTTCATCTACATAGGCTTGTGCTTGTTCTTTTATTTGATTGTCGCTTGAACTAAGGTTAGTTTCGTATGGAAAATTCAAATTCTGGTTTTGTTGTATTGATGATGTGTCGTTTCCGTTTACCTTATTTGCGTCTATGCTTTCGAGGTCATATAAACGAAGTTGGTATAATTCATAGCGTGTTGTAAGAGCTAAAAATACCGTGTTGTAAATCTTGAATTTTGATTCATTGCTTACTCCTATTTGTGTTGATTTATCGTCATTCTTTGCGTGTTCGATAAACTCGGGTGTAACGTTTACTTTAAAAAGCAAATAAATATACCCTGGTCCAAACGCTTCTTTTATACCATAGCTCTTGTCAATTTCGATAACAGTTAATGGTGCGTTGAACTTGTTATTTAGCTTTTCTATTGCAATGTTAACGTCATATTGGCGTTTTACCATAGATGCTTGAACAAAGTCTTCTTCGGGTATAACAATACTTGGTTTGATAGTAGCAGATTGGTGTGTTTCACGCTCTATTTCCATAGCAAATTCGTACAGCAGCTTGCTAAAATTATTTACAATATAATCATTGTTATAATTTATTACTCTGCTTACTGGACTATACGCATTTATTGTGCTGTTGTATCCCGACGTTTCAAACTTTTCTTCTGTTTTGAAAACACAGCTAAAAATAAAATATAAAGCTGCTGCAAGTAATAAAATATCCAATATTGCTATCATATATTTAATACTTAGATTTTAAAATATTTAAAAAAACAAGACCGTTAGTTGTATATAGGTACATAAGTTTATATGGAAGAATACAACGGATGTATTGGTATTGACCTAGGCACTACGTTTTCATGTGTTGCTGTATGGGAAAATGACAATGTGAAAATCATACCCAATAAAATTGGCTCAAATACTACACCAAGCTGGGTATATTACTCAGATGATGATAATGTTGTTGTTGGACAACGTGCAAAAGAGCTGCATTCACGCTTTCCCGATAAAGTTGTGTATGATATCAAAAGGTTGATGGGAAAGCGTGTTGGTGACGCAGGTGTTCGAGATGAAATAGACATGCTTACGTATGCTGTAGAAGCAAATGCTAACGATATGCCCGTTGTGAAAATGGAAGGACATGAAGAAGGGTTACGACCAGAGCAAGTATCTGCATGTATTTTACAGGAACTAAAAGAATGCGCTCAAGATTATCTCGGTTGCTTGGTGAAGCGTGCTGTTATTACGGTACCTGCTTATTTTAACGATACCCAGCGTAATGCTACAAAGAATGCAGCTGCTATTGCTGGTCTTGAATGTATGCGAATTATCAACGAGCCAACTGCTGCATGTCTTTGTTATGGCATAGAAAAGCAAAAGGAAGCTAACGTATTGGTGTATGACTTCGGAGGCGGAACGCTTGATGTTTCCATTGTTTCCGTGTGTAATGGTGTGTTTGAAGTACTTGGAACAAACGGTGACACACACCTTGGTGGTGTTGACTTTGACGAAGCACTTTGTAACTTCGTATTGAGCGATTTACGAGCTAAACGTTCTTCATTAATTAGAAACGTGCCTTATGAAAAGCTCTATGGAAAAGTGCGTGGTTGTTGTGAAAATTTAAAGAAAGAGCTTTCTTCTTCTTTGAACAGTACTATTTACTTGGACGAATACGACTACGAACGCAGTGTTAGCAGGCAGGAATTTGTTCTTTTGTGTGATGATATTTTTGAGCGATGCACTACTCCGGTGTATAACGTGTTACATGATACGGAAATGGACCCTTCGGAAATTGATGAAATTGTTTTGGTTGGAGGCTCGTCTCGTATTCCTCATATTCAGGAACTATTGTTTGGCTATTTTCACGGCAAGCGGTTGAACAAGGGAGTAAACCCAGATGAAGCTGTTGCATACGGAGCTGCGGTGCAAGGTGCTATTCTTTCCAAAAGCGATGAGAGCGAAAAAACGAAAGACATTGTGTTGTTGGACGTTATTCCGTTGTCACTTGGGCTCGAAACAACCGGTGGTATGATGGCTAAGATTATCGAAAAGAACTGTTCTATTCCGACGGAAAAGTCTCAAATGTTTTCGACTACAGAAGACGACCAAACTGTTGTGTCTATAAAAGTTTTCGAAGGGGAGCGTCCATTTACCGAGCATAATCACTTCTTGGGAAGCTTTGACTTGACTGGCTTAGAACCATTGCCTCGTGGTGTTGCAAAGATTGAAGTAACATTTGCTATTGATGAAAACGGTATTTTAAGCGTTTCTGCAGTGGATAAACGGACAGGTATGAGCAATAATGTTACCATAAGTAATGACAGTGGTCGGTTGTCTCAGGAAGAAATATCCAGAATGTTGCGTGAAGCAGACAGGAACATTTCTAATGATGAAGCACGTAAACAAGTGAAAGAAGAATACAAATCGTTTGTAAAGTACCTACAAGCAATGCGTAGTTCGTTGAATAGTGATGAAGCTAAACAGTGTCTTTCTTATGATGAAGTAACTCGAAGTAATGCTTATATTATCGAGGTATTCCAGTTTCTAGAAGAAAACAAGGAAGACTTATTGATTGACCGTTTGCGTGGCTACAGAGAAGAAACCGAAAACAACATTGGTCCGTTGGTTTACAAGATTTACGAACGAAATAAAATGAAAAAAGTTGAATTAAGCGAAGAAGAAATCATACAAAAAATAAATAATTTGTAACTCTTTGTTATAATGGCATCACCGAAACGTCGTGCTTCACCCAAGAAGCGCTCAACGAAGCGAAAAAGTCCTCGAAAAAGTACTCGTAAAAATGTGCGCAAAAGCACCCGAAAAGTTTCCAATAAGTGTCCCTGCTGTAACCGCGTAAAATGCACTTGTCCTAAGTCTTGCAAGGCTTGCAAGCAATGGCGTAAATCTATGAAGGGAGGTTCGTCTTGCGGAACTCATCGCCAGAAGGGAGGTTCGTCTTGCGGAACTCATCGCCAGAAGGGAGGTTCGTCTTGCGGAACTCATAAAGGTGCTGGATGTGGTAAGCAGTATGGAGGTGTGAAAAACAGCGGAATGGATACTCAAAATGGTCCTTCTCGTCCCAAGCGCGCATCTGCTACCAAGGCAAGCGTTGCTATTTCACAAACTCGAAAAGACCGTGAAAAACGCTCTCAAAAGATTAAGCTGACAAAGGAATTCAAGAAGGTTCTTGACGTCGAAATTGACCGCCTTGCTGATATGATGGGAACATCTAAGGTTAACGCAGCCGATGACCTTATGGATGACATTGGAATGTATATGAACACAATGACTATGGGACGTCGCCAACAGCAAAGTTCTTCAAAGCAGTTGCCTCCCAGTAGAATTAATTTCTGGAAGCGTCAGCCAAGCAGAACCGAGTACACTGCTCAAGATGTAATGGCTCGGTTTAAATAATGCGTATTATTTTTTATTTTTTTATTATTTTTATACTATAATTTGTTATGATACAAACAAATTCATTGTTAGTTTATCAAGAAGATTCTAGTCTAATTTATGATTTTTTAATAAATTATTTTGAAATAAATGTTGAATGTTGTAATAGTGTGTCGTTTGAAAACTTTTCACCGATAGATTACGATAATACCATAATATATTTTTTTATTTCATTGGATAGTATCGAAAGTCTTTTTACTACTTTAAAAGAAATAGATACAGTATTTAACGCACATGTTCTTATAATTCCAAAAGAAACGAATTTTCTTTTAAACAGCTTGATAACAGTAGATACATCCATATTATTAAAAAGAGCTACCTATTATGGAATAACACTGTCATGTTTAGAAGTATATGAAAATAATTCTGAAGATTTTGAACATTTTTTAAAAAATTATAATGAAGTAGAAAAATTTGAAAATAATTCTATTTATAATCTCGGAAAAAAAGAATTTTTTTCAAAAGAATATAAAAAAAAAATAGATAACCGTTGGAATGTTTTTAATCATTGTTTAAGATTAACAGCTCGAGAATTGCAGTATAGTTTTAAAATTAAATTCAAAAAAGCAGAAAGTATTGATAATATATCTATATCTTCTTTAATGGATATTCCAAATTATAAATTACAACATTATGTACCAGATATAACGTATAATATTTTACAATACTTTTCACTGAAGTGCTACAATAAAGAGTTATTTTTGAACCATTATTTTGATAAAATATATGTACTGTATTTGCCTAGAAGAAAAGAATTAACAGTCATGGAGCTAAAAAAGCTCGGTATTTGGAACTACTGTTTATTTGAAGGCTTTGATGCATCTAGAAGTAATGTATGCAGTAAAGAATATGAAAAATATCAAAAATTTTATCCTAGCGACGATGAAATAAGAATATTGGGTAAAAAAGGTCGTAGAGGTATTGGAAGCGTTGGTTCATGGGCAATCTTAAAATCAATGCATAATATGCTGGTTAATGCAAAAAGAAATGGATATCAACGTATATTAGTGCTTCAAGACGATACAATATTTCATAACGATTTTTTTGAAGAATTTAAGACTAAAATAAACCTTATAAACGATGAAAACTGGAAATTATTATATCTTGGTGCATCACAACATGAATGGCGTAGTTTAGATATAAAAGATAATTATTATCATCCTACAGGTACTACAGATGGTGCTTTTGCTGTCGGAATACATAGTAATGTATTTGATGAACTTCTTTCTGAAATTTTAAAATTTAACTTACCATTTGATTCTGGTGCATTATGGACAATACAGTCAAAATATTCTGAAAATTGTTACGTATTATATAACAATATTGTAATAGCAGATTTGCGTAGCAGTGATTTGCGAAACTCTAGAGATATGAATAACTTTTCAGAACTTTTTCATTGGAAGCTCGATAACTATACGCTTAAAAATCAATAATTCTTATTTTTATTTCATCTTCTATGGTGTTGTCTGCAACAATTAATTTTCCCATACTTACCATATACTTATTTAACAGCATAAACTGAGGCTGTGTCATAGTTTCTGGTAATATATCGCTTCCAAATAAAAACTTTATCCCAAACCATGTAATGTTTAGAAAAATTTCTTGCTCCATTTGAGCGTCTTCTATCATTAATTTAATAGAATACTTTGGCTGTGGGTCTTTTGAAAATATTTTACGTGCAATGTTTATGATGTTGGTATCATATGACCCAATATGCTCTATTTCTGCTTCTTCCATATATTTTTAATATTTTTTTAAAATATAGCTATATCCGCAGTGTGTACTTTTTTTTTATTTGTAATATTATACTGCTGCTATGGATAACTTACTAGAGTTCTTACAATCAGATACATTTCAGCAAATCATTATGCTGACAGCAGATATTATCATATATTATGCAATGCTTGCTCCTCAACTGTTTAGTGGTGCTCTTCTTTCTGGTGTATCTGTTGGTGGTGGAGCAGATATTATTACAGATAGTATATTTTTGATAATATCTCTTATTATGTTTGGTGGCTCGTTTATTGGACTGATTATGGATACTGCATCGTTTGTTATTAACGTTGGTGGTGAGACTATTAATATGTTTGATGAGTTTGCTAAGATTAATTTTAAGGGTGGTATGACTGGTTTAAAAAAGCAGCTGAAATCGTTGTTTGGAAAGCTGGAAAGTAAAACGGGGTTTAAAGAGCAAATGAAAAATATTTTTGAAACAGTACTTGGTCTTATTGACGCTGGAGGAAAGTTGTTAGCTGACTTTTTAAGCATGATTATTCCCAATGATGGTGGTGTTGTTAAAGGTTCTATTGGTTCTGCTATAAATGCATTAAAGGTCGCTATATTAGCTGGCCGTAGTTTCCCTAGTGTGTTTGATATACTCGAAGAAGTGTATAACATGATTCCAAAAGAGTTTACTAAGCTCTTAGAATCGAGTAAATATCTTGAAGAATTTTTAACCAATATTATTGATAGCATTATTTTCTTGTTAGGAAAGGTAAAGTTTATGGGAGAACCAGCCAAGGTTGAACAAGTTGCTGGGTTTTCGAACTATTATGTAGTTGCTGGTTTCGGGAAAAACAATTCTCGAAATTATAATAGTCGTCAAGCCAGACAAGCTAGACCTCCTGCTCCTCCTATGAAGATGCCAAGTGTTCCGAGTGTTCCAAATATTGGTATTCCTGAGCTTCCAGGCCTTCCTGAGCTTCCAAGCATTGACTTGCCTACTATGGATGACTTCAAGAAGGGTTTGGATAATATTACGAACTTTGAACTACCTGACCCAGGCAGAATAAATCAACTCCTTTCCAATCCTATTAAGATTGAAATGCCTAGCTTGCAGCAATTGGAAGCACAAGCAAAAACACTTATCAGTAAGAACTTAAACATCGAACAAATGCTGAACGCAGTTGTTATTCCAGTACCTTATGAAGTTAAAGACATTGTTTTGAAACTACTTTTAATGCTTCGTTCTTCCATACCTGCTCTTTCTCAGCTCGCATTAACGACAGTACCTCTTACCATGACAGGTATATATGCAATTGAATATACAATAAAATTATAATTTCTTTTTTTCTTTTTCTTTTTCTTTTTTCTTTTTTGAAAAAAAATAAAATTTTTGTAATAATTTATGAATAATATATTACAATACACTTTGATACCATCTTATATGCTACATATGCAGCCATTATAAGTAAAGAATATCCAATAATAGGATAATCTTTCAATATTAGGTTATTAAAATAATCTAAAAAGTCTTGAACAAAACCTTTATATGCTCCACCGTTTTGTTGGTTTTGCATAATCTGAGCGATTTGTTCTTGTGTCAGTTGTATACCATTTGGATTTAAGACATCGAAAACAGAGACCATCATATTTGTAATAACACTATCGATAGTGCTATACAAAGGGTTTTGTGCATATTGTGGAAGGTTTACACTGGTCTGCTGGGGAGCTTGTGTTGTGCTACTCATTATACACTATAAAAATAAAAAAATGTTTACTCTTTGTATAAAATGGTCGACGTTTCACCACCTAATGCTCCTGGTGTTCCATCCTTGGAGCCTTTAATTTCCGTTATGGAATCGCTTAAAAGAAACGTATTGGACCAAGTTATGGGTCTTAAGGACAAGATTATGGACGTCGTATTGTTAATTCTCGCTTACATTCAATACTATGGTGGTGTTGCTGGTATTTTGTTTATGAGCTACCTTACCATTTTATTGGTTAACACTTCTGTTTCTGGTTCAGCAATAGGGCTAGTAATACAGCCGTGGTTAGGTCTGGTTATGGTTGCTATTGCATTGGCTATCGTGTTTGGTTACTTGTACTTTGTACCTAAGCCCGATGCCGTTGTTGGTGTTGATTTCAAGAGTGTTATGCGTCCTCCTCAGGCCCCTCAAGCTCCTAGCTTGCCTGGAATGCCTGGAATGCCTTCGTTGCCTTCATTGCCTTTTTAAACGTAAAAAATCTCTTTTAGTGCTACCGTTGGTGGTACTTTATGTGTATCTTTTTGCAATACTTTTTTTATTTTATTGTCAAATTTTTCTTTTTTATCAAAATGTTTAACACAATATAACATTTTTTTTCCATTATAACAATGTGTTGCTTCTTCATTGCAAAATTTATTTTTACATTTTAATTTATGTACATAAAAATCACCTGGTTTTTTATGGTCTTCGCACCAAAGTGCATTCATATTTTTATCATGTGCATACTTAGCTATTCTTCTACACCATGAAGCGTGTCTACATCGTATGTTATCTGTTGAAATTATTTCTACTACTTTAACTTTTTGTATTTCTTTATGTTTTTCACATAAAATATTACTTTTATTTTTCATATTTTCTTCATAATGCATTCTTTTTTTGCAGTTTAAATAATTACAGTACATAAAACATACAGGTACTGTATCGCTTTCACGGTGGTCTATGCAGTATATTGGTGCTTGATTAATATTAAAAGCAAATATTGCTCTGTTATAACAATCTTCAAAAATACAGCGACGTTGGTGCATATACTTTAAATTATATTTTGATTTTTTAAACTGTTGTATGTATGCATTCATAGCACTTCACATAATAGTCCATGAGATGGTATATTGGTTTGTTATGGTTTGTAAGGTTGTTATAGCTTTCGTCTGCTATAAATATGAGTTTTGTTTGTTTTGATTTATCTGATTTTTTTAAAATTTTTTCAAAAAGTTTTTTCATAACAGCATTAGGGTCTGTGCTGTAAATTAATACGTCGTTTAACAGTTCATTTACGTCTTCAAACTTATTTATTGTATCTTTTTTATAAACCATATCTATAAGTTCCATTATCGTTTTTTGTGTTTTATCGAATTCATAGTATGTTTTTTCGACATCTTTGTCTAAAAGATTTCTAAAAATTAAAAATTCTAAGAAATTGATTGACATTGATATTTTATTGTCGCAAATAGACGGAATTTTTTCAATTATTTCTTTTTTTATTTTAATATTTTCATTTTTTGATATTTTTTCTAAGATGGTACTTATTTCATAGTTTGAAGGTTGTCTTAACCTAAGGTACATACATCTACTGGTAAGAGGCTCTATGAGACTGTATTCAGAGTCTACCAATAAAATGAACCTACAGTTGTTCATATGCTTTTCCATGGTCCGTAACAATGATTGTTGTGCGTCAGTGTTTAATTTTTCTGCGTTATCTATCACGATAATATGGTAGTCGCACAAAATATTTTTAGTTCTTGAAATATCTTTTATCAGTGTTTGAATAATAACTCGGTCATAAACGTTGTAGTCTTTCATTTTTATGTAAAAGTGGTACTTACTGCTAAAATAATCAAAATTTATTTTCGTATTGTTTGGTAAAATTTCCATAGAACATTTTCGTAAATTTGTTGTAGAATTTCCATATTTTTCTTTTAAAAAAAGTTTAATAAAAGTTTTTTTGCCACTCTGTTGAGGACCGTATATTATCATATGTGGAACATTAACGGTATTGCAGAACTGTATGAGTTGTGATGAGACCTTATGATTATGGTCAACCTCGGAAAGGTTTGATGGTCGATATTTGTCAAGTAGTAACTGTTCATTCATTAAAATAATTATTATAAATTTCACAATAGTTTATAAAGAAAAATTACGAAGAAGGAGAAATAGCGCTGTTTTGACGACGATATTCTTGTTGTTGTGGTGTCCAACAAACGCAACCAAGGTCGGTAGTATACGTAGATGGACAGCATTCCGGCGATGCAGTATTATTTTTGAAATAGAGCTGAGATTGCTGTGGAACAGGCATATAATTATCTTCTAAATTTATGGGAGTACCAAAGTAGACGTATCCATTTTGTTGAGTTTGAGTCTTATCATTTGTTGGAGCCTCCTTATTTGCAACAGAAACAGGGTTTCCTACAGTTATGTCATTAAATATATCATGCAGGTTATCGAGCTCATCAACGTCTTTAGGAGTTTCTTCTGGAGAATTTTCAAACTCCTGTATAGTACGGTTACCGTAAGAGAAGAAATAGAATATTACTATAATAGCAACGATTAACAGTAGAGTAGAGTTCTCCATATAATAAAACCAAAGAAAAAATAAAATTTACAAATTTCTTGCCTTTTTGCGTCCCCCACCAAATCCCTTGCGGTTGTTGCGTCCCCCTTTGTCAAACCGAGGAGGGGGTTGAAGGGGGGACCTAGGTCCCCCCTCAGAAGTGCATTTGGATGAGCTTTTTTATGAACTGTTCGCTTGCGTGTTTTATGCGTATTAAATTGGCGTAATACTTTCTTATGTTGTGGTTATGTAGTAGCATACCGTAAGCACTGTCTGGGGCTCTTCCTTCTTCGACTTCTTGTAGTGTTGTTTCTATTTTGTCGTTGACTACAATACGTAGTGCTTGCTCGTAATTGAAAATGAAAATATTGAAAATCTTTTTGCCTGAGAAATCAGTATGGTTTTCCCCGTCACTGGTAGCGTATGTAAACTTGTGCTGCTTTTTGTCTATGAGCTGAACGTTCCAGTCTCGCTTACGGTTATCTGGTAAATAAATGATGCCGAACATACGTGCTAATGCACACATATTAGCATCCAAGTTTGTACCTGAAATACACTCTATTATGAACTCATTTGGGTTTATTGAGTTTCTATACGGTTCCAAGAGAGAAATATAATCTTGACCGTATTCCATAACGTTTAATGAGCTGTTTAAAAAGGTAATGTTTGAGTTGGAAACAATGACATTCGTAAGATTTTCGTATGTTTCGAGCTTCTTTTTCAGTTGTTCGTTATCTTTTATGAGCTCATTCTGGGAAATAGTAATCTTTTCGAGTACACTCAAAATAGTTTCAAGGTGTTGCGAATTACTTATTTGGTTCATTGCTTTCCTGTTTTAAAAAGCTTTCATTTTTTGCTACAATTTTTTTTAAATCTTTGTAATATTTATTTTGGTTTTGTTTTCCAGACAATAAGGCTTCCATTACTTGTTTTGTGCTCTCAAATTCTTCAGGATAGCTCGCAAACAACGAGGCATACAGAAGGTCATTTAGTTCTTTGCTTAGTGGTCCTTGTTGGTGCATTTGATAGTAAAGAGTATTTTGAAAATGCACCTTGTAATCGAGCTTGGAAAGTATTTCTTGTTCGTAGCGTGTTACTTTATCAAATGATACTTCATTAATGTAATAGTTACTTGGGTCTAATATTTTCAACGCGATAATAAGACATACACCGAGCTGAAATTGTATTGAATGTTCTTTGTTATTACTTGTTAATACGAAGATGTAATGCGCAAAATGAATTGCTTCGTATTGAAGCGTTGTTATGCAGCAGTACTTGTAGCTTTGTGTTAATGTTTCTCTTATTGCTTCTTTTAAAGTGTTTATTTCACTGTAATAGCTTCTGTAAGGTGTTTTATGCAATACATTGGATTGGTTTATTATGGTGTGAGGCGTGTTTAACGGCTCTATTTTGATGGTTGTTGCGAAGTATTGTTTATCTAACAATTGTTTAGGATTGTCACGTTGATGCGGCATAATCTGCAGCATACTTCGGATTAAACTGCATAAAGAAGGGTTGTTACTTATGCCTAATTTTTGAAAAAAGAGTTCGTAACGAGGCTTGTATTGAGGGTATGTTTGTGTGTATTCTAGTGGTGTACCAAATGTTTTCAATTGACGCATAAATATAGTGTTGCTTGTAATGTAGTTGTCTTCCATTTCTTCTGTTGTTGCAAGCATACCAACTCTTCCTATTATCATTTCGCAAAACACAATGCCTAAGCTCCATATATCAGCTTGAAGGTCTATTTTCTTTTGCAAGAATACCTCGGGAGGACGGTACCATAATGTGTAAGTATACATATTGTTTGAAGATTTTGTATTGACTGGACTTAGCATATGACAGCTGTTGAAGTCACACAAAAGAGCGTTGTTATGGTGGTCAAGTAGTACATTGCCTGGTTTTATGTCTCCATGTAGTACATTTATGGAATGCAAATAGTAAAGAGCGTTTAAAAGGTGGTACATTATTTTTTGGTCTGCTTTATGTTGTTTGTTTTCTATGTACTTGCTTAAATTAGTTTTGTAGCGTGTTATTGTGACACCTGTTATGGTGCTTTTGTCGTGTATAATATGTTCCATTTGTACAAAAAAAGGCACGTGATTAAGTGCTCGTAATATAGACAGTTCAAGAGGGATAAAGCGTCTAGCATCGTAACTGTCTTTGCATTGTTGCTCTTTGTAGTGCTTGTAAACACCAATGTCAAGCGCAAAAACGGTTGCAAAAGAACCTTCTCCTACTTTGTGTTGAAGATTGAGTTCTTGTATTGCTTTCATTTACTCCCTAATTTGTGCAAGATTTTATATTTGTTCTTTGTATAATAATGCAGTCGTTTGTTTTGATACTGCTAATGGTAGCTATAGTTTTTATGATCATAGGCTATGTTAACCAGCTAAAAACATGTCCACCACCTATCATAGAATACCGTTACATTCCTAGAACATTTAAAGAAGAGCAGGAAAATCCAGCTCAAGTTAGTGAAATCTTTGATACAATGTTCCAAGAGCCTTCTGTATGGATTGGTGGCTTTAAGTCTAACGGAGGAAACAAGAGCAAAGCACTCAGTTAATTTTTTGTTTTTTTATATTTAATTTGGTCTATAAAAAATTCCTTGTATGAGTATATAACGAAGAGATGCCGTTCAAAATCGATGGAAATGTCGAAATAAGAGATAGGCTTTCTATTCAAAATGACCTTGGTGGTGGTGTATATGGAGAAGTATTACGATTTCAAAATAACATTATCAGTACCGAGGTTACGGATGGAGACATTCAAATTGCACCAAACGGTTCTGGTGACGTATATTTGGGCTTGATAAGCAGTAATTCTACAATAACTAATGGTTCTAATGTAACTATAAGTGGTAACACTATCAGTGTTCCATCAAATCTAAACTTGAATATCAACACGTCAGGAACAGGTAAAGTTAACATTAATGGTATGACTATTGAAGCTGGGTTAATTGCTTCTAATGTAACAAACAGTTCTATCGAGCTTCGGCCAAATGGTACTGGTATATTGAAGCTTGGCTCTAATTTAGAAGTCAATCAAAATGTTAGTGCTACTTTTAATAGTCTTCCTGGAAGCTATTCTGCAATGTCATTAAATGCAACCAACGTTGGTACAAACAATGTTGGAAGAAATTTGATACTTTATGGTGCTGGAAACGGTTATGTTATTATGGATCAGATTGGTTTTCGTGATAACGTAATGCAAAATGTAAATGATTCTTATGATGTAGTAATTCGAAAATCATTAGCTGGAACTACGTTAAATGAGCTGTTATTAAGCGGTAATGATTTGTCTCTTGTAAGTAGTTCACCTTCCTTTAAGTTAAAAACTAGCAGCAGTACTATACTTACTGTTTCTAACGACAATGGTACTGCTAAGTTTAATGCTAATGGGTTCTACTTTGTAAATGGCGTGTCCGGTTATTTACGTGCTTCTGGTAATGGTGTTGCGATTATGAAGAACAGTGCTGCAACTGAAGCGTTGGATGTAACTGGTAATGCTGCTTTAACAGGTAATGTTGTTGCTGGAGGTAATGTGGTTGCAGGCACTGGATTGTCTGTGAATAGCGGTAATGTTACTGTTTCTTCTGGTAATTTAACAGTGTCTGGCACTGTTAGCGATAGCACTGGTGTTATTGTGAGCTCGCAGTGGAATGAAAATGGAACAGATTTGTATTATGCTGGTGGAAAGGTTGGATTTGGTGTTTCATCACCTTCGGAAGCGTTGGACATAAGTGGTAATGCTGCGTTGACCGGTAATGTTGTTGCTGGAGGTAACGTGGTTGCAGGCACTGGGTTATCTGTAACTAGCGGTGGTGTTAGTGTTAATTCCGGAAATCTTACTCTTTCATCTGGTAATTTAATTGTATCTGGTACCATCAGTGACGCAAATGGTGTTATAGGTTCTTCGCCTTGGACCAATAACGGGTCAGACGTATATTATTCTACTGGAAATGTTGGTGTTGGTGTTTCTTCACCTTCAGAAGCGCTGGATATAAGTGGTAATATTTCGTTGACCGGTAATGTTGTTGCTGGTGGAATTTTAAGTGCAGGCAATGGATTGTCTGTGACTAGTGGCGGCATTAGTGTTGCTTCTGGAAACATTATTGTTTCTGCTGGTAATTTAACAGTGTCTGGTACTGTTAGCGATAGCACTGGTGTTATTGTGAGCTCGCAGTGGGATGAAAACGGGTCAGACGTATATTATTCTACTGGAAATGTTGGTATTGGTGTTTCAACACCATCACAAGAACTTGATGTAGCTGGTAGTATTAACTTTACAGGAACTCTTTATCAAAATGGTGTTGCTTTTGGTGGTTCACAGTGGTCAACTGTTGGTTCGGACCTTGTTTATTCTACTGGTAAAGTAACAGCGGGTTCTATGGAGCTTAATGAAAATGTTATTTCGAGCAGCGACCAAGGAGATGCATCAATTGGGAAGACACTGGCTGTTACAACACCCATTAAAAGCGGCTACGTTTCTGCAGATGGAACGTCGAATAGTGTGTATGACTATTATCATGCATCTAAGGTTATGGACTCGTATAGCTTGGTACCTTCGTTGAGTAGTAACAGTAGCTCTGGAAATGTGGTTGGAAATGGAACTGTAGGGTTGATTGCGAGCTATTACAAAGGTCTTGCATGGAATGAGTTGATGAAAACGGTCCATGATACAGAAATAAACTATGGACACAACGGGTTGTTTATGAGCAAGGTGCGAGAATACAGCGGGAGCTTTAAGCGTATGTTCAGTGTAAAATGGGAAGGAAGCTTGACTCTGAATGCTGGTGGATATGACTTGATTATTGATGATGCGGTGCTTGCAATTGGACAACACACAATTACTGATGTATTGGAAACGATAAATGAAGAACCAAATCAGCCTATTGTTGATAGTGAAAATTCTTGGGATGGTTCTTCTTATCGTGCACTAATGAATGGTATGCGTCTTCCTTATGTATCTGAAATCCTTGCACGACGAGAGCTTGGTGTTGATATACAAGCTGTTGTTCCAATGTTTAATGACACAGGTATAAGTGACATAGACGCTTATAGTGCTGTAGCAAACAGTAGTCAATGGCAATATTCTGGTTATCATTATGTAAGCATTAATCAAGGAGGAAATGGTGATGTCGGCTGGAATTATGGTGCCATAGTACAATCTGGCAGTACTGCTGGCGATAGTTACGACGATGCATTACTTTTTATGCGGTCTGACTGCCGACTGTTCGATACTCGTTACATTGAAAATGATTATAATCAACCAAATATGGACGAAAATACCAACAAGGGTAGCTGGGCTTCTAAGAAGCGGTTTGCAGAAGCTGTTGGAGGACGTCTTCCGACTATTGAAGAAGTAAGAGCAAGAAAGTTTCTTCAATGTTACAATTTGCGTTATAGTGCAAACCAGGTATTTGTACCTTGCACAAATACTAATTATAATAGTTCAAATGTAGAACCGGATAGTGATTATGTTAGTATTGGGAGTGACACTGGTCATTACTTTGGGATGAGTGCTCGAGACACGGGTAGTGGTGGAACATGGAGCTCTAGTCACTGGTCATTAAGCGATAATTTTGAAATTTGGGAAACACTTACGTTGGTAATATTTGACAATATGGACCAAACTCTTAGCTACGACAGCTCTACTGTGACTGGTACAAATATTGTGTCCAAGACAGCTGTTGTTTACACCAAGAAGTATTCTGTAACAGTACCTGACAATAACGCACATAGCATTACATTCACAAAGAATGGGCAAGGACCACGCCAGCTTCTTCTTGCACCTCAGAATGGTGATGGTAAACGCTGGCTTACACCATTGGACTTTTCTGTTTCCCATAGCAGCGTAACTGACCGTTACAAAGTGTTTGATGGCTCTTTGATTGACGAATTTACTTCGTTGAATTACATTCGCGAGCCTATCGGTTGGGTTGGAACGTCGAAGACAGTGTTGGATAGCGTGGTGCTTGGAGCCAAGGTTGGTAGCGAACTGTTTATGCCCCGATTGTTTGATGTCGAAGGAACAACTGATGGAAAGCATTGGAAAAAGTTGAAGACGTTTGGAGCAGTGCGAGAATACATTCAGAAGGAATTTGTTGTTGGTTCACAGCTTGGATGTATTGGTTATCGTATTGTTGTGATTGGAACGTTTATG
>Ga0233439_10002924_pt1 | contig 18523 bp, 21 predicted proteins | sample SI_123_September_6_FD_182713 | JGI IMG/M metagenome (GOLD analysis project Ga0233439, IMG submission 182713) | Seawater microbial communities from Saanich Inlet, British Columbia, Canada - SI_123_September2016_100_MG | ecosystem: Environmental > Aquatic > Marine > Inlet | place: Canada: British... | reverse complement strand
TTTGATGATTGGGATGTGAGTTGGTAGATGATATTCTGGAGAATCGTAGATAACCAACTTCACCCAGTTCACGAAACGGACAATCTTGGATTTGAGAAATCAGAAGGATTACGGATACCCGATGAGTATTTAGATAAACAAGAGTTTATGGTTATGAGAACCACACACGGAATAGGTGATTGGGGAATCATATCAGCGATACCTCGTTTATTGAAAGAGAAATACCCAAATTGTAAGGTATATGTTCCAACTAAAAAACTTCTAAAAAAGTTATTTGGGCAAGAACATAATAATGTTCATGTTATATTTGATAATAATCCATTTGTAGATGAGTTTGTTGATGAGATAGATGGTGAGGTATTTCACGACCACTATAGAATATATGATAAAGACAATACTGATATTCCACTTATTAAACAGGTGTTAGAGTTTTGGCAATTCACAGAAGAAGAAATGAGTGATTCACAACCAGAAATGTATTGGTCGGATGAAGAGATGAAATTTGGAGATTCTATTATTTACAAGACTGTTAATAAGAGAAAGTTTGGTTCATTATTAGTGTCAGATAGATTTGGAACACAAATGGGAAAGCACCATCAAAAAAGTTATGATAAAGATACAAAAGTAATATCTAAAGTTTTAAATGATAATCCATTACCTTATTTTTATTATACATCAAAATCTATTTCAGAAACACCATTTAATTTTATAGATAAAGCTTTAGATATGGGGTATATAGACTTGAGAATCCAGTTGTATATTAAATCACGGGCAAAGATTAATGTTAGTAATCAATGTGGAACGAATCATTTAATGGTAAGATATTCTAATTGTTATGAATCACAAAGACAATATCCAATCGCACACAATTTCGTGGAAGGGGAAAATTATTTATGATTTCAGTTGTTCAAAATTTTATTTGTACAAAAAAAGAACGATTGAAAGTTATAGAACGAGAAGTTCCTAAGATGTCAAAAATTTTTAAGGATTATGATTTTTATATTAATTATGCAACTATTGAAAATGTTTTTGAGGTAGGCAGAATCTATGAAGATAATGTAAAAAAATTAACTTTCGAAAATAATTTAAAAGCGAATTGGGGAGAAGTTACTCTTGGAATGGTTGAGAAAGTTAAAACTCCTTATACTCTGATTTTATGTGAAGATTTTGAGTTCCGTATTACTTATAGTAAGTGGAGTAGAATGATGGAAGAGTTTGTGGAAAGGGATGTGAGTTATATGCCAATCGGTAGATTATGGAAATATACAGAAAAAACGTATCATGGTGGATACGAATCAGGTAAAGATTTATGGTTATACCCAGCAACAAAATCACCTGGTTCTTCATTATCAGTTGATGCTATATATAAAACTGATATGTTAAAAGAAAAGTTAATAGAATTACAGGAATATCCATCAAGAAGATTTCCATTAAATCTTCCACATCATTTTGAAGATATATTTCATGAAGGTTACAATAATGGTGTTACCAAGTGGGGTGATAATGTAATGTGTGCTATTCCTAAAGATATAATATTGATGCACATACAAGAACAAACAGAAACATATTTAAATAAGTAGGAATAAAAATGGCAGATACAATAGGCGACCTTATAGATAAATTAACAATTTCCAACATAAGATTGTGGATGTTAGAAGATGAAAGAAGAAGTTATTGTTTATCAGATGAATCCAGGAATGAAAATGAAATAAAAGAATTCTTAAATAAAATAAGTTTAACTAATAGAGAAAGAAACAACCTAATTGATCAAATAAATGCAAGTATGACAGTTTTAATTGATAAAACAGTTGATAAAGATTCAACCGTTAGTTTGACTTTTGAAGAACTATTAGGAACTGGGAAAAATAAATTTTATAAAGGAGAAGATAAATAAAAAATTTCATAATAACATCGGATAAATATAGTTTTTTATTAGAAGGATACATTACACTTTTTAATAAGTATTGGGTTGGGGAAGATATCCACCATGTTATATTAGGTTTTGAAAATCCTAATATTTCTCTTCCTAATAATTTTACTTTTTATTCATTAGGCAAACAAAGTGATAACCCAATGTGGTCTCAAACTTTAATTCCTTTTTTTGAAAAGGTAGAAGAGGATTACTTTTTATTATCGTTTGAAGATCACTTTCTTGTTAAGGAAGTACCTATGGAAAGATTAAAAGAAGGTATAGCTTTAATAGAAGAGGGGGGAGTAGATAAACTTTTTCTCCAAAATGATTATAGTGATGGGAAAAAGGGAATGCCTTTTTCTAGAATTAAAGAACACTATAAAGGAAATTGGTATACTTCAACCAAGGGTAAAAACTCCCTAATCACAGAATCCTTAGTACCCGCTATATGGAAAAAAGAATTCTTTCTAAAATCCTTATATAACGCAAAATCCCAAAAAACAGCAGGAGGGTTTGAAGGAGTAAATGGAGATTTACAAGGAAACGTTTTACTCACTAAAGATATTACAGTATTTCCGATGTTAGACGCTTGTAGAAGAAATAGATTTAATACAGATATTTTTACCAGATATGCAGTTGAAGGAGATTGGCCAGGTAGGCAGGATTGGACACTTAACCTGGCAAGTGAGGATATAGAAATTTTTGAACAAATGCAAAAAAAATGGAATAGCAATGTATAATATAGAAAAAAATATAAAAGATCAAAAAAAATATTCTAATAGTTTATATTATGGTCAATGGGAAACTGATAAAATTATTGAATCCTACTTTGATATCAATGTTAAAGGAGTATGTATTGAAGTAGGAGCAGCAAATGGTATAAGGGGGTCAAATACAAAATATTTTGAGGATAACAAATGGGGGGTGTTATGTATTGAACCAAATTTGGAACATAAAGAATCTTTAGAATCCTCAAGAAATTTAGTAAGATATTTTGCGTGTGGTAATGAAAATAAAGATGAATACTTACACATATTTAGAGTTGGAGATAAAAATATAGCATCTTCACTTACATCTTTAATCCCTGATGAGAGATTAGTTAATGATCATGAACATTTAATAAATGACAATTATAAAGTACAAGTACCTGTTAGGACTTTAGATTGGATTTTAAAAAAGGAAGTCACAAATACTTCTTTTGAGTCTATTACAGATATTGATTTTATTTCAATTGATACTGAAGGTACAGAATTAGATGTTATGAAAGGATTTGATGTTACTAAGTATAATGTTAAATTATTTGTTATTGAAAACAATTATAATGATAAAGATATAGAAAAATATATGTATAAAATAGGATATATAAAAGATATGAGATATAAAATTAATGATTTTTATATAAAAAAACCACTAAAAAACAAAAAATGAATAATAAATTATTTTCATTAGGAGATTTATATGTATCTGATTTTGTACGGGATAATAATGCTCCAAGGGGGGTGAAAGAACCCTTAACTTTACTTATGGATACAACGATTAATGCCCCAAGATTAGACACAGTAACAGACCCAGATAAAATGTATGGGCAATATTGGTATAGATCAGGTATAAATGCTACTATGACAAATGAGTTAAAATCTATAGCAGAAGAATTACCTACATTAATACCTATTAAAGATGGGGATATATTTCTTGATATAGCTTGTAATGATGGGACCATTTTTAAATTTGTACCAAATAATATGATAAAAATTGGTGTAGATCCCGTTGATGATTCATACTATAATGAATCATCCCAGCTTTCTGACTTAATAATTCAAGATTATTTTTCATCTAAAATATATAAATCTTCAAAGTATGGGGATAAAAAAGCAAAACTAATCACAATTATTGCAATGTTTTATGATTTAGATAATCCCATAGAATTTATGAAAGATGTTGAAGATGTTATGGATGATGAAGGGCTATTAGTAATGCAAATGAGTTATACTCCCTTAATGCTTCAACAACTAGCATTTGATAATATATGTCATGAACATATATACTATCATTGCTTAAATTCAATCACTAACATATTAAAACAAGTTGATATGAAAGTTGTTGATTGTAAATTAAATGATATAAATGGAGGAAGTTTTAGGGTTTATGTTAGAAAAAACAAATCCCTCTCTACTAATTTTAAAACAGCCCCTTATAGAGATGTTGCAAATTATAGAATTAATAGTATTTTAGAATTAGAAAATAAATTAGATATCACATCCCCTACTCCTTATATAGAATTTTATAAACAAATTTGTAACTTACGAGATGAAACTGTAGATTTTATAAAGAAGGCTAAATCACATGGTAAGACTATATGGGGGTATGGGGCTTCAACAAAAGGTAATACATTATTACAATGGTTTGGGTTAGATAATACCTTAATAGATGGTATAGCAGAAAGAAGCCCTTATAAATTTGGTTTAAAAACAGTGGGTACAAACATCCCAATATATTCAGAATCAGAAATGAGAAAGGTTAACCCAGATTATATGTTAGTTTTACCCTGGCATTTTATAAGTGAATTTTGTAAAAGAGAAAAGGAATATTTAGATAAAGGGGGGAAGTTTATTGTTCCTTGTCCAAAATTCCAAATTATAGGAAAAGAATAATATGAAAAGAGCATTAATAACAGGCATTAACGGTATGGATGGCAGTCATCTTGCTGATTTTCTATTAGAAAAGGATTATGAAGTTTATGGTATGGAAAGACGAACTTCAAATCCAAATAGAACTAACACTAAACATTTACAAGGTAAGATAACATTTTTAAATGGTGATTTGACAGACCAAAATTCATTGGTTAGATGTTTACGAGAATCAAATCCTGATGAGGTTTATAATCTTGCTGCTCAGTCATTCATGGGTGAGAGTTGGAATACACCAGAACAAACGGGTGACGTAAATGGTTTAGGTTGTTTGAGAATGTTAGAGGCTATAAGAGAGTATGGTAGAGAAGTTAAATACTATCAAGCATCAACATCTGAAATGTTCGGTAGAATGGTGGAGAATCCAGCAAATGAGAATACACCATTTTATCCACGTAGTCCATATGGAGTTGCCAAACTTTATGGTCACTGGATTACCAAAAACTATAGAGAATCTTATGATATGTTTGCTTGTAGTGGCGTTCTATTTAATCATGAATCAGAAAGACGAGGTATTGAATTTGTGACTCGTAAGATCACTGATGGTGTTGCTAAAATACATTTAGGATTACAAGACCACATAACATTAGGTAACTTAGATTCTAAACGAGATTGGGGATATTCACCAGATTATGTTGAATGTATGTGGTTGATGTTACAATACGATAAACCAGATGATTACGTTGTTGCAACGGGTAAGGCTCATGCGATTAGAGAGTTTTTAGATTGTTCTTTTCAACACATAGGAATTACAGATTGGTCTGATTATATCAAACAGGATCCAAGATTTATGAGACCAGTTGATGTATTATGTGGTGATTCTACAAAAGTTAGAGAAACATTAGGGTGGTTGCCTAAAACATCATTTGAGGAGATGGTATCGACAATGGTTGTGAATGATATTAAACTTTTAAAAACATGAAAAATATTTTATTTACAACACACTTAGATGACAAGTTTATAGATGGTGCACTTGTTATGATTTATTCAATGAAAAAACACGTTAAGGATTTTATGGAATATCCAATTAGGATATTACATAGTAGTGTGATTTCCGAGTTGTCCGTTGAGAATCGTGAAAAGATAAAAAAACTTGTCCCCCACGTTCAATTTGAAGATATTTATAATGAGAGTTATATAAATGCACCAGTTCAGTATCCAAAACATAGAATAGCATTTTTATCGTTGGAATGTTTTAGACCAACTGAATATGAAAAGGTTTTCTTTTTTGATTGTGATATGTTATGTGTTGAAGATATATCTGAAGGAATAGAAACTGCACCAGATGAATATGTTTCTGGGTGTGGTGGAAGTCCTACTGATATAAATTGTGGATTAATGGTTATTGGTAAAAGTTGGTTAAATGAAGATGTATATAATAAAATGGTAAAGTGTGTTGATACTATGGGAACTACTCGGTTATTCACTCAACATATGATAAACCATGTAGTACCAGAATTTAATTTATTACCTGATGAATATAATTGGAAAGTTGCCCCAATAACAGATTCTAATAGAAAAATTACTAAATATGGAATTACTGATACTACAAGAATTATTCATTGGGCAGGAGCACTACCAGACCAAAATAGTAAAGTTTATCCTAAACCTTGGGAAGAAGAAGAACATGCAAATGTTTTAAGTGAACTTTGGTATTCATATAAGAAAGAAATGTTAGAAGAAATAAATGGCTGATTGTGTAAATATCCAATGGAAAAATGGTTTTGCAAATCAACTATTTCAGTATTCTTATGGAAGAATATTGTCAGAACAAATGGAGTGTTCTTTAACTTATAGTGGAACGATTGATAGATGGGAAGGAACTTCATTAGTTGATATGGGATTTATAACTGAAGATGATATTCTAAAATATACAGATGAAAATATAAAGGTTAATATTGATTATAATAAAGTACAGGCAGTTGAGTTAGAAAATCCACAGAATTATAAACCTTATTTAGATGAGATTAGGTCGTGGTTTCCAAAAGTGGAGATAACTAATACGGAAGGTTTGTTAGTTCATGTGAGAGTGGGAGATAATGGACTAAATATCTATACACCATTTGAATGGTATAAGAAGGCGATAGAAGATAATAATATAGAATTTGATAAGATGTATATAGTAACTGATACACCAAATGATAAAACAGTAGATGAATTGAAATCATATTATGATGCTGAATTAAGTTCACATGAAAGTATTACAACAATAGACGATAGAAGAAAATATAAAAATAAAATTTTAGAAGATTTTAATTTTATGAGAACGTTTGATAAAGTTTTATTTTCTAATAGCACATTTCCCTGGTGGTCATCATTATTGAGTAATCCGTCTAAGGTTTGGTTTAATAAAGAGTGGCAACCTAACCATTATAATGGGATGATCAAACTTGGTGAAACTGATTATGAGAATTGGAATGGTATAACTCCACTTTCATTGAAGGAGAATTAAGGTGGAATTAATATATTCAAAAGTAGAATTAGATAAGTTATTACATATCATTCATAAAGTAGATGAATTCTACACGATAGAAGAAGGTCACAGGCGAGATGTAGTAGGAGAAAAAGAATTTATTCAGTTGTCTGCGATGAATATGAAAGAGGGACATACATTTAGACCACATCAACATATTTGGAAACCCGGTGAAGAGAAAACTATAGCACAAGAATCTTGGGTAGTAATAAAAGGTAGTGTTGAGTGTCATTTTTATGATACAGACGGCACCTTATTAGGAAAGCCAATACTAAAACCAGGAGATTGTTCTGTGACTTTGGGTGGTGGACATACCTATTTAATATTAGAAGATGATACATTAGTTTATGAATACAAAACAGGACCATACAGGGGACAAGAATTGGACAAGGAGTTTTTAGATGAAATTTAATATAGGTTGTGGGTGGAGAGATTTTGGAAAGGGTTGGATTAATATAGATGGTGGAGATTATGAACACCTTGACTCAGATGATATTTTTATAAAAGACTATGAGAATAATTCAGCAGATTTAATCTATTCTTCTCATTTTATTGAATATTTAGATCGTGATGAAGTTATTCCATTGTTAGAAAGATGGAAAGAGGTTTTAAAACCAAATGGAGTTATGAGATTGGCAGTTCCTAATTTTGAAGTATATGCAAAGTTATATTCAAATGGAGAATACCCGTTAGATAATTTTCTTGGTGTATTGTATGGTAAAATGTCAATGGGAGATAAGACTATATATCATAAAACTGTATATGATTTTAAAAGCCTTAAAAGATTGTTAGAAGATATAGGAATGAAAGAAGTAAAAAAATATCATTGGGAAGAAACAGAACATTCAGATTTTGATGACCATTCACAGGCATATTTACCACATATGGATAAAGAGAACGGAACATCAATGAGTTTAAATGTAGAGTGTATAAAGTAGGAGAAAGATAATGGGAAATTATCAAGGACTTAAAAAAGAAGAAACTCGTAGTGAATATGGTAAAGATATTCATTATACATCATGGCCAGTAGGGAAGATTCCAAAAGAACTTCAAAGACCTGAACTTGACCAATTAACAGAGTTAGGATATGATTGGGATGATCCACGAGATGTAGTGGATATGTTTGAAAAAAAGGTTGCTAAATTTGCTGGTAGTAAATACGCCTGTACGGTTGATTGTTGTTCTAATGGGTTATTCTTAGCAATGAAATATCTTGATGTTAAAGGAACAATTACGATTCCAAAGAGAACTTATGTTTCACCACCAATGCAAATTATACATGCTGGTTGTAAAGTAAAATTTGAAGATAGAGAATGGAGTGGAGTTTATAAATTAGAACCATATAATATTTGGGATGGTGCTACAAGATGGACTAAAGGAATGTATGTTGGAGATGACGCAATTCAAGTCGTATCTTTTCAGATAAAGAAAAGAGTTCCAATTGGTAAAGGTGGTATGATTCTTACTGATAGTAAGGAAGCATATGATTGGTTTAAGTACGCGTCTTATGATGGTCGTAACTTACGAGAATATTATATGGATGATAAATTTGCACTTATTGGTTATCATATGTATATGACACCAGAAGATGCAGCAAGAGGTATAATACTAATGGATTCAGTTCCAGAAGAAAACGAAGATACCGGTGGCTCAGCAACTTATTCTGATTTATCAGACAGAGATGTGTTTAAACCATATGTTGAAAAGGAAATAGGATTTAAATAATGAAGAAAAAGGCATTTATAACAGGTATTAACGGGCAGGATGGTAGTTATCTTGCTGAGTTATTATTAGAAAAAGATTATGAAGTATATGGTATAGTAAGACGACATTCTATAGCAGAACATCAAGAAAGTAGAATTGATAGTTTAGTTGGAAACGGAGTAGAAACTTTTTATGGTGATTTAACTGATATTAGTTCATTAGAAAGGTTGATAAGAACTATACAACCTGATGAAATATATAATATAGCAGCCCAAAGTCATGTCAGAATAAGTTTTGATATTCCACAATATACAGTACAGGCAAACGCACTTGGTATTGTTAATATATTAGAAGCGTGGAGAAATAATTGTCCTACGGCAAGATTTTACCAGGCGTCATCATCAGAGATGTTTGGTCGTTCAGTAGACGATGATGGATATCAGAGAGAAACTACGGCAATGAATCCAACAAGTCCTTATGGATGTACAAAGGTATTTGGATTTAATATGACTCAACATTATAGACACGCTTACAAGTTATTTGCAAGTAATGGGATATTATTTAATCACGAATCACCAAGACGAGGCTCTAATTTTGTAACTAATAAAGTTGTAAAGGCGGCAGTTGAGATTTCATTAGGAAAACGAGATAAACTACCACTTGGTAATTTAGATGCCTTTCGTGATTGGGGACATTCAAAGGATTATGTTAGAGCGATGCATATGATAATAAATCATACAGAACCAGATGATTTTGTATGTGCAACTGGTATTACTAATTCAGTAGGTGGTATGTGTGATTATGTGTTTAATAAGGTAGGTTTAAATTATAAGGATTATGTTACAGTGGATGAGAGATTCATGAGAGCAGAAGAGTTGAAATATCTCCGTGGTGATGCTACCAAATTAAGAGAAACTTTTGACTGGGTACCTGAATATACATTTGAAACATTGATGGATGACATGATTCAACATTGGGTAGGAGTTTATAAATAATGTATAAGGACACCAAGTTATATATATGAATAAAGATTTTTATACAAATGACGAGATGGAATCTATATTTCGTAAACAAGACTTACAATATCCATCTCAATATTCACTTGATGAGTTAGTTAAACGGGTGACAGAACTTAATGATATTGAGGGTACAACCGTTCAGGAGAATCAATCTATAGCTGTAGTTGGTAATTCTGGTAAATTATTGAGTGAAGAACAGGGAGAGTTTATAGATTCTCACGATATAGTTATTCGTTGTAACTTAGCAAAAACAGATGGATATGAAAAAAATGTCGGAAATAAAACAGATTTTAGATTTATAGCAGGTAAATCATTTTGGAGAGACTTAACAGGTCAATTTTCTTCATATGAAGATAATTTTCTTACTAATCTTAAAGACCAATGTTTTGTAATTAAAGCTGAACCATTATATGCGACAATACAGGGAATTATTAAGAATTATAATACTAAATGTAAAATAGTCTATCTACGTCAGGATTTTATAGATGAATCAGAATCGACAATAGGAATAGATGATATAACTTTAGGTTTAACTGCCATATTAATGGCAATTCAATGGTCAAAGAATGTTTCAATTTTTGGATTTACTTTTTTTCAAGAAGGTTGGGAAGAACAACATTATTTTGAAAGTATAACACCTTATAGTAGAGGACATAATCCATTGAAAGAAAAATTATATGTGGATAAGTTAGTGGAACAGAATTTAGTAAAAATGCATTAGGAGAATAAAATGTCTAAAATTGTTATTACGGGTGGACTTGGTTATGTAGGAACACAATTATGCAAATTACATATACCAGAAACATTGGAAAATGAAATTATTGTTACGGATAGGAGATTTTTACCTGAACGAGTAAAGGAGTTAAAAGAGTGGGGATTTAAATATATCCAGTCTGATTTACTTGATGAGGATAAAATTAAAGAACTTGTTCACGACGCAGATGTTGTTTATCATTTAGGTGGTATTACTGATGTGGCTTACGTTAAGAGTGAAATGAATGAAGAACAAGATAAGATGATTGAAAATGTTGGAGTTCAAGGCTCAAGAATTATTATTGATAGTCTATCAGATACAGCAAAAATTATATTTCCATCAACTCATGTAGTATATGAGGGGGTTGATGAAACGGCATTTGATATGACCGAAGAAATTGAACCTTGTCCTGTATTAACCTATTCAAAGGGTAAAGTTCAAACAGAAGAAGATTTGGAGAAATCAGGAAAAAATTATGTTGTATTAAGACTTGGCTCTGCCCACGGATATGGTGGTGATTCTATGAGAATAAACATTATGCCAAACTTGTTCTCTAAAATGTCGGCAACAGGTAATCCGATAAAATTATTTGGTGGTGGTGTTCAATGGAAATCTCTTGTATCAGTTTATGATGTAGCACGTTGTATGAAGTTTATGGCAGAAGAGAATGATATTAACAGAGAAGTATTTCATTTATGTAATGAGAACAAGACGGTTAAAGAAGTTGCAGAAATATGTAAGGAATTTGTTCCAAATTTAGATTTGACCGAGACTGATGACGAGATACCAAATAAAGGATATACACTAAGCAACGCAAAACTATTAGAGACAGGATTTGAATTTAAGTATAATATCAGAGATAGTATTAAAGAAATGATAGAACATTGGAGTGATAAACAAGAAGAATCTCGTGAAGTGTTAGAATATAAATTCAATGGTGGTAAGGAGTTTGTAGATGAACGAGGTCGTATTACTAACTATGAATTACCAGAATCAATTAATTGGATAGGTTGGATTGAATCTAAAAAGGGAACTGTAAGAGCAAACCATTACCATCCAATACAAGAACAAAAGTGTATATTGATTAGTGGTAGATATATTAGTGTATTTAAAGATTTAAAGAAACCCAATAGTCCTATGACTACTCAACTGATGGAACCTGGTGATGTAGTAGTTACAAAACCAAATGTGGCACATACAATGGTATTCCTTGAAGATTCGTTATTTCTGAATCTCGTTAATGGTGAGAGAGAACATGATAATTTTGGTAAACATACAATACCATATGAGTTAGTAGATGAAAGAATGAGAGTAGAGTTATTAGAACATTATAAACCAGAATGTAGGTGTTGTGGTAATTCTAGATTGGAATGTGTTGTATCACTTGGAAATTCACCATTGGCAAATAATCTATTGAATGATGAAAATCAAGAAGATGAATTATATCCATTACAAATGAACTATTGTCCTGAATGTCATAATTGTCAACTATCTCATTTAGTTCCAAGAGAGAAGATGTTTAATGAATATCTTTATGTTTCATCCACAACTGAAGTATTTAGAAAACATTTTTCAGATGCAGCAGATTCACTTACAGAACAATTTGGTTTGAAAGAAGGTTCTCTTGTGGTTGATATTGGTAGTAATGATGGGGTGTTTCTAAAACCACTTCAAGAGAAAGGTATAAGTGTATGTGGAGTTGAACCTGCAAAGAACTTATCCTATCTTGCAGAACAAAATGGAGTTCCAACTATCAATGGATATTTTGAAGATGAATCTACAATAAGTCAATTTAAACAAGAAGTAGATTTAGTAACAGCATTTAATGTATTCGCACATTCAGATAATCTCGAACAGATTACCCGAAACGCATTTCAGATATTGAAATCGAGTGGTCATTTCGTAATTGAAGTTCAGTACTTGTATGATACATTAAAAGGTGTAACTTTTGATAATATTTATCACGAACATTATAACTATTGGAGTGTATTATCTCTTAAAAATTTCTTTGAAAGATTGGGTTTGCAGATAACCAATGTTGAACACATTGATACTCACGGTGGTTCAATAAGAGTTTATGTTGGCACTCAAGGTCATCTCGCTAATTCATCTGTATCTGAATTTATAAAGAAAGAAAAAGAATACGGATTAGATAAATTAGAAACTTATAAATGTTTTTCACGAAAAGTAGAAGAATGTAAAGAAAAATCACTAAAAGTAATCAAAATTCTTAAAGATGATGGTAAATCAATAGTTGGTTATGGTTCACCGGCAAAGGCTACAACTGTTTTAAATTATTATGGAATAGATAGTAACTCCATTGATTATATTATAGAAGATAATGAACTAAAACATGGTAAGTTGTTACCTGGAGTAAGAATACCGATAACAAATAAGATTAATGGGTTGGCCAATCCACCAGATAATATATTAGTTTTGGCGTGGAATTTCTTTGATTATATAAAACAGAATAATCAAGAGTTAGTGGATAAAGGATGTGAGTTTATAACTTTGAAAGATAGATGAAAACACAAATTATAGCAGAAATTGGAATTAATCATAATGGTGATTTGAATATTGCCAAAAAACTTATTGATATATCAGAGTTTGCCGGATGTGATGTTGTAAAGTTTCAAAAAAGAAATCCCGATGTGTGTGTTCCAGAACATCAGAAGGGAGTGATGAGAGATACTCCTTGGGGAAGAATGACATATTTAGAATATAAACATAAGATTGAGTTCGGACAAAATGAATATGATGAGATAGATGATTATTGTAAGGGTAAAATATCTTGGACAGCATCACCTTGGGATTTAGATAGTGTTGAATTTTTAGAACAATATGATTTACCATTTGTAAAGATAGCATCGGCACTATTAACAGATTACGAATTAATACGAGAGTGTAGTAAAAGATTTTCAAAACTTGTATTATCAACGGGTATGAGTACGATAGGAGAAATAGATAAGGCAGTAGAAGCTATGGGATGTGAAGTTGGAAATTATGATTCTGATTTCAGAAGATGTAAGTTTGCACTTTTACATTGTAACTCAACCTACCCGGCACCAGTAAATGAATTAAATTTGAGTTGTATAAAAACTCTGAGAGATAGGTATGGATGTGAAGTTGGATATAGTGGACATGAATATGGATTAACAACCACTATAGCTTCATTATGTTTTGGTGCAACTATAATAGAACGGCATATTACATTAGATAAGTCTATGTGGGGTACAGACCACATGGCATCAGTTGAACCGCACGGACTTATAAAGTTGGTTCGTGGAATAAGAGAACTTGAAAGTGCAATTGGTGATGGTAAAAAGGTTGTTACCGATAGTGAAAAGCCAGTTAGAGATAAGTTGAGAAAAGTATGAATATAAAATATACATATGATACAAAAAAGTATAGGTTTAGAGAATTAGTATCTGAATTATATCAAGTAGACAAGTTAGAGAAGATACACGAAGATAAATCTGATTGGGTAAGAGATGAATATAAAAAATTAAATGTTCATAATGAGAACACTACTGATTTTCACGATATATTTTATAAAAGGTTAAATAATAATTGGACAGAATTATATGATGCCTATGATGATTTCATTCATAATGAAGTAGTTCCAATTTTAGATGAGAAATTTCATTATCAGTATCTACCATCATTTAGAGTTCATTTACCAGATGAGAATCAGGCAGTACATACTTGGCATTCTGATTCAGACCAGTTACATAAACACCCAAACGGTGAAATAAATATTTGGCTACCATTAACGAGGTGTTATGGAACAAATACTATGTGGATGGAAAGTGAACCATTTAAATTAGATTTTAAACCATTTGAAGGTGAATGTGGAGATTTTTGGGTTAATCATGGAAATGTTTGTATACATGGAAATAAACCTAATTTAACAAACATAACACGGATGAGTTTTGATTTTAGAATAATCCCACTTTCAAAATATAATCCTGATCACTCATTGACTTCTGAATCAAGGTCAACTAAATTTATAGTTGGAGAATATTATAAAGAATTAAAATGAAAGTTATATCAGTTATACCAGCCCGAGGTGGAAGTAAGGGTATACCCTTAAAAAATTTAGTAAACCTTAATGGTTCACCATTAATATCGTATAGTATAAATGCCTCACTTCAATCCAATGTAGATGAAACTTGGGTATCTACGGATTCAAAAAAGATAGCTGTTATATCAGAAGGTTGTGGTGCAAAAATAATATTCAGACCATCTGATATATCAGCTGATACATCCCAGTCAGAGGAGGCCTTACTACACGTCGCCCGCGATAGTGAATTTGATGTGATGGTTTTCATTCAACCAACTTCGCCTTTAATAAAATCGGCAGATATAAATAAAGGTTTAGAAATGATGGACAAACATGATTCAGTTTTTAGTGTTACAAAGGAACATTGGATACCAAGATGGACAATGGATGTAGAACCATACGAATGGGAAATTGATAATAGACCTATGAGACAGGATAAATCTGAAACTTATATTGAGAATGGTGCATTTTATATTACTAAAAGAAAGAATTTATTAGAATCTGGGTTAAGGTATAGTGGTAAGATAGGTGTAGTAGAGATACCACTTTCAAGAAGTTTTCAAATAGATACATTAGAAGATTTAGAATTGGTGGAGAAGTTATTGTGAATTTTGTAGTATTATATTGTAACAAAAATCAATATGAAATGTTTGAGGAATTTTCTTTTAAATATTCCGAGGCAGACTTCAGTAAAGTAGATATATTAATATTTGATGATAATTCTTTACCCGAACAAAAAGAGAAATTGAAAGAGTTATGTAAGAAGTATGATAATTTGACTTGGATAAATCCAGACGTGGTTTCAGATGTTGATAACCCAGTTATTTCTTCTTTTGAGTGTGCAGATGAATATTTATTAGATAATAATATAGATGTTAATTGGATATTATTTTTTGAAAATGATGTGTTTCCATTCCAAAGTAATTTTTGGGAAGAATTAAATAAAACTATTGAAGAACATGATTTTATAGAAGAAACGGTTGGCTCGTTTGGTTTTAGTAGCTATCAAGATTTCAAGGGTGGAATAAAAAGAACTTCTGGTAATCCTACGATTGGTAGAGGATGTTTATTGGGTGGTATTTTAGAATCACCACATTCTGGTTGGTATAAAGATTTACCAGATGAGTATTATACTACAGATTATTTCGTGGTAGAAGTTCCAAATTGGCAATCTGTTTGTATGAATAGAAAGTTATTTAGAGAAAATATAGAAATAGATTTTGAACATAAACATAGATTATTATCAGTAGATTCGGTTTCACATCAGTTTATGTACAAGGGAATATTTAATATAGTGTTTCCTAATTTGGCAGTATATCACGATAGTGGAGAATTAAAATCAGGTATTAGTTTAAAAATTGATAATAGTTATTCACGAAGTAACAATTCTCATGAAGTTTTTAAAAATACTTGGGGGTGGAGTTGGGGATATAGAAATACAAATTTAAGGTCTGAGTTTAATTTGGCATTTCCAAAGTATGTTGATAAGATACAAGATAAATTATTTAATATGAATGTTAAAGATGGACCTAAAAGGATAGAAGATTTTTAATGAGAATATTAATAACAAATTCAACGAGGAATGATATAATGAAAGTAGAATACTATTACGAGAGAACACAAAGGGCATTAGATGAAAATAAAATGATTGCTCCTATTAGTGTGGAAATTGATTTGACCAATACATGCCATCAAAAATGTTATTATTGTAATGTAAAACAATTTAGAGCTGAAAATCCTGATATGGGAACTACCGATGATTATTTGAAGTTGATATCTTCATTACCAAAGGAAACAAAAGATATTACTTTTGCTGGTGGTGGAGAACCACTTGATAATCATGATGCAAATATTATAATGAATCATGCATTAAAAGAAGGTTTTAAAATAGGAATTATTACAAATGGTGCAAGATTACGACATTTGAAATTTAGTAAAGAATATCATCCTACTTGGATAGGAATTGATTTTGATGCAGGTAATGCTGATTTATATTTTAAAATTAGAAAGGCAAGTTTTCCAAAAACAATATCAAGTGTAAAAGAAGTTATAGACGATCTGCAAAAGTTTGGTACTAAATTGACATTTAAATATTTGATAAATCATTATAATAATTCTATTGAACAAATAAAAGAGGCCATTTGGATAGCACAAGAAATTAGATTTGATGAGTTTTATGTTAGAGTTGCACATTTTAAAGATAATACCGAACAAGTTATTCCTCCCGATGGTGAGAAGTCATGGTGGAAATTAGAACACCAAATTAGAGAAGAATGTAATTCTCTTGGTATAGATTACATAGGAGCATTTGCAAAACAAGAAGATTATGTTCAAGATAGGGGCACAGGAACCGTTCCAGTTAAACAATGTTTTGCCCCATTGTTTGATCCTATTTTCGCTGCAAATGGAGAAATTTATTGGTGTACGGAAAGACGTGGTGATAAAGAATATGTAATAGGAAATTGGTTAAAAGATGGAATTTCACCATTGTATGAAGAAAATCTTGTTCCAAAAATGAAAGATTTTATTAAACATTGGAAATGTGCATTATCTTGTAGATATTTTAATTATAATAATTTTACATCAAAAATTGATAAAGGATTGAAGGATAAAAATTCTGGTCACGATGTTGGATTTTTTTAGGAGATAAAATGAAAAAAGCATTAGTATGTGGGGCAGGTGGTTTTATTGGTTCACATTTGGTTAAAAGATTAAAAAAAGAAGGTTATTTTGTTCGTGGAGTCGATTTAAAATATCCTGAATTTAGTAAAACGGAAGCAGACGAGTTTATCAAAGGAGATTTAAGAAATTTATCTATTGTAGATGTATGTGTAGATGGAGTTGATGAAGTTTATCAGTTGGCAGCAGACATGGGTGGTGCTGATTATATATTTACTGGTGAACATGATTCAGATGTTATGCATAATTCAGCAATGATAAATCTTAATATAGTAGACTCTATGAAAAGACACGGAGTGAAGAAAGTATTTTATTCATCATCTGCTTGTATGTATCCCGAGGATCACCAATTAGAAGTTGATGTTCCAGCATTAAGAGAAGATATGGCTTATCCAGGAAACCCCGATTCAGAATATGGTTGGGAGAAATTATTTAGTGAAAGATTATATCTTGCTTATAGTAAAAATTATGAATTTAATGTGAGAATAGCAAGATTTCATAATATATTCGGACCAGAAGGAACATATCAAGGTGGTCGTGAGAAGGCACCGGCTGCTTTATGTAGAAAAGTAATTAAGTCAGATGGTGAAATAAAAGTTTATGGAGATGGACAGCAAACTCGTTCATTTCTTTATATTGACGAATGTATTGAAGGAATTAGACGATTGATGGAGTCAGATTGTGTAGAACCACTAAATCTTGGTTCAGATGAAGTTATTTCTATTAATGATTTTGCACAAATGATTATAGATATTTCTAAAAAGGAAGTTGTTATAAAGAATATAGATGTACCACAACTTGGAGTTCGTGGTAGAAATTCAGATAATACTATGATAAAAGAAAAACTTGGTTGGAGTCCAATGCAATCATTAAGAGTTGGAATAGAAAAAACTTATGAATGGATAAGGAGTAGATATGAGTAAAGTTATTTACACAGCAATAATCGGTGGTTATGATGAATTGGTAGAACCAGACTATAAACCCGAAGGTTGGGACTTTGTTTGTTTTACTGATAGAGATTTAGAGTCAGATACTTGGGAGATTAGAAAAACACTTCCACTTTATACAGACAATACAAGAACAGCCCGTAAACATAAGTTATTGCCACATAGGTTATTTCCAGATTATGAATACAGTTTATGGTTAGATGGTAATATAAAAGTGGTTGGAGATGTAAACGAATTAGTAAGTCATCTTGGTGGTTGTAATTATGCGACGTATGACCACTCACA
>Ga0233439_10002923_pt1 | contig 18529 bp, 17 predicted proteins | sample SI_123_September_6_FD_182713 | JGI IMG/M metagenome (GOLD analysis project Ga0233439, IMG submission 182713) | Seawater microbial communities from Saanich Inlet, British Columbia, Canada - SI_123_September2016_100_MG | ecosystem: Environmental > Aquatic > Marine > Inlet | place: Canada: British... | reverse complement strand
GTCACATCCTCTCGGCTTAGAACCCCCCTTAGGCACGGATTTTTCTTGGTTTCGCCCCATCCAGTAATACCGGCGCGCATCCGCAAGCTGAAGGCCAGGTCAGCATCTCTCGCAAGGGAGATGCGGCTTGTCAGGGCCGAGATCGTGGAGGCGAAGAAGCCGAACCGGTGGGGCGACACGAATTGGGCCCCGGTGTCGTCGTTGCGCTCTAGGGTCCAGATCCTGCGTGACAAGTACGACGACGTACAGATCGAGCTTGCCGAGTGGGAGGACGAGCAGGCATCCCAGCGGCTGAGCGAGGGCCCCGCCACCCCAGAGCAGCGCCACCTGAAGAACGTAGCCGACGCCGAGCTGTGCACCGTGCGCGACTGCGAGCCGTACCTCAAGCGCTGGTGTGACCTGCTGGACCTCGAGGTGGTTGTCGAGGATGGAGCCCCGCGCCTGCAGCGTCGCGATCAAGGCCTGCGACTCGTCGAGGGCTGATGGGCCGCCAACTGCTGACGGCAGAGCGCGAGCAGTGGCGAGGCCATGGCGCGCTCGACTCGATGTTGTGGACCCAGCCTCAGCGAGACCTGTTCGCCAGCCCCTACCGGCTGACCGTCAGCTGGGGCGCGAACGCGATCGGAAAGAGCGTGGGCCTGGCCGGGCTGGCAGCGAAGGCGCTGAAGGCCGAGCTGTACTGGCAGCGCCCGGGGCCAGGTACGATCATCTTGGCCGGGAAGACCTGGCCCCAGCTGGGCAGCACCATCAAATGGCTGTGGCAGTTCATCGACCCGGCCTGGTTTTCCGAGAAGCTCCGCTACGAGGCTGGCGGCGTCAAGGGCCAGCGGATGCAGGTCTTCGACATCATCAGCGGCCCGAAGATGGGCGGCGAGCTCCGGCTGGGCGTGTTCAACGCCGAGAACCTTGCAGGCCCGCGCGCCGAGTTCGTAGGCACCGACGAGCCCCTACCCGAGTCGGTGCACAACGAGCTGTGGCCCCGCCTGCTTGGCCGCGGTGGGCGGATGTACGAGACCTTCACGCCGACAGAGAAGAGCACCGAGCGGCTCGGGTACCTCTGGGACATGGTCGACGATCCGAACGCACCATGGATCGGCCAGATCCACACCCCGCTGACCATGGAGGCCGTTACCCCGGTCGGCGGCATGTTCCCCGTGCCGTGGATTTCCAGGGCCGAGATCGAGCAGTTCGAGTCCGGGCTGAGCGCCAGAGTCCGAGACATGCGCATGGGCCGAACCCGCAGCCCGCAGAAGGACACGGCGCAGTACAGCGCGTGGGGCCCGCACCTGATCCTGGACGAGCCCCCGCGGTGGTGGCGCCGAGCGGTGGCCACACAGTCACAGCGTAGGATGCCGCTGGTCGGGATCGGGATGGACCACGGCAGCAAGCCAGGCGCCCAGCGCGCCACCATGGCGCACAGCAACCGCCGAACCGGGCTGAACACCCGGATCTGGATCCCGGACGAGTACAAGAGCACAGCCGGCCGGAGCGAGTACGAAGACGCCCAGGGAGTGCTCGACATGCTGGAGCGCCAAGACCTCGAGGTCAAAGACGTGGACATCTGGGTAGGCGACCGCGCCCACGCCGGAGACAAGAAAGGCGGGGCGAAGAGCAACCTACGCTTTCAGGAGGCGATGGCGAAGATGATGGGGATCGACACGAACCGGCGCCGCTGGTCGAGCCGACTCCCGATCAACCTGCGCGAGATGCGCACCCCGTACAAGTACGACAACAGCCCCTACGAGGGCGCCGACATCATCCACCGCCTGATGCTGCGCGGCGACGAAGGGCAGGGGGATACCGAGTTCTACGCCGTGCACAGCCGGTGTGTGCACCTGGACGAGGACCACCGGGAGTGGCAGGGCGGCCCGAGGGAGCCAGCAAAGGACGGATGCGATTCGGAGCGCTACATCGTGGTGCCGATGGTGGAGGGCAAGAAGCGTTGACGATCCAGGCGGCGCGGAGTACCATCCTGGCATGAGCAGGAACCACGGCTATCGCAAGCGCGGCGACAAGCAGGAGCTACAGCTACGGGTGAGGATGCTCAACAGCGAGCACCCGATGGACATCGCACAGAAGGCTCAGGACGAGCTCGGCGATCGGTGGTCCAAGATCGGCCCGCTGGACTTCACATGGAACCTACTGGTGGAGTACGTGAACGCGCTCGCAACCGCCATGGCCATCACCCCGGGCATCAGCGGGGCGCAGGCCGGGATGCTCGCCTCCATCGGCGACAGCTCGAGCAAGCCGCTGATTAGGAAGTACAAGACCGCCGGCTACCGGCCGATGCCAACGGACATGACCACCGCGTCTCGTGACGTTGAGCGCTACGTTGTTGCATGCTGGTACTGCGGGCTCTACGTCGGCTGGAGCGAACGGCTGAGCGCTCCGTTCCTCGAGCCCATCACCCCCGACCTGCTGGAGATCGTCTACGACCCAGGAGACCCGCGAACGATCATCGGGTACAAGCACTGCACGCGCCGCAAGGTAGGCAACAACCTGCAGGACGTGGTCGATTTCTACGACCTGCACGACTTGGAGAACCCGGCGTTTCGAGTGATGCTCGGGACGCAGGACGTCACGAAGAGAGCGCTAGGCGCGACCTTCGAGGGCACCGGCTACCCGGCTGAGTGGCGATGGGAGGACGGTACGCCGTTCGCCCCGATCTCCGTGTACGGCCGCCCGGAGAACCTCGCACGCCTGCTAGAGATCGTCGAAGCCACCCTGAGGGTAGCGGTCGGCTGGTCGTGGTGGTGGGCCGGTGTGCGCGACGCCTGCGACAAGCGCAAGTGCACGAAGAACATGCGGCTGGACACCGACAGCGAGGCGAGCGCGGATGGCGACGGCGACGGCGACACCGGTATCGCCATCGGCCCCGAGGACGTGGAGAATTGGGTAGACACCAACCCGAACGTGCCCGGCGAGCACTGGCAATGGGACGCGAGCTTCCAGGCCCAGGAGATCGGCGACAGCATAAGCCGCTACGCCGATCGGGCGCTGGTGCAGCTGGGCTTCCCAGCCGACGCTGCCCAGAGCGGTGGCGAGCCTCTGAAGGTCCTGATCGAGGAGCGCAACCTCGAGGCGCACAAGCACTATGACGCGATGCGGGCAGGCGACGTCCACACGCTGCAGCTGGTGGCCGCCATCAGCAACCGCAAGACGGCCGGCACCCCCAAGCCCACGAGCTACAGCGAGAAGCGCGAGACCTACGGGATCAGCTACAACGACGAGATGAGAGACGAGCTGGCCCACGCGGCCGGCGAGGAGGACACGAATGGCCGAGGGAACGGAAGCGACGGTGATGGAACAGGTGATGGCGAAGCTGGACAGCTTGGCGACGGCGCTGGGGAAGAATAGCGCTGGCTCCGAGGGCGAACCAGCAGCCGGGAAGCCGATCCCCTACGAGCGGTTCTACAAGGTCAACGAGCGCGCCAAGGCAGCCGAGGCAGGCCTGGCAGCCATGCGCGAAGAGATCACCAGGCTCGGGACAGCGCACACCGCCGAGATGACCAAGCTCAAGGAAGCCACGGCGACCGGCCTCGCGGATCAGCGATCCCGCCACGCCGAGGATCTGACCTTCGCGCGGGCCGGCTTCGACGACGGCGACATCACGAGCGTTCGCGCTCAGTGGAAGGCCCAGCCAGAAGAGGGCCGGGCCGAGTCCGCCGGAGCCTATTGGGAGTCCATCGTGGCCAGCGCCAGGGCGCACCACGAAGACCCCGACAAGCACGAAGCCCCAGCGATCCACCGCACGCTCGCCCCGCTGATCCCGACGTTCGGCGAGGGCGGCGGCAGCGGAGACGACGGCGGCAGCAACCAGCGCAGGGGCAACCAGGCACCCAAGCGCGGCGCCAAGCGAGTCAAGGATCCGGGCATCCCCCAGCGCGGCGCGGGCCGCCAGGCGGTGCTCGACTCCATCAGGAAGAGCCGCGGCGAGGGTTGACGCGCCCCGAGTAGCCGTGTAAGTCTGTAGTCACGAGCCCGCGGGTCGCTCCCGATACCAGCGTAGGGCAGAAACGAACCTCTCCCCCACGCTGACTTTCGGAGCACACCATGGCCAATGAACTCCTCTACGGATCTGGCTCTGCCGCCAACCTCTTCGACGCCGCGCGCACCGAGGCCCTCTTCGAGGAGACCATCGGCGACAAGGACTACAGCATCCTGGCGCACCCCGCGCTGATGTACTTCGGCGACAAGGCCGGCGGGATCTCCGCGGTGTCCAACATCCCGGTGGTCGACCTGTCCGATGACGAGTTCGCCAGCCTGACCGAGATCGAGGAGCTCACCCCCTCCGACATCACCAGCGCCGTCGCCACCATCACCGTGGCCCGCCGCGGCCTCGAGCGCGACCTGGGCGACTTCGCCGCGGCGCTGGACGGTACCGGAGCCCTGGACGAGATCGCGCTGGCCGACGGCATGATCGTAGGCGCCAACCTGACCAGCCTGAATTTGCTGGTCACCATGGGCATCACCGCCACAACCGTCGCGGGCGCGTCCGGCGCCACCATGACCCACGCCACGATCCGCAGCGCCAAGCAGAGCCTCCGCAGCGCCAGCGTCCAGGGTCCCTACATCTGCATCCTCGGCCAGAAGCAGTACAACGAGTGGGAGACCGACTTCGAGGCGCTCGGCGGCGCCATCCAGATGAAGACGGATCAGGCCCGCGAGATGGCCCGCCTGACCGGCAGCTCCTACCAGGGCACCTGGGACAACATCGACTTCTTCACCACCTCCAAGGTCGTCACCGACGGCACCGACCTGAACGGCTGCATGTTCGGCCGCGGCTTCGCTGGCTGGCAGTCCCTCCGCACCAAGCCCGCCCTCGGCCGGCTGACCCTGATGGACGCCGGATGGGTCGTGGTCGAGGTCGATCGCCAGGGCAAGAAGGCCCTCAGCGGGCTGGTCGGAAACATGTACATCGGCTGGGGCAAGATCCAGGATTCCGGCGGCGTGCGCCTCCGCTCCGTGGACTAGCCCGACCCACCACCCGAGACCTGAGGAGGCCTCCGAATGGCAGTTCCCACCCTGAGCACCACGCGAGTCGGCCCGCGGCGCCAGCGCGCCAAGCGGTCCAACGCCATCAAGCACGTACCCACCAAGGACTTCGTGTACCTGGTGTCTCCATCCGAGATCGACATGGTGGCCGGCGAGGCCCTGCCACGCCTGATCCAGTTCCCGATCGACGGCGGCGTGATGGGTGTTCCTGGCAGCGAAGACGGTGACTTCCGCTGGAGAGCCGCGGTGGCTTCCGAGTGCGAGCGCTACGGCCGAATCCTGGTTGACCCCAAAGCTCAGGGCCTGACCGTCACCGCGTGGGGCGAGACCATCGAGCCCGACGAAGACGACGACCCGAACGATCCGCGCAGCTGGTACGTGGCCCGCTTCCGTGGCCACAAGGGCACCATCCACATGTCGCCATGGTGCAAGCCGCGCCACGTCGGATCCATTGTGGTCTGGGACAAGGATCCAGCCGGGAAGGTGGACTTCCAGCGCCAGATCCGCGACAAGGTGCTCGGCGGCATCGACGGAGAGGTCGAGCAGATCGTCCGCATGCACGCCGAGAACCTGGCGATCCAGACCGAAGCGGAAGCCAAGCACCGGCCGATCCAGGCCCGGAACGCCGAGGTTACCCGCGCCGCAGTGACGCCGCCCAAACCAGAACCGAAACCCAGGGCCAAGCGCGCACCAGCCAAGAAGAGGGCGCCCGCCAAGGCCAAGACCGACACGAACACCCAGGGGGCCGGCAAGGCAGACGACTAGCCCGCCAGCTCCCGGATCCTCGCCCGTGAGGGCATCGGAGATTTTCGATGAGGCCGTATCAGAACATCACGCGCAACGCGCATCGCGCCCTTGGCATGCTCCTCAAGACGGCGATCGACTCCGAACTAGGAGACGAGATCGCGCACCTCGGCGGAACCGGCGTCCCGACGAGCGGCACCTACGGCGACCAGACCCTCGAGACCGGCCAGGTTGGCTTCTTCTGGCGCCAGGACGCGCCCAGCCTGGACGAGATGATCTATGTCACCTTCGACGGTGGCACCACGATCCAGCCCTTCGCTCCGACCGGCGACCCCGAAGAGGTCAGCAACAACAGCGGCGGTCCCTACGCGGCCGGCGATCAGGTCTACATGCCGACATGGGACGCCACCGCTGGCGTCCGCGAGGCAGTGCTCGCCGACAGCGACGACCCAGCCAAGCAGGCGACCCACGTCATCACCGAGACGATCGCCGATGGCGCCACCGGCATCGCGCAGAAGCACTGGATCCAGCGCGCGGTGAATACCAGCGGCTACAGCGCAGCCGACGTGCTGCTGTACCTGACCACGACCGCGACGACCACGAACACCTCCAGCGAGACCATCCCCACCGCGAAGACCGACTTCGGGCAAGAGATCGGCCTGGTGGCCGTGAAGGACGCCGCGGCCGGCATCATCGTCTGGTACCCCGGCGCCGCCCTGATCAACAAGCATGGCAACGCCAGCTTGCAGGCCGACGTCATCAGCGCCGACGCCACCGGCCGAGCCCTGCTCGAAGACGACCTGTTCGACGCCGCCACGCTGGCCGCCAAGGTGGTCCTCCCAGAGGGCAACATGCTGGTGGGCAACGCCACAGACGGCGCGGTAGCCTTCGACGCGTCCGCCGCCGACGTGGTCCCCAGCGGCAACGGCACGACCCCGGTAGCCATGGCCCTCCCCACCCAGGGGATCGTCTGCAAGACCGCCCTCAACACCGCCGCGGGCCGAACCCTGACCAACGCCACCAACGGCGGCACCGCCATCACCAACGGCGACGGCGTGTCCGGCAATCCAACCACCGCCGTGGACCTCAACGACCTCGCAGCCGCAGCCGTGGACGTGGCCAATGACTCCCTGGCCATCATCGACGCCACCGACTCCGGCAGCAAGCAGGAAAGCCTGGCCGACCTGGCGACCGCGCAGAGCGGAAACGGCCTTGGCGCTGCCGCTGGCGTCCAGTCCGTGACACCCGACGTCACCACGGGCGGCACCGTGATCCCCGTTGACGTGGGCGCCAACGGCGTGGGCCTCGACGTGCAGGACATCGCCCCAGCGGTGGCCGCTGCAGTGGTTGACCCCACGGCTGATACCGTGCTCATCGGTGACGCTGACGCCGCTGGTGTGACCGCCCAGGAGAGCGTTGACGACCTGGTGACCGCGCTGGCTGGCGCCGGGCTCCGGAACGTAGCCAGCCTGTTCGCCTTCGATCCCACGTACTCCCCCACCTTCGCCACCATGACCCTGACCGGGGATCTGCTGGTGCAGGGCTCCAGCGTGATCGGCGACTTCGAGCACTTCGACGTTGACGCCAACTACATGGTGCAGAACACCGGGTACACCACCGCCGTAGCCGTCACTGGCGGCCGTGTGGTCAACTACCTGCCGACCGCCACCGCGGACGACACGGTAGGCGCTGGCGTGTTCGTGGCCGGTATCGCCGCGACCTCCGATCCCACGATCACCACCCAGGGCGCCGCCACCTTCGCGGCCTCCGACATCGTTATGATCGACGGCGCCGAGGACATCGACAACAACGGCATTTTCGAGGTCGTGAGCCACGCCGCGAACCTGCTCACCCTGCGCTCCACCGCGAACGGCGTCACCAACCGGATCGAGGCCTTCACGCTCGACCAGATCACCGCCAACGGCGGCGACGTGGGCGCGACCATCACCAAGGTGACCGTCGCGGTCGATCGCGCTGGCACGGACGGCCGCTTCGAGGCTGCTGCGGGCGACGCAACCGGCCTGGTGTACTCGGACTACCTGCTGGCCTCCGACATCGGAACCAGCGTCCAGGCCTACGACGCCATGCTGGCCGCCATGGCCGGGCTCACAAGCGCAGCGGGCGAGATGCTTGTCTTCACCGGAGCCGACACCCCAGCCGTGCTCGACGTGGGCGGCGGCGCTGCCTACAGCATCCCCTACCGCTCTGGCGCTGCCACAGTCGGAGTGGGCACCATCCAGGCCCACGGCGCGAGCACCTCCGGGGCCCCAAGCGCGGCCGACACCGCGAGCGGTGTCACCGGGATCGCCACCGTGGCGGACGGCACCGGGGCCAGCGGAGCACCCAGCGCCGACAACACGGCGAGCGCTACCGCGACGGTCACCGAGGACAACCCGGTCACCAACACCGAGCGCTTCACCAACCCCGATGTCTCGGTCAACATCATCGCCCAGCAGGCGGTGGACTTCGATATCACCGCTGGCGGCAGCATCACCCAGCCCGGGACCAGCGACAGCGGCAAGGGTGGCCAGCAGGTACAGGTAGCCTTCTCCGGGACATGGGACGGCGGAAACGTCGAGATCTCCGGGATGCGGATGAACGGCAACATCGCGTCGGAGGAGATCGTGGTGGCCACCGGCTCGACCGTGCAGAGCGTGTACGGCTACTCGGCCATCACCCGCGTACGCAACCTCGGAAGCCGGTCCGCTGGCACCGTGGACGTGCAGACCGGGCTCAAGCTGGCTGTCCCGACCGGCGCCCTGGCCCCGACCCTGAACATCATCCTTGAGCTGTCCGCGCTCACCGACATGACTGGAGCTGGCGCGATCGACGCGAACGGACTGGTTGATGTCAGCGACGACCCGATCGACGGCGGGAACGACTACCTGGTGTCCTACACCTTGGCCAACGCCTACACCGACGCCGGCCACGTCCACGGCCCAGGCACCCACACCCACACGGGGCCGAGCCACACCCACGCGATCACCGACACCGGCCATGTCCACGGACCCGGCACCCACACCCACGACACCACCCCCGACGCCCACACGATCGCCTGACCATGAAGCGCATCCCCAACCTCGCAGCCATCCTGGCAGCCTCCCTGGCCGCCATGGTGGTTTGCGCGGCGGGGCGCCCGAGCTTCTCGCCGGACACCTGGGACGATCTCCGTCTGCCCCTCGAGGGCGTGGGCTTCGTCCCTGGCGGATCCCCTCCGGACTACGAGGTCTTCCGCGGCAACGTCCGCGCCTACGCCTTCGCCACGGGTGCAGACGAGGAGGTCTTCTTCAGCTTCCAGCTGCCGCACCGATGGAAGTTCGGCAGCGAGATCCGGCCCCACGTCCACATCGGGTGGCCTGCCGCACCGGTCAACGGCGAGACGGTCACATTCGATCTGGAGTGTACTGTCCAGAGCATGATGGCTGGCGTCTTCGGGGCGCCAACCACCACCACCGCGACCTACACGATCAACACCGCGAACGCCTACGACGCGCAGTACGGACACACCCTGCTGTCCCTGCCAGCGATCAGCATGACCGGCCACACCGCTAGCGCCATGGCGCTGTGCAGGCTCTACCGCGACGTGTCCGAGGACAACTACGGGCAGGACGTGAGCGTGCTCGAGTTCGATGCCCACTTCCAATCCGACTCCTTGGGCACCGTCCAGGAGTTCACGGTCAAGCCATGAGCCCAGTCCGCACCGACACCCGCGCGCTCACCATCCCGCACAGCTACCTGTTGCGGCGGGAGGTCGAGCAGACGATCGCAGCCCCGATCAGGTACGGGGCGGACGGGTCGCTGGTGTCGCCGGTAGAGGCTGACTCCACGATCACCATCGAACGCCCTGACGGCACCAACCTTGCCTCCGCGGCGGCGGTGGTGGTCTCCTCCTCGACCGCGACGTATGACGTCACACCGTCCGCCTCGGAGGCCTTGGGCGAGGGCTGGACCGTCTATTGGTCGCTCGTGTTCTCGACAGGCGAGCCCGCCGAGGTCTTCCGCCACGAAGCGATGCTGGTCGAGTACCACATCTTTCCAACGGTCAGCGCCAACGAGATCTACATCCGCGAGCCCGAGCTCAGGTACAAGATCCCCCAGGCCCAGGGCGCGAAGGGCACGGACGTAGGCTGGCAGCCCCAGATCGACGCGGCCTATCACTGGATTATCCGCACCCTAATCGAGCGCGGGGATCGAGTGTGGAAATGCCGCAGCGCGGTTGGCCTCCGAGACGCCGCCCTACTGCTCTGCCTGCAGCGGTGCACCGGAGCCGTCAAACAGGACATGGACGGTATGTGGCGCGAAAAGAGCAAGGGCTACGGCTTCGACTTCCGGGCCGCCTGGGGCAAGGTCCGGCTGCAGTACGACGACGACGATCCGCGCGTCCGCAAGGGCGTTAGCGCCTTCACTCGGATGGCGCCGACCGGGAGGCCTTGGATCTGATGATCAGCTATCAGGCCATCCTGCAGAACCTCTCCGCTGCGATCGTCGCGCTGGACACGGCTCAGTACCAGTCCGCCCCGTCTGACGCCTGGCACCCGACCCGCAACCTGGGGCCGCTCAGCCAGGACTGGGAGCACCTGCAGTTCGCGATCGACTTGGGGGGCGCCGCCACCCAGGGCCGAGCAAACTGTCTCGTGCACGAGGGCTGCGTCATCGAGTTCGCCTACCGAGACAGCTCCGACGGCGATTTCACGACTCAGGGCGCCATGCTGGACGCTGCCCGGGACATCGCCGACCTGATGACCACCTGGGGGATGTCCGGCGTGACGTGCCGCACCGTGCCAGAGGGCTTCGGCCCCATCCTGTCTGACGGCGAGTTCGCCAAGGTCCGAATCCCGTTTCACATGCAGATCACCAACTGGAGGGCCTGACCATGGCCACCAAAGCAGACGCACTCATCCGCATCCTCGGATCGGCCAACATCACCGCCACCAGCCCCTACGAGCAGCCAGTCAAGGCCGAGCTCGAGAACGCCACCAACGGTCGCCGCTGGAAGAACGGTACCGGCTCTGGCAAGATTGACCGGGTCTACATGACCGACGGCGTCCTGGGCGCTGGAGCAACCGACGACTACGACCTGTTGGTGGCAGGCGCCCTGAAAGACGTCTACAACCAGGCGATCGACGCCGATGAACTCAAGGGCATCGTGATCCGCTGCGAGACCGGAGAGATCGAGTTCCGCGGGGACGCCGCGAACCAGATCAGCCTCTTCACCGCCGTCTCGGAGGGCATCACGCTCGCCGCTGGCCAGTCAGCCGGGTTCGACCTGGGCGCCACCGGGATCGACGTCACCACGGACAGCAAGTTCGAAGTCTTCGACAGCGACGGCGGCGGCAGCACCTACACCCTGTGGCTCATCGTCGCGCAGTAGCCCCTACCAGCCCAGGAGGGCTTGACCATGTCCACGATCCCAAGCAGCTTCATCGACGGCGTTTTCACGATCACCGACGACGGCGGCAACTCCGAGATCCTGCAGTGCTCCAACGGCGATCAGGCCCTAACGGGTGTGATGCCGAACGGGCGCGTTGTGACCCCCTCGGAGTCACGCGGGGCTCTGTGTGGCCTGCGCCAAGCGGCCCGCGCCTTCCCCCAACTCACCGTCTCGGCCATCCTGAGCGCGCCCGCCTCCGACTTCGTCAAGCTGGCGCTCGGGCTCACCGCAGGCTTCACCAGCGTGGCCGCCGACATCGGCGACGGCGTGGCTGTGGACTTCGACATGAGCTTCGACTACCTGGCCGAGTCCCGCGACTACAGCGGAGAGGACGCGGTCCTGACCGGCTTGGACTACAACGAGGCCGACCCCAGCAACATCTCGTTCACGTTCACGATCTACGGCCCGATGGACATCGACGGCGAGGCCGTCATCCCGCTCCGCTAGACTGCCAACCAGCGCCCACCTGAGGAGGAACCATGGACGCCCCTGTCATCGAACTCGGAAAGCACCCCGTCACCCTGGCCAAGCCGCGAGCGATCGCCGCCTACGCCGTGCAGTCCCGCCCATCGATCGGAAACATGCTGGCCATGTGGACGAAGCACGGCCCGGACGAGGAAGGCGAAGAGCGCGAGCTTCCGCCCGAGCTGCTGGCCGCCATGCAAGACCCGGACTGCACAGCCACCCGCTGTGCCGCCCTGGCCATCTGCTGGCCCAAGGGCAAGGCGTGGCCAACGAAGAAGCGCCCCCGCCCGTGGAAGATGCGTCAGCCGATCGAGGAGTACGGCGCTGAGGTGTTCGACAACCTGCTCGACGGCGGGATCCTGCCCGGCAAGGTCATCACTGCCAGTTGGCCCGCCCTGTGGTGGACCCTGAGCAGCCTGCCGACCGCCGAAGATCGGAAGGGTGCGCGGGATTTCTCCGAGGCCCCCTCGGGGGACTGATGCTCGATGTCCTGACCATCTGCCGCGAGCATGGTCAGGCGCCAGCCTGGTGGGACGAGCAGGACACAGAAACTCAGGCCCTGCTCCTCGAGGCCCTGATCAAGCGCACCACGAAGGCAAAACGATGAGCCGAAACCGCATCGTGATCCGCGACGGGCCCGTATCCATGGAGATCGGGCCTGAGCTGCTGGACGCGGTGGAGGAGATGCTGACCACGGCTCAGCGGATCGTGCTGCGCGAGTTCCAAGCCACGGCAAACAAGGTGCTCGAGGCAGCGAAGGAGGACTGGCCGGTCAAGTCGAGGCGCAGCCTGCGGGCCTTCCGAGTCACTACGCGCCTGTCCGCCAAGACGGCCGAGGTGGTGATTGAGAACCCGATCGCCTACGCCTACAAGGTCAAGTTCAGCGCATACACGAAGGCCGAGATCGAGGCCATCGCGAACCCGAGGTCTCGGGCCTGGTTCATCAAACGCCATGGCCTGGGGGCTCCCGACGGGCGCCTGTCCGGCCGGGGCGCCTTCGCAGCCATCGTCCGTACCCCGCTCCGGAAAGAGGAGATCGAAGCGGTGCACGCCATCCAAAAAGCACTGAATCGGGGTCGCTGATGCCCACCGCCACCGCCAGCCTAAAAGCCGACTTCTCGGAGCTGATCGCCAGCATCAAACAGATGCCGACGACGACGAAGGCCGAAACCAAGCGCATGGTCGCCTCGATGAGAAAGGCTCAGCGCGAGATGACGAAGCAGGCGAAGGCGCAGGCGAAGGCGCAGAAGGCAGCAGCGAACCAGACGGGGGACGCTTGGGTAGCGGCATTCCAACGGCAGGCTGAGGCGGCGCGCAAGGAAGCGCAGGCCGGGGCGCTGCCCGGCATGACGGCTCAGGGCGCGCTCGGTGTGTCTCGCGAGCAGATGGACGACTTGAGCAAGCAGGCAGGAAAGCTGTCGAAGGCCCAAGACGGAGTAGCCCGTAGTTCGAGCAAGATGCAGCGCGGATTCTCTGCCGTTGCGATGCAGGCGCCCGACCTGTGGACGCAGATCGCGGCCGGAGGCGATCCGCTTGTCGCCATCCAGCAGCAGGGCCTACAGGTGGTCCAGCAGATGGGAGATGTCGGCGGACAGCTCAAGGCTGTAGCTGGATTCATGACAGGCCCGTGGGCGCTCGCTGCAGCCGTCGCCGTCGCCGCTGGGATCAGCCTAGCCAACGCCTACCACTCTGCCACGGACGAGGCCCGCAACCTGCAGGCGTCGATCGAGCAGGCTCAGGCAGCCATCGATCCTGCCGTGATCAACTCGGCGACGGCAGCTTGGGAGCGCTTCACCGGCGCCATGGAGGGCGCCAGGGTCGAGAGCCTGGAAGCCGCTGGTGAGATCAGCTCAACGCAGCTTGCCACCTCCGACCAGATCGAGATGATGCGCGCGGCCGGGCGCGAGCGGCTGCGCCTCACGGCTCAGGAGTTCGCTCAACTGGAGATGGAGCGCCAACTCCTCAACCAGCAGCGGGAAGCGAACACGGCCAACTTCGCGGAGAGCCAGGCCATCGAGGATCGCCTGACGCAACTACGCGAGCTGATCCCACTGGCAAAGGCTCGCATCGCAGATCGGCGGGCCGCTATCGCGGTCGGGATCGAGGGCGTCAACATGCTCGGCGCCGAGAAGGTGGCGACCGAACAAGCCGACCAGGCCGAGCGAGATCTCACGGAGGCGATCAGCGAATCGACTAGGGCCAGGGAAGAGCGGGAGGCTGTCGTAGCGGCAGAGGCCTCAGCGTTCGCCGCAGCTCGCAACATGGCGATCCAGTCGGCCTCAGACCTGTACAGCAAAGAGACGCAGCTTCAGCACGCCCTCTCTGCCCAACTCGCAATGATTGGAGCCCTGCAGTCAGAGTACGAAGAGGGCTCTGCCGTGTTCGTGGCGGCAGAGGAGGCTAAGCGCCAGGCCATCGCCAGAACACGGCGTGACCAGGACGGCGCCGCAGAGGACCGCAGGGAAGATGCCGAGAAGGAGATCGAGGAGGCCGCGAAGAATGCCAAAAAACTGGCAGACATCGCCGAGCTAGAGGCGAAGAAACAGGCGGCGTTCGACCTGCATGTCAGCCAGAGCAAGATCGCCCTTGCGGCCACCACGGCCGGGGCGCTCGGCTCGATGGCAACTGACCTGGCAGGCGACAGCGCACGCGCCCAGCTCAAGGCGTGGCGGTTCAGCCAGGCCGCCGCGATGGCAGAGGCAGCGCTCAATACCGCCCTGGCCATCTCCGAGGCCAGCACGAGCGCCCCGCCGCCGTACAACCTGATCCCGATGGCGTCCGCAGCCATCCAGGGCGCCGCCCTCGAGGTGGCCATCGCGTCCAGCCCGCCGCCCCAGGCCTACGAAGGGATCAGCGTCGCGAACAGCGCGAGCACCGGCACCGTTACCCCGATCGTCACCCACCCAGGCGAAGAGGCGCACGTTTTCAACCGGTCGGAGGTGGAGCGAGGCCGCAGGGGCACCACCACGATCACCAGGGTAGAGATCCGAGGGCGCGCCGTCGCGGTCGCTACGGCCCGCGAGGTTAGGAACGGCGGTTCGCTCGCAGCGCAGATCCAGCGTAGAGCCCTCCGCGCCGGACGCAGCGAGCCATACAGGTAGGAGCGAGCATGGGAACCCTTCACACCCCGGACCGGATGAGCGGGATCCTCATTCCAGACGACAGGCTCGAACTCTGGGAGGACGAAACCGGCATCTTCGACTCGGGCGGCACGAAGGAGTCTGAACTCGGGCAGGCATCGCCTATCGCCAGCCTGCCGGCCAAGACGAGCACACCCGCTACCGATCTCGGGCTGCGAGCGACCGGCCGCCAGAGCGAGTCCATCGAGGTGCAGTTCAACCGCGGCGGCCTCCCTGTGCTGGACGTCGCTGGCTACTGCGTGCGGGCTGCTGACGGCGACCCCCAGGACTGGATGGGGTGCGATCTCCCTGTGCCCCTGACGGGCTTCCAGAGCGTCTCTGGAGCGGGGCAACGCTTCTATCCGCATGTCGTAGCGGTCGGGACTGAGCTGTCAGATGTGGCAGCGATGGTCGTCTACGCAGACGTGTCGGGCGCGATCCACTCAAGAAACGTGAGCGACGCCGGGGCGTGGAGTGGCGAGTCTACGATTGACAGCGCTGTTGTCGCCCCTGTCCCCCAGCCGTGCTTGCTGCGGATCCCAAGCACCGGCCGCGTGTTCTGTTTCCGCTGGGCTGACTCCGGAGCCGACCACCAGATCCGGGGCTGGTTCACCGACGACGATGGAGCGACGTGGACGGCGATCGGCCCCGTGCTGTCCGCCGTCCTGAGCGCCACCACCTACCCCACGCGGCTGAGGCTGCGAGCGGTGTACCTGGACGGCAAGATCGGGATCTTCGGGCACGTACAGACAGCCGCCGTCGCAGCTGGCGTCTGGCGGGATCGCATCATCCAGTGGGCCTCCTCTGATGGTGGCTACACCTTCGACGTAGTGGTAGAGCCAGACGGCAGCGACGAGGAGCACGCGGGCGGCTACCACGACGTGTGCGTGTGGCGCGGAGAGATCGTGCTCGCCCGGCTGGTCTACGGCACAACTGGAGTAGAGGCCAGGGTCCGGCGCCTGGCTTCACCGTGGCAGGCCTGGACGGCCGGTGACGAGTTGTCCCAAACTGGTGCAATGACCAGCGGCAACAACCTCGGGATCCGCACCACGGGCGGCGCTGGGGACTACTACCTGACAGAGGGAGAGTTGGCGCTGTGGTGCGACGACGACGGCGCGCTGTACCTGACCGGCCGGCACTGCGCAGGCGGGCAGGATGGGGCATCCCCAGTGCTGCGCTCGCCCAACGGCGGCGAGGACTGGTACGCTCCTGGGTCGAGCCTGCTCTACGCCGGCCGCGGTCAGGCCTGGATGTGGACTGGCAGCAACGCCGAAGAGGCCAGGGGGATCACCGCCTGCGCCACCCAGGGCCGATCCGTCGTGATCCACACCGTGACGAGGACAGGGGCCGCCACCAACCTGCTTTACGCTGCCTGGCTTGGCGGCTGGCAGGATGTCCCGATGCCATCGAACGGGCAGGACATCAGCCCGACGCGGAGGATCGGCTGGCACCACGTAGGGACCGCTGCGCAGCTGCCCGACGAGTGTGGATGGGCGCTAAATACAGGTGGCGCCCCTACGATCGTACTCAGCCCCGGCTACCTGCACATCACCAACGGAGGAGCCGACACTGCCTGGTATACCATCAGCCCCGCTGGGACGCTGCTAGAGGGCATCCTCGACGAGCACGCCTTCGAGGTGGTGAGCGGAGAGGCCCAGGTGCGGCTGAGGCTACAGGACGCGACACCAAAGGACTATGACTGTGAGGTCAGGGTCACGCCGACATCGATCCTGCTCTGGGACAACAACCTGGGCAACATCGTAGGGAGCGCCACCACCTACACGGGCGGCCCGGTAGCGATCAAGATCAGCATGGAGGGCGACGATGTCCGCGTCTTCGCCCACATCCCGGGCGATACCATCCTGCTCGCATCGTCCGCCGAGCTGTGTGGGCAGGCTCACGACTACGACGAGATCGCCAAGACCGCAGCGCTGACAGCTGGCGGCGGCGGCGGCGTGAACCAGATCATCTGGACTACCACCGCGTCCAGCGAGGTCTACTGGTACTGGTGGTGCCACGCCTCCGACGCCTACTGCGGGGATCACTGGTACACCCAACCGATCTCCGAGAAGTTCCCGAGGTCGATCATCGAGAGCCCGAGCAGCGCGATCCGCTCGGTGCGCATGTCGTCCGTGTCCGGCCCTGCTGGTGTCGGCGATGCCTTCGGCATTGACCAGGACGCGCTGTACCCGTACACCGCTCCACTGCCACCAAGCGATCCAAGCCCACGCCATCCGTGGCGGGACGACGGATCGGCCCTGGGCGCCCTGGTTGGCGCTGTGGGCCCCACGGGTCGCCTGTCCTACAAGGTGGCGGACGTGGTCGAGCTGTCCATGTCGAAGCTGTGGGGGGCGCTGCTCGACGGGCTGAGCATGGGCGGCGTCGAGGTGTACCTGTACTATGGTGCCGCGTGGAACCTGGTTGGATCCGTCGGGTATTGGGAGGCCAGCGTCAGCTGCTACGGCAGGACCCTCGAGGTGGCATCGGGCGGCATTCTTCACTCCGCAGAGCTTCGCCGAGACGAACTGGCCGGGTGCCTGATCGAGGTGGTGAGCGGAGGCCCGCCAGCAACCCAGAGTGACGAGCAATTCACCGTGGTTCGGAACGACCCGGGGCACATCGACACGACCGCGGGGCTGAGCCTGCCGCTGCGCATCGAGCTCGACGATGCGCCCGTGACCGCTACCCCGTTCACCGTGCGGATCTACCCGCGGCGAGCCCTGCTGTTGATCGACCTGGCGTTGTACCAGGCGAGGTTCAAGGCCATCCAGATCCGCTGGCCGATCCCACGCCGCGGGCTGGGCAACCCGTACCCCACCCCAGGGCCGAGCCCACTGGGCTACCACCAAGTCGCCACCCTGGCGGCCGGCTCTGTCTACCCGTTCGGCCGTCGGCAGTCGTGGGGGCGCCGCCTGGCCCTCGAGGTGGACACCGAGCTGATCACCATGGAGGACGGCACGAGGAGCGCCTACGAGCGCTCGCCAGTTCGGCGGCGTGTCTCCTGTTCCTGGTCTGACTTTGTCTCCATGCACGACATGGACGACGGGGCCCCGGACACCATCGGGTACGGCACCGGAAAGCCACCGCTGGCCATGCTCCGACGGACCCCGGTAGACCTCCAGGACATCGTGAGGCGCCTCGCCGGATCCCACACCGTGATCGGCTGGATCGAGTCCATCGACAGCGAGGGCACTGGCAGGCCTGACCATTGGGCGGACGGGGCGTTTCTGGGCCGCATCACCGGCCCCATCGAGCGAGACCTCGTCCTGGGCGACGAGGAGCGGACAGCGGCGGAGAGGGTGCAGGACTGCACGGTAGAGGAGGAGATCTAATGCTCCCCTCTGTCGGCACCGGGCCACCGATCGTGCTGCTGGTGCTGGAGCACGCCGGCCGGGAGTGGTACCACTCCGCGCACCCCGTGGACGTGCTCGACGGTACCCGCTCGCTGCACTTCCGGGGTGGCATGGCCGGGATCGATCTGTTCGTCGAGGCCGTGATCGGCGGCGTGTCTCCACAGCAGAGCTATCCGATCGAGATCGCGCCCCAGGCTGACCTCGAGGCGCTGGTGGCCCAGGGGCACCTACTCTGGGAGATGCGCGCTGAGGTGTCCCTGTGGCGCTCTGGCGCGTCCTGGGATGACAGGCAGGTATGGTTGTCTGGCTCGGCCGAAGTGCGAGATGGCGGCCAGCTCGGGCGCGTGCTGCGCCTGCAGGTCACCGCCGACGACCCTGCAGCCCAGCCCGGAACATGGCCGAACCCTGAAGCCCGGATGAAT
>Ga0233439_10002922_pt1 | contig 18533 bp, 14 predicted proteins | sample SI_123_September_6_FD_182713 | JGI IMG/M metagenome (GOLD analysis project Ga0233439, IMG submission 182713) | Seawater microbial communities from Saanich Inlet, British Columbia, Canada - SI_123_September2016_100_MG | ecosystem: Environmental > Aquatic > Marine > Inlet | place: Canada: British... | reverse complement strand
GCCGATGCCTTGGCGGATGTTGATACGTTGGCTGGTTATGCTGACTGGATGCAGGGATTGCTGGGGCCCATCGCCGACGGCCACTATGAACTAAATGCCTTCGCCACCGATGAAGCGCGCGGCACGGTCGTCGCAGCGGCGGTCTTCCACGGCACGCACAGCGGCGAAGGCGGGCCGGTGCCGGCCACCGGGCAGTCGGTTGCGGTAGACTATGCTTATGTCATGGAATTCGATGGTTCAAAAATCCGGCACATGACCAAGATCTGGAACGACGGCCATTCATTGCGGGCGCTTGGCTGGGCTTAATGCGCTGGTGGATCCTACTGCTTCTGTTTCTGGCCCGGATCGGCCAGGGATTTCAGTTTCAGACACTTGGATCGGTTGGCGACAATCTTGTCCAGGATTTCGGTCTGGGCTATGCGGAAATTGGAACCTTAATTGGCCTGTTCATGCTGCCGGGCCTGTTTCTTGCCTTGCCCGCCGGTTATTCGGGGCGGTTTTTTTCCGATAGATTACTAGCTGGCCTGGGCCTCGGCGCGTTGGCCCTGGGCGGACTGGTTTCAGGCTATGCGACTGACAGCTGGATGATCGGTGTGGGCCGCATTCTATCTGGTGCGGGCTTTTTGTTCTCGACCCTGTATTTCACCAAGATGACAGCCGAATGGTTCGCCGGCAAGGAAATCGCCACGGCCATGAGCATACTGGTGATGAGCTGGCCTTTCGGCATCGCCATGGGACAGGTCGGGCACGAATGGCTGGCGGAGACCATTCACTGGCGCTGGCCATTTTTTGTCGCCTCCGCCTATTGTGCCGTAGGCTCCCTGGCAGTCCTGGCACTCTATCGCCCACCTGGGACCGCCTCTTCCTCCGGTAACGCCCCGCCGACGATGGGCCTCAACCGCCAGGAATGGTATCTGATCCTTTTCGCGGGCCTGGCCTGGGGCATCTTCAATGTGGGTTATGTCATCTATTTGACCTTCGCCCCCCTGGTGCTGGAGGCACAGGGCCAAACCGCCATCACGGCTGCCGCGATCATCAGCGTTGGCAGTTGGATCATGATTTTTTCAGGCGCTGCCTGTGGTCAGATCGTCGACCGCACCGGTAAACCGAACATCGTGCTAACCGTGTGCATGTTTGCCGCGATAGCGGCGATGCTGCTGCTGGCCGTCGAAGGCAGGGGACTGGCGGCAAGCCTGCTGATCGGTCTGATCGGTATAGCGCCCGCAGGCGTGATCATGGCCCTTTCGGGAGAAGCCATGCGACCGGACCGCCGGGCCTTTGGCATGGGTGTTTTCTTTACCATCTATTATGCCGTGATGGCCGCCGGGCCACCCCTGGCCGGCTGGATCTACGACAGCACCGGAGAACCCTTCGCCCCAATCCTGTTCGGTGTCCTGATGTTCGCGGCAGTGATCCCGGCCAATTTCCTGTTCCGGGCGGTGCAGAAACGCAAACCCGTCGCAGCGGTGTCTGCCTGATCACCTAATCACCTAATGAGGGCAAAACAGCGGCTGCTACCGAATTTATTCGTCTTCGGCTCTCAATTCCACACGGCGGATTTTGCCCGAGATGGTTTTCGGCAGAGCCTCACGATATTCAATCTCGCGCGGGTATTTATAAGGCGCGGTCAGGTTCTTGACGAAATCCTGGATCTCTACCGTCAGTTCGTCCGAGGCTTCATAGCCTGCGGCCAAAATAATGAAGGCCTTGACGATTTCGCCGCGCATGGCATCAGGTTTACCGACCACGGCGGATTCCATGACGCCCGGATGTTCCACCAACGCGCTTTCCACCTCAAAGGGGCTGATGCGATAGCCCGATGATGAGATGATGTCGTCGGACCGGCCCACGAACCAGATATAATCATCGCTGTCGCGGGTCGCCGTATCGCCGGTGTAGTACCAACCATTACGGAATGATTTTGCGGTCGCATCAGGGTCGCGGAAATAGCCGTCGAACAGGCCCGGCGGGTAGGGGTCCGTGATCTTCACAGCGATATGGCCCACCGTGTCGTTTTCCACCACATTACCGTCATCATCGATAATGCCGATATCGATGCCGGGCACAGGTTTCCCCATGGAACCGGGACGGATTTCCATGCCCGGATAATTGGCAACAATATTCACCGTCTCCGTCTGGCCATAACCATCATGAATATCGCAGCCCGTGGCCGCTTTCCACGACCGCATGGCCTCCGGGTTCAACGGCTCCCCCGCGCCAATGCAGTGGCGGATGGAGCTGAGATCATGCCCGGATACATCCATCTGCGCGAACAGACGATAGACCGTGGGCGGGGCGCAGAACGTGGTGACCTGGTATTTTTCGATCAACTTCAAATGCATTTCCGCATCGAACCCGGCAGCGTCATAGAGCATGATCGCCGCACCGGCGATGATGGGCGGGAAAATAATCCCCCAGGCAGCCTTGGCCCAGCCCGTGTCCGTCAGGGTCCAATGAATATCGTCCCGGCGCAGACCCTGCCAATAGTTGCAGGTTATGGTGTGGGCCAGACCATAACTATGGTCACGGGCAACCATTTTCGGCATGGACGTGGTGCCGGAGGTGAAATAGATCAACATCTGGTCTTTTGCCTTGGTCGGCGGGGCCATGGATCGGTCAAACTTGTCCGAGGCCGCGGCTGAGGCGATTTCCTTGCAGGTCCAGCCCTCACGTTCCTCGCCGATGATGATCAAGTGTTCCAATGTGGGGCATTTATCCCGCACCTCCTCGACCTTGCCGGCGTGTTCCGCCGTGACGATGACGATCTTTGCGCCGGACCGGTTGACCCGATATTCGATATCGTGCGCCGTCAACAGATTGGTGCCGGGCATGGCCACGACGCCGGTCTTCATGCAGCCGAACAGAACATGATAAAAGGCCGGGATACGGGTGATCATGACAAAGGCAAAATCGCCCTTCGAAGCGCCCAGATCCGTCAGCACATTGGCGAATTGGTTCGAGGCCCGCTCCAAATCACCATAACTGTGTTCTTCCGCACTCTCACCATCGTTGGCGACGGCGATCAGGGCCGTCTTGTCGTGTTCGGTGGCCTGTTTTGCAAGCACATCAAAGGCGAAATTGAAATCTTCGGGGATGTCCAATTTGAAATTTGCCCGCGCTGCATCGTAGTCGAAAGTTCCGGTCTCGGTTGCCATGGCGCAATACCTATTTTGTCTGCAAATTATTTATTGCCGCTAACCTATGACGGCGCGGTAGCGGAGGTCAATTCGTCAAGCAAGGTCTGCGCATAGCTGTCCATGCCCAACCTGGATAACCATTGTTCTATGTCGTCGGCCATACAATCCCTCCTGAGAATGGAATTGTAACAGACAAAACCAGCGGTTTGCGACAGAATCCAGGGCAAAGTTGATCTTTGCTCTTGTCGTATGGGCGCGGGCAGTGAAAACTGGCAGCCGTAATTTTGACTGTGTGGGAGGGGACGCATGAGCCCGACTAATTCTGGAAGACCAATTCGACCCGGTGATCGCTATCGGCCAAATCCGCCATCGGGCGGGGGTGCGGCTATTGGCCGAACCGGGCCTAAGGTCAGCACCGGGGGCAAAAAGGAAATCCTTTGTGCCTTTGGCGTTGATGTGGACGCGGTTGCGGGTTGGTTGGGATCCTACGGCGGCGAAGACAGCCCCTGCGACATTTCCCGTGGGCTGTTTTCAGGTGAGGTCGGCGTGCCCCGCCTGGTCAATCTGTTTGACCGTTATGCCATTCCCACGACCTGGTTCATCCCCGGCCATTCCATCGAGACCTTTCCAGAGGAATGCAAACTGGTGGTCGATGCCGGCCACGAGATTGGCATGCACGGCTATTCCCACGAAAACCCTATCGCCATGACCCCGGAACAGGAAATGGCCGTGATGGATAAATGCATCCACCTGATCGAGGATTTGGCCGACCGCCGCCCCACGGGCTATGTGGCACCGTGGTGGGAATTCAGCCCGGTGACCAATGAACTGCTGTTGGCGCGTGGTATCAAATATGATCATTCTTTGATGAACAATGACTTCCACCCCTTCTATGTCCGCGTGGGTGACAGCTGGACGCCCATTGATTATTCCAAGCACCCGGATGAATGGATGACGCCGTTGGTACGCGGCCAGGAAACGGACCTGATCGATATTCCCGGCAGCTGGTATCTGGATGACCTGCCACCCATGATGTTCATCAAATCAGCGCCGAACAGCTTTGGTTTCGTGAACCCCAGGGATATAGAGGAGTTGTGGCGGGATCAGTTCGATTGGGTCTATCGGGAAAATGACTACGCGGTTTTCACCATGACCATTCACCCTGACGTATCAGGCCGGCCACAGGTGTTGTTGATGCTGGAGCGGATCATCGAATACATCACGTCCCATACAGGGGTCCGGTTCTGCACCTTTGATGAAATTGCCGATGATTTTCGCCAACGCTGCCCACGTGAAGGCGCGAGCCAGGTGACACCGGCCTAAACATATGTGTGCCAAATAATGTGTGCGCAGTAATGTGTTCTTTGTGTGGCGTTCTGGGCGGGCGCGGTCATTGGACCGAAAGTGCGGCCACGCCTGAAACCTTCGCCTCCCGGGAACAGCCCCATACCAGGGCGCGGGAGCGGCAGATGCGCACCCGCCTGGTGAACAAGGTGCTGGACCATTATGGCCTGCGCCTGGGCGATTGGTCAGGGGGCACCCATGTTTTGCGCGGTCCTACAGGGCGCACCGCCCTGGTCAACAACCTGTCAGAGATGTGGGCCGCGGCGGATGATTTGTGCCGCCAGGAAAGCGGATGCGACCCCCTGGACCCGGATCTGTTGCAACGTTTGGCGGGCGATTGATCGATGGGAGAATTCTCCGAACAGACACCGATCAACATCATCACCGGCTTTCTGGGCAGCGGCAAGACGACCTTGCTGCGGGGCCTGCTGGCGGCACCTGATCTGTCGGGCACGGCTGTCCTGATTAATGAATTCGGGGCGGTGGGCCTGGACCATGAATTGGTTGAGAATGTCACCGAAGGCACGTTGTTGTTGGACAACGGCTGTGTCTGTTGCGCCATTCGGGGCGATCTACAGGATGCGTTGCGAAATCTGCTCTCGCAACGGCAAAGCGGCCAGGTGCCCTATTTTCGCCGGGTGGTGATCGAGACCTCCGGCCTGGCAGATCCGGCCCCCATTGCCTACACCTTGTTAGCCGAACCCATATTGCAGCACCATTTCCGCCTGGGCGGCATCATCACAACGGTAGATGCAGTCAACGGCTGGGTGCAGCTGCAGCGCTTCCCCGAATCCGTGAAACAGGTCGCCATGGCCGACCGCCTGATCGTCACCAAGACTGATCTGGCAGAACCGCAACAGATTGCCGCACTGCATACCTCCCTGCGACGGCTGAACAAATCCGCCGCCATTCTGGAAGTGGCTGAGGGCGATATCCAACCCCCCGCCCTATTGACCGATGATATGTATGACGATGGTGGGCGGAGCCGGGAGATCGAGCAATGGTTGGCGGCCGAGACGGGAGAGGATGCCCTGGTTCACGATCATGCGGACCAAATCCATTCCTTCGCCCTAACCTATCCCGAACCTTTGGATTGGACCGCGTTCGGCATCTGGATGACCATGTTGCTGCATCGTCACGGCGACAATGTCCTGCGTATCAAGGGATTGTTGAATGTCACCGGCGTGCCAACCCCGGTATTGATCAATGGCGTGCAACATATTGTCCACCCTCCGGCACACCTGCCCGCCTGGCCCAGCGCGGAACGCCATTCCCGCATCATCTTCATTGTCCGGGACATGGACCAGGCGGTTATAGAAGCCTCTCTGGCCACCTTTAACAAACTTGCCAATCCCAACGCTCAGCCTGGCGAAGTTGTTTTAGGACGGGTTAATTGAGCTGAAATCACATACACAGGAGAACGCCTGTTATGAGCACAAATCGAGCAGATGGCAGCCACGACGTACCCGCGCGCATAATTCCCGTGCCCGAAACAGTCAGTCCGCAGATGCAGGCCATCATCGGCCGGCCTTTTGATCCGGCCCATATCCGAGTGCCCGAAACAACGGAGAAATGGAAAGCGCGGGTCAAGGTAGAGGCGGATAAAACCGCCGCCGCGCTGCCCCTCTTATGCAAACGACTTGGCGTAACTGTAGAGCCGACATCGATAAATGGCGTTGAGGCATTCACCGTCACACCCGACGTGATCCCTTCCGCCAATAGGGACCGTCTGTTGATGCATCTACACGGTGGCACCAGGGTCAGATACCCAGGTCTATCGGGTACGCGGGAAGCTGTCCTGATGGCCGGCTTTGCGGGCTTCAAGGTGATTTCGGTGGATTATCGCATGCCACCAGATTTTCCCTTTCCAGCCGCCCTGGATGATGCGGTGACGGCCTACCGCGAAATCCTAAAGCGCGCCGCGCCCGAAAACATTGGTGTATTTGGCACCTCGGCAGGCGGCAGCTTGACCTATACCACCCTATTGCGGGCCAAGGCGGAACAGCTGCCCATGCCCGGCGCAATCGCCACCGGCACGCCGACTGTGGATCTAAGCAAGATCGGCGACAGCCTGTTTACCAACGCCTTTGTCGATAATGCCATCGGCACCCAGGATGGCTTCATACGGGCGACGGCGCTGCTATATGCGGACGGGCGGGATTTGAAAGATCCTTTTCTCTCACCCATCTATGGCGATGTGCATGGCTTTCCCCCTGCCATCCTGACCTCCGGCACCAGGGATCTGTATCTTTCCAACACGGTGCGCATGCATCGCAAGTTGCGCGCCGCAGGCGTTGAGGCCGTGTTGCAGATGTGGGAGGGGCAATCCCATGCCCAGTATATGTCCGACCCAACGGCACCCGAGACCCGGGAGTATCACGATGAAATCCACCGCTTCTTTGATTTGCATCTGAAACCGGCGACCTAGATGTGACACCAGACCTAGCCCTGTCGTTTCGGCTACATCATGACATCGTCGCGGCAGTTGATAACCAGTTCGGCGATCGATGCTTTATTGGACAGGGCCAGCAGGGTCGAGACGACTTCCGCGATGTCATCGGGTTCGATCATCTGATCGTGGGTCATGCTTTCCACGTTCGCCGTCATATCAGTGGCAACATAGCCGGGACATAGGGCTGTACAGCGGACACCGTCTTCCCAGCCCGCATGGCGGCTGGCGTGTGACAATGCCACGGCGGCGAATTTCGTCATAGAGTAACCGATGCCGCTGTCAAACACCGCCTTCCCCGCCAACGAGGCCACATTGATAATGCGTCCCGCGCCACATTGGCGTAAATACGGCAGCGCCAGGCGGGTCATGGATAAAGGTGCCTTTACGTTGATGGCCCACATACGGTCCAACAGTTCGTCATTGTCATCCTCGACAGACAGGCTTTCGGCCACACCGGCGTTGTTCACCAGACCATCAATACGCCCAAACCGCGCGACCGTATCGGCAACCCATTTGCGGTGGGTTTCCTTATCCTCGGCATCATATTGTCCGGTCAGCACGCGCTCCGGTGTCCAACCTTTGATCATGTCCGCGAACGAACCTGGGTCCCGGGCACCGAGGCTCAGGCTATATCCGGCGTCATAGAGGGTTTCGGCGACAGCGCGCCCAATGCCCCGGTTCGCGCCGGAGATCATAATGACGCGACCGGCTGGAGCAATCATGGGTCTAGGCCTTTCATCAATGTAGGTGAGATTAGTCGTAAAGTGCAATGCAACGCACTTCAATGCTCCAACGCTCCGGCGCATCTTCGGGTGTGGTCGGATCTTCAAAGGCGCTGTGGAAGCTAAAGGTGCAAGGTACTTCAGAGGTAACAGTGTCCGGGTGGGCCCCGTTGGAGCGCGCCAGTTCGCCGGATGAATCCCACTGCTTTATCAACAAGGCCTCGTCCCGGGTCAGGTCCGGGTAGAAATACCATTGATGCCCGTCCCGGTGCTTGGCGAAATAGTTTTCACCAATACGGTCATGATAGTGGATTTCAAAGACCACCAGATCTTCCGGGCGCACACTGACCGCATCGCAAAGGGCCAAGGGATGGGTGACGACCGGTTCATCCGCAATATTGCGCCATACATTGATGATCGCATAACGGCCACCATCCAAAACCCGCTCTATTTCTCCGGCGTCCAACAGCGATTGCCCCTCGGCCAACACCGTGGCCAGGGTATCGTTCGCGCCAGGCGGATTGGTCAGATCGCGCAGCCGCTGCGGCGCGCTGGTCAATGTGTAGTCGCCGTGAACAACGTGGGCCGGGCCTTGTACTTCCTGCCCGCCCTCAATCCGCCGCTTGCTTTTTTTGCCGGCTGCGGAGCGTACGTTGTGATCGAATGCGGCAACAAAGCGCGCGCCGCTGGCCTGTTTCACGATCTCCGTGCACTGCGGATAATAGTTGCGCACCACCTGATCATGGTTCAAAAAATCCAAATCCGGCGTTGCCAAGGTGTTCGGGCGCACCTCGAACCCGTTGCGAAAAAGCGTTGGCTGCGCCGCTGCTACCATACGCCGGGCATCGCGCACGGGCATGTCCCGGACTTCCAGATCGGTACCGTCCCAGCCCGCGTCGGTGCCATCCTTATTCCGGCGCGTCGCCACCTTGCCATTGCGGTAAAGCGAAGTCTGCACCGATGCGGCCATGTATTTAAATGATCCGGTGCGGGTGCCGTCCCCGCCGCCGGACCTGCCGCCGCCGCCAATGTCAGATGTGGTTCCCATGGCGGCCTAGTCTACTAAAGAAGAGCGCCCGCCCGGCGGGCGGCGGGTGGTCCAACCGTCACGAAAGGCCCGGACCATGTGGTGCAATAGATAGAAAAGAATAGCCATTATCACCATCAGGATGATCGCCAACAGCTTTTCGCCAAAGCCCGAACCGACGATGGCACCGCGATTGACCAGATGCTCCCCCAACATGGCGACCGATTGCAAAGTCCCCCCGGCGCAGAAAATAACCGCGACCAAAATAGAGACCTGCAAGCTGTCAAAGACCAGAACCTCTACATTCAGACCGCTGCTATCGCGACCGAATTGACTGCGGAAACTCTGCCAGTGCGCGATCACGTAGCCGACAATGCCGACCAGGGAGGCGAACCAGAAAATCACATTGGAAAAATGGATCTGAGGGATATGGGCCAGCAGATAGATTTCAAACGGCTTATAAAAATACAGGAAAATCAGCAAGATGATCAAAGCGATCAAGCCAATCCAGAATTTGTGCCGCTGCCCCGTCGTTTCTTCAGCCATATGCCCCAACCGCGCCCTTCAAATTTCAACACTGCGTAACTAAACGGGATGGTACCCCAAACGAAGGCTTTGTCAAAAGAACCGTTCTTCGGGTCTCATTAACCCATGTTTCGCAGACTTGGCATGACGGTTTCTGCCAGCCGGGAAAGATGATCCCGGTCCAGGGTTGGCACGGCCAGCATCAAATGCGTAATTCCGGCCTTGATCTGTTCCTGCAGGCGGGCGGTCACATGCTCTGCCGAGCCAAAGATGGCATGCTTGTCCACATCAAAGTCTGGGCCATAATAGCCATGCAGAAATTTGCTTAGATCGGCATGGGCCTTGGCCCGATCATCGTCCACGGCGACATACAGCAAACGCCCGGCGATCAGGTCGTCGGGATCCTTGCCCACTGATTTGGCACCTGCGCGGGCGACCTGCCAGTCCCGTTCAAAATCCTCTACCGTGCCGAACGGCCCCATGATCCAGCCATCGCCCAACTCACCGGCCCGGCGGATCGCGGCTTCAGCCAAGCCGCCGATCAGAATGGGAACCGATGCACCGGGCCGGACAATAGCATTGTCCATGGCGAAGAAGCTGCCTTGCCTGCTAACCGCCTCGCCTGACAGCAAACCCCGCAGCGCGGCCAGACTATCGAGAAATACGCCAACACGCCGGTTCATGGGAACATCCAGCGCGGCATATTCTTCCGCCCGACCGCCAATAGATACGCCCAAGGCTACACGCCCGCCTGATAAATGCTGCAATGTGGAAACCTGTCGGGCGACGACGGGTGCCTGGCGCAAATTTAAGACCATCACCGCCGTGCCCAACGTTACGCGCTGCGTGTTCGCCGCCGCCCACGAAAGCAGCATCAGGGCATCCGCCATGGGTGCGGGATGAAAAATTCGGTCCTCAACCCATATAGCATCGAAGCCGTGCGCTTCCACATCGCGAAAAAACGCCGCGTAGGTCTGACCGTCCTCAAGACCGGAAGTTGAAACACTGGGCACGTGAATGCCGATGGACACTGTTTTTTCCATAACTATTTTCCCCGAATTTCCCCGGATTTTCGCCAAATTCAACTTACCAACACGAATTCATAGTCTCACATATGAGAGAAATTTTACATATGTTGAGAGGCGTGACATGCGCCGGTCAATTATTGGCCCCATGTAATTTTCGGTATTTACAATTTAGATAGCGCCAATTGGCCGGTCAACAAAGATTCCTGTCAGAACGTGTTGACCAGAACCTATGGGCAGGTAACATGCGGGGTCGTAAGAGTTAGGCTAAATGGCCTTTTATCCCAGGCGATTGCAAAGTCTGGAGTAGGAAATGGGGAGGCGGAATGGGCAGTCGGTTGGGCGTGGATGTCGGTGGAACTTTCACCGATTTGTTGCTGTTCAATGAACAGAACAGCGAATTGCGCCTGCTGAAAACCCCCTCGACGCCCCAGGACCAATCCATCGGCATCATGAACGGTATTTCCCAATTGGTGGCCGAGACGGGGATCAGCCCGTCGGAGATCAATTCTCTTTTGCATGGCACCACGGTCTCTACCAATATTGTGTTGGAGGAAAAGGGCGCCAAGGTCGGCCTGCTGGTGACCAAGGATTTTGAACAGGTCCTCCACCTCGCCCGCAGTCAAACACCAGGTCCTCTGGCCGGTTGGATGATCATGGAAAAACCGGATCCGTTGGCGGATCTGGAGTTGACCCGCGGCATCACCGAACGGGTAAATTCCCATGGCGAGGTACTGACGCCGCTGGATGAAGTTGCGGCCCGACAAGCGGTGCGGGAATTAATCGACGCAGGCGTTGAATCCATTACCGTTTCTCTGCTGCATTCCTACGCCAACCCAGATCACGAACGTCGCCTGCGCACGATTATTGAGGAAGCCGGAACCGACGTCCCCATTTCATTGTCGTCAGACATTCTACCGGAATTTCGTGAGTACGAACGCACCCTGGTCACGGTCATGAATGCCTATGTGGGCCCGGCCATGCGCCGCTATCTGGCGAATTTTGAAGATAAGCTGAAGACAATTCAGTTTTCACCGCATGTAAATATCGTCCGGTCCGATGGCGGCTTGATGTCTGTGGAGCGCGCCTCGCAATCGCCGGTCCATACCATGCTGTCGGGGCCCGCGGGTGGTGTTTCGGGCGCGGCGTTCCTGGCGTCGCTGGCCGGTTATAATGACGCCCTGGGGTTTGATATGGGTGGGACATCCACGGATGTCTCGTTGATCCAGAATGGCGAACCTTTGATCTCGCGCCAGACCTCCCTGGGTTATTACCCTATCAAGGTGCCCTCGGTTGAGGTTCATTCGGTCGGCGCGGGCGGCGGTTCCATCGCCCATGTGCCCATGACCGGTGCCTTGCGGGTGGGCCCGGAAAGTGCCGGTGCCGCACCTGGGCCGGCCTGTTATGGGCGCGGCGGAGAGCAGCCGACCGTCACGGATGCCAACCTGTTGCTGGGGCGTCTGCCACCGCGATTGCTGGATGGCCAGATGAACCTGGACCTCAAAGCAGCGGAAGATGCGGTGGGCAAAGTCGCGCGGTCTCTTGGCTTGGATCTGTATCAGGCGGCCCAAGGCATTCTGGATATCGTCAACGAAAACATGTTCGGGGCCCTGCGCCTGGTCAGTGTGCAAAAAGGCCTGGATCCCCGTGACTTCGCCCTGGTTGCCTTTGGCGGTGCGGGGCCCCTGCACGGCAACGCCATGGCCATTCTGGGCAATTGTTATCCGGTCATCGTGCCACCGACGCCGGGCGTTCTATCGGCCCTGGGCTTTTTATATTCCGATGTGAAAAACGAATTCGCACAAACCTTCGTGCGCAATATCGGCGACGTGGACGGCAATCAGTTAAGTGCCATTTATGAACGCCTGGGCCGGGATGCCCGCGGCTGGTTGCGGGAAGAAGGCATTGACGAACAGGTCCAGGAGATCAAATTCCAGGCCGATGTACGCTATTTCCGCCAGGGCTATGAATTCGCTCTGCAGGTCAATCCCGAAAGTTTGGGTAATGGCGGCGGCCTGGCGGATCTGGAAGCGCGCTTTGGCGAGGCGCATGAACGGCTATACGGCTTCCGCCTGGAACAACCGGTGGAATTGGTCAATCTGCGCGCGGTGGGTTCCGGCCAGGTGGAAAAAATCAGCCTGCCTGATTTTGAGTTGGAGGGGCCGGACGCATCAGCCGCGGTGGTCGAACAACACCGGGTCTATTTCGACGGCGGCTTTTTGAACGCCAACATTTATGACCGCAAATTGCTGCGCGCCGGCCAACGTCTGGTGGGCCCTGCGGTGGTGACCCAGGCGGACACGACCACGGTTATTCATCCGGGCCATGTGGGCGTTGTGGATCGTTATCTGAATATTTTGATTTCTCCCGAAGGCATTTCCGAAGGCCTGTCCGGGGGCACCCATGCATAGGGGTGAGGAAAAATTATGAATGACCAGAACCCGGATCGTGGACGTATGTCCCTGGATGATTTGTTGAAGGCCAACAAGGCGCAATTCGACAAAGTCTTCTCCAACCAGATGCAGGCCAGCGGCCTGCTGTCGGTAGATCACCGCCCCGCCACGGCGGCCGATCTGCAATCCGCCGGCATGGCCAGCAGCGAGACGACAGCGGATGATGTAACGGCGCACTTGAATGCCCGCTTTGGCAGCCGCTGGTCATCGGAAATTATGGAGCATTCCAACGAACGGGGCAGCGTTTCCGTCCTGTGCAAGTTGGTGGTCGATGGTGTCTCGAAAATGCAGTTCGGCAGTGCCCGGGCCAATGGGGATACGGGCAAGGCCCTACAGCGGGCCGCCGATAACGCCCTGGCCAAATGCGCCGATATGTTCGCGGATGCGGACCTGCCGGCGCCGACCGATGCAGCACCTTCACCCAGCCGACAAAGCCCAGCACCGGGCCAGCCCCAAACCGTCGCAACACAGGCGGCTGTGTCAGGCGGCAAGCTGGACATCGTCACCCTGGATTTGATCGAGAATGCCCTGCGCAACGCGCGCCACGAAATGGATGCGGTTTTGTTCCGCTCCGCCATGTCGCCGGTGATCCGGGAACAGCATGATGAATATCCCATGATCACGGACCCCAAGGGGCGGATGATTGTCGGGCAATTCGGTTCCTACGTGCCGGAAATGCTGAAGATGAAGAATTTCGACCTGGAACCAGGCGATGTCATCCTGCAAAGCGATCCCTTCATGTGCGGCGGTGCCATCAGTCATATCAACGACTGGATCATCCTGGTCCCGGTGTTTTTCCAAGGCGGGCTGGTGGGCTTTACTTCCATGTTCGGGCATATGATGGATGTCGGCGGGCCGGTACCGGGCTCCATGCCCACGGCGGCAACCTCTATCTTTGGCGAGGGCCTGCGCATACCGCCGATCAAGCTGTACGAGGGCGGGGTTCTGAACCAGGCGGCCCTCGACCTAATCATGACCAACACCCGCACGCCGGAAATGAACTATTCCGATTTGATGGCTATATTGGCTGGCTGCCGGGCCGGCGAGAAACGGATCATCGAACTGTGCGAACGCTTTGGTGCCGATACCTATGCCGATGCCTGCGACGCCCTGCTGGAACGGACAGAGCGCGCCATGCGCAGCCTGATCGTGCAAAACCTGCCGACGGAACCAAAATCATTTGAAGATTATGTCGACGATGACGGTTGTGGCAACGGCCCCTTCAAAATGAAGCTGACGGTCTGGCGGGAAGGCGATCACGCCTATTTTGATTGGACCGGCACCGCAGCCCAGGCCCCGGGGCCCATCAACTTTTACCTCCACGAGGGCATGTTCAAAATGTTCATCGGGGTCTACATGATCATGGTGTTCGACCCGCAGATCCTGTTCAACGACGGCTTTTACGATCTGATCCACGTCACCCTGCCGAAGGGATCCTTGGTACAGCCGGATTTCCCGGCCGCGTTAGGCTGCCGGACCCATACCCTGTCCCGGCAATTTGATGTCCTGGGCGGCGCTTTAAGTCATCACGCACCGGAGTTGGCAACGGCGGCGGGCTATGGCTCCAGCCCGCATTTCCTCTTCTCGGGCCGGGATAAGGATGGTCGGGATTTTCAGTTGATGGAAATTCTCTATGGTGGCATTCCCGGCCGGCCCATCGGCGATGGCATGGACGGCCATTCCTGGTGGCCACTGTTTGAAAACATACCGGCGGAATATCTGGAAACCTATTATCCCATGCTGATCGAAGGCTATAATTCGGTCATGGACACGGGCGGGCCCGGCCTGCACCGGGGCGGCAACGGTATTGAAAAGGTCTACCATCTATTGGCCGAGGGCGATGTCTCTATTCATGATGACCGCCATATCAGCCAGCCATGGGGCATTCTGGGCGGCAAGCCCGGTGCCGTCTCGCATAAATGGTTGATCACCAAGGATGGTGAGAAATCACCCCTTGCATCCAAAATCGACAACGTACGGGTCCGTCCCGGCGACCGCATCGTCTTTTGCACCGCCGGTGGCGGTGGCTGGGGCGATCCATTGGAGCGGGATTTTGGCGCGGTCCGCAACGATGTGGCCCGCCGTCTGGTCAGCCCGGAAGCTGCGCGAAATGAATATGGTGTTGTACTGCAGGGCAGCATCAATGGCGCCGATCTGAGCGTTGATCGCCGCGCCTCGGAGGATCTACGCGAAGGCATGCGGCGAAACCGCAAAGCGTTGCCATTGTTTGATTTTGGTGAACGCCGTGGCACCCGAACGGGTTAATTGGGTGCGTTAATTGGACGAGTTAGTGACTGAGTAAAAGACGAAAACCGAAACGAAACTCTAAACGAAACTGGGGTGCTTGTACGATGTTTGAAGCTGGAATTGCGCTGTTTATCACGGCCATTGTGGTCATCGCGATCCTTTATATCATTTCCATATGGATCTATAAGCGGGCGCCGTCGAATATGTGCTTCATTCGCACAGGGTTTCGCGGCACCAAGGTCTGCCTGGGCAAGGGTGCCCTGGTCCTGCCTGTGTTTCATGAAGTGTCTTGGGTATCCCTGGAAACCTTGAAGCTAATCATCTCCCGCTCCCGCGATCAGGCGATCCTGACCTCAGATAATATTCGCATCGATGCGGTGGTGGAGCTCTATACCCATGTCGGTCACACCGACGATGCAGTGTTGGTCGCCTCCCGTAGCTTGGGCGAGAAGACCTTTGACAGCGACAAGGTCCGCAACTTGCTGGAAGCCAAGGTTGTCGGTGCCCTGCGCAGCTATGCCGCGACCAAGACCCTGAAAGAATTGCATCAAAATCGAGATGCCTTCGCCTCTGAAATTCGCAATGGCGTAACGGAAAGTTTTACCTCCAACGGTCTGGTCCTCGAAGAAGTTTCCATTGTCACACTGGAACAATCGGGCAAGGAATTCTTCCGCACGGACAACGTCTTCGATGCAGAGGGCCTAAAGGTCATCACCGAGATTACGTCGGAGGCCAAGCGCAAGGTTCACGATACGGAAAAACGCACCACGGTTTCCATCCGCCAGAAGGATCTGGATACCCAGTTGGAGCTGTTGGAAATTGAACGTCACGAAGCCGTGGCGCGTGCCAATCAAGACAAGGAAATTGCCAACGAACAGGCCAAGCAACTGGGCGAAAAACAGATCTATGTGCTGGATCAACGCATGGGAGTTGAAGAAAAGGAAATCGACAACGAAAAAACCCTCGAACGCATGCGCACGGACCGGGACCTGACCGTCACCGAAGAAGCAAAGCGGCGGGAAGCAGCCGAAATTCAAAAAGAGCTGGCCCTGGAAAAGGAACGCCGGGACCGGGAAATCGAATTAATCGCTAAGGCGCGGGAAGAAGAACTGGCCAATATCAGCCGTAACCTGACCCTGGAAAAGGCAGAGCGTGATCGGCAGATCGAATTGGTTGGCAAGGCCAAGGAATCAGAATTAGCCGAAATCGATCGCACTCTGGTCCGGGAACAAGCCGAAAAACAACGTGAAATAGAGTTGTCCCAAAAAGAACGGGAACGCCAACAATCTGAAATCGCCCGTATCACCGCCGTTATGTCGGATGAGGAAACAGCCCGCAATGCACGCCATCAAGCTGCCGACGATGCCAGCCTGGCGGTTCGCAAACGGGCCCTTGAAACACGCCTGGAGATGTTGGAGCTGGACCGTCAGGAAAGTTTTGCCACCGCCAAACAGGAACAGGAAGTGGCCAATGAAAAGGCCAAGGTGTTGAGCGAGCAACAACGATTTATCCTGGATCGCCGCTGGGAGGTGGAGCAGGAGGAAATCCGGAAGGCCGAAGCATTCGAGAAGGCTGAGATCGAGAAAGAGGCTGCCGTAATCCGCCAGGGCGGGGCCACACATGCCGCGCAAATCGCGCGCAGTCTGGCCCGTCAAAAGGCCGAACGTGACAGCGAGATTGAATTGATCGGTAAGACCGAGGAATTGGAACGGGCAGAAATTCGCCGCACCCTGGCCCGGGAGCAGGAAGAGCGTGATCGCGAAATTGCTCTGGTCGAAAAGGCCAAGGAACTGGAAACCGTAGAGGTTGAGAAGAACCTGGTTATTGAGCTGGAACATCGCCGCCGGGATATTGCCCTGATCGAGAAGGACAAGGAACGGGAAGCCGCCGACATCCAACGTTTTCAGGCCCGGGAAACAGAAGAACGCAATCGGGAAATTGCCATGGTTGGGAAGACCAAGGAGCTGGAAGCGGCAGAGGTTCAGCGTCTGGCGACGACGGCGGAACGTGAAGGTGCGCAACACCGCGTCGAGTCCGTACGGTTGGTGGCGGATGCGGAACGGGCCAAAGAGATTGAGCAGATCGATGCGGAAATGCTGGCCGAAATCCGCCGCATTGATGAGGAGAGCAAGGCCGCCATCACCCGCATGCATATGATTACCCAATCGGAAGCGCGAAAACTGTCTGCGGAGCAGGAATCGGATGCCACCATGATCCGGGCCCGGGCCTCGTCCGAGGCACAGAAAATCTCCGCTGAGGGGACTGAGCGGGAGGCCGCAGCCGTTGGCCGGGCCGAGATGGAGGTCGAAGGCCTGCGCGTTGCCAATACCCAACGTATGTTGGAGGCAGAGGCCACGGGCATGGAAGCCAAGGCCGAAGCATTGAAGAAATACAACGAGGCGGCAACCTTCCTGGAGCTGGCGAAACTGTCAATCGAGGCAGACCGCGATGTCCATATCGATCAGGCCCGCGCCATGGGCAATGCCCTGGAAGGCGCACAGATCCGCATGTATGGCGGCGGCGACGGTACGGTCGATACCATTCGCGGCCTGTTCAGCCAGGGCTTCGGTGTTGGTGAGGTTCTGGAAGGGTTCGCCCAGTCCATGCCCGAAGGCTTGCGCCAGAAGTTCAACGCCAACGGCCTGCGCGGCCTGTTCGGACGCCCCTATGGTCAAGGCGGCCTGCGCGAGGCAGCGGAGCATCTGGCCGCTTTGGTCGAACGCACGTTGACCAGCAAAAAGGCACGGGAAGCGAATTTCCCGGATGCCTTGGAGAAACTGGTTGAGGCCGCAGGCGACGATGAAACCTTGACCCAGACCCTGACCCTGATGAAGGAATTGAACAGTCGGGGCGGCTTTGAAGAAGTTCCATTCGAAAGTGTCTGGAATATCATTCAGGCGATGGCAAAGACGGCTGATTGAGCCTATCGGGCCAACTGCTGACAGACGGACACGATCATGGCCGAATATGATGTCGTCATAGAGCACGTGGACAAGACATTTCCGGGCAATACCCGGGCTGTCATCGACTTCAATGCGGAGATCGAACAAGGCGAATTCGTCTCCATGCTGGGCCCGTCCGGTTGCGGCAAGACCACTCTGTTGCGCATGATCGGCGGGTTGGAGGAGGCAACGACGGGCCGGATATTTATCTCCGGCAAGGATGTCACGGACCTACCGCCGTCTCATCGCGATACATCCATGATGTTTCAAAGCTTTGCCTTGTTTCCCCATCGCACGGTTTTTCAGAATGTGGAATTCAGCCTGAAAATGCGCGGCATGGACAAAGACCAGCGCGCAGCGAAGGTTTGGAACATGTTGGAGACAGTGGCCATGGATCAACTGGCCACGCGCCGGCCATCTGATCTTTCGGGCGGCCAGCAACAACGTGTGGCATTGGCCCGCGCCCTGATTTCAGAGCCCACCGTGTTATTGTTGGACGAACCCTTGGGTGCCCTGGATTACAATCTACGGCAAACCATGATGGTGGAGCTGAAAAAGATCCAGCAGGAAACCGGCATTACCTTCATCATGGTCACCCATTCCCAACAGGAAGCCATGTCCATGGCGGACAAGGTCATCGTCATGAGTGACGCCATGGT
>Ga0233439_10002920_pt1 | contig 18539 bp, 16 predicted proteins | sample SI_123_September_6_FD_182713 | JGI IMG/M metagenome (GOLD analysis project Ga0233439, IMG submission 182713) | Seawater microbial communities from Saanich Inlet, British Columbia, Canada - SI_123_September2016_100_MG | ecosystem: Environmental > Aquatic > Marine > Inlet | place: Canada: British... | reverse complement strand
GAATTCATATTTTTAAACCCTTTGGCACCCTCTCTTGTGGATACAATTGGTTTACCATAAGCCATCGCTTCTAATAATTTGGTTTTTGTACCCCCATCATTAAATAAAGGTAAAATTACACAGGCTGCTTTTTCATAAAATTCAGTTAAACTTGGGACAATCCCCGTTATAGTAATATTATTTTCATTCTTAGTCATTGTTCGTATATCTGAAGGACATTTACCGACTAATACCAGTTTTGCATTGTGAATTTTATCTATAATGATTTGCCAAACATGTTTATAAAACCATTTTATCCCTTGATTATTCCCAGAATATTCAAAGTTTGCTACCATCAAAATAGTCATTGCTTTATTTTGCTCTTGAATAGTTATGGGAATATTCACTCCATTAGGTACTTCATTTAATGATTTCCCTTTACAGAGATTATTGATAGAATGCATATTTTCTTTGCATGTAACAAGTACCTGATCAAAATTTTCAATAATTTTTTTTTCAAATAGTTTTATTCTATAGGCTTCCAATCGGAAAAGCCAATAGTATGGTCTCCAAAATGGAATTTTAGAATATTTATTTTTTGAATAAGTAGTATATACATCGTATAGATCAATGATATGAATACCTTTCTGTTTTTTGATAAGAACAGATTGACCCATGAGCTGCGTTGCAAAGTAGTAATAATCGTAATCTTTATTTTCTTCAACCAATGAATTGATATCTATAGAAATAGAAATTGGGTTGTGGGAAGCAAACCCAGATAATGTTTTTGAAAATAGTCTTTGAAAAAATGAGAGTGATTTACTGGTTTCAAATTTTGAAGTTAAAAAATGAATTTTTAGATTATTCTTCACACTTTCTTTGAATTTTAATAAACCTTCATAGTTGTAAGTCAATAATTCAACATCATGCTGTTCACAAAGTTTTTTAAATAAATAAATTGACCTTAATGATGCACCATCTGTGGGTGGATAATTAAAAAAGGGAGTGATATACAATATCCTTTTTTGATGATTTTTTTCCCTTTGTTTAATTAAATTGATATGTCTTGAAGAGTACTATATAATTCATAACATTTGTTATTTAATTTTTGATTATAAATTTTATTAATTGGATTTATACTTTCGCAATAATTTGTTTTATAATTACTATCTATACTAAGTTTATTTTTCAATTTTGTCCATTTAAGGGAACTATTACATAAAGTTTCATAACAGACAAATATAATATTTTCAATTTCTGAAACCGTTTTAAGTAGATTATCATATGTTAATAACCATTGCTCTAACCAGTGGTTTAATAATAATGGATCTAAATAATTTAATCTATCCGTAAAATTAGGATTATAACTAAGCCCAAATTCTCGATGGCCAATTAATTTCATATAATCTAATAAGAAAGGATCATTTTTTTGTTTTATACAAAAATTTGTATGTTGAATTAATAACGAATTTGCCTGCTGTAAAGGATCCCGAAAGGGTATCAATATAATAGAATTTTTAACACAATCTTTTAAGAACAATAGTCTATGAATATTTTGATTATTTTTACTTAAATATCTAATCTTAGAATATCTTTTTAGTATCAACTTAATATAGTTTTTAAAATTATTTTGATTGGTTTCAGAATATTCATTAAATGTCATCCAAAATACTTCTTCAAATGCTTCTGGAGATTCAGGTGATATATATAGACCATCATTATGTTCACGCTCAGTTCGAAAATTATTCTGGGATGATGTTTGTAATTTTGCCCAGAAGTTTGGTGCTAGAATAAATGGCATATCTTTATATGTCAAAGATGCGAATTGCTTTGATTTATAAATTGTGTTTAATAAAATTGTTGAACCAGATCTAGCAAGACCTGAAATAAAAACATGATTACCCGAAATTTCAATTTCTTTTTCTATAAATATGTTTTGTTCAAAACTAAACATTGATTCTTTTAAAAATTTTGATGACAATAAAAATTTATGTAAGGTTTTTTGAAAATAATTGTAGTTATTTTTCATTATCCTAATTATTTATAATATACCTTTTCAATATTATATATAATTATATCTTAGAATCTTCTGAAATATTTTTCTTTTAACTTATTTAAAAACCGCTTCAACGGAAAATAAATAACCCCCCATAAAAAAAAGATAATTGTAGCCAAAATACTTAAAATTGACATAATGAATCCACTGACCATACCAGGTCCTAAATAGCCATATAGTTCATTGCAGATGAAAAATAATGCAAAAATTAGATAGTATATTTTATTTCTATGAGTAATCATATTTTTTTAAACATTTTCGGAATACTTTCTTCATCTATATATCTACTCCAATTTAATACATACAAATAATCATCATCCAACCGATTTGTGAATTCCCAAATAATAGAATCATTAGATAATAACAAAAGTCTGCCATTTCCAGTTTCTTCAATAAAAACATTATTATTTGGTAAAATATTATGTAGCCCTTCGAAAGGAGTTGCCACTTTAGATTCTAGTAATATGTCCTTATAGGGTGTGTAAGTACTATCATTATAAAAGTCATATATATATATATTATTATGATCGCTTATAAAATCATAATCAGGATTATTATTTTCAGAGTAAAGTATAATATCATTCCCAAAAATACTAATCTCATGAGTACTAATAAAATCAACGTCGTGTTGGTTTAACCACGGACCAACTTTATGCCATATTATTTTATTTGTTTTCGGGCGATACAAAAGCACCATATTGCGGTTCCTCAAACTAATAAGTAAATCATCTTTCTTCCAAAATTCTCCATCTATTAATGCCGGTTGAATATCATTCAAATGTACCGGATCTGTTCCAAAATTAGCTGCTAGTGTTGGTAAAAAATCATTTTCATATAATATTGTAGCGATTGACTTTTTGAATATAATATTACCTTCAGATGATATTTTTACTAATGCATCATCTCGAAAATTAAAAATTTTCGAAAAATTTGAAAGAGAATCCTTTCCATTCATTATTCCACAGGCCCAAATATTTCCATCACTGTCCAATTCTTTAGAATGGTGATATTGCTCCTTTTTAATCCACTTTAAAGAAGAATATTTATCAATCATTATCAGTGGGTTATCTGTGTTGCTATATAATAAATCTCCATTATCAAATAGTAATGGATGCAGCATACGAAACCGATGAATATTATCAATATTAAAATGTCCTTTTAACATATTAAAATCATTATCCCACTCATGGACTACTGATTGGTCAGAAATCCGGATTAAACTTACATTACATACTTTAGTTTGATTCGAAAATGAGGATAAAAGTAAATATCCCTTATCATTTATGGCACCATCCTGGATTTTTCCATCTTTATAAAAATAATTCAAATTATTAAAATTATTTATTAAAACATTGGGGTAGAGTATTTCCTTATTTAGCAAGGACTTGATAACTAGTTTAACGTCAGAGGGAAAATCAATTATTTCAAATATTATTTTGTTAATTTTAGAATTATGGCTCTTATTTATATTCTCTTTTATGAAATATCCAAACATGACAAAAATAATCATATTTGATATAAACAATAATAATATTAAAAATGTTGGGATTTCATATTTCCTGAATAATAATATTTCCCATTGAAGAATAATATTTCTTATTTTTTTAAAATTCAGTTTAGACATTAAACATTTTTAATTATAATCTTACTTTGGGATAATTCTCTATAAACCAACGCACTGTTTTATTAATCCCTGTTTCTAAATCTATAAAAATGAATTCCGGTAAAAGAGTGTTTAAAATATGTTTATTAGTAGGACGCCTATATTGGCCATTGGGCTTTTCTGTCTCCCATACAACATGGTGGTAGTCAAAAGCATCACAGATCATTTTAACAATTTTTTTGATTTGTATTTCTTCCGAGCTCGAAACAATGATCGTTGGTGGTAAATCTAGTTCATCATTAAATAGCTCAAGCGTTAACCTTGCTACATCTTCTGAATATAAAAATTCACGGAGAGCAGAACCATCACCCCAAATACTCAATGGTTTATTATCTCTTTTTGCCAAGTAACATTTATGCACTAAAGATGGAATTACATGACCATATTCCAGATTATAATTATCTCGTTCCCCATAAATATTCCCAGGAATAACAGTTGAGTATTTAGTACCATATTCTTGATTATATGCTTTCGTTTGAACATCAACCATTCGTTTTGAATAGGCATATGAAAAATAGGACGAATGAGGTGGCCCATCATGGAGAATATCCTCTTTCATTATTGATACTTTATCAGGAAATGCACAAACAGATGAAAATGAAATTAATTTAGTTACACCCGATAAATATGCATGATGAATGACGAAACTATTCATAAGAATATTTTGATAATATTGCTGAGCTGGGCTAGCAAGATTTCTGCCAATTCCACCAACAAAAGCTGCAGTATGAATTACATAATCTGGTTTTACACTTTCAAATAAATCTTTAACGACTGATTCTTGAGTCAAATCATGTTCCTTATGAGTCGAAAAAAATAAGTCATATTGCGGATAGGCATCAGAAATATAATTTATAGCAGAACCAACTAACCCGCCCCCACCTGTAACTAATATTCTTTTAGTCAATTTGAGTTAAATTTTTTAAATCAGAAATCATCATAAGTTGAATTAGTTCTTTAAAGGATGTTTTAGGTTTCCATTTTAATATTTTTTGAGCTTTTTTTGAATCACCGCATAAATAATCTACTTCAGATGGTCTTATGTATTTCTCACTGGTTTCAACGATAACATTCCCAGAAATTGAATCAATCCCAATTTCGTTGAGCCCACTTCTCTTCCATTCAATATTAAATCCGCATGCTTCTCCAGCGATTTCAACTAATTCTCTAATGGTATGTGTTTTCCCGGTGGCAATAACATAATCATCGGGCTTGTCTTGCTGCAACATGAGCCACATGGCTTCAACATAATCTTTGGCATAGCCCCAATCTCTTTTTGCTTCTAAATTCCCAAGAATCAATTTATCTTGGTATCCATTTTTAATTTTAGCCAATGAAAGGGTCACCTTCCGAGTGACAAAATTCTCACTTCTCCGGGGAGATTCATGATTAAATAATATTCCATTACATGCAAATAATTGATATGCTTCTCTATAATTTTGGGTTATATAATATGCAAAAGCTTTACCACATGCATAAGGACTTCTTGGATGAAAAGGTGTTAATTCTGTTTGATGTGATTCTTTTACTTTACCAAACAATTCAGAACTAGATGCTTGATATAATTTTGGCTTTATTCCTATCTCTCGTATTGCATCAAGGAGTCGTAAGGTTCCAAGACCATTTATATCACTGGTATACTCTGGAATTTCGAAGGAAATACCCACATGGCTTTGTGCTCCCAAATTATAGATTTCATCTGGTGGGTATTTTTCAAGTAATCTATTCAACGAACTTGAATCAGAAAGATCTCCATAAACTAGTTTGATTTGATTGGGATACTCAGCCAGAACATGATCAATCCTAGAGCGATTAAATAAGCTGGATCTCCGGACTAAACCATAAACCATATATCCTTTTTCAACGAGAAATTCTGTTAAATAAGACCCATCCTGACCTGTAATCCCTGTAATTAATGCACTTTTCATATATTAACTCAAATCCTATTTATGATTGACAATGTATTAAAGGATACTCACTTTCAATATTTGTTATGCGAATTGATTCAAAATATTTTTCCAATAAATCCGTTAGTTGAGAAAATGTATACTTCTTATCACGAGGATTTTTATCTACTTCGACAAATAACTCTTTTATTGGATAATTATCTAAAAAATCATCATTTAATAAAATGTCATATTCTGCACCCTCAATGTCTAATTTTAACACATCAACTCTATTGATGTTATTTAGTTGAAATAACTTTGACAAAGATAATGGTTCTAAATAAATCATTTCACCATTTTCCGCACCACGCTTGTTATAGCTGGATGACCATCCTGGATTAGTCGACAAATAAAATGGTTGTTTACCTATAGAAGAAGAACAAACATTATTAAATACTCTCACACAATCACGCAATTTATTTTCATTTATATTTTTTTCTAATATTTTAAAATTATCTGGGTTAGCCTCGACAGAAAATATTTTGGAATTTGGGAATTTAATTTTTGCATAAAATGTGAATAACCCGATATTTGCGCCAATGTCAACTATAATTTTTTTATCTTTATTATTCTCTGCAAGTGGGTAACAATCTCCAATAAATATTTCTGAAAAAATGTGGTCAGCAGATGATTGTTCGACATATGAAAGATTATAACCATTCCTAAATTGATAACTAGTATGTTTGCTTTCCATACAGTCGTTATAATTATTTAAATATTGATACATTTTCCACTTTTTACGGTAATACGCTGGTCGCCATTTTAAATAATGACTATAAAACTTTCTAAAATATCTCAGTTTAATTTTCCAAAATATCTTTTAATATCAATTAATTATTTTATAAAGTTCCATTCAATTTCTACAAGTTGAAAAGACAACTTTTTTACTTTTCTATCTGCATAACTTGGATTATTTATCGATGTGAGAGCTTTATTTAATCTTTTTTCAATAATTGAAGATAAAATATTATTTAACTTTTTCAATCGATAGCTCTTCCAATCGAACCAATTAACTCTGCATACAGTTCTTATGAGTTTCCATTTAAATTGGAACTCTTTATAATAAGCCTTAGAACTATTTTCATCCCAAAATTTGCCACTCCCAAAAGTAAAAAAAGATCTGTGAGTTGGATCTATAAAAGCAGATATTGAAAATACATGGGGAACAGTAATAACTAACAACCCATCGTTTTTCAATATTCTATTACATTCATTCATTATAAAATTAATATTCTCAAAAGCAAAATGTTCAATAACGTGCCGTAGATATATTTTGTCGATGGATTCATTTTCAAATGGATATGGGAAATTCAATAAATCATGTTCAACATCCACACCTGGAAGTTGAACGTTGTCTAATCCTATTGAATTTGGTACCTTATTTTTTCCACATCCTAGATCTATAATTTTCATAATTGAATCAAGTTCAGTCTTTGTTTTACATTAATAGATAAATTTGATATAGCATTGATTCGTTGCTGTGCATTTATCCTCATAGATTGGCATGCCCCATTCAATACCAATTTGATAGCATCTTCCAGTTTCGCTACTAAATCATTAACATCTTTAGGGTCAAATAAAAATCCATTTTCAAATCCCCCAACAATTTCTGGAATACCTCCAACCGAACTGGCGACAACAACTTTCCCTTGAGCCATGGCTTCATATACTGTATTTGGTGAATTATCGAATAAAGATGGAATGACACAAATGTCTGCTGTTTGATAGGCTTTTTCCAGGTCTTCTTTTGGCACAAATTCATTTACTTGAATAAAGGGTAATTGTGTTAAATCACGCTGTGGGATATACCCATAAAATTCTACCTGAATATTAGATTGAATATCATCTGGTAATAACCCCAATGCCTTAATTAACAATTTGCCTCCTTTTACAGGATCATTCCGGGAAGCAAAAAGTAATGTAACCTTTTTTGATTTTTTCGATTTTTTAATTGTTATTATTTCACTATCAGCAACTGGATAGGGAATCACATGAGCCTGTTTTAATTTTTGCCCCATTTCCATTTCGACCAACTCTACCATTGCACGGCAGGGTGATATAACTTTATTTGCACGTTTAATAAAAACATGTTCCATTTTACGTCTCATCCAATCAATCAAATCAGGTCTCTGATTAGTTTGGTTCTTAAATGTATAGCTAGAGCCATGAAGATGTGAAGAATAATTGAACTTCTTAAAAATTGAATTCCAAAAATCACCTCCTTCTGAATATTCAATATAAGCAATTTTTATTTTTCTATTTAGCTTTAATAAGAAAAGGTGAATTTTTAGTCCATTGTGTAAATAAAAAAAGAATCCGGAGAAAATTTTGATAATTGGAACCCGACTAATGTAATAGATTAGTATACTAGGTTTATAATCCATGATAGGATATACATGAATTAAACCATCTTTAAAGTATGTTATTCTATTATTATCCATTTTCGCACAAATTACAGAAACTTCATAACCTAAATATATTAATTCCCTACCAAGATTCTGGATATAAGTGCCCGCACCGCCAACCCGTCCGGAAACTCTTGGATAATACCCTTCAACAAATACTAGATGAATAGGTACTATCCTTTATTGCAATAATTCCAAAAGAAGAAAAATTAGTTTCTGAAGGTATCTCTCGTCTAAATAAAATTGGATTTATAATATATTTTAAAAATGCCATTTTAACTAAATACTTAAAACCAAACTCATCATTCTCTTTTAGATTTTGCCATAAAATCCATTTGATCGCCCAGTTATAATCTTCAACATAGAAAATTCTTTCAATTATCAGCTCCTGGCCTTGTATGATTTTTTTCAAACCATTAGGTGTAAATCGAAAAAAATCATCTGGTGCAGCATGTATTGGATTTATGAATGGTACTTCAATTACTATTTTACCTTTCGGTTTTAAAACCCGGGCAGCCTCTTTTAATATTTTATGTGGTTCATCCACATGTTCTAAGAGACATCTAAGCATAATTTTATCAAAAGTTTCGTCTTTGAATGGGTAATGATTGCCATCAGAAACAACATCAATGTTTTCGCCTGGGTGAATATTTAGCCTGATAACATCTTTGTTTTTAAAGGAATAATCTCCAAGGTGACCAATATCTAAGCCTTTGCCTTTCAAGTCTTCAAATATTTCTACTGTCAGCATATTACGTGCGCTTGGAAAACTACCTAATTGGTTTAAAAATTTATACCAAAAGTGTGATAAAAATTTCAATTAATTACATGATTTGCAATATTCATTGTTGCAGAACCATCAATTACACCACATTCGTTGAGTATAATTTCATCAATGATAGAAGAGCCCTTTAATTCTAATCTCTGGTTAACTAACTCATAAATTAGGTAACTTAATTCCGCTCTTGTTTTTACTAAATAGGTACCTGGAGCATTAATTACTCGACTCAAATGAATACGATATACTGCTATAGATAAAGAATTGGCAATTAAACTCCCTTTCCCCCAATCGAATGCAATATTAATTACCGGCTTATTATTTATTAGCCCATCTAAAAGCATTGTAGACATGCAATTAATTATAACTTTAGCATTTGCTAGTAAGGATGCGGATAATTGTATTTCTTTATAACTCATATCTGCAGATAGACTATTACTTGCTGAGATTGGGTAAAAATAAATTACGTTTTGATTAGCTACATCGTATTTCTTATGTTTTTCAAGCTCATTTTTCGCAAAATTATCTAAATATAATGGGTGTAAACGTATTACCAATGTGATATCGTTTTGTATTTGTTTACGGATATATTTAATTAACTCAAAATTATATGGGTAGTAAGGGGAATGTGTGACAAATAGAACATACTGCTTTGGAATATTCTTACTATATAAACTGTTTATTTGCTCAACAGTTAAAATAAACGAAGGGTCTGAATACATATCAAAAATTATCGATCCAGAGATATCCAATTTACTTGGTTTAATATCATGGTATTTTATCATTTCCTCTTTCATCGATTTCCCCCAAACTAAATATTGATTAGAATCTATCGATTGATATCCACGAGTGGTTGGATGATCCCAATTAGTAATTATTGTTGTTGTCTCTAATCCAAGTTTTTTAGATGCTGCAATCCAATAGGAATTAATAGACCATAATGACGTAAGTCCATCTAATAGAACTTTATCAATTTTTTTTGCCTTTAATAATTCTGTATATCTCGAATCTATTATTAATGGATAAGTTAAAAATCTTAGAATTTTGCGGAATAAATAGAAATTGCAGTGGATTTTGGATAATATTAAAACAAATATTATTTTTATAAGGGAATAATTGATGTTTTTTTCAAAAAGTTTTTTCTTAACCCATATTGCACTATATATTTTATCCTTGGGGAGCCCAAATGTCTGAATGAGTTTAATATATCTGTATATCTTTTGCTTTTTAGAATATGAATTGATTAATTCTGGTGATTGGACAAAAGAGACTCTACCTTTAAATCGGCTGACTAAATCGAAAAATGCATTTGGATCTGCAACGGCTATAATAATCTTACTATTAGAATATGATATTAAATTATTTAATAAGTTACTGCGAAGAATATAACGGGAGCTTAAACCATGATTAATAGTTATTAGAATATTTTGTGAATGCTGCTCAGAATTAATAATACTCACTTTGTAATATTTTAGTTTGCTGCTGACCTAATTAGTTGTTCAGCTTTTTCCCAATCTTCTAATGTATCAATATTTATGTGATTATTATTGTGTTCAAAATAGGATATGGATTCTCCATATAAACTTCTTTGCTCTTTTATTACTTTCGTACTCGTGATGTATATGGCACCATCTCTGATGAATGCATTTGGTAAGTCCTGCCTCCTGGAAATAATTTTATTTTCTCCAGTTGCAATTTTTAAAAACCCATCCCCTTTCATTTCAAATACCCAATGTGGATTATACTTTGACGGCACTTTTCTCACAGATATTAAACTATCACCATTTGTGTTAAAAAATTTGGTTATCGCTTTGTCAATTAATTGTGGTCCGCGTAACGGACAAGTAGGCTGGAGCAGACATACAGCATCATAAAACACTCCCAATGACTCCATTTTTTCGACCGCATGAAGAACAACATCAATTGTTGGTGTACGATCAGTTGCTAATGATTTAGGACGGTCAAATGGCACGTCCATTTCAAAATTCAAGCAAATGGATTTAATCTCACTATCTTCGGTACTTAATATTGTTCGATGCAGCAATTTGGAATTGATTGCCGCTTGATGTGTATACCAAATAAGTGGATATCCATTCAATAGTTTAATATTTTTTTTCGGGACTCCCTTTGAGCCACCTCTTGCGGGGATTAGGCCAAGAACTTTTTTATTATAGTTTATACAAATCCTTGAATATAGGCTTATGAGGAAGATTCTCTTGAAAATGAGCCCAAAATCCTCTGTTGTAGATATCCGGATTTCGAAAGAATCTTGCTTGAAATCCTATGGAAATGTCTTCCCAACCTAATCCATATGCTAATACATAACGGAAAATATGAGATTTAACTTTCATTCTTAAATAGTGATCACCCCCATTTAAAGTCATCCTTTGGTAAACCTTCCCAGTTTTAAAATTCACATAAAATTCTCTAATATTTTCTCGAAATAATTGATCAGTCTCAATTACATGAAGTGTTAATCTATCATCTCGATACCCAGCCCAATCAAAATAGTCTTGAATTGATTTTAGAGAATTAAAGTAATTGTAATAAGGATTGTTCAAATACAACTGATCATAATTTTCAAATTCATAATTTTGCTTTTTAGTCTTTGTATTATTTTTTAGAGTATAGTTTGAAAAATCAAAATATTGATTAGGGATTGGACTCCAAACCTTGATTTGAGGAGAATTCCTTGCTATTTCCTGCTCAATTTCTTCTGGAGTATTTTTTTTATTAATTTGAAAGATTTCATTATCTGACGGATGTAATTCATTAAAATACCCTGCAAATGGTACAAATACTTTTGGCTTTGTAATCACTAATGCTTTGATAATTTTATTTCTAATGTATTTTCTTTTTTGGGTTATTATTTTGTTTTTTTCATGTAAGCTATAATTCTCCCAACAAACAGGATAGCCACTGGACCCGCTAGCAAAACTTGCCATAAGTACATCTACAATTGGCAATTCACCATTATTTAAGTTATGGGAGTCAACCATATTCAAAACTCTATGCCCTTTATATTCAATAAGAATCCCACTGTCATTTTTTCCTGCATAATCTTTAAGAACCATATATCTACAATGTTTATCAATTGATTGCCAAGTTGTAAATGGTACTCGATTGACATTTGTAAATCCAATTCTACTGAGCAAATTATCACATGAATAGTTTTTAAAAAATGGAATTATGATTTTAATTCCTCGGTTCAATTTTTTGATTTTTTTTAGTGTATAGATATTTAAATGATCTGAATGACTATGACTTATAAAGATTAAGTTTGCTTTAGCTATTTTTTGTAACCAATTATGAGGTGGTGTTTGCGTAAGCCACCAACCGGTTGTAAAAGCTGGCCCCTCACACCATGGGTCTGTTATGATTTTAAAATCACCACATTTTATTTCTGCCGTAGCATGTGAATAATGAGTGATTGTGAATTCTTTTTTTTCCAATGTACACTTTTGAATATTTGCGAATGTTCCTGATTCACCTTCATTATAAAAAACTTCGATTGTGTCTTCCAAAATAGTTGATTTTAATAATTCCTGATAAAGATCTATACCTCGAGGATTAACATATTTCATTTGTTCAAGATCAAGTTCCCAACCATGAGCTGAACAAATAACTTTATGGGGACTTTTTGATTCAATAAATTGATTTCCTTGATGTTTACATTTGTTTAAACATATTTTTAATTCATTGTCTTTTTTATAAAGAATCAATTTTTTATCCTTGATAAAGTGGGCACCATCAGAGATATTTTCCCACTTTATTTTCAGTTTCAATCCATTATTCAAAATTATTCAATTATTTCGTTAATACTGAATTTGTTTCTCAATATTGAGTGGTAGTCGAGTTAATATTTCTGCTATTCTCTTTCCGGAATTACCATCTCCATAGAGATTTGAAGTTCTTGGTCTTGCTTTGTTTTTAATTAAATTTAGAGCATTGATTATATTTTCCCGGTTATATGGCATGTCAATCAAGTTATTTGCTCTGGTTCTTCTTTTTTGACGATTCCCAATATTTAAGCAGGGGACCCCTAAAAATGAACATTCTCTTATTCCTACACTACTATTACCAATGATCCCTTTTGCATTTGCAAGAAGTTTAAGAAAATCAGTTGGATCCATATTTTTAAAAAAATGGAATAGTTGTAAATCATATTTTTCACGGAAAGCCCTTATCCCATTTGATATACCGTCAGATCCACCATCAATATTTGGCCAAAACCAGAATACAGGTTCCTTTATGGAATACATTGCATACAATGTTTCCTCGATATTATTTCGAGACTCATCCATTTCAGTTGTAACTGGGTGTTGCATCACGACCCAATATCCGGATGAATAGTCGGGAAGTGATCCGACACCTTTATATTTTTGGTACGGATCAAAATCCAATGAAGGATTTTCCATTACTTTCTTTGCTATATCAATAGAAGGGCATCCTGTGTTAAAAACAAAATCAGGATTTTCTCCTAATTTAAGCACCCTTTCATAAGCATCATCTGTAGCAACAAAATGATAATCAGCTAATTTGGTTATGGCATGCCTTACTTTTTCATCAATATTCCCGGTGACTTCTCCACCTTGAATATGAGCAAGTGGAATATTCATATAGGCTGCAGAAATCGCTGTTGACATTGTTTCGAATCTGTCTGCGATGGTGACAACAATATCAGGTCTGATATTATCGAAAACTGTAGAAATCTCTAATATACCTATCCCAGTGGTTTTGGCCATAGATGTGAGGCTCCCCCCTTCTAAAACATTAAAAACCAATGTAGGATTTTCGAATCCATCTTTTTCTAAATAATCAATTATACTCCCATACCTTGGTAATAATGCTGAAGCCGCTACAACAATTTGTAGCTCTAATTCGGTGTGGGCTTTGATAGCTTGAAGGGCTGACTTAAAACGACTATATGAAGGTCGAGCAGTGATTACTACACATATTTTTCTCTTACTAATCTAAATCCTCCCAATTAAGGAATGACCATTTTGCCAAATTTTTATTCAATGTTTTCCCAATTACTTTTTCAAATTCAATAGCAGAAATACCATACTCTGATGGCTTTTTAGACTCTAAATCTTCAAATTTAATTATTTCACCTGCCTTTTTATTTTTATTCACCGAAAGGCTTTTACCGAACATCTTTTTTAAATCTTCACATTGAGAAATATTATTCTTATTTAAGGGATTATTCATGGCAGTCTGGATAGCCTTTATCCCTTCTGTTAAAATTTTAACCTGATCGATTGTGATACTTGAAGAAACATCAGGGCCAAATTGTCGTTTATCAAATACAACATGGAATTCAAATACTTCTGCTCCCATTACTGCCGCAGCTAAACTAGCATATATCGTACCACTGTGATCCGAAAAGCCTACTGGGAGTTCAAAACGGTTCTTCAATTCCTGGATAACATTCAAACCCCAATCTTTCGGACCTGTCGGATATTTTGAAGTACACTGCATTATTGTTAATGGGTTACCAAATTTCCTTAGGAATACAATAGACGTTTCAAGTTCTTCAAATGAACTCATACCGGAACTTAAAAGGATTGGTTTTCGAGTTTTCCCCAGTCTTTTTAGTAGTAATAGATTTGATGTATCACCTGATCCAACTTTAAATCTGGCAACATTTAATTTTTCTAACAATTCAACTGCAGATATACTCGAAGGTGTAGAAATGAATTCAATATTTAAATCTTCGCAATGTTTTTTTAAACCCATCCATTGTTCGATGGTGAATTCCGTCCTTTTCCAATATTGTTGGCGGGTTTTATCCTGTTTACTAAAGTTCACTCGAAATGGCTCAAAATCAGAACTTTCGGCATCTGCTATATGTGTTTGAAATTTTATTGCATCGGCACCACTATTAGCTAATGCATCAATATATGAGTGAGCGGTTCCCAAACTTCCATCATGTGAAAGGCCAATTTCAGCGATAATCATTTATTCAAATATCCTTGAAAAGTAATTCAAAAGAGTGATTTATATAAAAACTATTCAGATAAGTAACTCATAATAACAGAAGCATTTCTTTCAGTGCATTTCCCATCCAAAATTGCAAATGGTTTTATTCTATGACGCTGCATCTTAATTGTTTTCTTTCGTACATCAACATTCAATAGTATATTTTTCACTGCAATTTTCATTGACTCTAAATTAAATACCCTTTTCACTGACCTCGTGTATGTATAGCGGTCAATATAATTTATTTTAGTGAAATCATAAATTACTACTGGAATATCAAGTGCTACTGCTTCAATAAGTGAACTTGAAGCAATTGTTATAAATAGGTGGCTACTAATCGCTAATTCACTAACTGAAAAATTATCCGTAACAGTAACCCGGTCTGAAATATTTTTTAAATACTCAAAGCTTATAATATCTTCTGCAGGATGTGGTTTAAATACTACCTGAATTTCGAGAGATAGAGATAATAGCATTTTAATTATATCAATAGTTGTTTGATTTCTTTTGTTGCTCACATAGCCAAGTGGACTACTTGCGATGAAAACAATTGTCTTAGACTCTTTTATATCTAGTGCTGATAATAATCTACCTTTTATTTTGTATTTTTCTTTTCTTAAATGAATCAATTTATCATTGCTGGGATCACCAGTGAGAAAAATTTTTTCTCTATTAATAGCACGGTTCAGATATACATTTTTCTGAAAATTAGATGGTACAGTAATTCCATCAACATTCTTTCCTTTATTGATTGGTGATGATGATTTTAAACCAAAATACTTCGATACTAAAATCACAAATGGATCATTAAATAATATACGCTTATTATCAATTTCACCATAAATATCTGGGATTAGATATTTACAAAGGTTTACTTTCCATTGATCATTTTTTTTAATTACACCATGACTTTCTCGATGCAATTGTAATTGAGTATATTGTGAATTAGATTGAGTCCATGACCAACCGATTTGTATGGTAGGTATATGCAAATGTTTTGCCACTTTCAGTAGAAATATTTCTAAATCAATCCTTATATCATTCGTTACAAGAATAGCTGATGGTTGTTCACGTTTTAATAATTTATATGCATTTTGATATGTTAATGATTGTTGGTCCAATTCTTTTTTTAATCGGTAGACGGTTTTGTAGAGTATATCTAGTACATTAATAGATCTTAATAATTTTTTACATGAATTTATTAATTTGTTTTTACCATTTGTCCGATTGCCAATTACTTTAATATTGTTGATATTTCGTCCATGGGCAGAATTATTCTTCTGATATCGAAAATAAATAAATTCTATATAATTTTTTTCGCATATTTCTTTTTCCAATTGCATATTTTCGTTTCTTAAAACTACCTTGCATTCTGTATCATAATTGTCTTTTAAATAATTGATAACTGGTAGAATCCCTTTGAGAGATTCATGATACGTAGGTACAAATAAGACTTTTCTTTTTTTATCTATAATTAACCAATTAAAGTTGATTTATTATAACTGAGTTTAGACTTTACTCGCTAGAACAACCAATCTTTGTGAAACTTCTTCATCAAAAATATTTTCTTCAAAATCAGAATATATTTCTTTGACAACAAATCCATTATTTGATAATACCTTATTAATTGAATCAAGAGTATATACATAAGAAATTTCATTATGAATTTCTTCAATATTTTCATCGCGTAATAAATATATTTTTTTGGTCTTAATAATATTTTCACTAAGATGATACTCCCGATCATAAAGCCCATATGAATATTTGTCAGTATCAGAAAATTTACTCCAAGATTTACCATTCCTAGTTTTTCGAATAATTGGCAAAAAATTTATAAAGTCCAATAATAGATATCCATTGGGTACTAATGATTCATTAGCTTGCTGAAGCATTAATTCTGGATATTTGGGATTTTCTGGATATAAATATGAAAATGTATTATCGATACAAATGTAATAATCATAATATCCCCGCTTTAGTTTTACATTTTTAAAATTATTATTTATATTTTTTACCTGCATTATATTTTTATCAGTTTTCCATTTCTCAGCAAATTCCCATCTATTCTTTGCTATCTCAATACCAACACCTTCAATCATAATATTTAATTCTGCAAGAGAATAAAGTAATATAGAGCTACCACTTCCTATTTCAACTGCCCGTATCGTTTTACCACAAGTTTTTCTTTTAAAAAAATTGATATGGGACTTATAATGAATTTGTCTTTCTATCCAACGGGTTTCCCGTTCATCGATGGTAGAATAATGATCTAGAGTTTCTACGTTTGCATAAGAATGATAATTAGTCAATTTATTGAAACTCATTGTCTTGTTATCCCACAAAATAAATGATGATAATAATTGTCATCAAATATATTCTATGACTTTCTTTTCCAATAAAACCCTATCTATCTTTCCATTGATTGTAGTAGGAATATTCTCTATATATATGAATTCTTGAGGGAAAAAGATACTTTCAATATATTTATCGCATTTATTTTGCATACTAATTATTCCATTTTCTGATAGTTCATTCGTTGTAAAAGCAACAAGTTGTTCGACAACACCGTTAGTATCTTTTTTCGCCACAATGACTATTTCATCTAATCCTCCATATTTCTTTATGATATATTCTATTTCACCCAGTTCAATTCTTCTACCGGCTAATTTAATTTGCTTATCTTTTCTTCCAATGAATTCGATATTATTATCATCATTTAAAAAGACCAAATCACCAGTCCTATACCATAAATCATTAACTTGATCCCAATCAAACCTGACAAAAGATTGATTTGTCTTTTCATCATCATTCAGATAACCCTTGGTCACCTGAGAGCCACTAACCACCAGTTCACCATCTTTATTATTTTTTGAAATAATCTTATCGTCTTTATTTACTATCTTTAATCTTTGATTTGTGAATGCCGCGCCAATTGGAACTATTCCATTATTAAACTTCTTTTGTTTATCCTTTTCAGTATACAAATACCTTGAAACAAAAACAGTCGCCTCAGTGGGGCCGTAAAGATTTTCAACGGTACTATTTGGAGTAGCTTGCATCCATGCATTTGCAACTCTTTGAGTTAGTGGTTCTCCACAAAAAATACTGTACCGCAAACTTGGATACATTTGTGGATTAAGAAAACCCAACTTATACATAAATTCTGCCAAAGTTGGTACTGAATGCCAGAACACGATTTTTTCCCTGTTAATATATTCTGCAGGGCAATACAATTCTTCTTCATTTAAAACGCATAACGTCCCACCATTGGCCCATGTAAAGAACATATCAGAAACTGAGAGATCAAAACTCAAATCAAATGTTTGTGATGCCCGGAACCCAGGTTCAAGATCGTAATAGGCATTCATATTATCTAATAAGCATGACACATTTCTATTACTTACCTGCACACCTTTAGGCTTCCCAGTAGAGCCAGATGTAAACATAACATAGAGATTATCACTTGGCTGAACACTAACTGGCTCAGTAATAACATCAATGTTGTTTAAATCAAATGCTGTTTTAATTCTATTATCAGATTTAAATGCATCTCCTTCAGGGATAAGTACGAACTTTAAAGCGTTGCTTGAACTTAAAATACTATTTAACTGATTCCAGTCTTCTTCAGAGCATATTAAAACCTTTATATTTGCATCTTGAATTATATCTTTTATTTTTCTTTCAGGGTATTTTTTATTGATCGGGACATATGTATTCCCAGAATAAATTG
>Ga0233439_10002916_pt1 | contig 18552 bp, 16 predicted proteins | sample SI_123_September_6_FD_182713 | JGI IMG/M metagenome (GOLD analysis project Ga0233439, IMG submission 182713) | Seawater microbial communities from Saanich Inlet, British Columbia, Canada - SI_123_September2016_100_MG | ecosystem: Environmental > Aquatic > Marine > Inlet | place: Canada: British... | reverse complement strand
CAATCAACTAACGCAGCAGCGTCAAATGAAACATCGTCAGGAAGAACCGTCACATTCTCAGAAACACAAACGTCATACTGCGAAAAACCGTGACTCCCCTGTCGAACGCCATGCCGCATTCCTCGATCTACACAAAGGTGATACTGACCATCTAGGCACAACCGGCACTCGCCACATCCCAACAAATGCTCAGCCTCAATACCAACGCGCTGACCAACCTCTAACCCCGTCACACCCTCGCCCAAGCCAGCAATCACCCCAGCAAGCTCGTGACCCTGCTGCCAACGAACGTCGTCCCGAACACGATGACCCCGATAGTTGTGCAAATCGCTCCCGCAAATACCCGCCGACATCACCTTGAACAGAACCTCACCAGTCCCGGGCGTCGGAATCTCCTCCTGAACAACCCGAATGTCCTTACCACCATAAAAATAAGCCGTCTTCATATTTGGCAACTCGTACAAACTCCCAATCTGTCATTGCGAGAAGGAACGACGCGGCAATCAACGTCCACTGCCAACGCAACTTCCTAATCGGCCACCATCGAACCATTTCATCCTGAATTCATTTTCAGGATATATCGTCCATCTCGAACAATCCGTCTTGCCAAATACAACGTCCAAGCCATCATCCTGAGCCCTGTCAAAGGGTCACGAAGCGCCCAAGTACGACCTCTCGCTACTTCCCGTGAGCTCGCGACCAAGCAGCGTAAATCTTCTCTGTCTCCTCATTAAACGGATAAAAGAACTTCGGAGAAATTCCCTCCCTCTGCGTATGCCACAAAATCGCGGCCTCAATCTGATCGTGATGAACACACTCGTCGTAAATCTCATCAGCCAACTGAGCCGGAAGCACAACCACCCCATCCTCATCACCAAGAATCACATCTCCCGGCCAAACCAACACACCCCCACACTGAACTGGCTCATTCACCTCGTACGGCAACACATTCGGCTCGCCGATCGTCGGAGTACTGCCCCCGCCATAAACCGGATACCCGTACTCAGCAACCTTATGACCGTCCCTAACGCCACCATCAGTAACTAATCCAGCTGCTTTTTGCGACAAAATTCTAGAAAACACAACATCGCCACCCGTCGAAGTCATACTCTCGCCCATGCAATCAGCAACCAAGCAATCACCCGGCGTCAAAGCCTCAAGAGCATCCCAGCGCGGCGTCTCGTTAAACCCCTCACCATGCCCACCACGAGTCACATGCTCCTGCAAATCAGGACGTGAAGGCAGATATCGAAGAGTCACAGCCCGCCCAACCAAACGACGACCTGGAGCCAAACTGTGTACACCATTCATGAAAACCTTTAAATATCCACGCTTCGCCAGCGCGCCAAGCACAGTAGCGTTCGAAACGCCCTCATACTTCTTCAAAACATCATCTGAAACTCTGACTGCAACATCAACCAACGGCCGAACTCCTAAATATAAAAAGCGATCACAGCGAAACTATCCAACCCAAACACCGGCGCAGTATAACTGCCACCGAAACCGAACGACCCAACTGAACTACAATCCCACCGACTGTCATTACGAGAAATCCGATAACACCTGCCCTGAGCAACGCCAAGCCGAGTAATCTGACGACAATGGAATCTAACGCCTCCTTTCGAATGGAAGGGGGCATGGGTAGGAGAACTGCGACGCGGAGCCAAGTCGTTCGACGACGAGCGCGACTAAAGCCTAACGCCAGCCCCGAACCCCGCTTACTACCGATAACATCAAAGCCACAAAATACCGCAGCCAATAGAACCCGACAAATAGCACCCCATGAAAATTTACTGGAACACACTGAATCCGAGAATCCGCAGCCTCATCGTATTCATCGCTGCATTCGTCTTAACCCAAATTGGATTCTTCATAGCCGACGGAGCAATCCAACAGATCGACATCCTATTCGGCATCTACGTCGGCGCATTCGTCGTCTACTTCCTCGCACGCTGGGGCTTCTTCTCACTTCGAGTCGCACTCGTCCTGCCGAACCAAGAACTCACAACTTACGAAAAATACCGAAAAAACCCAGGCAAACGCCGCCTTGGACCTGCCGAACCAGCCGAATTCATCGACCCTGATGATGCTGACGAAGAACTCCTACCTGACGATCGAGTAATCGGCGTCTTTTACAACGGCGAAGCGGCCGCATACCCGCTTGCAGCAATCGGTGTCCGTGAAATATCCAATGAAGAATACGACAACACACCACTCATAGTCTCCTGGTCGCCGGTCACCTACTCGGCACGAGCGTTCATTGCGAACGCAAATAACCGAGCGCTCACGCTTAATCGACATACCCACACCGTTCTCAATTCACCGGTACTACCCGAAAATTCGGGAAGCGAGTTCGTGCAATTCATTGGGCAAGCCATTTCAGGCGAATTAGCAGGTTGGACCCTTGAACAAATCCCCGTACTCACAACCACGTGGGCCGCATGGAAAGAAGCACATCCCGACACGGAAGTAATGTCGACTGAAGGCGGACCCGAAACCGACATGTTTGAACGCTACTACGCCAACGATCGCAACGGCATACACAGCTTAAACCCATCCGACAAACGTCTTCACGGCAAGGACGTTGTGCTAGGACTCGACCTAAAAGGTGAAGCTAAAGCGTACTCATACACCGCCCTAATTGAACAACCACTCGTCGAGGAAACTCTCGGACGACAACCAATAATAGTGCTCCACGAACGATCATCCGCAACTGCAGTCGCCTTCTCACGAATCGTCCACGGACGAACGCTCAGCTTCAAAGGCAAATCCAAAAACCCACATCGACGATCCGCCGAAGTAACAGCCTCCGGCGAAGGCGAACGACCCAACTATGAACCGTGGCTCATCGAAGATACCCAAACTGGCTCAACATGGCGTGCCGTCAGTGGCGAATGCATCGAAGGCGAACTCAAAGGAAGCCGACTCGAAATGCTCCCCGGAATGACCGGATTCTGGTACGCATGGTCTCGCTTCTATCCAGCCGCTGACCTATTCGGAACCTTAGCTGAATCACCAGAATAACCGCGAAGGTTGTAAAAGTTAATGTCTTATCGAGCCAGTCAGAATCACTCAACAGCGACTAACGCCGCAGATTTGCGCTTCCAGACGTAAGGTCTAGTGTAGGAGACTGCGACGCGTGAATGAGTCGTCCGACGACGATCGAACCTAACGAGAATTACGACGCGTAGCCAAATCATCCGACTACGAGCGCGACTAACCCCATGTCACCCACCACCCAAGAAAACGTCACACCCGGCATTACCGGCATCGTCCTCGGAGGAGGACGCTCTAGGCGAATGGGCGGATCACAATCAAAGCTATTAATCCATATCGGCGGCAAACTCATCCTAGCGCGAATCGCCGACACGCTAAAAATGGTCTGCTCTGAACTCGTACTGGTAGTACGACTAGATCAAGACGACGATGTACCCGACCTTGGCATCGCCCTCAACATGCACGTCGTAACCGACACCAGCCCATACGAAGGCCCCTTGGCAGGCATCCATGCCGGGCTAAAAGCATCAACCACACCGCTCAGCTTCGTAGTCGCCGGCGACCATCCGTTCATATCTCGAAACCTCGTGACCGCAATGGCAGCAACCGCAAGCACCGACGGCCCAGAAAATCTCTCTGCAGTAGTTCCACGAACTGATGGCATCCTCAACCCGCTCCACGCGGTCTACCCTCGTGAACAATGGATCCCTTATTTCGCCCACGCAATGTCTAAAGGGGAATCGTCCCCTCGCCGTGTGATCGAAAAAGCCGTGGGCACCGACTACCCACCAGTCACCATCTTCACCGATGAAGACCTCGAACGAACCGATCCCCGCCGCATCAGCCTCCACGACATCGACACCCCCGAAAATCTCAACGCAGCAAGAAAAATCTCCGAGTCCCGAAAATTCACTCCCCGTCACCATTCTTTAGGCTGAAGGGTAGACAGATTCAGGCGTCGTTACTGTTTGGTTAGTCGCGGTCTCTCCCTTTTCGGATGAACGGATAGGGCAGAATAAAAGCGACGCTGAGCGAAGTAGGTTCGATGACGACCGCAGCTAACGACCTTCAATGCGCTACCAAGCCGTCCGGCGACACCTCGAGCTAATCACACTAGTACCTAAGCGCTTCGCTCGGCTTAATCTTGGAAGCCTGTTTGGCCGGAATAAACGTCGTGACCAATGAGAACACCACAGCGACCAGTACTATAACCGTCACATTAAGCCATGGAATAGAATATGTTAATCCATCAGCTTCAGCGCTGATCGAACGGAAAATATTCCAACCAGTCCACGCCCCCAAGCCAATTCCAATAGCCGACCCAAGAATCGCAACAACAGCTGATTCCATCAAAAACTGAACCTGAATCATTCGCCCCTTATAACCCAAGGCCCGCATCATTCCAATCGACTGCCTGCGCTCAACAACTGCTCTGAATGAAACAACACCAAGCGCAGCAACACCGACCAACAAGCCAAGGCCCATAAAGCCCTGAAACAGTTGGTTGAACGCATTATTTTGCGACTGGTTCTCCGCAATGTCAGCAAAAGTAGAAGTAGCAGTCATACTATGCTCTATGAACACAGTCTCCAAAAGCCTAATAATATCTTCGGCACGTGAAGCATCAGCAAGTTTGAACTTGTAATCGACAAATCGAACCGGTTTATTAGAAAGCTCGTCGAGAATACCAGGATTCATATAAATATCCGACGTTCCGAATTCAAACGAATCAGCAAACTGATGTAGTACACCAATCACTTTGCGATCCACGGAATCCCCAATGTTCTGTCCAATCGGAGGGCGAATCGTAATATCAATGCCGGTAATCTCCCCGGGTTCAGTCGATTTAATGCCCTTGATACCAAACGTAGGACCAGAACCAGGTTCTCCATCTCCACCGAATCCGCCGGTCTCGATCATCGCCCCGTTTACGACGGCCAACGTTGAATCGGCAGCTACTGCTGCCCAAATTTCGGCGGATGTTGAACCGTAAGCAGGATCCCAATGGGTCAATTCAAACACGTTGTTCGTGAGCCATACGGTATCTGAAGCACGGACTCTCGCGCCCTTAAAAGTCAGTTCACCAGTTCCATCCTGCCGTGCTTCGACAGGTAAGCTGGCCTGTCTACTAATCACAGTAAAATCAGTTTTTGAGAGCTTTCCGGCACTCTCACTAATTACCGCCTCGACATCATCAATCGGCAACTCAGGATCGATCTGAGCGCGAATATCAAATCCTCCTGAAACAAGCTCAGGCTCATCTGCAATCGCATTACCGAGATTCGTAAGAATCGCAAAAATCATCATGGTGAAAATCACCAACGAGAACATCGCTAGAGTTAGTCCGGTCCTGAATCGTGCCGCCATCGGATACGCAATAGCCATCTTCACAACCGGACGCAAGCTACCGAATCGACCGATCATCTTGGATGTAACCCAAACGATATAGTCAGCGTTGTACATCACAACCCAAACGGCAGCGGCGACCAGAGATACGCCGGAAAGTAAGAACATCTCAGGTCCGCCGCTCAGTGTGCCAGTAAAACCTTCCAAAGCGTCGAACGGTAATCCCCAGAAGATCAACAATCCAATACCTATCGAAGTCATCGAAACCCGCTTCTGGGACTCCTCGCGATAACCACGCTGATCTAACAACCTACGCAATACCAAACCCGCGCCAATAATTACCAAAGTAGTTCCAGTAGAGAACACTGCAGCATTACCAATACCGAAATCTTTAATCCCATTATCAGAATCGAATCCAAGCAACGCCAAAGCTACACCGACGGGCAAAAATGGCCAACCAGAAGCCAACCACGGCTGAACAAACTTAAACATCTTCCATAAGAAAATCACAAACCAGTAAACGATCATCGTAGTTATAGCCTGAGAGACTACGGAATCTTCGATATCTGACGGAATAATTGCTCTAACATTCTGGAAGATCACCAACAACCACAACATACCTAATACCAGTGGAACCTTCCATCCGAAACCAGTTTTACGACGTCGCCACACATCAAAGAACTGTGTCAACGGACCACCGAACCAACGTAATGCCGTCTTGAATCGTTTACCGGTACTAGGAATCTCATCCTGAATGAACTCCTGTCCGAGACCACGAATTGCAACAACAATATTTAGCTTGCTGACACGGTAAGAAGACACAGCAACGGTAATAGCGGTTAGGACTAATCCGAATGAGAAAGCTAGGACCATCGACTGCAAAGTCACGTTATAAGTGAAACTGAACCCATCATCTTCAGGAACCAACCCGGACATAATGCCCACAAGTGCAACAGAAGCTAGAAGGCCCAGTGCTGTTCCGAGCAACGCCGCACCTATCGAATAAACAATCCCTTCGTACGCAAACATCTGCACCAGATGTCGGCGTTTCATTCCGACAGCCCGAACGATACCCATCTCTGTAGTACGAGCGGCAGCCAACATTACAAAAACAAGGAAGATTAACAACAAACCGACAATTATCGAGAATGATCCAAAAATACTGAATAACGCTATGATGAATCCGCCCACCAGTTCGGCTAGAGCCAGACCTTGATTCTTGATCGCCGCCACCTCCAACTCCACCAATTGCGATGACGTAATCAGCAACGACTGAGCCAGTTCAGGATCGCCAACCTCCTCGACCACACCGATGACAACAGCCAGAGTAATCGTATTGGCGATCGCTAATCTGAATTCGTCCGTCTGGACGTCATTTTCAAGTTGATCGATCAGTTCAGTAAGGGTGTCGCTCCCAAACGGACCGCTATAAGAAAAACCACCGTCTAGTTTGGCCTGAAGAGCCTCAATAATTACCGGTGATTTCAAAGCATCAAATAATATGCGGGACGCTTCACTGTCTATAAACAGCAACTTAAGGTCTTCTGCAAGATCGTCTGAATCTTCTTCGTCAACTCTCAAGCCACCGTCTACCGACACCTCAATCATGTTGTACTGATCTTCACGATCAAGCACACGCTGCAACGTATCTATGGAAAATAACGCAGCCGATCGCATACCCTCACTACCACCAGCAAGCCCTTGATCCTCGACAATGTCGATAACCCGATAAACACGACGCCCTGAAGGTGCAACCAAAGTAATGTTGTCACCGATCTCGGCTACGAGGTTTTTGGCCAATGTTCGATTTATAACGGTCGTGCCATTACGTAATCCACTTAAATCAGCAGGATCACCATCGACACTCTTCAAACTGTCAAAGCCATTCAAAGAAACAAGATCTACACCAACGACTGAAGTTCCGGCAACAGTCTTATCTGTCAACTCGTTCAATACGGGGAGGTTCTCTCGTATCAACGGCATAACGCCATCTACACGCTCGTCATCCACAACCGCTTGACGAACACGATCAGCAAGAGACGCATCAAAATATGCGTCACCAAAGCGTGAAGCGACCGGCGACATAAGACGAACATCGGTCTCACCAACCGAATCTAGTACAGAAGATCGAATCGAACTCGATACGGAATCGCCAATCGCCAGCGCCGACATGATAATCGTTGTACTAAGCATCAACCCAATCACAATTAAAATCGATTGAGCCTTACGACGCGGAATATTCCTCAACGCTAGCTTCAACAACACCTTGTTACGAAGCGCAAGTAAAAATACTGCTAGAAGAACAACAATCGTCCCCCCGGACAAAATACCCGCAAGAACGTTCATCTCTACACCAAAGAGCTTTTCCAATTCACTAGCTCCTTAGGAATCCGACAAATCAGATGTTGCGGTAGTGGCGCCAGAATCCACACTCGAAACCGAAGAAAAATCACCAGTATCATCACTCGTAGACACAACAATTCCGTCGCTCATTCTCACGATTCGATCAGTCATTCCACCAACATCCTCTGAGTGAGTCACTAGAACGAATGTCTGTCCTTCCTCTTTATTCAACCGAACAAGCAATTCCATAATCTCGGAAGCGTTTGTTGAATCGAGGTTTCCAGTCGGTTCATCAGCCCACACAATCGCCGGATCGTTCGCAAGTGCACGAGCAATCGCTACACGCTGCTGTTGTCCGCCAGAAAGTTCGGCCGGAAGATGATCAATTCGGTCACCTAATCCCACCAAGTCCAGCTTCTCGACAGCCTTCTTGCGAGCAACCCTCTGAGAATTCCCCGCAAGAACCAGCGGAAGCTCAACGTTTTCCTGAGCACTCAACACTGGCAACAAGTTGTATGCCTGGAATACAAATCCCATTGAACTCGCCCGATAATCGCTCAACGCATCATCCGACATCGTTCGCAACAATTGACCCGCAATGCTCACATCGCCAGAATCAATCGAATCCAAACCTGAGATGCAATTCAGCAATGTCGTTTTTCCAGACCCGCTCGGCCCCATCACAGCAACCATTTCACCCTGACTAACCTCGAACGTAACGTCGTTCAAGGCATGCACTACAACATCACGTGATCGATATGTCTTCACAACATTCGTTGCTGAAATAATCGGCAAGTTTTCCATCAACGATTCTCCATAGACCCATTTGAATTCAATAAGTATTGGTCATTATTTACGGCTGATTTAATGACTTTAATCATCCTATCTCTTCTAATTCTAGTATGTAGAAATAATGTGCTATATATTCTACATTTCAAGTTTGTATATATTGTGTAGAAGCCTGATTCTCTAGCAAGATGTTTTAGGCGTGTAGATAAATTTGGTAGAACATCACGTTCTAGGAGCACAAATGACTCGATTGATCCTAATTCGACACGGCGAAACCAACTGGAACGTTGAACGCCGTAAACAAGGTAGAAACGATCAGCCACTAAATGAGAAGGGTTCAATCCAAGCAGCTCTAGCTGCCCAATATGTGAAATCTGCCTACAATGTGAAAAAAGTCTGGACATCCCCGCTCCAACGCTGTGCAAACACCGCTGCACTATTCGAAATGGCGGTATTAACATCCGACCACCTACTCGAAATCGACTTCGGCGAGTGGGAAGGCATGCTCTCCTCCGACATAGAAAAGAACTACGCCCATCTGATAAACGGCGACGTCGATAAATCGGATCCACCCGGCGGTGAGAAACGAAAGAATTTGCCTGTCCGTGCCCACAACTGGATAGATGAATCCAACATCGCAAATGAAGACTGTGACGTCGTACTTGTCGGACATGGAGGTTCGATGAAAGGTCTACTTGTCGCGCTATTGAACCTACCCGATGAAGCGATGAACAACCTCACAATCGACAACTGCTCCGTTACAGTCATAAATATCAACCCAAACCCCAAAATTCCCAACCAACTAGTCACCCTAAACCAGACCGCCCACCTAACTTCCGCCAACGGTTCCTAACTGTCATTGAGAGAAGCCTTGCCTGATGTGGCATGGCAGGTGTCATCTGACGAATCTTTGTTCAGTACGGTGTATAAATAGCGCCAACTAACGCCCACGCGCTAACTCAAACAACAACGTAGATTCTGGAATCTCTCCAAACTTTTCTACTAACCCACGTCGTAATCCAGCAGCGATACCGTCCGTGTAATCGGAAACTTCTGAATCAACACTATCGCCCAGAACTTTAGAAGGCTCAATAACAATCACCTCATCAGCCGACAACGCAGCCATCACATTACGAACGTTATTCATGCCAACTGCCATCGGCAACAACACAACGTGATCAGCCGCCTTAACCAACGCCAGATGAGAATCGTGCTGCTCGTCAGTAATGCTGGCAAACGGAGGTGCAGCAACATACTCCAACCCGAGCCGTTCTGAAGCCTCACGATCGGAATCACCGGTACCTAAAACCCCAACTGTCACCTCATAACCACTAACCCTAAGCTGGTGCATCAGTTCACGGCCACTTCCAGCTCCACAGATCAAATGAACCGTTCGCCCCATTCCGACCAAAGTCTCACTAGACGAGCCATCAGTACCAAGAATCAGGACATGAGGCTTTCCGGTAACCGGATCCGGTTCCACCAATCCCTCAACACCAAAAGCAGTTCGTAAATTACTAGGAGTCAAAACCTCCCAAGGTGTTCCCTCAGCAAGCTTCTTTCCTTCATGCAAGACAACCAATCGATCACAAAAACGAGCTGCCAATGAAAGATCATGCAAAATCACGACCGCCCCAGTATTTCGTTCTCTCGTCTCTTCTCTAACCAAATTCATTGTCAAAATTTGGTGACGCAAATCCAATGAAGCTGTCGGCTCATCCATCAATAAAACATCAGCCTGTTGAACCAACACCCTCGCCAAAACGACCCGCTGTCGCTCTCCACCCGAAAGCGTATCCAGCTTCCGATTCACAAACTCCGTTGTCGAAGTCCGTTCCATAGCCGCCCAAGCCAAATCATGATCACCTGATCCTTCAAGCTCGAATCGACCTAAGTGCGGATATCGACCCATCAACACCGATTCAAAAGCAGTAAACGGGTGACTCTCTGCGGACTGTGGCATGTAAGCGACCTTGCGAGCCCAATTCCGCCGAGATGCTCCGTCCCCAGACGAATCAAACACAACGCCGTCGACGACCACCCCGCCCGAATCAGGATCAAGCAACCCTGCCAAAGTCCGTACCAAAGTCGTTTTTCCACTCCCGTTAGCCCCTACAACACCAACAACCTCACCTCGACTCACAGACAACGAAACCGAATCAACAATCAGTCGCCCATCAATTCGCGTCGAAATCCCACGAACTTCAAGCACACGCCGATCAGTGGTCGCCCTGTAGGCAACCTCTGATTCGCTATTGTCAAATCTCAAACCACTCAAAACAACCACCTATGAAACGAACCGATCAACTGACCCCATGAATTCATTTTCCGGCCCAAACCACCAACGGAATTGGCCTTATAAAGCACAGAACTCCAACATCTCATGATCAACGTCGCAGCCAACAGTCAATCCTCTTCGATACAGATGGGGTAGGAGATCACTACAGGAGACAGAGTAGTCCGATGGCGTGTGCGGGCTAACGCAATCATGCATAGCCTTCCTCTACTCACCGAATTGCGAAAACTCCTCAAACACCACACCTGAAAAGTGCGAAGGAAACAGCAACGTAGCCAAACCCTCAATACCCCTAACATTCCAATGCGAAAGAGTCGTGTGATACCTCGGCGGAACATAGTAAATCTCACCATTCTTCACCGCATGGACCTCAGCCAAAGCCGCAGTCGACGACAACTCCGCAATGAATGTGTTCGCACCGTCTAACGGCTGAGGAACGATAATCACATCAGGATTAATCGCAGCTATCGACTCAATACTCACCTGCTGATGACCCTCTATGCCTGCATCGGCGGCAGCATTAATTCCACCAGCCTGCTCTATAATTCCGCCCTCGGTAGACCCTGAACCTGCAGTAAAAGCCGAAGTCCATTTCGAAACTGAAAGCACCCGAGGCTGCTTGTTTGAAACCAAAACATCGGAGATGAACTGCATCCGAGCGATAAGCTCATCCGCAAGCTCAATCGCCTCCGCCTCCGCGCCAATCAAATAGCCCATCAGCAATATATTGGGAACATTGCCAAGCGCCGAATCCTCTAGCGCAGCTCGAGCAATCGGAATCCCAGCCCCAGTCATCAACGCCACCGTATCGGCGTTCGTAAATCTAGAAGCAATAATAACTTCCGGCTTCAAAGCCAAAACTTCCTCAGGATCAAATCCAATCATCAGTGCGTCAGAAGATAACTCCGCAATGTTCGACTGCTCTTCATCTACAAAGAAACTGTAAACAGCAGTCAATCGATCGAAATCAACTAGCGCTGCAAGAATCTCTGAATGACCCAGCGACAACGAATGAATCCTCATCGGAGGCGTATCTAACGTAATCACACCCTCAGAAGTCTCAACGCTTCGAGGCCATCCAAAGTTTGTTGGATCAACAATTCCATCAACATCCGCAAATCGTGACTCATCAAATGCCACAACAGGCTCACTCGTCTCAACCGGAGCCGGAGCCGCAGTCGCAGTCGGAGTCGGAGTTGGAGCCGGATTCTGAGTAACCACTGCAACAACAGTCTCAACAGGCTGCTGTTCGATCGATTCAACTAACTCTGAAACCGCCGTAGCAGTCGGCCTTACAGTGACAGCAGTCGACTTAGCCTCATCGCCACCCTCACCACATGCCACCATAAATAAAGCCACCAAAGCGACAATTACCACAACCAGAAACCGCATACCTAAGAAACGACGAAACATTCCAACCCTCTTAAAAAACTTCAAACAAATTCATCTGTCATTACGAGGAGAAACGACGTGACAATCAGCGACCGCCACAACGTAACTCTGAATCAAATATTCACATATCAAGATCCAAAACCAAAGCCCCAGTAAGTTCCATCAGCCCACTCCTCCCGGACTCTAAGAAAAAGTCCGACGAGACCTTAACAACAAATAAATAAAGAACGGTGCGCCAATCAACGCCGTCAACACCCCAACACGAAGCTCCGCCGGTGAAAGCACAATTCGAGCAGCCGTATCAGCCACGAGCAAAAACAAACCACCGCCCAATGCACTCAAAGGCAGCAACACCCGATGATCAGCGCCCACAAGCAAGCGAACCACATGCGGAACAACCAACCCAACAAAAGCGATAATTCCTGAAAACGCCACAGCCGCCCCCGTAATCAACGAAGCCGCAATCAAAAGCGTATTTCGCATCAACCTCACCCTCACGCCTAACGCTCGCGCTTCATCTTCACTAACCAAAAGTAAATTCAAATCTCGAGCAACAAAAATGGCGATAACCGAACCAGTAACAATAATTGGAGCCGAGATCTGAACCGACTCCCAACGAGCCGTATCGAATCCACCAGCGATCCAGAAAATTATCTGACGCTGCATATTCAAGTCATTGGTTAATATAATCGTCGACGTCGTGAGGGCTCCTAAAAACGAACTCACTGCGATGCCGCCAAGCAGCAAAGTGGACATTGAAAAACGACCACCAGCCGACGCGATCAGAAAAACGACCGCCATCGAAACGGCTGAACCAATAAATGCAAACAAAGGAAGGAAAAAAGTGGAAACCGTACTCAGCCCAGTAGCTATCGCCACAACGGCGCCCGCAGCACCGCCGCTCGACACGCCAATAATCCCAGGATCAGCCATCGAATTACGAAATAAGCCCTGCATAATTCCACCAGAAATACCAAGGCCTGCGCCAACGATGAACGCTAGGAAAATGCGCGGAAGGCGAATGCTCTGAATAATCGCCTGCTCAGTCGGGTTAGCATCCGACTCACCAATGCCAATCAAATCAAGTAAGGTGCTAGCAGTGTGAGTGAACGGCACTGAAAATGGACCAATCGAAGCGGCGATGATTACGACGAATATAGTCGCACCACAAAGTAAAATGGCGCCAGCAATCAACCGTTTCAACACCGTTGATCCAGTCGAAACCCGCTGCACACCGCTACTCATATCCGAAGCCAATAAAAAAACCCTGACTGCATCGTCAAGGGTCCACGGGTAACACCGATTCCTAAAAATTCAGTAGGCCATTACCGTAAGGCCACACCCTAGGCGGGGAGCAGTCACTAAGATGTTCCCCGGCAGGTCTCCTGGCTCCTGGCGCATATCCCGAATCATGCTCACGACAAGCAAATTCAGATAAACGACTCATCCACGCCTTCCCGTTTTATCGACAGTGGCTTCGTGTGAATAGTCTTCCCAGTTACAGTGGCGCTACCGCAGCGGATTCTCACCGCTTTCCCTATTAGCTATGTATTTCTAAAAAAAACATAACACCGAGGAACCGTGCATATTCAATTGATGAACTGAGGCTAGCCGCCGAGCGCCTAACTGTCAATAATCGCCAGCTGCTTTACATCAAGCGAGTAAACGAAATCATTCGATTCCGCTGACATATCAACATCGTTGCCAGAGCGACTGAGCAGTTTTTCTAACGGAATATTCTTTATCACCGACACCGGTGCGTTCAAAAGCCGACTGTAGTCTTTAGGAATCGAGTCATAGCCCTTTTCAGTTAGACGGAAAGAATACTGTGGCCGTCCTCTAGGCTTGCGAACATCGGAATGATTAACCAAACCGTAGCGCTCCAGAATGTCTAAATGTTGACGAACTGTCGACGGAGCCAACTATATATATAGCAACCTAATAGACATTCACGTCATTGCTCATTGACTCGAAACGCAGCACATTCAATTACGGCAAAATTAACACCGAAAACACGCATCTATTCATAGACACTAAACATATTTTTAGTGCATTCAGGCTAACAAGTAATGAAATACGCAAGAATCGCAAAGATGGGTTAAAATTATGAGGCAGTCGGTTTTTGATTCTGTTCAGGCAAATCGCCAAACACAAAACCAAGACTACGTGGAGCCAGTACATATATGAGTCCAGCGTCATCGTCGAAGAAAAAAGCAGCACCTGCCGAAGAAACAACAGCTGAAGTGACCGAAGGCGGTTGCGTTCACCACTGGGTAATCGATCCACCAAACGGCGCTGTTAGTGAAGGCAGTTGCAAAACTTGCGGTGAAAAGAAAGAGTTCCGCAACTCATTTGAATACTCATCTTGGTACGGCAATAAATCACCAGCACCCAAAGGCGGAGCTAAAGGAGCAGCTGGCGCCAAACCAGCAGCAGAAGCCAAACCAGTCAGCGATTCAAAGTCAGGCAAGTAGCCCCAAAAACCGATAAGCATTCGCTTATCGGAATAAGTCCCTTTCAGCCGGTCGCAGAAGTCGAGCGGCTGAATACTCACCCGAGTTCCAAGCGATACCGCGTACTATCGCGACCGGAACTCGACCACTCTCTCCCATGACTAACTGAGCAGTCGAAGCAACCTCATCTGCCAACGAAACCATGCTCGTCGTCATCTCACGATCGAAATCGTCGATACTCCCTCGTAAATCGCTAATCGGATCGAACCCAGCGACACCAATTGCAACATTCGTCGAGCCCTCGCGCCACGGCCGATTGAACGTATCCGAAACCAACACTCCAACCTCGTAGCCCGTCAGATCCCGCAATTCATCGCGAATCACCCTCGCCGAACGATCTGAATCCACAGGCAAAATCGTAACAATGCCCTCATCCTCGATATTCGACTGATCGACACCCGCATTCGCACAAATAAAACCGTGTACCGTCTCCACAATCAGCACACCCGGCACTGCGCGGACAACTCTCTTCGATTGATCCATCACAATTTGAACAATACGAGGATCCTTACCCAACATCCCAGCTAACTCAAGCACCTGTGCAGTCGGCATCTGATCCGCAATCACCCGAACAGCACCCTCAGCCTTCGAAACGACCTTCTGAGCCACCACAACCAAATCACCATCCAAAAGCGCACTACCGTTCGCTTCACACTGTCCAGCAATCAACGCACCAAGATCATCACCAGCCACAATCTCAGGTAAACCAACAACAGGAATCGCACTCACTTGCGGAACAGCTGTCATCAAACACCCACCATCTAATACTCAACCTTTAACAAATCACCCACAGTGACAAGATTCAAATGAGCAACAACGCTATCCATACGATCGAAAAATCCATCAGAACACATCGGCTGTATTCGATCACCATAAAACTACACTAACTGATCTCAATACCAATCATGCTGCAACATCAACAGGTCAACAATCAAATGCTGATGCCTAATCTCGCTATTTGAACCAACGCCGCCAAGCAGACTCAAAATCACGATCGCAGACGCTCCAAACAAAACCAAAAATGTTGAACCTGCAAAGTAGAACAGATTTCAACAAAAAAAGAACCATGAAATCCAAACGCTTGTCGTTAGGTTCCATCGTTGTCGAACGACTCAGTCAGGCTTCTCAGTCTCTTGCCCTAGCCCTTCCATCCAGAAGGGAACAAGTGTTAGTTGTGTGACTATCTTTCGGGAAGAAGTTAGAGAGGGTAAATTCCGGATCGCTACCAAGTCTTCGACGACGATGGAAAGTAACGCTAATGCAATTCCGAGTCGGCTGACACCAACCGGAGCAAATCACGCTAAGCGCTTAAAAAGAAAGAGACCCACCGAAGTGAGTCTCTTTCAAAATTACGTTTTGCGTAAACCTATCGTGCTCGTCGAGCAGCAACAACACCAGTGCCAAGGAGGGCGAACCCAGCAACCATTGCAAGAAGCAAAGTCATGGCATTAGGTGAGTAATCACCTGTTGCAGGAAGACCAGTATCGACAACAGCTGCCACTCCAGAACCAAGAACGTCCAGTGTTACAGACGAGTTGACCGTTGCAGATCCAGCTCGTGACACTGATAACGATAACTTGCCACTACATGTGCCGTCAGCTGCTGTGAACATAACGTTCTGTGCACTAGTAGAGTCGAAAGAGCCACATGACCCTGTTACTGACCACTCGTAGGTTGCTTCTGCACTAGATGAGGACGCATCATCAGATCCAGAGGAAATACTTCCAGGGGTCAAACTGGTAACGCTACCCGGTGCAACCTTAAGGTTCCAGCCATCAGAGTCGGCCGAAACGGGCGTCGGCGATGAGGCCATCATGAGGCCAACTAAACCCACCAAGCCCACCAATGCGAAGGAAAGGACTACTCGTCTTGGAATAACGGAGCCTAGCATCGGCATCCTCCTAAAAGTTCTTTTTTGCAAGATACTTCTAATTGCATGCCCGAAAACAAGTTCACGAGCACATTTGATAATTTATATAAAGTCCGACAAGCGGACGTTCGCTTAAGTGAATAAGCCAAGCAGACCATGTCGCCAAAACTTACGTTTTGTATTGCACACAATCTCAATTAACCGTAGGAACTCCAACGGTACCCGGTCAAGATACACCACAGCAAAATCGTCAGTCAAGATTATTTACAGCGCCAAGCACCAAGTTTGACACAGCTTAGTACTATCTTCACTCGAATTTAGTCCGAGACACGACAATAATCAATCTACCAACAACCCGTTACCTATACATTACTAATATTCTGGTACCGGACAAATTCTCACCATATGTCGAATCGTAAAATCACTACGAAACATATGCGAACAAACTGAAAAACAACCCAACGGAGCAACTAACAACATGGATCTAGGAATTAAAGGCAAGGTTGCCCTCGTTACCGGCGGAAGCCGAGGGCTCGGACGCCAATCGGCACTTGCACTCGCAGCAGAAGGCGTAAACGTCGCAATCTGTGCACGCGGCGAAGGAATCCTCAACCAAACCGCAGATGAACTGAAATCCACCGGGGTAAAAGTTGGGGCATTCGTAGCCGACCTCGGTGATGAATCAGGCGCAGCCGACCTTGTAGCCAAAACAGAGGCCGAACTAGGTCCCATCGACATCCTCGTAAACAACGTGGGTGGCAGCCTCGGCACATCCGACCTAGTCAATTCATCGCTCGCCGACTTCCACATGGTAATGGACGCCAATCTCTGGTCGGCAGTCGCCCTCATGAAACACGTCGTTCCTGGCATGCAAGAACGCGGATGGGGCAGAGTGGTAAATATCTCATCCATCTTCGGACGTGAGTATGGCGGAACAGCTCCTTACATGGTCGCCAAAGCAGCAATGATCGCAGCTAGCAAGCACACCGGAATGGCAGTCGCTAAAAACGGCGTAACAGTCAACTCAGTCGCCCCGGGCTCAGTTTTACACGCTGGCGGCAGTTGGGAAAAATTCGTTGAAAACAACACTGAAGAAGCTGTTGCAGAATTTATAGATCGAAACCTGCCAATGGGCAAGTTCGGCTGGCCAGAACCAATTGGTGCAGCAGTAGCCTTCCTGTCATCAACTCAGGCAGACCTAATCACCGGAGCCTGCCTCAACGTCGACGGCGGACAATCCCACAACCTCTACTAAACAATCAAACAGCTGTCCCCTGTTTAACATGCGGAGCAGGGGGCAAAATTTCTGTGATATCCAGACAGCTATACCTACCCGATTCAACTATCTTCATCAGTTCTCGCACTGATTCCACTCGACCGTTTACCGGCCTATATTAAAATGTGTCAAGATGAGCGATGATCTCAACTCCCGGCCTAGATAATTGCGACGCTGAGTCGAATTACACAGTAACGAGCGCGGCTAACGCCTAACGCGAAAAAGCCCCGAGCAACAATACTCGAGGCCTTCCCTATTTACGATCAATCACCCACACCAGTGCCCTTCATATGGAAGGGACAGGGTGAGAATTTCAAAGCGCTAGATCCTGAAGTCACAAAGTGGCGTCTAGGTCCCAGACGCTAAATTAGCTAACTTCTACAGAAGCACCAGCTTCTTCGAGCTTGCCCTTAGCAGTCTCAGCTTCGTCCTTAGTTACACCCTCAAGAACAGCCTTAGGAGCAGCCTCAACGAGGTCCTTAGCTTCCTTCAAACCAAGAGGAGTAATCTCTCGAACAGCCTTAATCACTGCAATCTTTTTATCGCCAATACCCTTAAGAACAACGTCAAAAGTGTCCTTCTCTTCAGCAGCGGCTTCACCACCACCACCAGGAGCAGCTGCAACCGCAACAGGAGCAGCAGCACTAACACCAAACTCTTCCTCGAGCGCCTTTACGACGTCTGCAAGGTCAAGAACCGACATAGCTTTGATCTCTTCGATCAGATCTTC